>OBLU010002447.1_pt1 | contig 17112 bp, 17 predicted proteins | sample 1518681 | NCBI WGS metagenome assembly OBLU01 (sample SAMEA3539304, study PRJEB22396) | soil metagenome | biome: tundra; feature: field; material: soil | place: USA | collected 2010-05 | depth 0.15 m | reverse complement strand
GTCATGAGAAGCAAGGCATCCGCGCCGTCTACATTCTGGCCGAACACGCCGCAGAACGAAAAAAGATGCTGCAATGGTGGGCCGACTATTTGGACGCGATTGTGAACGAGTCAAAGGTGATTGTAGGCAATTTCGGGGGCGTCGCCTAGATAAACCTCTCCTCAGGCGGCCTTTCTCTGCAAACAACACCTCTCGGCAGGGAGATTGACTTCCAGTGCTGAGACCAAGAAGTGGATTGCGTCTCGTCCCACAATGTGGCTAGTGAGACAGCACCGAGGATCGTGAGCAGCGCCAGCATCAGCAACAGCGCCCAGGTCGCCAACGGCGTTCCCAAGAACTTATTTGCCTCTTCTGCGGCTAGCTTTCTGATGCGAGGAACAACGGGAATCCGATGCCTATTCGATTGTGACCACATGGAACTGCTACTCCGTTGCCGTACAGAATCCCACGATTCTTTTTTCTCCCTGTTTACTACTTAAATTTTGTTACGAAATCCGAACGCTGGTTGAGCTTGATTGGTGATTTCAGTCCCCGCCATCAATCATCCTTGGACTTGAGCTGTGAAGTGGCTTTTGCCCCTGGACTGTTGACGTAAAATCGCCATCTCACCAAGTAGTCCCACGCGGCCGGCCTGCGCAAACTCATCTTTTCAGCAGTCGTTCGACGGCAGCGAACAGCGAGTCGGGCCCTTTCCCCAGCATGGAATCGGACTTCTCGAAGAAACTGTCGGCTCCGTCTTTCTCAAGCTGCTTTGCATTTTTCTGCGAGAGACTAGTCAGCATCATCACTGGAATCGCCGTCGTTACGGGATCCTTTTTCAAAGCCCTCAGCACGTCAGGGCCACTCATCTTGGGCAGCATAATGTCCAGCAGAATCAAGGCGGGCAAATGCTCGCGGGCCAGGCCCAGAGCGAGTTCTCCATCGCCGGCGGAGATTACCTCATACCCCGCACTGCTCAATGCCCGCTCCGTTGCCACTTTGAGAAACTTGCTGTCTTCGACCAGAAGGACTTTCATGACTGTGTTCTTGCTCTCCCAAGGTATAACTCCCCCAGTATGCGCCAGTCGAGCACCATCTGCCGGTCTCAGGTTGTCACCGTTCACCCGTTAGTTCGCGATCGGCAACAGGGCTTGGCAAGCCGCGTAGCTGGCCGTCGCCGCAATATTACCTGGGGCCTGCTGGCGAATCACGCCGTCACCAAATGCGCAATACGACTTGGTTCCAGTCTGCACGCTGATCGGATAGCCGATGGCGAAGAACTGGTTGTTGACCGTAGAACCAGCACCAGCCGAAGGCGTCGCAGCGAAGAAGAAGCCGCTCTTGCCCGCGCCGCCAGCAATGGCGGAGGCCAACAGGTCGTCGATCAAGCAGGCGGTCGCTGTGCCCGGAGTGCAGGAGCGGCGCCACCCAGTTGAGCCAACGCGGTGTAGCCGATGGTGGGATAGGCAGCGTAATAGCCGACTTCGGCGGTGACGATGGAGCGCGTGGAGGCTGCCGCAGACGAATCGTTGGCCGCCATACGGGCGCGCATCAGGTTAGGAATAGCGATAGCTGCAATGATCAGGATGATTGCCACCACGATCAGCAGCTCAATTAGTGAGAAACCCTTCTGTTTCCGCATCTCGATCTTCTTCCCGTTATCTTTTCTTGGCTAACTGTCTGATCTTGTCGTCCAGGTTAGTCTTGCTCGAAAAACACGTATTCTAAGGCACCCCACACGTCCGTCCTGTGACCGCGTGGATTCAGGCCTCCCGCTTGCGTGAACCCGGAGCCCAGAGTTTTTGGTTCATGCAGACGACGCAACCGCCTTGGACCGGAAGCCGAAGGCTTCAGGGCGGTGGGTTGTCAGGAGCTTCAGAATGGTCTGGTTGTCGGCAGGTTTGGAGAACAAGTAGCCTTGGGCGCGCTCGCAGCCGAGATCTCTGAGCAGATCAAGTTGCGCCGGTGTTTCCACGCCTTCGGCAACCACCTTAAGCCCCAGACTGTGCGCCAGATTGATGATCACGCGGACGATCTCGTGCGTCTCACGGTCGCTATCCATTCGCGAGACGAATATCCGATCGATTTTCAGAGTGTCGACGCGGAAGCTTTGCAGGCGGCTGAGCGACGAGTAGCCGGTGCCGAAGTCATCAATGTCAAGGCCAACACCGAGTGCCTTTAGTCCCGCGAGCATTCCGGCAGACTTCTCTGCGTCGGCCATGGCAATGGTTTCCGTAATTTCGAGATCTACGCAGCGAGGATGCATACCGCTCTGCTGCAGAAGTTGGCCAATTTGAGAGGCCAGATCGGCTTGGGCGAATTGTTTGGGGCTGATGTTGACGCTCAGGGAGAGGGGTGGGTCCGAAGGGAACAACTGCTGCCAGGAAAGCAACTGCTTACAGGCCTCGGGCAGCAATTGGCGGTTGATGGAGAGGATGATGCCGGTCTCGTCGGCGAGCGGGATGAAATCGTTCGGCATCACTAACCCGCGCGGGCTTTGCCAGCGAGTGAGAGCCTCGAATCCCACAATCTGTCCATCCCGCAAGGACACGATAGGCTGGTAATAGACGTGGAACTCGCCTTGATCGACGGCACGGCGCATGTCAGTTTCAAGCTGCAAACGCTTGAGAGCACTGGCGTGCATGGCGTTGTCGAATACCTCGCGGCGACCTTTGCCAGTGTGTTTGGCGCGATACATGGCGATCTCTGCATCGCGGAGCACATCCTCAGCCTCGGAACTGGTGCTGCTGCTAAAAGCGATACCGATACTTGCTGTGATAACGATTTCATGGCCGTCCACATCAAAAGGCAGCGCCAATCTCTCCTGAATGCGTTCGGCTACGCGGATGGCATCGCTGGGGTCGCGAAGTTCTTCGGCCAGAACCGTAAATTCGTCTCCGCCGGGCCGCGCGAGGGTGTTGTCACTGAAACTGGTTTCCTCTTTTTCGCCTGGTTGCGGACGCGAAACAGTGTCAGCATGGCGAAGGCAAGCGGTTAGGCGCCGAGCGATCTGGACGAGCAAAGCATCGCCGGCAGCATGCCCCAGGCTGTCGTTGAAAAGTTTGAATCCATCAATATCGATGAACAGGACCGCGAATTTAAAATCAGCGTGGCGTCTCGACGTGGCCAGAGCTCGGTCGAGGCGATCGAGAAAAAGTGTGCGATTCGCGAGATCCGTCAAACCATCGTGGAAAGCGTTATGCGCCAGCATTTCCTCGGCCCGCTTGCGCTCGGTGATGTCACGGTTCACCACCACCAGTCCTTCGGTTTCGCCTTTGGCTCCGCGAATGGCGCTCGCGGTGGACTCAAGAACGCGCCACGAGCCATCTTTGTGGCGGATACGATATTCCAGACGCTCGCCACGTCCGGTGATGCGGGCTTTTTCAGCGGCTTCACAAACGCGAGCCCGGTCGTCTGGATGAATCTGTCTCAAGGACGAACCGGCCAACTCCTCTTGACTGTACCCGAGGATCCTTTGATAGGCCGGGCTGTTATACAGCCGCTGTCCATTCTGGTCGATCACGGCAATCATGTCGGCGGCGTTTTCGCTGATGAGCTGAAAGAGTCGGTTACGCTCCGCCAGTTGGCAGCGCGTGCGCTGAAGCTGCCGGTGTTGATAGACCGTGTAGATATCAAACAGTAGTACGAGGGCAGCAAGGCCCCGAACCCACTCTCTCAGGTTCAACGAATAAACTCTGTCGTTAGCCAGATGAAATCCGGGGAAAGTCAATGAAAGGATTCCAAAGGTCAGAACTAGGGTGACAGCTACGGCAAATCCCCAGAGCCACCACTCCCGACCCTCGACTTGGCGCAGGCGGGTTAGGACAGTCTCGGTGCTGTTCGCGGGTTGAGATTCATCATGCACGCGTTTCTAGCCTGTTCAATCCTTGGAAAAGAGAATTGTGAAGGAAAGCGAAGGGGAGGCCGGTTTGTCTTTCGTCATATCGCAACCAGTGGCTTTTTGATCCGGCTCTTTCGTGTGAGCCAATCATGAAGAATATTGAGGTCGACAGGCGGAATGCGGAGAAACTCACAGCCCACCGCGCCGTACTGTCGCGTCCACTGGACACGCGCCTGAATATAGATTGCCCTGTCCGTGTCGGGAAGTCGTAGACGAAAGGACAACGTATCTCCGACGATGAATTCATGCTTCGTGCTTATGCCTACTCCTCCATCGCCGATATCGAGGACTGTTATATCCATGGATTGGCTCATGTCGTTCGTCGCGCTGGCCCGCATCATCAGGGCATACCTGGTGTGCCGACGATGGTCATAAACCATCCTGGAATAGGCAGCTTTCAAAGACCTGGCTGCTGACTCCCCGGTTACGGGTTTGCGAAGCAGCATATCGGCACCCGAAACGGTGCGGTCGTTCGGAGAGACTGCAACCACCGTCGGCTTCCGCCATCCGCTAACCTTCCGAACTCTATTCAGGAATTCCGCAGAGTCGTCTTCCCAGTCAACAACGACGAGATCGGTGCTGTGTCCTGACATCTGTTCAAAGGCTTTCGAGGAACTCAAACAAACATTCGTCGAGATCGAGAGGTCGTTGAGCAATTTGTCCATGACGCAAACCACGCTGGGATCCCGCGAGACCAGCAAACACTCAAAGGCCATATCTGATGTCACAATTCACCCCAGCGACAGCGGCCAACTACCGAATCAGTCTGCCTTGAAGTCTAAGAGCATTTTCATGACCAACCATCTTTCGTCGCAAGCTGTACTGGATGAACAAGATAGAGCGGCGAGTTACCAACAGACTGTCTACAATCTGGATTGCGTTCCGGATTCTGGGCGGGAGGACTGACTCAGTGCGCGGATGATTCTCTGCAGGACAACACTAAGAAAGGGCAGATGAGGTCCCACTTCTGTCGTGAACGTTCCCTCGAAGTGCTCGCAACGAGAGTGCCAAGTGCCGGTAGATGTTGCGTCTGGGAAGTGGTGACCCACTAGGCGATCTCGCCGCGCTTCTCAACCTTCATCCTTGAGAGCAGTTGGTAGATGGTGGCGCGTCCGATTCCGAGAATCTCTGCCGCTCGCGCTTTATTGCCGCCTACCCGCTCTAGCACTCGGCTCACGTGGCGCCTCTGCATCTCTTCGAGAGAAAAGAAAGCCTCATCTGTAAGCGATTGGTCGCTGGACTGGGATTGGATTCTGTCGGGCAGGTCGTTAATGTCGAGGAACTTACCGTCCGCCATCATGCAGGCGTTCCCGATCACGCTCTCAAGTTCCCGAATGTTTCCGGGCCATGGATAGGTTGCCATTCGGCTCTGTGCTCTCCTAGTCAGGCCGGCAATGGGTTTCTCATATTCTGCCGCAAACTTCTCTACAAAGTATCTCTGCAGAAGTGGGAAATCCTCACGTCGATTTGTAAGCGCAGGCAAGTCGATCTCGACCACCGCCAACCGGTAATAAAGGTCCTCGCGAAACTTGCCTTCCCGTACCATGGTTCGCAAGTCGCGATTCGTGGCTGCAATGACCCGCAAATCTACCTCGCGCGAGACGGATGAACCAACTCTTCGAACCTGATGGTCTTGCAACACCCGAAGCAATTTTGCCTGAGCACCCGGCGAAAGCTCCCCGATCTCGTCGAGGAAGATAACGCCACCGTCTGCGCTTTCAAACAACCCGACCTTATCGTGCAACGCACCTGTGAAAGCACCCTTCACATACCCGAATAATTCGCTCTCCACCAGACTTTCAACCAGAGCTGAACAGTTGCAGACCACAAACCGTTGCGTCGAGGCTGGGCTGAGACGGTACAGTGCCTTCGCGACCAGTTCCTTGCCAGTTCCGGTCGCACCCGTAATGAGAGCAGTCCTGAAATGCGGCGCAACCCGTCGTATCTTTGAGAACACGTCTAGCATGAGTGGGCTGCGACTGATGATTCCTTCAAATTGACATGCTTGGAGTAATTTATGGTCCAGAGTCAGGGTTTTGCTGCGTATTTCCGCGTCTGCCAAGAAACTCGCAATTCGATGGCGAAGCCTCCGGAAATCAATGGGCCTTGTCAGATAGTCGCATGCACCCTTTCGAATAGCCTCAACTGCGGAATCCGCGGAGTAATGCTCGGAAATCAGGATCACATTGACTCCGGGATCGGCGCGGACCATGCGTTCGAGCAAACCCATCCCGGTGGCTTCCGACGGGTCTAGATTAAGTACGACGGTTCTCGGTCGGGCCTGCAGAAAAAGTTCGAAGCCAGCTTCGGCGTTGTTCGCCGTCAGGGTCTCCAGTCCTTCCGAAGCGAGTGCTTCTGTAATCGACGCCAAGTTCTGTGGATCGTCGTCGATTGCCAACAGCTTGAACGTGTCGAGCTTACTCATCTGACTACGCCCGAGCCGAGGGCTTCCTCCTTGTCCGACATCGATTTACCGCCCCCGCCGAGTTTTGGACAAATACAATACTTACTTGGATGCACCCGATACACGGCAGGTTGAGTACCAAACTGACGGTTCGATAGTTAGAGTTAAGGTGCGGTGGTCTACTAGAGGCTGCGACGATGACATAACCACTGTGTTGGTGGAAAATAGCGACCAAGGGCGCTTTTTAACACACGACCCGCTGATCGCGTAGGGATTGTTTCTCGCGTTACGAAAGCCGGACAAGTGCCGATATTTCGGCGCATTACCGACGAAGTGCCGAACCTTCGGCACTTGATGTTTGCTAAGCCAATGAAAATGCTAGCGGGCAGTAATTGGCTCCATGCGTCAGCTTTGAATCGCCGATTTGCTGCCGGCTGGCAGTTTGTTACGAAATCCGAACATGAATCCACACTTGGAAGATAGCTGCCCCCGGATCTTCAGCGCACATTTTCAGACAGTGTCGAATCGCGCGGCTGGCCATTTGGTTGCGAAAACCGGACGGATCAACGAGGAACAGCCGCGATTGGCCTTCCGCGACCTTCGGCCAAGAACGGAGTGTCAAGAGCAAGCGAGCATACTTATTGGCCCGGCCTCTTCAAGGACCTTCTTTGTGCGAGTGTCTATCCAAGAAACACTTATCCAGAACCTGTACCACATCAGCGCTGTTTGGGGGAGATTCAAGGTGTGGACAACTACAAGGCTGCTAACATCTTACGCCGCCACCCTCCTGTTTGGTTCTTAACGTGCCAATGCTTTTGGGTGATCTTATGAAAGAGCATGTCCAACTCGACGGCCTTCTCTTCACTAGCGACACGCAAGTTCTGTCTGTCATGCCTCAGATTCTCGGGAGCTTCGCAATTGAAACTGAGGTTTGCAGCGAAATGGAGTCTGCTCTGGACGCAGTGACTCACCGCCGGCTTGACGCGGTGATTGTGGATTGGGATGGCACATTCGATCCGACCCGCATTGTCAGAGCCGCGCGCAGGTCATCCCCGAATAGCAACTCGACCATCGTTGCCATGGTCAATGGGCAATCAGAAACCCACGCCCTGCTGGTTGGGGCCAACTTCATGATTCACAAGCCCACGGACATTGATCACGCCAGGCGGTGTATGCGAGCTGCATACGGAACCATGCTGCAGAATCGCAGGCGAGCGGCTCGCGTTCCTGTCGACATTGCGGTAGTGGCGAGAGTCGCCGAGGTTGGGGAAATCGAAGCCAGAATCAGCGATCTCAGCATAGGGGGGATTGCTCTGCAGTGCCGGCAGCCGCTGCAGATCAACCGGGAGGTGTTGCTGCAATTCTCGCTTGCGGGCAACCCGAACGTGATCCATGCCGGCGGCAGGGTTGTAAACGCGGATGCCACAGGGCGAGCTGGGGTCCGCTTTTCGTTTGTTCCCGAGGAAGACCGCAATTGTCTGGAAGGTTGGTTGGCAGTCGAGCTGGCGAAATTGGAGAAAGCTGAGATGCCCACTGACGATGCCGAAAACGAAGGAAACTGAAAACGAGATAAAATCTTCACCCGGAAAGAACACCGGATCAATCCTAGTAGCTGAAGACTCCGCCATCTACCGGCACCTGATAGGAGCGCACCTCCAAGAGTGGGGGTTCCGCTTTGCCTGTGCCAAAGACGGTAGAGAAGCGTGGAAACTGCTTATGGAGCGGGATGCTCCAAGACTCGCTCTCCTCGACTGGGTCCTTCCCGAAATCGATGGCGTCGAGATCTGCCGCCGGCTCCGTCGCCGCTCAGGGGACGAGCCCTATACCTACACGATCTTGCTGACCGCCAAGAATCGCAAGCAGGAAATGCTGGAAGCGATGGACGCTGGGATAGACGATTTCCTCGCAAAGCCGTTTGATCCACTCGAATTGAAGGCCCGCCTCCTGGTAGGCCAGAGAATTGTTGCGCTGCAGCAAAAGCTTGTGTCCGCAAACAACGCTCTACGGTTTGCCGCGAAGCATGATTTCCTCACCGAAGCCTGGAATCGCGCCGAAATAGTCGCTTTTATGCAGAGGGAAATCGCCCGAGCCCGACGAGACGCTACCCCGGTGGGAATTATTCTGGTCGACGTGGATCACTTCAAGAGTGTCAACGATGAGTTCGGTCATGAGACGGGAGATTGCGTCCTCAAGGAGATCACGAAACGTCTCTCCGCTACGATGCGCGAGTACGACGGCCTCGGGCGCTACGGCGGCGAGGAATTCTTGATGGTGATACCAGGCTGCGATCTGGCGACGACGGTTCGACGAGCCAATCAGATCAGGGAGTTGATTTCCAACCAACCAGTCCAGACGCAACTCGGAGCCATAGACGTCACAGTAAGCATGGGAGCCACCGTAGCAGAACCATCCACAAGTGTGGAACTGTTGTTGCGCCGCGCAGACGCGGCCCTGTATCAGGCCAAACGGAACGGTAGAAATCGAGTGGAGCAGGCGAGCGATACCGCAGCCGAAGTTGGAGCGAGCTAGTCCCGCTATTGCGGCCATTCGTCGGGAATGACAACTGCCGATTCGCCGAAAAACATGACCTTCAAATGGGGTATTTGCAGACGTGATCGGGACGCTCGTGGTCGAGTCCATCGCAAGGTCTGGTCGGAGTTGGACCAGCATGGATGATGTTTCACCCGATGACGCGCAGTGTCCATGAGGAAGACGGTATTCCAAGAAAGAAACGAACACCTACCACAACTTCGAACACTTGCTTAGTCAAATTGCGCCCTAAGTCACGCGCAGTCTTCATTGTATGCACATTTTCAGGCGCAACAGAGTTTGGGGCCAATCGTGCATATCCTTGCCTGACGAACTCCCCCAAATATAAGCTCTCCTCGGCTTGACACTGCCGCATTTAGGCACAAGTTGACGGCGGTGAGGAGTCGTCGATCCGGCACGACCAACCCGGCCTCGACGGGGAGAGCCCTCTGAATTTGAGGCACCCCAATGCACCCCAGGATTCTGGCCCAGATCTTTTTTTTCTTAACAGCAGCCCTGTCTTCGGCGCAGCAATACTCAGCACCGGTGGCTCCGCAGAGCGCCACAACGCAGAGTTCACGGGCTTATGCGAACTATGCCGCTCTGCCGCTAACCTTCGAGGCGAACCAGGGTCAGACTGCCCCGCAAGTTAAGTTTCTCTCCCACGGCAAGGGATACATGGCTTTTCTAACCGCCGGTGGGATAGTACTCTCTTTGCGCCCCAATCAACCTGTGCCGCTCCAGCAGACGAGCAATTTGGCTGCCCCGAGCAAATCCCAGCAACCGCCAAACGCCACACTGCAATTCAAGCTGGTAGGAGCGGCTGAGAATCCACCTGTCATCGGAGAAGATCCGCAACCAGGCCGGGTAAATTATTTCATTGGCAGAGATCCTGTGAAGTGGCACACGAACGTAGCGACCTATGCCAAAGTTCGCTACAAGAATGTGTACCCCGGAATTGATCTGGTCTATTACGGAAACAGCCGGCAATTGGAGTACGACTTCGTAATCTCGCCAGGAGCAGACGCCAGCCGGATTCAATTCGAAATCACTGGCGCCAGTCAGATCGAATTGGACGCGGAAGGCAACCTGGCTCTGCAGACCAGCAGCGGGGAGCTCCATTTCCAGAGTCCGGCGATCTATCAAGAGTCCAACGGGATGCGCGTGCCCGTGTCGGGCGCCTACGTGATGAACGATGCAACGCATATCGCGTTCCAGGTTGCTCAGTATGATCTAAGTAAGCCGCTCGTGATCGACCCTGTGCTGGTGTACTCCACCTATTTGGGTGGAAGTGGCGATGACCAACCTTCGGGCATCGCTGCGGATAGTGCGGGCAACGTCTACGTAGCGGGATACACCGACTCAACCAACTTCCCATTAGCCATTCTCGGTTCCCTTCCCAGCGGCGCTATGCATGTTTTTGTCGCCAAACTCGACCCCACAGGGTCGAACCTGGTGTATGCGGATTACATCGGCGGCAATAGCCAGGATTATGGCTACGCTCTGGCGCTGGATAGCGCCAACGACGTGTATGTAACCGGCAGCACCGCATCAAGTGATTTTCCAATGGTGAATCCCTACCAGGGGACATATCCTGGATCCTACAATGCTTTTCTAACGAAGGTCTCAGCTGACGGTTCCTCCCTGCTGTACTCAACCTACCTGGGAGGAAATGGTTCCGACATGCCATCCGGCATCGCAATTGACAGTTCGAGTGACGTGTTTGTCGCAGGGAATACTTCATCGACTAATTTTCCCGTAGCCAATGCCTATCAGGCTTCAGCATCTCCAAACCAGGGGGGGATGTTCGGAAACTATGGCTTCTTGACCAAATTCAGCCCGGATGGATCCTATTTGGTCTACTCCACCTATCTCAGCGGCGATTCCAATGTCGCTTACAACTGCGGGGGCACGCCATGCTGGCCTTCGCCCTTCAGCGCAATCAACGGAATCGCGCTGGACACCACCGGTAATGCCTATGCCGCCGGTATCACCAACACTTATAATTTCCCAACCACGCAAACCGCATACCTGACGACAGACTCGACTTCGCAACAGAATGCCACGGTCGGATTTGTGAGCAAATTGAACGGCTCGGGAGCTCTCGATTACTCCACATACTTCTACGAGTCCAGCGGCATCCTGACAAACATTGATGCAATCGCAGTGGATAGTTCAGGTTCGGCGTACGTCACCGGCGTCGCCCTCAGTGATGGAACCTTTCCAATTACATCCACTAGCATTTGCGACCCCAGCGTTTCCGGATGGGGATGCAGCTACGCATTCGTGACCAAGTTCGATCCGTCAGGTTCGACGTTGCTCTACTCGACTTTTCTAGGTCCCAATAACTATGCCACCCCGCGAGCGATTGCGCTCGATGCCAACAACGATGCTTATGTGGTGGCGTCCACGTCGAGCAATTCGTTTGGAATCGTAAACGGCATCGAGCCTTACACGAACGGAAGCGACCTTTTGCTGGTGGAGATTGATCCATTGGCAAGCACAGAGCTGTTTGCCACGTACCTGGGCGGAAGCACAGATGAGTATCCCGCTGGCATCGCTCTCGATTCCAACGGAAACCTCTACCTCGCCGGTTCGACCGACTCAACCGACTTCCCAGTGACGCAGGGAGCCTTCCAAAATATTCTTGGAGGCAACACCGACGCCTTCCTGCTGAAGATCGGACCGAACTCGACCCCAGCTGTAGCCGTCAGTCCCAACCTGTTGCAGTATGCTGTGGAGGCAGTTGGCTCGACCAGCCAGCCGCAAACAGCCCTCCTTCGAAACATGGGCAGTTCGCCGCTTTCGATTTCATCGATTGCCATCAGTGGGGACTTTGCGGAGACGGATGACTGCGGAACCACATTATCAGCCGCCGGTAGTTGCACGTTCTCTGTCACCTTCACCGCCAGCGCCGCGGGGACCCGCAGCGGGTCAATCCTGATTCAGGATGACGCGGCGGGATCGCCCCATGTCATTAACCTGATTGGCAGCGGCTCTGTTCCGGTTGCCGCCCTGAGTGCAACAAGCCTGACTTTTTCAGCTCAACCGGTGGGAACCTCCAGTGCGGCGCAAACTGTGACCCTGACCAATACCGGGAACGCAACGTTGACCGTCGGCAACATCCAGATCGCGGGCGACTTCGCTCAGGTCAACAACTGTTCATCCACCTTGGCCGCCAACTCCAGTTGCACGATGAACGTTACCTTTACGCCGACCGTGGCTGGAACTCGGAGCGGAACGCTAACCATCAGCGACAACGCTCAGGGTAGCCCGCAAACTGTGACTCTTACCGGGACTGGCTCGGCCGCCCCCGCTCTGCGGCACAAGCTGTAATCCTCAGGAACACCGGCAACGCGCCCTTGACCGTCGGCACACTCCAAATCACCGGAGACTTCGCCCAGGTCAACAACTGTCCCACCAGCTTGGCCGCTAACTCCAGTTGCACAATCGACGTCACATTCGCACCTACGGCTTCTGGTAGTCGCAACGGCAGTCTCACTATCAGTGACAATGCCCAAGGCAGCCCGCAAACCGTGAATCTTTCTGGAGTCGGCTCGGATTTCAGCGTCACAAGTTCCCAGAGCAGCGATACCGTGAAAGCCGGTGCCACTGCTACCTACCAACTGAATGTGTCTCCCGTGGGTGGTGCGTTCAGCAATACGATCAAGCTGAGCTGCACTGGTGCGCCAGCGTTGACGGCTTGCAGTGTGTCGCCGAGCGCTGTGACTCCAAACGGCAGCACAGCTACGGCAACCCTGACGATTTCCACGACCGCATCAGTGGCACAAGCAGTCCCACCTCGCTCATCACAAAACCACTCGATCTATGCGATTTGGATGCAGTTGCAAGGAGTAGGAATGTTCGGAGTGATTCTGATCGCCTCCAAGAGCCGTTCGAAGAAGTGCCGAGCTTTCATCCTTGCAGGTTTAGTGATTGCGGGTTTGCTGCTTATGTCAGCTTGCGCTGGGGGAACGGGTATCGTGCCGACGCCCCAGACCGGAACCACGCCGGGAACATACACCGTCACGGTCACTGGCATCTCGGGTAATTTACTGCACTCGCTGCCGGTCACTCTCACTGTCCAGTAAAACCGCGGGAAAGACGATTCGTTAGTTGCACGCTATCATGTTCTGAGTCACGCCTTGCAAGCTCACAAGAGAGTTCGCGACTAAAGGCAAACTCCAGAACCGGCTGTGATGCTTACGCATGTAGTAGGCCGCTAAGATAGACCCCGCACTCTTTGCCGAAGCGACAGCGTACGCGCGTTCAACCGTCGGGTGAGTTCCGTAAAGATACGGGGACTGCACCTCCACATTACAAACGCCCTGTTTGTGAGCTAGCCAATTCTGCCGGGCAAACAACGTGGTGTAAGAATCGGCGAAGGTGCTGCTTGCGGAAATAAACGACAGGCTGACGAATTTCTTGTCTATGGGTTTAGCTTCGGCAATCGTCGGCGCCGAAGGCAGCACTGGGGCTACGGTCATCGGCGTGCTGCTTCGAACAACGCCACTAGGAGCTGCCGGAAGCTCGGCCGCCGGCGCGCTCGTGGCCAGCGCAATCACGAGAAATATCGTGAACATGATCGATTGTAGAAGTGCTAGTCCCTTGAGGGAAGTCGGTGCGAGTGTCTGGTGCGCCGGCAGGCTTGGGTGGGTACGGTAGGTCATGACCTGAAGATACGTCCCAGCGCCGCGGTCCACAATCGCAAGACGGTAATGACCCGTAATAGAAGTTAGTAACGCCTGGTAACCCCCCGTTTGGGCCATCGACGTTTAAGCGCCCTGGCAACTTTGTGACCGAGACAAGGCCCTCTGACAGAAGCTAGCCACCGTCCTAATGCTCGGGAAGCTGCTGCCCGCTTGTTGGAGACAAAACCCAGTTTCGACAGCCCACCCGTCTCGTCCTTGGCATAACGGGCAACTCGCACAAGGCGGCAACCTGGCAGACGAGTTTTTAGCACTGCTGACACGTCCAGTTGCAGGACACGTGTCCTGGTTATAGACACCGCTTTGAGATACACCCAACGACACCTCCTGCGTGCCACTCCTAACTCATGATCCTGCCTGATGTTGCGATCATGCATTGAGATCTTGTAGTTCGGTCAAAAGATTGCAAAGGGGGTTCAGGGGGCACCAGATTGCGATTCCGTCTGTAGCGGGTGCGATGGAAACAAAAGCCAAGTGTCATGTCGCTTCGATCCTTTTGCCGGGCACAGTGTCTCCGGTCGACAGAATGCGAACGTACTTGCTTGGTGTTCGTCCCGGTACAGCAAGCTTTGAGGCAGAAAACCTGCTTGATAACTAACCATACGACTTCTTCACTACGACGGGGAGCGAATTCATGATGTGCAGTCATCCAACTATATCCACTCGAACGGTAGCAGGGCTACTGACTCGTCTGCTGTTCGCGATCCTAGTTATTCCACTCAATGCCCAATCCACACGCGACTGCAGCCAGTACTACGACGTCAGCCAGGAAGTCACACTCAGCGGCAAGGTGTCAGGTGTACTCGCCAGACCGGCTCCAGGAATGATTATGGGTTCCCATCTCCTCCTCACAACTGTCTCCGGTCCGGTGGATGCAAGTCTGGGGAGGTGGGGATTGCTAGGCAGAGACGCGCTCTCGGTTACCCCCGGCCAGCAAGTCGAGGTTACCGGCGTGATGAAAACTCTTAAGAACAAGAAGGTCTTCGTGGCCCGCATCGTGAAGATAGGCGACAAGATTTATAGCATGCGCAACGAGCACGGGATTCCGTTGTCGCCGCAAGCACGCGAGCGTGCCATCGAAATGGGTCAGAAGGGGCAGTCTCTATGAACCGTAAAGCCTACTCCAGCATCCCCGCCGCCTTAGTTTGCGTGGCCATTGGTTTCTTGACGAGTTGTGGCAATTCGAGTTCGAAAACGGTTCCGGCTGGGGCCACGACGATGGCGACGAGCGGAACTGTGCAAAGCGTGACTGTCGGCACGGCATTCGCAGCGCCACTGGCGGTGACCGTTATGTCAAACAGTTCACCGGCCAGTGGCGTCTCGGTGACCTTCACGGCTCCGTCGTCGGGCCCCAGCGGTACGTTCATGAACGGAACGGTTACGGAGACGGATACCACCGACTCCAACGGAGTGGCTACCTCGTCAGTTTTCAGCGCGAATCGCACGGCAGGAATTTATACGGTAACCGCTGCGGCTGCAGGATTTCCAACACCGGCTCGATTCAGTCTCACGAACACCAACGTTCTTACAACTACTTATTCCTTCTATCTGAGCGGACTGGAAGCTATCTGCGGCTCGGGCAATTATTATGCCCTCGCAGGGTCGGTGACTATTGACGCGAGTGGCAACGTGGTTGCGGGAGAACAGGACTATAACGATGCGTTTGGCTGTACGTCCCCAGAGCCCAATGGCGACACCATCAGTGGAGGAACGCTAGCAGTAGATGCAAGCGGCCAGGGAACACTGACCCTAACCACGAGCAACACGAATCTGGGCGTAAGCGGGACCGAGACCCTCGGTGTTCAGTTCGTGAATACCAACCACGCACTCATCATTCAGTTCGACGGGGCGGCGACTTCCAGTGGAAGCATAGACTTGCAGACGCTGCCCAGCACGCTTAACGGGGGTTATGCCTTCACCCTTTCAGGAGTGGACCCAAGCTACAATCCGGTTGCACGTGGGGGTGTTTTCTCGATCAGTGGCACCAGCCTTTCGAATGGCGTTGTCGACGTCAATGATGTTGGAGCCGTGACAACAGGAACTGCATTCACCGGCACGGTCTCAACTCCGAATTCTTTTGGACGCGGTACTATCACCGGTACGGGCTTGGCGGACACGATTGTCTATTACATGGTGGGTCCGGAGGTGATACGAATCATTGATGTGGATAGCACCGATTCAGCGCTTGGCTCAGCGTTTGGCCAGGGAACAACCACGTTCACCGATGCATCACTCGGAAACTCCGTTTTTACCGTTGATGCGAACATTGAGGGTGTTGAATATGCCGTGGCGGGCATGCTCACGGTTCCAACCGTAGGAACATTCCAGGGAGTAGCGGACAACGACGAACAAGGGATGGTCTACAGCGGTTCCCCGATAGCAGGCAGCTATTCTATCTCCGACACGGTCAGCGCAGTAACGTACAACGGCTATGGCAGCCTGACGATCACGCCTACAACCTTGGGATACTTCACCACCGCGGGCATTTACATGACGGACCCAAATCTGAATCTGAACGATCCGAATAATACGACCGGCGGAGGAGGCGCTCTTGTTCTCGCATTGGATCCCTATTTTGCCGGAGGCACAGGAGTCGTCATTCCGCAGACAGACACGGCAACTGCTAGTTTCGCAGGGAACTACGCCTTTGGAGCGCAGGATTACTACACAGGAAACCCAGGCTGGGAGTTCGATTTTATCGGGAACGGATCGGTCGCTGGCAGTAACTTGAATGGAACCGGCCTCGTCAGTGATCCGTTCTGTTTCTTCATTTTCAGCCCTGGAATCTATTCGGCGGTCCCATTCTCGGGAACGGTGACGCCTGACCCTCTAAACGCTGGGCGTTATACCATTACCCTTAACGTAACTGCCGCTGGCTCATCAGTCCCATTCCAGGTAGTCATCTACCAGGCTAGCGGCGGACAGCTGTTCTGGGTGGACGAGGATACCACGGTTACGTATCCGAACGACCAAATTGGCAATGATCTGTTCAGTGGATCTCTCCAGCAGCAGGGGTCGCTAAGAGCTCTACCTGCCGCACGAAGACCAGCGGTGAACACCCATGTGGAACGGAAACATTAGCCGGCAACGGAGTCAATTTGACTGGAGCGGGCCGCAGTTTTCGCCAAGGAGGGCGCCGGCCTTTGCGACCGTCCGGGTTGGATCACTTCGATTGGCTCTACGAGAAGTCCCTGGCCAGTGACCGGATTGTCATCGACACGGTCGTCAGCAAATATTGCAATCACACACCGCTGCATCGGCAGAGCGTGATTCTGGAAAGAGACACCGGCTTGGAAATCAGCCGCGCAACGCTGGACGGCTGGGTCCTCAATTGCGCTCAACGGATTTAGAAGCGGTTGTTCGCGTGTCTCCAGAAAAGGGGTTCGTCCACGAGTGGCTCACCGCCTTCCCAGCAAAACGGATACGACCGTGTACAAGGTGCAAAGCTACTCCTCAATGATCTGGTGGTACGTGTTTAGTCTCCAAAAAACCGAATGAAGCTCCGCAAGATCGACTGTGATTAGTGCAAATTGCTCAAGTTTTCCGGCATAAGGGTTTTCCACTTCAACACGTCCCACGAAAGCCCACAC
>OBLU010002445.1_pt1 | contig 17122 bp, 15 predicted proteins | sample 1518681 | NCBI WGS metagenome assembly OBLU01 (sample SAMEA3539304, study PRJEB22396) | soil metagenome | biome: tundra; feature: field; material: soil | place: USA | collected 2010-05 | depth 0.15 m | reverse complement strand
AATCCAAAGGCGTCTGCAAGGTGCGCGGGGAGGTCGTCAGCGAGGCGGAAGTCACTTTCATGCTCCTCGACGCCGAATGAATTTATGATTTACGATTTACGCGGCCGTTGTAATATCTGCGGTGAAAGTGGAACGACTCGCAAATCGTAAATCAAAAATCGCAAATCGCATGGTTCATCACACAGCAATTGTTCATCCAAAAGCGCAAATCGGTTCCGGCTGTGAAATTGGCCCTTACTGCGTCATCGGCGAAAACGTGGCGCTCGGCGACGGCTGCAAACTGCATTCGCACGTCGTCATTGACGGCCACACGAAATTGGGCGGGGAGAACGAAATTTTCCCATTCGCCAGCATCGGGTTGAAAACACAGGACTTGAAGTGGAAGGGTGGCATCACGCGCACGGAAATCGGCGATGGCAACACGTTTCGCGAATATGTCACGATTCACAGCGCGACCGGCGACGGCGAAGTCACGCGCGTCGGTTCGCACAACAGCATCCTGGCCTACTGCCACATTGCGCACAACGTCACCCTGGGCAGCCACGTCATCATGTCCAACGTCGCGACGTTGGGGGGACACGTGACCGTCGAGGATCAGGCGGTGATTGGCGGGCTGGCGGCGGTGCATCAATTTTGCCGTGTCGGGAAAATGTCCATGATTGGCGGCTGCTCCAAAATCGTGCAGGACGTGCCGCCGTTCATGATTGCCGACGGCAATCCGGCGGAGACCCGCACCATCAACAAAATCGGCATGGAACGCAACGGGGTTTCGGAGGAAGCGCAGGCGGCCATGCGCCATGCTTACAAAATTTTGTTCCGCGAAGGACTCACGATTCCGAACGCGCTGGCGAAAATAGAAAAGGAACTGCCGCAACTGCCGGAGGTCAAGCACTTGATTCAATTTGTCCGAAGCAGCGAGCGCGGCATCAGCAAGTAGCTGCGTAGGACAGGCGTCCCGCCTGTCTCTGAAATCTGAAATAATTTCACCTTGGCAGCAATGCTTTCTATCGGCTCGCGACTCCCTGAAACTCCTGTCGTTCCACGAATTTGGCAGGGCGGTGCTGCCGCGCCGCCTTGATTCCTTGCCTTCAGACCCACCAGAAGAATGAGCTGGCACCGCAGCCCTACCACAACAACCCATTTGCGCCATGGGTATTGCACGTCCTTTTCGCCAACGGATGAAAGATTCCACGGATGAATTCCTGGTTTTTATCAGTTGGCACTTTTCATCCGTTGGCGAGGTGCTTGGTTCAAGCGGATGTTTTTCGTCGTTGATGAATCGTCCCAAGCTGGGACGATGCAGTTGATTTGGGGAGCGCGGGCGGCTCGCCCGCGGTTTTCGGCCTCTGGCCGCAAACTTTCTGCCGCGACTTGGGAGAACTGTTTGGTCTATCGTTCATCCGCGAAGACCAGCCGGCGAGACGCCGACTGGAGCGACCGGGACGGTCGCGCTCCCCATTTTTTATTGAATCGTTCCGGTTAGGAATAGCGCGAGCGCAGGTTCCACTCGTTCAACAAATCACGCGGGATTTCCGACAGAAATCGTGATGGTTGTTGCATGGCATCAATGCCGGTGCTGCCGTAACCGGCGCGCATCAGCGGATGGCTCAGGTAAAGTTCGTTCTTCGCGCGCGTGATGGCCACGTAAAACAGCCGGCGTTCCTCCTCCTCGCCTTCGTCGTTTTCCATCGAACGCGCGGACGGGAACAATCCGTCGCAGAGCATGATCACAAACACGACGTCGAATTCCAGGCCCTTCGCTTGATGAATCGTTGAGAGCCGGATTTGCTCGGCGTCGCGGTTCGCGGCGTCGCCGTCCTCGGCTTCAACGTTGGTGAGCAGGGCGAGCTGGGTTAGGAAATCCTCGACCGAGCCGAATTGATACGCGAACACAGCGAGTTGTTCGAGGTCTTCCAGCCGGTTGCGGTAATTGGCGTAGTTTTCCTTGAGATAATCGTCATAGCCCGCGTCCATCACCAGCCGCAGCATCTTCGCGGCGCTCTGCCGGACGGTTTCGTCCTCCAGTTGCGAAATGGTCTCGACGAATTGTTTCCAGGCGGACGCGGCCTTGGCGGGGACGGAGTTGGAACAAGACTGAAGCGCCGGTGCGATTTTGTAGGAGCCGACGTGAGGAGGCTCTGATTTTTGATTGAAAGATGAAATTGGGGTCTCGTTACCTCGACTCCTACTATGGAAAATCTTCCACAACTTGTCCGCCCCCTTCGCGCCGATTCCCGGCAGCAACAGCGCGATGCGTTTGAAGGCGAGTTCGTCCTGCGGGTTGGCGACCAGCTTGAGATACGACGTCGCGTCCTTGATGTGCGCCTGCTCGAAAAACCGGATGCCGCTGGTGATGGAGAAGGGAATGTGGCGCTTCGTCAGCTCGAGCTGCAGTTCGAGCGCGTGGAAATGCGAGCGGTAAAGCACGGCGACCTGGTTCAGGTCCACGCCTTCCTCGGGCAATTCCGCCACGCGCTGCGCGATGAACGCCGCCTGCTGCGCGGCATCGGCACATGTGACGAGTGCAGGCTTCAGCCCGGACTTGCGTGCGGGCGTGAGAATTTTGGTGAACTGGTCCCGGTTCGCGGCGATGGCGGCGTTGGCCACCTTGAGAATTTCCGGCGTGCTGCGGTAGTTGGTCTCGATCTTGAAAACTTTCGCGTCGGGATAGCGTTTTGGAAATTTGAAGATGTTCTGGAAATTCGCGCCGCGCCAGGCGTAGATGCTCTGCGCGTCGTCGCCCACGACGGTGACGTTGTGATGCCGCCCGGCCAGCAGGTCAATCAGGTCGCTCTGGAGCTGGTTCGTGTCCTGGTATTCGTCCACGAGAATGAACTGGAAACGGCGCTGATAATGTTCGCACACGTCGGCATGCTCCTGCAACAGCCTGAGCCACAACGCGAGCAGATCGTCGAAATCCATCGCGTTGGTCGCGCGTTTGCGGGCCGTGTAGCGTTTCTGCAAGTCGGTGATTTGCGCGGTGAATTGCTCGAAGTAATCGTATTGCTCTTCGAGAATTTCACCGGTGGTCTTGTGCGTGTTGACCGCGAGCGAAAAAATTTCGCACAGCACCTCGGGCTTCGGAAAATGCGTACCCTTCGTTTCGATGCCCGCTTCGGCGATGCAGGTTTTGATCAGGTCCTTAGCGTCGTCGCGGTCGAGAATGGTGAAATCGCGCCGGTAACCGAGCAAATCGGCGTGCGAGCGCAAAATCCGCGCGCCAATGGAATGGAACGTGCCGCCCCAGAGCGACGGAAGCTGCCGGCCAAGCAAATCGGCGACACGGCGCATCATTTCACCGGCGGCCTTGTTGGTGAACGTGAGCAGCAGGATGCGGTCGGCGGGAACACCCTGTTCGAGCAGGTAGGCGACGCGATAGGTAAGCGTGCGCGTCTTGCCGGAGCCGGCGCCGGCGATGACGAGGGCAGGGCCGGGCGGCGCGGTGACGGCGGCGAGCTGCTGAGGATTCAATTCGCGCGCGTAGTCAATGTGCAAATTGATTTCGGACCGGAACGGTTCAATAACGTAATCGCGCGACATGGGGTGCCATTCAAAACGTAAACCGGCAAAGGCAAAAGGAAAAAAGCCGTGTGAGCGCGAATTTTTTAATTGCAGTCGCAAATTTTAGTTTGCGCGGATGACACGATCTGTCCCGCTGCGATAGCGCGGCGAGAGGTCGCGGCTGCATTTAGCTTGAACCGTATGTGAGTTGGTGATAAACATGGGTTGCTTCTGAACAAGTAAATGATGAAAACGCGTCTTTTCCAACTGGCAGTTGTCTTCTTCGTGTTTTTTGCCATCAACGCCCCCGCAACGGTGCTTTATGTGGATTTGAACAGCACCAACCCCACGTCGCCTTACTCCGATTGGAGCACGGCTGCGACCAACATTCAGGATGCCGTTGACGCTTCTGCAAATGGCGATTTGATTCTGGTTACAAATGGAATTTATCGAACTGGTGGACACGCCGTAAATGGATACGCCCTCACCAATCGCGTGGCGGTGACCAAAGCTATAATTGTGCAAAGTGTTAACGGTTCGGCGACGACGACCATTCAAGGTTACCAAATACCGGGCGCGACCAATGGTGATGGCGCTGTCCGGTGCGCTTATCTCACAAATGGCGCGACGCTGGTAGGATTTACGCTGACTAATGGAGCTACGCGAGTTTCGGGAGATGCTTCCCACGAGTGCAATGGCGGTGGAGTATGGTGCGAATCCGTCAGTGCTGTTATATTTAATTGTGCATTGCGTGACAACGCTGCTTATTCTGCCGGTGGCGGTGTTTGCTATGGCTGGGCGATCAACTGTACGCTGGATAGCAACCGGGCCGGTTCCACCGGTGGCGGAACCTTACTATGCACCCTAATCAATTGTGCGCTGAACGGTAATACGGCGAATGCCGGCGGCGGGGTTGAAGGAGGTAATCTATACTCCTGCATGCTAACCAGTAATTCGGCGGCGCTTTATGGCGGCGGATCTGAGAATAGCACGCTAAACAGCTGCACTTTCACAGGCAACTCTGGTCCGTTTGGTGGAGGCGCACATGGGGGCACACTGAATAATTGCATCCTGAAGGGCAACTCGGCTTACTTCGGGGGCGGAATGAATTCCAGTATGCTAAATAACTGCATGCTATTGGACAATTCGGCCAGTGAAGGCGGTGGGGCATGGTATGGCACCCTGAACGATTGTCTGCTGACGGGCAATTCAGCGAATGATTATTATGAAGGTTTTGGCGGAGGTGCATATATTGCCACACTGAATAATTGCACGCTAACAGGCAATCACGCTTCCTTAGGTGGTGGGGCGAATTCTTCCACGCTGAATAACTGTATTATCTATTTCAATACAGACCATTATGGACCAAATCCTTATGTTGATGCACCGAATTATTATTCTTGCACTTTGAACTACTGCTGCACCACATCTGAAGATGGATCAAGCATCACCAATGATCCACTTTTTGTAAATCTGGCTGGTGGTGATTTCCATCTCCAATCCAATTCACCCTGTATCAATTCCGGCAACAACACGTATGTCACCGTCACCAATGACCTCGATGGCAATCCGCGCATTGTCAGCGGCACGGTGGACATCGGTGCCTACGAATATCAGACCCCGACATCAGTTATCTCCTATGCTTGGCTCCAGCAATATGGCCTGCTCACGGACGGCACCGCGGATTATACCGACCCCGATGGCGACGACATGAACAACTGGCAGGAGTGGATGGCTGGGACTGATCCCACCGATCCTTCGTCGGTCTTGAAAATGCTCAATCCCACACCAACCAATAATCCATCAGGCTTGGTCGTAAGCTGGCAAAGCGTGAACACGCGAACGTATTATCTCCAACGCAGCACCGACCTTGGAGCACAACCGGCGTTCTCCACCATTCAAACCGACATCGCCGGTCAGGCCGGCATGACCAGTTACACGGACACCGATGCCACAGGCGCCGGCCCGTTCTTCTATCGCGTCGGCGTGCAATAGTGAACTGTAGCGGCAGGCGGCGAAGCCGCAACTAATGGAGCGCGGACAGGCTTGTCCGCACGAAGGTGCCGATGCGGCAGGAACACGCGGACAAAGCTGTCCGCGCTCCTGAATAATCCTCGCGGCGCACATTGCTTCCTGCATTCCCGTTTTCATCATTGAATTTTTCCCGCGTTCCCCTACCTTTTCCCGCATGGAAGAGTCGCAATTTGCGCAGTATATCGCGGTGTTGATGCTGCTCGGCGTGGCCATCGCCGCGCCGTTCGGGATGATTCTGGTGTCCACGTTGCTCGGCAAACGCGGCAAACGCAGCCAGATCAAGGACACTGCCTACGAATGCGGCATGCTCCCGGTGGGCGAAGGCAACCCGCGGATGTCGGTCAAATTCCATCTCGTGGCGATGCTGTTCATCCTGTTCGACATCGAGGTCGTCTTTCTTTATCCGTGGGCGGTCGTTTACAAGGACATGCTCAAAGACCCGGCCACAAGGAATTTGATCCTGGGCTCGATGATTTCGTTCCTCCTGATTTTGTTCGCCGGTTACATCTACGCCGTGAAGAAAAAGGCGTTTGATTGGAAAAGTTGAAAACTTGGAGTGCTGGAGTGCCGGAGTAATGGAGTAATCCAAAACCGACATTCCGATACCCACCACTCCATTGCTCCAATGTCCCCTCCGATGACGATCAAATTTGGCACCAGCGGCTGGCGCGGCATCATCGCGCGCGATTTTACCTTCGAGAATGTCCGCCTCGCCACGCAAGGCATCGCGGACTATCTGAACTCGTCACCCGTCACCCGTCACTCGTCACTCGTCATTCTCGGTTACGACACGCGGTTTCTGGGGCGCGAATTTTCACTGGCCGCCGCCGAAGTGCTCGCCGCCAACGGCCTTGAACCTTTGCTTTGCAATCGCGACACGCCCACACCGGTCATCGCCCACAACATCCGCCATCGCAAAGCCATTGGCGGCATCAACATGACCGCCAGTCACAACCCGGCGGAGTATCAAGGCTTGAAGTTTTCCACGAGCAACGGCGCGCCCGCCACGCCGGAAGTCACCGGACAAATTGAGGCGAACATCGTCAAGCTTCAGGCGGTGGGCTGGTCGTTCAAAGGCGCGGTCATCGGCATGTTCCAATGCCAGACGTTTGATCCACAGCCCGCGTATTTCAAACAACTACACAAGCTGATTAATTTCGCCGTGCTCAAAAAGGCGAAGCTCAAAGTGGCCGTGGACCTGAGCTATGGCACCGGCCACGGTTACCTCGACACTTTGCTCGAAAAAGCCGGCGTCCCGCGAAGCGGGATCACCCTGTTTCACAACGAACTCAATCCGCTGTTCGGCGGCCATCATCCCGAGCCGAACGCCGCGAACATGGCGGACGTCAGCAAATTCGTCCGCAGCGGCAAGGCGCAGATCGGCCTCGGCCTCGACGGCGATGCGGATCGCTTCGGCATTGTGGACAAGGACGGCACCTGGCTGACGCCCAATCAGGTGCTCACGCTGTCCCTGTATCACCTGAAGAAGAATCGCGGCTGGACGGGCGCGGTGGTGCGCACCGTGCCGTCGAGCCATCAGGTGGACGCGGTCGCCGAACTGCTCGGCGTGAAGGTTTACGAGACGCCGGTCGGCTTTAAATACATCGGCGCGCTGATGGAAAGCGAACCCATCATCGTCGGCGGCGAGGAATCCGGCGGCTTGAGCGTCAAGGGCCACGTGCCGGAAAAGGACGGCATCCTCGCGTGCCTGCTGATGGCCGAACTGGTGGCGACCGAGAAGAAATCACTCGGCCAGATTTTGAAGGAACTCGCCAGACAGATCGGCGAATTTTACACCGACCGCATCAACGTCAGCTTTGCGCCGGAGAAAAAGGAGGCGTTGCTGGCAAAGCTTGGCAGCGGCTTGAAAAACATCGGGCCGTTCAAGGTGGAAAAGTTCATCACCACCGACGGTTACAAATTTCTGCTGCCGGACCGCGAATGGGTCGCGTTCCGCGCCAGCGGCACCGAGCCATTGATTCGCTGCTACATCGAGGCGAAATCCAGGGCGAATTTGAAAAAACTTCAAACTGCCTGCCGCGAGTTGCTGAAGGTGTAATTCGGGCAGGGTGGTGTGAATTTGTGAACTGGAAAAGGCAACTTACATACACCATCAACCGGCGATAATGTTCAACCATGACCGTTGCTTTGGCCAGAGACGTTGAGGATTTCCTGCAAGACCAGGTTCGTTCCGGTGTCTGCGCCGATGCCAGCGAACTGGTCAACGACGTCCTCCGCTCGGTTCGCGAGCAACAGCGGAAACTTTTCGACATCACGCCCGAACTGGAGGCGTGGTTGCTTGAGGCGGCGGACAAGCCCGCGACTCCGCTGACCAAGGCCGACTTCAATGCCATCCGCAAACGGGTGCGGGCGCGCGCCAAGCCATCCGCTGCATGAGCGCGCACAAGTCCGATGACTTCATCTCGGACGTGGAGCATCAGTTTGAGTGGTATGCGGCCAACGCGGGCTGGGACATTGCGGAACGCTATCTCGACGCCGTCGAAGCCACCTGCCAGTTGCTTGGGCGGCACCCGCGGCTCGGCCCCTGTGCCGGGTTTTCTCATCCGCGCCTGCGTGACTAGCGGTTCATCGTGGTGTTCCGTCCATTTCAAAAGCACGTTCTTTTTTATGAAACAGACGGCGATGCCGTGGTGCTGCGCCGCGCCCTGCACGGTCATCGGGATTTGCCGCAACGACTGGTCGAACCGCCGGAAGCCAGGTGAATTATTTTGGGAGCCTTCCGTCCCAGCGGCACCGAGCCGCTGATTCGCTGCTACATCGAGGCAAGAACCACGGCCAGTTTGAAGAAGCTGCAAACCGCCTGCCGCGAGTTGTTGAAAGCGCAAATGGAAATGTTGCAACCTGCCAGGATGCGGTATTTTAATGGCATGAAAGTTTTGACCGCCGAAGAAAAATTCGTGACCGACACGGACGGCCAGCGGGTGGGTGTTTTGCTTGACCTGCAAACCTACGAGCGTCTTCGCGGGGCCGAGGAGGAGCTTTCCGACATTCGCGCCTGCGATGCCGCCCGGCCGAAAATCGCGGCGGAAATGTCAGCGGGCGATTTCACCACGCTGGCCGGATACCGCACGCGCCGATCATCCCGGCGCTCATGAAATTTCAGGTCATCCTGCCGAGAATTCATTTTGGGATGGACGACCGGGCAATGCGGCTTGCCAAAAACCAATTTTGCCGGATAATTAAGAGCATGAGCGCGCAGGATATTTTGATTGAAGAAATCAAGCATCAGCCCGAATCCGTGGTGCGTGAAATCCTGCACTACTTGAAATCCCTCGAACGCCGGCGCGAGAAGGAAGTGCCGATGGACAGCCTCGTCGCGGACACTTGGGAAAAACTTGGGCCCGCCCCGGAAGTGGACTATGACCAGCTTTAGCCGCGGCGACGTGGTCGTGGTGGATTTGGGCATGGCGGCCAAGGTGCGTCCTTGCGTGGTGGTTTCCGTCGGCCAACCCGACCGTCAGCGCAATATGTCCGTGGTCGTGCCGATGACGACGGAGATTCGCGGCGGCGAATGTGAAATCCGTTTTCCAAAACCAGCCTGGCTCCGGCAGGAATCCGTCGTGAATGTGCTGGGCATCGCCGGAGTGGACAACGCGAAAATCGAGCGGCGCATTTCGGCATTTCCCGCTGACAAAATATTGGAGATTGAATCCGTGTTGAAACGATTGCTTGGCTTGTGAGCAGTAGGAGACGACGTGAGGAGTCTCTAACTGAAAATCCGCACTCCGCACTCCCAATTCCGCACTTGTAACGGCTCTTTTCCTGAATTCAGTTTGGGATGGACGACTGGGGCAAGTGGCGTCTTCGGTAAGCCATATCACGGCAATACCACACGCTGTTCAGTTGGGAAGACAACAATGCCAATAGATTTTTTAGCCTGTTTGGAAAAGAATTTCGTGATTCAATGTCTTTAAAAACAAAAGCATCGGAAGAACTCACTGAATCCATAAAAGCTTTTTTGGAATTAGGAAACGAGCGTAATTGTATGGTTCACCAAGATTTCGCAAGCTTTCCTTTGGATAAAACCCTCGATGAAATTTATCACCTTTATCAAAAGGGGCTTTTTTTTGTGGAGAATTTACCAAGAGAGTTACGAGATTGTGATATAGCTTGCCGAACAGGTTTGCCCGGGCAAAGTGGTGCGAGTGGAAGCAGCAAATGATTTGGCTTCTCGTTCTTGTTTATTGATGTAGCAGTCCCCCAGTGCGGGATGAGTCCAGTCATTATTCCGGTGGGAGAAGTTTGAGCCGACTCACGTCGGCTGCTACGGCGGAAATTGTTCACGAATTTCCAATCAAAATTCCCGCCAGGAAAACCAGCGCGCCGCCCAGCGCCACCTGGAACAACGCCGATGCCCACGGCGTGTCCATGAACCGATGGCGAATCCACGAGATGATGCCCAGTTCCACCAGCACCACGCCCACGGCAACGCTCGTGGCGGTTTTCAAATTCGGAATCAAAAAGGGCAGCGTGTGGCCGATGCCACCCAGCGTGGTCATCAACCCGCATACGAAACCGCGCGCCCACGGATGGCCGCGGCCGGTGAGGCTGCCGTCGTCGGACAACGCTTCCGCGAACCCCATGCTGATGCCCGCGCCGCTGCTGGCGGCGAGGCCGACCAAAAATGTTTCCCAACTGTTGTGCGTGGCGAACGCGGCGGCAAACAACGGCGCCAGCGTCGAAATCGACCCATCCATCAAGCCGGCCAAACCCGGTTGCACCACCTGCAACAGGAACAGCCGCTTTTGCTGCGCTGATTCTGTTTCGCTGAGTTTGGTCAGCGTGATTTCCTCGGCGATGTGGGCGTGGTTGCGCTCCTCTTCCGCAAGGTCGCCGAGCAACTGCCGGATGCCCGTATCCGTCGCACGCCGCCCGGCGACTTCGTAAAATCGTTCCGTCTCCAATTCCATGCTTTCGGCGGTTTTTTGGACGGTTTTCAACCCCAGCGGACGCACGAGCCAGACGGAGCGGCGGTTCACAAACCCGCGCACGTCCTGCCGGCGGATGAGCGGCACGTGATCGCCGAAGCGGGCCTTGTAAAGCTCCAGCAGACGATGGCGATGGCCGTCTTCTTCGCGGCGCATTACGCGAAACTTCTCAGCCTGTTCGGGATAATTTTCCTGCAGGCCGTCGGCGAAATCTTCGTAAACGCGCGCGTCCTCCTCTTCAAGCGAGATGGCCAGCGCAAGAATTTCCTGTTCGGTAAGGCTGTCGAAGGTTTTCATACGCAATGAATCATTGGTTGTTTAAACAAAACGCCCCTCGCCCCGCTTTCCCCATGAACCGAAAAAAAACTTGCTCCGTCGCGGCAGCGTCTTGGACTGCGGTGGCCCTCCACCGCTTTGGCAATGCCGGCGTCCACCCAAAGCGCCAGAGGGCTGGCGCAGTCCAAAACCTGGCGGCAGTTCGGACGTTCCATGTGTGGGGGCAGGGTGGCCGCAGGCCGGGTGAGGGGATTGTATTTCGCTGTTAATTTTTTGGTCACAGAATTAATTGATTCACAAAAATGGTGAAAACAATCGCGCGGCGGCATCGCGCAATTTTGCCGGCAGAGCTCGTCCGTCCACCTCCGCCAGGGTCACCTCGCGCGCGCGGTGGAGTTTTTTCCCGAGGACCGCCGTCATCTCGTGCGCGAACTCGCGTCCGTAACACTCCACGTTCAACTCAAAATTCAGCCGCAAACTGCGCGCGTCCCAGTTGGCCGAGCCGGACAAAACCCAGTGTCCGTCCACAATCATCAGTTTGGAGTGATCAAACGGCGGCGGCGTGAGCCAGATGCGGCAGCCGCGTTCGAGCACCTGCCACCACATCGCGCGCGAAGCCCAATGCACGAACGGCAGATTGTTTTTGGCCGGCAAAACGATATCCACCCGCACGCCGCGCAGCGCCGCGAGGTTCAAAGCGGTGACGAGCGCGTTATCCGGCAAAAAATACGGCGTCAGAATTTGCACGGACGTTTGCGCCTCGGCCAGCGCGGCCAGCAGCGTCAAGCGTAATTTGTCGTAGTCCGCATCCGGACCGTCGGTGATGACCCGCGCGATGACGCTGCCGGACTCCTGCAATTTGGGGAACCAGATTTTGCCATCAAGGATTTCGCCGGTGGTGAACGCCCAATCGTTGGCGAAGGCGTCCTGCAATTGCGTGACCACCGGGCCTGCCACGCGAAAGTGCAGGTCCCGGACCGGGCTTCCGGGTTGATCGGCCAGCACGTTGCCGTGCCGGATGTTCATGCCGCCCGTGAAAGCCGTCTGGCCGTCCACCACGAGAATTTTGCGATGATTGCGCAGATTGATTGTCGCCACGCGCCATGGCGTGAGCAGGGACGCCGGCAGAAATTTTGCGAATGGAACTTGCGCGTGTTTCAGTTTGTAAGTGATGGGCGGCCACGAGTAGCGCGTCCCGGCGGCATCAATCAACACCCGCACGGCCACCCCGCGTTTCACGGCGCGGCCAAGCGCGTCGGCAAATAGTTTCCCGCTGGCGTCGTTGTCGAAAATGTAACTGACCATCGAAATGGTATGCTTCGCGGATTCAATCGCGGCGAGCATCGCCGGGAATGCTTCGTCGCCGTTCACCAGCGGTTGCACGTGATTGCCGGGCGTCAGCGGCCGGTTGACGACGCGGCTGACGACGCGCGCGAGCAACTTCAAATGCTCCGCGCCTTCATGCTCCGGCTCGCCCAGGTCTTCCGGAATCCCACGGCGGGTGGTTTTATGCACGCCAAGCAAAAGCGCGCGGCGGCGGATGCGATTGACCCCCAGCGCGAGGTAAAGCAACGGACCCACCGCCGGCATCAGCCAGATGAAGCCAATCCAGAGCGTTGCGGCGCGGGTATCGCGTTTGTGCAGCAAGGCATGGGCTGAGGCCAGCAGCGAGGCCAGTAAATCGAAGCCTGCGGCCAGGTGCGGCCAGTAGCGGTTGATCAGATTGAGCCAGTCCATCGTTTGCCAACTTTACGAATGAAGAAAGGCCCATGGCAAGCATCCGGTGATGCCGGGCGCAACCTGGCAAACACATCGGAACGCCGGCCTCCGGCCCGGCGCGTTGCCGGTTTGGAACGGTTGAGAGTTAACGATTCAACGAAACCTTTCGCGTGTTTGAATTCGAGGACGAGGACGAGGACGAATGCCTGCCCCGCGTCTTTGCGTCTTTGCGTTTTAAAATATCCGTGTCCATCCGTGTTAATCCGTGGTTAAAAAGTTTGCGTACGCTTGGCTCTGGACTTAAAGCGGTTTGCTCCATTAGCTTGGTCGCGAATGAACAACGGCAATTCCCCGGCAGCGCCGGAAACAACGGCTGACACGATCCAATGTCCCGCTTGCCGCGGGGAGATCAGGTCGTCGGTGAAGCGCTGTCCGCATTGCGGCCGGCCGACGGCCGGGTCGCACAGTTTTTTCTACTACGCGTTCTGGGTCGCGTTGTCGCTGGTGGTGGCGGCGTTGATGGCCTGCATTTTTTACGTGGGGTTTCTGCTGTTGAACCGGATGCTTTGAGAGGCGTTGCGAGCTGTCAATAATAAGAACAAACCCCTTTATTATCTAATACCAATTCCCAGAGACAATCGGTGCAATGGGTAGGGCGGCGCTGCTGCGCCGCCGGGTATGCTGGCCGCGCAGCAGCGCGGCCCTACCGTTGGAATAGGTGCCGATTATTATCGGGAAATGGTATAAGGGCCATTCAGAACAGACCCCTTTACGTCCAGCCGCGAACTGTTGAATTACCACTCATGATCGGAATGCCTTAAAAAGGTGTTGCTGGCCGAAGGGATGATGGCTCCCGGCCCATTCTGGCGCGGGCAAAAATCCATTTTGCTCAATGGATGACGATGGCTTCATCGCGGTCGGGATGGGCGGCCTTTCCCCGGAATCCGGTCAGGCGCAGGTTGGTCACGTTTTCGGCTTCGAGCGCGCAGGTGAAATAATCCGGCCGGTTCCCGCCCCAATTCACGGAACAGTTTTTCAGGACAATATTGTCGGCGTGGCGAAGGCTGAAACCAGGGTTCCCGTGCGTTTCGATCGGGTCGAGCACCCGGGTCGGGCGGTTGTCGAACAGACCGCCCCGGTATTTCGTCCAGCGGTCGAACGTGACCGTGACATTTTCGAAACGCACGTCATGGACGCGGCTTTCCGGGGTGCCATTGACGCGGATGCTGTTCTCGGCCCGGCCAGTGACGTTTTGCACGACGACGTTGCTCAGGCAACCCAGCACGGTTGTATTCGTGCGCGGAATGGCAGTAAACGAGATGGCTTCGCCCCGGCCCCACCACGGATCGGAGTAATACCGGGAGGTGAATTTGATGTCGCGGAAGATGACATGGTAAACATTCCCCTCGTCGCGGAGCTGGATCGTCAGGCCGCGGCTGCCGGTGAGGATTTTGCAGCGTTCAAACAGGATGTCGTGAATGTCGCTGGTGGTCTCGGTGCCGATTTTCAAGCCTGAATCCTGCGTCTCAAGCACACAATCATGAACATGGATGTTGGCACACGGACCGAAGTCGTTGGTCTGGCGGGTGGTTTTGACGACGATGGCGTCGTCACCGCAGGTGATGTCGCAGTTGCGGATTTCCACGTCCCGGCAATGGTCGGGATCAATGCCGTCGCAATTCGGCACGTCGAGCCGGTTGCGGACGGTGACGTGGTCTACGAGAACATTTTTGCAGCCAAGCATGTGCAATCCCCAAAACGGCGCGTCACCGAACGTGATGTCGCGGACTTCGAGATTGGTGCAGCCGGTGAGGATGAACAGTTTGGGCCGCCATTCCTTGAACAGCCACCACTCGTTTGTCTTTTCATAGCCGGTCATGAATGACAGCGACCGGCCGGCGATTGAACCGTTGCCGGTGATGTGGAGGTTCTCCGCGTTCAAGGCGGTGATGACGCCGTCGCCCCGGTAATCCGCCGGGTTGGTGCTGATGACCAGTTCGCCGTCGAGGTGGAAGTCCATGCCGCCGCGCAATTCGAGCGTGCCGATCAGATAACGGTGGCCGCGCGGCACCAGGACCTGCGCGCCACCCGCTTGAGCCGCGGCGTCAATGGCGCGCTGGATGGCGGGGTTGTCCACCGTGATGCCGTCACCGGTCGCGCCAAAATCAAGAATATTGAAAACTTTCGGAGCGTTTGCGGCTTCGAGCGATGTCAGCGAAGTGAAGGGAAGTGTCGCCGTGATTGCGAACAGGATGGCATTGGTTTTAACAGGTTTCATAACTGGTCAAATCGCCCGGTCTTCAACACGAGGCATTGGTAGGGCGGGCAGTCCTCTGCCCGCCGCGGGTCCGCAGCCAAAGACGGCGCGCACGGAGTGACGCGCCCTACCTTTGGTTTTGAGCAATTCATCGGTTGCTCATTTCACCGCCACGTCCCAAACTTTTGCCCGGCGCGATTTGCCTTCCGGTCCTTCGACCCAAAGCACGACGACATAATGTCCGGCTTCCTTGTAGGTGTGAACCGGGTTGGGTTCGGTGGAAGTTTCGCCGTCGCCGAAATCCCATTTCCAGGAGGTGATTTTACCGATGGAAAGGTCCTTGAAAGCGACGAGCCGCCGGTCCATGTCCACGACCTGGAACGACCATCGGGCTTCGATGGGTTTGCGGAAGCGGGGTTCCAGCGGCATGAGCTTGAAGGCAACCAGTTCATCGGCGTTGCCATACATCGTGTGTTTGCGCGAGAGGTTCCAAAAGCCGTTGTTGGTGTCGCCGGAATGAACGTCGTCGTAATCAATCACCGCCCAGGACAGGCCGATGATTTTGTTTTCCTTGAGCACGGACTCCACGGCGCGTTGCGGCCCTTCGGCGCCGGCATAATCGAAGGGCGTGATCCAGAATTCCAGGACGAGGCGGCCGGGCTGGCCCGGCTTGAAGTCGTAGGCACAGGCCGCGTTGGCGTAAGGCAATTCCTTGAGCCATTGCGCCGGGCCCCACACCATGCACCAATCCTTGCCTTCCGCCGGGGTGAAGATGTGATAGTTCTGGGCGTGCGTGCCTTGCAGAGTGAAATACGTCTCCCAGGTGCCGAGAATATTCCGCGCCGGCAGAAATCGTTCAATGAATGGTCCGCCGGAAAGATCGCCGTCCACCACGACTTCAAACGTGTCATTGTGCAACCCCGGCTCGGAAAAATCCCAGTAATCGTCGTAGGCCTCGTAGAGAAAATAAAGCCGGTTGAGGCCCTTGACCCAGCCGACTTTTACCCGCACGTCCAGCGTTTTCGGGTCCGGCGCGGGATGTTTGCCGGTGTCGTCCACGAGTTGGTCCGTGCCGATGACATAATCCTCGGGGACGATGTCCCAATCATTCGTCTTGCCGTCAATGGTCGGAATCAGATTGGGCGGGAACTGGAATATTTTGAAGACGACGTTCGTCCGTTCCAGCGCAGCGGCGGGATATAAAAACAGGAGCAGCGCCGCGAGCGTAAAAACGGGCAGGAGAAGGTTCTTCAACAGAGTCCGGCCGGGCCGGTGAAGGCGTGGGGAACGGGGCACCGATGGCTCATTCATGCGAAAATGACTCCATGATTGCGCCGGCGTGTCAACACTCATCGCGCAAAAACCGGTTGCAACGCAATTTACATTTCAGGTGAGGCGCGGCTGCCGACGAGCCGGGTCCGGTCCGCGAGTGCGCCCGCCCCGTCAAATGGCAGATGACATCCGGGCGCCATTTTTGGTGGAGCAGTAAGAAAGAAACGGGTGCCACGAAACGGCGCCCCTTGAATTTTCTCCGCAACTTTTACGGCGCGAATTTATTGCCCCGTATTTACAATATCATTTAACAAGGTGTCATATTCCTCGGCAGATTTTACCGTCTCATCTGTAATTATCCCCTCCCCAGGTGTTGCGTAGGGAGGGGGTCCAATGACTATATCATTAAAAACAGTCGGGCTGTTTAGATATTGAGCCGAACCATCCGTGAAGAGCGTCATAAAACCCCTGCCGGGATAATGGGCGAATGTTTTTGCAGTAAATGCCGTCGCCCCGCCGTCACCCACATAATCCATCGCGAACACGTCACGGACTTTGGCATCACTGGTCTTTTGATATTTTCGCAGTGCGCCGCCACCAGCAGTAGGACCACCATGCGTTGTTGGATCCACCTCGCGCGGATTGTATAAACACGTGGAACGGCAATCGCCCCCACTATCGGTGCTCATATACCCGACCGGAGGCTGTGAGTATGCATCGATGCTCAACGTTGATGTGTCAGGAAAACTCGGACACCACATAACCTTACCATCGCCTATGAAGCCGCCGATATATAACCAACCAAGGTTCTGGAAGGGATGAGCCACAATACTCGGGTCAGTGCGACTGCTGGGAACTTTCACATTGGCGCCTCCAGACCATATGTATCGGGTATAATGTTCGCCACCGAGATAATTGAAAGCGGTACCCGGATTCCAGGCACCGAGTTTGCAGATTGGAAAATAATCCTTGTTGTCGTTCGCGTAGAGGAAACAAGCAACGTAAATCTGGTGAAAGTTGGAAAGGCAGTCCATCCGCTGCGCCTTCCGTTTGGCTGCCGCCAGCGCCGGCAGCAGCAGCGCCGCCAGGATGGCAATGATGGCAATGACCACCA
>OBLU010002443.1_pt1 | contig 17128 bp, 9 predicted proteins | sample 1518681 | NCBI WGS metagenome assembly OBLU01 (sample SAMEA3539304, study PRJEB22396) | soil metagenome | biome: tundra; feature: field; material: soil | place: USA | collected 2010-05 | depth 0.15 m | reverse complement strand
CTTTCTGCGCCTCCATCGCGAAGGCTACAAGCCTCAGCGCGATCTCATCCTGGCCCTGACCGCCGACGAGGAAGGGGGCAAGTTCAACGGCGCGAACTGGCTCGTGCAGCAGCACCGCGACCTGGTCGACGCGGCATTCGTCATCAATCCCGATTCGGGCGGCGTGGAACTGGACCATGGCCGCGCCGTGGTGGCCGACGTCGAAGCAACGGAGAAGGTCTATTCCGACTTTCAGATCACTGCCGTCGATCGCGGCGGACACAGTTCGCTGCCCCGGCCCGACAACGCCATCTACGAGCTCACCGCCGCACTCAACAAGCTCGCCGTCTACTCGTTTCCATTTGAGTTGAATGAGGTGACGCGCACCTACTTCAAGAATCTCTCCGAGCGCGAAACGGGAAAGACTGCCGAAGACATGCGCGCCATCCTGCGAACTCCGCCGGACTTGGCTGCTGCGGCGCGCCTTAGCGCCGAACCCAGCTTCAACTCCAATTTCCGCACCACCTGCGTGGCCACGCGCCTGCTGGCCGGCCACGCCAACAACGCGCTGCCGCAGACAGCCCAGGCCAACGTGAACTGCCGCATCTTCCCCGGCCACTCGCCCGAGGAGATTCGCCAGCAGTTGGTCGGCCTTTTCGCCGACCCGAAACTCATCGTCAAATATGTCTCCGACGCAGGGGAGGTGTCCGACACCGCGCCTGAACGAAAGGCGATGACGCCGCCTCCACCCATCAAGGCGGTCTTCGATCCGCTTACCCGGATTACCCAGCAGATCTGGCCAGGGACCCCGGTGACGCCGGTAATGGAAAACGGAGCGAGCGATTCCATTTATTTTGCCCAGGCCGGCATCCCCTGCTACGGCTACTCGGCGGTCGCTCTGGAGCGCGATGACGAACGCGCCCACGGCCAGGACGAGCGCCTCCCTATCGATTCCTACTGGAAGTCGCTGGATTTCTTCTATTCCTTCGCCAAGGCGCTCGGCGAGTGAACTTGCGGTAATTAAACAGAGAGGAGCATTTCTAAAGATGAGCGCCAACAAACCTGTAGCCGTTATTACCGGGGGCGCGCAAGGTATCGGCCGCCGAACTGCGGAATTGCTTGCCGAGCGCGGCTACATCGTTGCCATCATCGACCTGCACGAGCCAGCGGCAACCATAGCGGCCATTGAAGCACATGGCGGCGAGGCATTTGGTTTCGCTGGCGACATCACGAACGAAGCCACCGTAAGCGATTTTGCGCAACGCGTTTTTGCTCGCTGCGGCCGAGTTGATGTGCTGGTGAATAACGCAGGAATCAGTCACATCGCGCCCGCGGAGCAGACTTCCGCGGGCGATTATCGTCGCGTGATCGAGGTGAACCTGGTGGCTCCGTTTCTGCTGGCGCAGATTTTTGGCAAGAAGATGCTTGAAGCGGGCAGCGGATCCATTGTGAACGTTGCTTCTGTCGCGGGGCTGCTCGGTATCGCCGACCGGGCCGCATACAATGCCTCAAAACATGGGCTCATTGGCCTCACCCGCACCCTCGCTGCCGAGTGGGGCGGCCGCGGGGTCCGCGTGAACGCGGTCTGTCCCGGCTGGGTGAAAACCGAGATGGACGCGGCCGATCAGGCCGGCGGAAGCTATGCCGACGCCGACATCACCGGCCGCGTGCCGATGGGGCGGTTCGCCTCACCCGACGACATTGCGCGGGCCATCGCCTTCCTCGCTAACCCCGGTGAAAGCCCCTTCATCAACGGCCATGCCCTCTCGGTCGATGGCGGCTGGGCCACCGATGGGTCCTGGGAATCCCTACGCCTGCGTAAGCGATAAATCATTAACGCTGTAGCAATCTTGAACTCTTCCCCCTAGGCGTTCGCATTTCTTGTCCTTGCGCGGAGCGCAGTCCGCTGGACGCGCAGTCCCGCTGTTAAACTGGTAGTGCATGATCCTCCCGTTCGTCCGCGAAATCTTCGCGGAGTTGGAGCACTCCTCCGCATTCGAGCGCGTACGCAGGCACCTCAGCCTGGGGACGGGGCGTCGGCGTGTGTCTGGTCTCACAGCCACGGCGCGTTCTCTCCACCTGCCGCTGATGGCGCGAGCCGCCAAGCATCCCGTCATTGTGATCGTGGCCGACAACAAGGCCGCCGAGGCTCTTGAGCCCACGCTGCGCGCCGGCTGCGAGCTCACCGGCGCCATTGATCCGCAACGCGTAGTCCGGTTACCCGCTCACGATGTGCTTCCGTTTGAGAACCTCTCGCCCCACCCTGACGTGCAGGAGCAGCGCGCCGCCGCACTATGGAAACTCGCGACCGGTGGGGTCTCCATCCTCATCGCTCCAGCCGAGGCCGCTGCTCTCAAGCTCTTCGATCGCGACTATTACGCCAGTCTTGCCGTCACCTTGCGCCGCGGCGAGGAGATCGATGTTGAAGTGCTCACCGCCCACCTCGCCAGCGTGGGCTACACGCAGATGGACCTGGTGGAGATGCCGGGCCAATTCACGCGCCGCGGCGGCATTCTCGATGTCTACTCGCCTGAATCCGACCGTCCAGTACGCATCGAATTCTTTGGCGACGAGATTGAGACCATCCGCAAGTTCGATCCAGAGACGCAGCGCTCGCAATCCGGACTTGATGAGGCGCAGTTGTCGCCGTTGACGGAGACGCCCGTCACTGAGCATTTGTTGGCTGCAGTGCATGCTCGTCTCAGTCGCCAACGCGTTGAGGTAGGAGGCGCGGGCGAAGATGAAGAGATGGCCGCCGAGATGGCCGCTGCGAGTGGCGTCAGCGTCTTTCCCGGGTGGGAGTTCTTCAGCTCTGTTGCCGGCGCAGAGAGTCATCTGCTCAAGCTGCTGCCACGCAGCGTGCTTTTTGTTGATGAGCCCGCCATGGTGCGCAACCAGATCGATCGCTGGTGGAACAAGGTCGAACAGCGCCACGAGCGCAGCGGCATCGGCTCGCTCATTCGGCCCGAAGATATCTATCTGCGCCCTGAAGTGCTGCAGGGGCTGCTCGAATCGCATACGGGTCTTGATCTCGACCAGCTTGGCGCCGTCGATGTGCTCGACGAAGACAATACCCTGGGCGAAATCGAAGTCAGTTCGCGGCCGACGCTGCGCTTTCACGGGTCGATCCCCGCGCTCACCGAGCAGTTGCGCAATCTCATCGCCGGTGAGCAGCGCATCGTTCTGGCCGCGCCTACGCAGGGCGATGTAGAACGCATGGCCACCGTGCTGCGCGAGTATCAGATTCCCTATCGTCTCGGCAGCCGGCCTTCGCATCCTGCAGGCGAAACCATGTTCGACGAAGCCAGCTACCTGGCCGGCGATCTGCGCGTACCCGTCATCGTGCGCACACAATTGGCCGCGGGCGTAAGCTTCCCCGAATCGAATCTCGTCGTCTTCGGCGCGAATGACCTCTCTGATGAAGCTGACATCATGGCGCGTCCCGAGCCGAAGCGCTCCAAGACTGCGGCCTTTGTTTCGGATTTTCGCGACCTCACCATCGGCGACTATGTCGTGCACGTGGAGCACGGCATTGCGCAATATCAGGGGCTGAAAGAGATTGTGCAGGACGGCCTTTCCATCGAATTCATGATTCTTGAATTCGCCGAACAGGCCCGGCTCTATGTTCCGCTGACCCGACTCGACCTGATTCAGAAGTACCGCTCCACTGATACCGGCCCCGCGCCGGTGCTCAACAAGCTGGGCTCGCAGCAATGGACCAAGACCAAGGCCCGCGTGCGCAAAGCCATGCAGGACATGGCCGGCGAGCTGCTCAAACTTTATGCCGAGCGCCACACGGCAAAAGGAAATGCCTTTTCGCCCGACAACGAGTTTCAGCGCGAGTTTGAAGACTCATTCGACTATCGCGAGACCGACGATCAACTCACTGCCGTCGAAGCCATCAAACACGACATGGAGGCCACCACCCCAATGGACCGCCTGCTCTGCGGTGACGTTGGTTACGGCAAAACCGAGGTGGCCATGCGCGCGGCATTCAAGGCCGTGCAGGACGGCAAACAGGTGGCCGTGCTCACCCCGACCACTGTGCTCAGTTTTCAGCACTTTGAAACCTTCAAGCGCCGCTTCGCGCAGTTCCCCATCAACGTCGAAATGATCTCGCGTTTCCGCACGGTGAAAGAGCAAAAGCTCATCGTCGAGCGCGTGGAAGCGGGCAAGGTCGATATTCTCATCGGCACACATCGGCTCCTCTCCAAGGACATCAAGTTCCAGGACCTCGGACTGCTGGTCGTGGATGAAGAGCAGCGCTTCGGCGTGCGCCACAAGGAGCGCCTCAAGCAGATGCGCAAGGAAATCGATGTGCTCGCGATGTCTGCGACGCCGATTCCACGCACACTGCACATGTCGCTGGTGGGCCTGCGCGATATGAGCGTGATTGAAACGCCGCCGAAAGATCGCATGGCGATTCAAACAGTGGTTGCCAGGTTCGATGAGAAGATCGTGCGCTCTGCAGTCGAGGTGGAACTGGAGCGCGGTGGCCAGGTCTACTTCGTACACAATCGCGTCGAATCCATTTACGAGATTGCCGCGCGCATTCAGGAACTGGTGCCCGCGGCGCGCGTGGCAGTGGGCCACGGGCAAATGGGCGAGAGCGATCTGGAGAAGGTGATGCTTGCTTTCATGCGTCACGAATTTGATGTGCTGGTGGCCACCACCATTATTGAGAACGGTCTCGATATTCCACTCGCCAACACCATCCTGATCAACCGTGCCGACCGCCACGGCCTGAGCGAGCTTTACCAGTTGCGCGGGCGCGTGGGCCGCTCCAATCGCCGCGCTTATGCGTATCTACTCATTCCGCCCGAACAGGAACTCACTCCGATTGCGCGCCGCCGATTGGCCGCACTCAAAGAGTTCAGCGACCTGGGAGCGGGATTCAAAATCGCGGCTCTTGATCTTGAACTGCGTGGCGCGGGCAACATGCTGGGCGGCGAACAGAGTGGTCACATTGAAGCCGTGGGCTTCGAACTCTATACCTCCATGCTCGAGGCTGCGGTCAAGGAACTGAAGGGCGAGAGCAGCGAAGAACGGCCCGCGACGCAACTCAACCTCGGCATCGCGTTGCGCATCGACGAAAGCTATGTGGCCGAAGAAAACCAGCGCCTTCGCCTCTACAAAAAGATTGCCGGAGCCGCGGACGAGAAAGCCATCGCCGATCTGCGTGCGGAGATGGAGGATCGCTACGGCCCATTGCCCGACGCTACCGTCTTCCTGCTTGAGGCTGCGGCCCTGCGCGTGGAGTGCGAGCACATGGGGATATCGCAAATTGATCGCAGGCGCGGCGAACTGCAGATTCGCTTCACTGAAAGTGCCCAGATTGACCCGCAGCACCTGATGCGGCTGGTGGCGCGCAATGCCAAGCGCGGCGCGCAGTTCACGCCACAGGGTGTACTCAAGTATCCTTTGGCTGCCACGCGGCCCGATGATGTTCTTCTTGAAATTCGGGAACTGCTTGCCAAACTGGCGCCGGCGCCGGCCAACGCATGAGAATGAGCCTTCAAGGTTAAGAGGAAACGTGAAACGACTTGCCGCACTGCTTCTGATTGGAGCCTGTATGACTTCCGCAATCACAGTGCATGCTGAAACGGAAAACTGGAAGCAGCAATTTCAGAAGGCCTCTGATGAATACTTCGACCAGGCGTACTTTCCGTTTGCGCCCTCATCGGGCACTTCGGTCGGCTATCACCAGTACGACGCGCAGCTTGAGAATTACTCGCGCAAAAGCATCGATGCAGAGATTGCCTTGCTGAAGAGCTTTGAGCGGCGCATCGAGGCGATTCATCCCGACACGACCCCGGCTGATTTCGTTCCGCGCAGCGACCGGGAGATCGTTCTCGGCAACATCCGCTCGCAGTTGCTCACCCTGGAGACAATTCGCCCGTGGGAGAAGAATGCGGATAACTATTCGAGCACCTGCGCAAATGGCGCCTTCACGCTCATGGAGCGCAAATTCGCTCCCGCAGACGACCGCCTGCGTTCCCTCATCGCGCGTGAAAAGCAGATGCCGGCGCTGCTCGCGGCCGCGCGCGTGAACCTTCAGAATCCGCCTCGCATTTACACAGAAATCGCCATCGAGCAGTTGCCCGGCATTATTAACTTTTTTCAACACGATGTGCCGCTGGCCTTTGCCGATGCGAGCGATCCTGCGCTTAAATCGGAGTTTGCGCAGACCAATGCCGAGGTAATTGCCGGACTCACGAGTTATTTAAGCTGGCTCAAAACCGACTTGCTGCCCAGGTCCAATGGCGACTTCCGCATTGGCGCGGAGACCTTCTCGAAGAAACTTAGCTACGACGAAATGGTCGATATTCCGCTGGACAAATTGCTTGAGATCGGCTGGGCCGATCTGCGCAAGAATCAGGTGCACTTCAACCAGGTCGCGAAAGAACTTGAACCCAACAAAGACGCCCGCGCCGTGGTTGAGGAGTTGGGCGAGGATCATCCCGCGCCCGACCATTTGCTCGATACATTCCGCGCCACCTTCAATGGACTGGCCGGCTTTATTCGTTCGCATCACATCGTCACCATCCCGTCGGACGTGCGGCCCATCGTGGAAGAGACTCCACCTTTCATGCGCGCCACCACATTCGCTTCCATGGATACGCCCGGTCCTTTTGAGACGCATTCCACTGAGGCGTATTTCAACGTCACGCTGCCCGACCCATCGATGACCCCTGCTCAGGTCGAGGGATTCATGCACTCGTTCAATGTAGGCACGGTCATTTCCACGGCCGTTCACGAGGCGTATCCCGGCCACTACGTGCAATTCCTCTGGCTTCCGCAGGCGCCCAGCCGCGTGCGCAAACTGCTAGGCGCCAATACTGATGTGGAGGGGTGGGCGCACTACACAGAGCAGATGATGCTCGACCAGGGCTATGGTCAGCCGGGCCAGGGAGCGAAGGATGAGCGCGAATCCAAGTTCCTGCGTCTCGGCCAGTTGCAGGACGCTCTGCTACGCAACGCACGCTTCATTGTTGGCATCGAAATGCATACAGGCAAGATGAGTTTCGATGAGGCCGTCGAGTTTTTTCAGAAGGAGGGTTACCAGGCGAAGGAGTCCGCTGTGGTTGAAGCCAAGCGCGGCACCTCCGATCCCACTTATCTTTACTACACACTCGGCAAACTTGAAATTATGAAGTTGCGCGAAGACCTGAAAAAGAAACAAGGTGCGGCCTTTTCGCTGGAAGAATTCCACAACAACTTTCTCCGCCAGGGTTTTCCGCCGGTCAAGATCGTGCGCGAGGCACTGCTCGGAGATGATTCGCCGACGCTCTGAAGAGCTACTTCGGCGGCGTCTCGGGCGAAGGGTATATGCTCAATCGCGCAAATCAGGTTTGAAATCGTTAGCGTTTGAAGCACGCCGCACGTCGAGAAAAAGATCGAACAGTTTTGAGTGAGAACGGGAGATAGAATGAGCAATCGTGTACGGAAAGCGGTCTTTCCCGCCGCCGGCCTGGGCACGCGCTTCTTGCCGGCCACCAAAGTCATCCCCAAGGAAATGCTGGCGCTGGTCGACAAGCCCATCATCCAGTATGGCGTTGAAGAGGCAATCGCCTCGGGTATCGAGCACATCATCATCATCACCGGCCGCGGGAAAGGCGCGATGGAGGATCACTTCGACCACAGCTTCGAGTTGGACGCGACCCTCGAACGCCGCGGCAAGAGTGAACTACTCGCGGTTTCGCGCGGAGTGGCTGCCTTGGCGCGCATCAGCTATGTCCGCCAGAAGGAACCGCTGGGCCTTGGTCACGCCGTTCTCTGTGCCAAGGAATTGGTAGGAGACGAGCCCTTCGCCGTCATTCTTCCCGATGATGTGATCGATGCGGAGGTTCCGTGCCTGAAGCAAATGATCGACGTCTTCGAAGAGCGCGGCGGCTCGATTCTGGCCACGCAGACCGTTGAGGGGCCGGCGATATCGGCCTACGGCGTGCTGGCCGGTTCACAGGATCCCGCGAACCCGCGCATCTACAATTGCACCGGCATGGTCGAGAAGCCGAAGTTAGAGGATGCGCCCTCAAAGCAGGCCATCATTGGCCGCTACGTGCTCACGCCGCGCGTTTTTGGGTTGCTTGAAGAAACCACTCCCGGCGCGGGGGGCGAGATCCAGCTCACCGATGGCATCAAGGCGCTGCTCAAGGAAGAGAAGGTCTTCGGCTACACGTTTGAGGGCAAACGCTTCGATGCCGGCGATAAGTTCGGCATGCTGCAGGCAACTGTCGAGTTCGCTCTCAAGCGGGATGACCTCGGGCCAAGATTCCGCGAGTATTTGAAGAGTTTGCCGCTCTGAGAGAAGCGGAGTTAGCCGTGACCAGCGGAGTTAGCCGTTCGCTGCGCGAACGTGATCGGGGAGCTGGCGGAGTTAGCCAAGCTGGCGATTACACCGTCCAACCCCGCGAACCCCGCTAGCTTTTCCACTTGATGTTGCAGCCAATCGACGGCCGCTGATCTTTTAGCGGCGACTTACCTTGAAGCACCGCATCGATTGCAGCACGCAGATCCTCACCGGTTACGGGAATTCCGTTGCCGGGACGGCTCGAATCAAACTGGCCGCGATAGACGAGTTTCATGCCGGAGTCGAAGAGAAAGAAATCCGGAGTGCATGCGGCGTTGTAGGCCCGTGCCACCGCCTGCGATTCGTCATACAAGTAAGGGAAGCGGAAGCCCAATGTCTCCGCCTGATGCTTGAGTCCCGCCGGGTTGTCGTCCGGATAATTATTGGCGTCGTTGCTGCTGATGGCGACAATACTCACCGGCTCGCCATCGTAATCCATACCCAATGCGGCCAGGCCCTTCTCGACATGCTTCACATAAGGGCAGTGGGTGCAGATGAACATCACCAGCAAAGCCTTTTGTCCGCGGAAATCATTGCGCCGCACGGTTTTGCCTGTGACGACATCGGTCAGCGCAAAGTCAGGCGCTTCGGTCCCTAACTCCATTGTCATTGTTGATTCTGTAAGTGCCATGATCTGCCCTCCTCGCTCGGCGATTTTTGAAGTCCGGCCAGCTAACTCCGCCAGCTCCGCTCACTCAACTAACTCCGCTGTCCCGGTGACCTCAGAACAGCCCAGGCTGCCGCCCCGGCATGGCCACGCCGAAATGCTCATACGCCAGCCGCGTTGCGACGCGCCCGCGCGGCGTGCGGTCCAGGAATCCAATCTGAATCAGGAATGGTTCGTAGACCTCTTCCAACGCATCTTCTTCCTCGGCCAGGGTCGCAGCCAGCGTGCCCAGGCCCACCGGTCCGCCGTCATACTTCTGCATGATGGTCAGCATGAGGCGGCGGTCGATCTCGTCGAAGCCGTGCGCATCCACCTCAAGCATGGTCAGAGCGGCATTGGCCGTTGGCCGGTCAATGCTGCCCGTGCCGCGCACCTGCGCATAGTCGCGCACGCGGCGCAGCAGCCGGTTGGCAATGCGTGGCGTTCCTCGCGAACGCAGTGCAATTTCTGCAGCGCCATCGTGATCGATGGGAATCTGCATCACGTCCGCTGAGCGTTCGACGATGAAGCGCAACTCATCTTCGGTGTAGAACTCCAGCCGCAGCAGAATCCCGAAACGCGACCGCAAAGGCGAACTCAGCAAGCCGGGCCGTGTGGTGGCGCCGATAAAAGTGAACGGGCGGAGTTCCATCACATGCGTGCGCGCTGCTGGCCCCTGCCCGATGATGATGTCCAGCTTGTAGTCTTCGAGCGCGGTGTAGAGTTTTTCTTCGAGCACGGGCTGCATGCGGTGAATCTCGTCCAGAAACAGCACCTGCCGCTCGCGCAGGTTGGTCAGGATCGCGGTGAGGTCGCCCTGAATCTGCAGTGCCGGCCCGGAAGTCTGTTGAAAACCCACATCGAGCTCATTGGCGATGATGGTGGCGAGGGTGGTTTTACCGAGGCCCGGCGGACCGAAGAGCAGCACATGATCCAGCGCCTCGCCGCGCGATTTGGCGGCTTCGAGCGCAATCGCCAACTGCTCCTTGGCCTTTGACTGGCCGATGAACTCCCGCAGCCAACGCGGGCGCAGCTTCAGTTCAAAGCCCTGCTCCTCTTCAGCGCGCGAGGCGCTGACCAGACGTTCCGGAGAGTTATCCTGTGCAATCGCCATGCTGGGAGAAGTGTAGCGGTTGTCGGCGGCCGCGGCAAAGGACCGCCGAGCGCCAGGATGATCCAGCGGCTAAGACGAATCGCTTTCTTTCCCCTGGCATTGATTTCATCGCCCGCTTTAACTCACTCCAGACCTAGTATGAGTGACTTAGCAGGTGGTGACTTTCGAGTTCAATGACTCAAAGAAGCTATTGATTCAGCGGATTGACATACCGTATGATTGCGCCACCTCACAAGAGGCACAACTTGGAAATGAGCGGTTCGGCGGTGCCGTATGCATGGGATCCGCGAAACGCGCATATAGCTGAATTCAGGCGCATTAACACTCGAGCTGGTGGCGCAGAATCTCAGTTGACGGGCTTGTAAATCAAGGGTGGCCGGGTAAGAGCTTTACCGAGCGACCCTTCTAATTATCATGTCGCGGCTGGAAACTAATCGAACGGAGCCAGTCGTGCGGTAAACGCCAGGAGATTTTTTATGCGTGATCGTTTGTTGTTGGGCGCCTTGTTTCTTGTCTGTCTTGTCATCCCGATTACCGGTTGCACCAACACGTCAGGGCTGGATTCCATCACGATTACACCGGCCTCTCAGTCTCTTAACGTAGGGCAGACTGCGCAGTTTACCGCGACCGGAACGTACGGCAATGCGAAACATCCGTCGACGCAGGTTATAACCAGCGGGGTGACCTGGGCATCCAGCAGTCCCTCCGTGGCAACCATAAGTGCGAGCGGTCTCGCAACGGCCGTCGGAGCAGGCACGACCACGATCACAGCAAATGCGGGGGGGTATGCCGGTCCGACCTCCGCCTCCGCAGTCATCACCGTCGCAACATCAGGTGGGGGCACTGCCGGGGGAAGCATCATTTCGATTGCAATTATTCCAGGATCGCAATCGGTCTCATCTCCGACGCAGACCAGCCAATTCCTCGCGATTGGAACGACTTCGTCGGGGGCCACTGAGAATCTGACCAACCAGGTTGCCTGGAGTTCCAGTAGTCCGCAGATCGGCACGATCGGCGCCACCACCGGAATTGCGACGGCGGTGGGTCAGGGCACCACAACGATTACCGCCATCTATACAAACACCACGAATGGAACCGCTGTCACAGGCACCGCGACGTTCACTGTGGCGGGCGGAACTACCGAGCAGTACACAGCGGTAACTATCACGCCGGGCACAGAATCGTTGTCGGCTTCGGGCCAAACAGGGCAGTTTATTGCACTCGGCACTTCGGGTAGCACCGGTCTCCAGGAAGATGTAACCACCTCGCCGCAGATCAAGTGGAGTTCCACCATTCCGTCAGTTGCTACTGTCAATGCCACCGGGCTCGCCGCTGGCGTGGGCGTGGGCACCAGCACCATTACTGCGGAGCTATCCAACGCCGACGGCAGTGTTGTATCCGGCACCGCCACCGTGGCTGTTGCATTGACTGCCGCGCCGGAGCCTCTCCTTTCGCTCACGATCGTTCCCAATACCATCACAGTTGGCAACCTGCAAGATACGGGCCAATTCCTCGCGATTGGAACCTTTGCAACCGCTCCATATGTGAGGGATCTGACTAATTCACCCACACTCAACTGGATCTCTTCCGTGCCGAATGTCTTCCCCGTCAATAGCAACAGCGGGGGAGGGCACGGTGCGACTGCCGGAATCGTCAGCGCCTTTGGAACTGGAGGCGCTACCATCATCGCCGAAGCAACCGCCACCGACGGTTCGATTCAGACTGCAACGGCAACGTTCAACTGCCCGCTGGTTCTGCCCAATCCACTTGGCAACCCGCCAACCCCGGGTTCTTGCTATCCGGGTTCGCAGGCTCAGGCTCTTTTGTCGACCCTGACGGTCTATAACGAGGGTCTCAATACCACCGGGTGGGTGGTCACAGCTCCTTCCGCTACCGGAACGCAGAACGTGCTTCATTGCGGACCGGGGTGGGCACTCGGCGGAGGAGTTGGTGGCTCGGTCTGCACCGCGACTTACCCGGCGGGCACGGCCGTCACATTAACGGCACCGGCTGAGTCAGGAGTCAACTTCGGCGGATGGTCGTACAACTGCACTCCGACAGCAGCAATCACTGCAGCCGGACCGAACAGTTGCACGGTTGTTCTGAACAGCGACGACACGGTCGGAGCGATCTTCAACTAACCTCAGCGTTCGCAAGAACTCGAAAGCCGCTCTTCGGGGCGGCTTTCCTGCGTTTGCACCCACGCTCCGCCACTGGGAATCGGGGGAGCGGTTCGTCACGCCGCACTGGTTCGGCCTTTGCCGTCTTTACTTACATTTGTCATGCTGCCGTGTTGTCGTCCCCGGGGCTCCGTGCGCCTTCAATCTGCACGTCCTCAATATGACAGCTCGTTCATTTTGGTCCAACGTCGGCAATTAGACTGGAAACAGCCCTTCAGATCGCGATGACTCACCGGTTCGCCCGTCTCCGCCGCTTTCGCTTCAATCTGCCCCAGCGCATCGCGGCGGGCCTGCTGCTGATCTTTCTGGCGCAAGGCCTTTGGCTTACCAGCCGTCAGACACTCTCAGACCGGGACTACCAGTACGCCCGTTGTGGGCGCGAAACGTGGGAGCGGCCATCGCGGTTGGCCGGATACTTTACCACATGCGGCAACATCCGTGACGGGATTCTTGCCTACCGCGTGGCAGGTCTCCCGCTGACCCTGAATCTGCTCATCGAGAGCGGCCTTGACCGATTCAGGAAGCCAGAAGACCGCGTTGTCCAATCGGCGGGCGAACTCACCACGTGGGAACTGCGCCATCAGATGACCCACGTCCTGCTGTTGTTGCGCCTTCCGTTTCTGCTGGCCGGTTGCATGCTGGGCGCGGGCGTCTGGTGGGTCACGCGCCGCCTTTATGGCAATTTTGGCGGTTATACGGCGCTGGCTCTCTATTGCTTTTGTCCCTCGATCCTCAAGGCGTGCGTTTCGCCCAATCCCGAAGTACTCACGGCCCTCGGCGTCTACGGCGCGGTGTATACGTGCATTGGAGTGGCACATGCCATGCAGGGGCCGCGACGCAAATGGCGGCCGCGGATTGTGCTCCTTACGCTGGCAATGGGTATCGCAGCAGCAGCGCACATTGCGGCGCTTCCCGTCGCAGCCCTGTTGGGACTCGTGCTGATGTTGTGGGTCGCGGAAGGCAGGCGAAGCCAGGTGCTACCCATTGTTCTGCTAGCCTCGGCTGGCGCGCTGGTCATCGTCTTTGCCTGCTACGGCTTCTCGCCCGACGCATTCAGTTACCTCTTCCGTTCTGCGGCGGGATTCCTCTGGTTCTCGCTCGATCCGGCGCGCCGTTTCTTCTCCACGCTCAGCAACGCGGGCATCGCGGTGGCTTCTGCCTCTGCGGTTTTGCTCTATCTGGGCCTGCGCCGCTCACGCTACTTTGGCAATACGGCACCCTTGCTCTGCACGTTGATCCTGTTCCCGCTCGCGACGACCGGCGTTCCCGGCAGTCCCTGGCTGTGGGCCCTCCCGTTCCTCCTCACGTTTGTCAGCGGCGTTTTCGCGGACGCTTACGAGAGTCCGCGGGGCCGCATTGCACTGGCGGCCGCCGGGGCCGTCGTTTTGCTGCAAGCGGTCTTCTGCATCCTCAGCTTGCCCGGGCTGCTGTAAGAGGTCGAACCGATGTTTCCAAGATCGGGAATACACCCTCGCGGTGGGTTTCAGTTTCATCCCAAAATGGAGCCCATCGGCAACTAAATGCGGGAGCCCGATTTTGCCGCGTGGCGTTGATCATCGAGACCTCGGTGCGTGCTCATTCGCTCCCGCGTTAAGCTTAGGGATAATAAGGACTTATTTACAGCTAATCGCCTTGCTGAATCACTCCTCCAAGGCGTAAACTAAGAACTGTCAGCCCGCAGACTCCGGCCCGCTTTTATCGGACCTTTCCTGCCGCCTTGCTGCGAGCCAGAACACATCTATGGCAGACGATCAGAACCCCCAGCTCCCTCTCGACGGCGGCACCCCGCCCAATGGCGGCACAAACCTCATTCCCATCAACATTGAAGAGGAGATGCGCCGCTCCTATCTCGACTACTCGATGTCGGTCATTATCGGGCGAGCGCTGCCGGATGCCCGCGACGGACTTAAGCCTGTGCACCGTCGCGTGCTCTACACCCTCAGCGAGATGGGCTTGCAGTACAACAAGAAATACACCAAATGCGCCAAGGTCGTCGGCCAGGCCATGGGCGTCTATCATCCCCACGGCGACTCGGCGATCTACGACACGCTGGTGCGCATGGCGCAGCCATTTTCACTGCGCTATCCGCTGGTAGATGGTCAGGGCAACTTCGGCTCCGTCGACGGCGATCCGCCGGCGGCCATGCGCTACACCGAGTGCCGCATGATGCGCATGGCCGGCGAGTTGCTGGCCGACATTGAGATGGAGACCGTGGACTTCACGCCGAATTATGACGAGTCCACCTTCGAGCCCACCGTGCTGCCCACGCGGATTCCGAACCTGATCGTCAACGGCTCCAGCGGAATCGCCGTTGGCATGGCTACCAACATTCCGCCGCACAATCTTACTGAAGTGGTGAATGGAGCCATCGAACTGGTCAATAATCCCAGCGCTGGCCTGGCGGAGGTTCTCAAGCACATACAGGGACCGGACTTCCCGACCGGTGGGTTTCTCTACGGCAAATCGGGGATCGCCCAGGCCTACAAGACCGGCCGCGGCCGCTTTATGATGCGCGCCCGCGTGGCCACCGAAAACCTGACCAAGGAAAAGCAGGCGATCATCGTCACTGAGATTCCTTACCAGGTCAATAAATCCAAGCTCATCGAACGCATTGCCGAGCTGGTGACTGAGAAGATTGTCGACGACATCAGCGACGTGCGCGATGAGAGCGACCGCGATGGAATGCGTATCGTGATCGAGCTCAAACGAGGCGCGCAGCCTGAGATTGTGCTCAACCAGCTCTACAAGCACACCCAGATGCAGGAGAGCTTCTCCATGATCTTTCTGGCCGTGCTCAACGGCCAGCCGCGCGAGTTGGGTATGGATGAAGCGATCCGCTGCTTCATCAATCACCGCATCGACGTGGTGCAACGGCGCACTGTCTTCCTGCTGCGCAAGGCAAGGGAGTTCGAGCACATCCGGGAGGGCTACAAGATTGCCCTCGACAATCTCGACACCGTCATCCGCATCATTCGTGGATCGGCCTCGCGCGCTGATGCACGCGAGAACCTCTATGCCTGGGGTAAAGGCAATGAGATCATCATCAATCTTGACCGCGAGCGTCTGCGGACTGAGGAGCGCGGTCTTACCCTGCGCCAGGTTGATGCCATCCTCGAGTTGCAGCTCTACCGTCTCACTCAGCTTTCCGTCGACGAAATCCTGAAAGAGCTCAAGGACATACGCGAGAAGATTGCGGAGTATGAAGCAATTCTCGCCAGCGACAAGAAGCTGCGCGCGGTCATCGTCAAGGAGCTTGAAGACGTGCGCGACCGCTATGGCGATGCGCGCCGCACGCAGATCGTTGATGAGTCCGCGGAGTTGCAGCTTGAAGACCTGATTGCCGACGAGCAGGTCGCCGTCACGGTCAGTCATCAGGGCTACTTGAAACGCACGCCCATCTCCATCTATCGCCAGCAGCGCCGCGGCGGCACCGGCCGCACCGGCATGAAGACGCGCGAAGAGGACTTCGTCTCGCAGCTCATCGTCGACTCGAGCCACGCTTACCTGCTGTGCTTCACCAACACCGGCCGCGTTTACTGGCTCAAGGTCTATGAGATTCCCGATGTGGGCGCTGCGGGCAAGGGCAAAAGCATGCAGAGCCTGCTCAACCTGCAGCAGGGCGAAAACGTGCGGACCATCCTGGCAATTCGCGACCTCGAGGAGGAGGGCAAGTTCATCTTCTTCGCGACGCGCAATGGCATCGTCAAGAAGACTCCGCTGAAGGACTTCAGCAACGTGATGGCGCGCGGCATCATTGCCATCGCGATTGACAAAGATGACGACCTCATCGACGCGCGGATCACCGACGGCAAGCAGACCATCTTTCTCGCCACCCGCGAAGGCATGGCCATTCGCTTTGAAGAGGAATACGATCCGGAGCGCAACCGGTCCGGCCTCCGGCCCATGGGCCGCAACGCCGCGGGGAACAAGGGCATTTCGCTCAAGAAAGGCGATCAGGTCATTGGCGTCGCTATCACGGATTCCGATGAAACGCGAGACCGCAATCGCGATGAGTGCGCTACGCCGCTCAACCTGACTCCCCGCCTCAAATCTCTCAGAGAGGCTTACACAAAGGCGAAGGAGGCCCTGCAGAAGGCGCGTGAGGATCGAAGAAATGGATCGGCCTCGGACGAGAAACTGAAGGCCGCGGACAAGGCTGCGGAAAAGGCGGTCGATGATACCTACAAGGCACTGAAGGCGTTGGACGAGCGCCTCGGAGTCAGCAAATATCTCATTCTGACCGTTACTGAAAACGGCTTTGGCAAACGCACCGATATTGACGAGTACCGCCTGACTGCGCGTGCAGCGCAGGGTGTCAACAACCTGAAGGCCACCTCCAAGGTGGGCAAATCCATGTCCATCCTGCTGGTGGACGAGACCTCGGAGATGATGGTCATCAGTCAATTTGGCAAGATCATCCGCATCGATACCAAGACCATTCGCGCAGCGGGCCGTTCAACCCAGGGCGTGAAGTTATTGAACCTGGAGCCTGACGACAAGGTGGCCGCTGCCGTCATCATCCCGCCCGAAGAGCTGAACGGCAAAGAAGACGATCAGGGAACGCTGCTGCAGTAGGGCAGTGATCAGTGGTCAGTGGACAGTTGTCAGTGAATCGAGGCTGGCCGTGGTTCGTGGTTTCCCAGGTCTCAAAGGAGAGACTTGGGAAACCCGGTGCACTATATATAGCATTGGCGTGGACAAGGACGGGACGCCGGTGCTAGCCCTGGCCGATGAAATCAGAAAGACGCGCGCTGGCCTACGCGTGGATGAAGAAAGATAAGCAGAATCTTCTATTAGAGCATTTTAATAAATAGTGTAGACTGTAGTTGGCGATTCTCCGTGACGAAACGAGTATGGCG
>OBLU010002441.1_pt1 | contig 17144 bp, 12 predicted proteins | sample 1518681 | NCBI WGS metagenome assembly OBLU01 (sample SAMEA3539304, study PRJEB22396) | soil metagenome | biome: tundra; feature: field; material: soil | place: USA | collected 2010-05 | depth 0.15 m | reverse complement strand
AGCGAGGGTGTGTCGAGATCGATGGAGCAGTAGTCGTCGGCCATGTGGAAAGAGACGGTGGGCAGGTTGAAGAGGCGCACGAAAGCGGCGGAGAGCACGTGCTGGGCGGAGTGCTGCTGCATGTGATCGCGGCGGCGGGAGGCATCGACTTCGCCGCGGACGCGAGCTCCGGGCTGCACGCCTTTCGGTGGAGCTTCAAGGTAGTGGATGACTTGACCGTCTTCGGCGTCGGCGACTTCGGTGACGCGGAGCCGGGTGGCGGGGTTGGTGCTGGGCGCGGCGGCGTTCGCGGCGGGTTCGGCAGAAATGATCCAGCCGGTGTCGTGGATCTGGCCGCCGCTGGTGGGATAGAAGGCGGTACGGTCGAGAATGAGCGCCGGGCGCGGGGTTTGGATTACCGAGCGGACTTCGGCGTCGAAGTGGTAGAGGAAGGAATCGTGGTAGTAGAGGCGGTCGGTCATGCTTGCTTCAGCATAGGCATGGAACAGATGGTTATCAAGTCGTTGCGACCGGTGATCCCTACCGCCCTTGGGATCGAGCGTTCGATGTTATCTTTAGTCGTTGCGCTGACAAGCAGAACCAGATTATGGACGTTCTCCAAAAACTTTTTGAGCGGCATTTCCACACACCGGCGGGGCGGATGCTGCCGCTGCAGCGGCAGCTTGGCGGATCGGGGCGGAACATCATCCGGCTCAGCAGCGACAAAGTTAGCGCGATTGGCATTCTGTATGGCGTGCGGGAAGAGAACGTGGCTTTCCTGGAGTTTTCCCGGCATTTTCGGCGGCACGGTCTGCCCGTGCCGGAAATTTATGCGGAAGATTTGAACCAGGGAGCTTATCTCGAAGAGGACCTCGGGGACACGACGCTTTTTGAGTTTCTCTCGAAGAATCGGGTGGGCAAGAACATCGCTCCGCAAGCCGTGGAAGCGTATCGAAAAGTTGTAGGTGTACTGCCGCGTTTTCAAATCGAGGCCGGACGCGATCTGAATTACAAGGTGTGCTATCCGCGCGGGAGTTTCGATCGGCAGTCCATCGCCTGGGACCTGAATTATTTCAAATATTACTTTCTGAGGCTTGCCGGGATTCCCTTCAACGAGCAAGCGCTCGAAGATGACTTCGACTGTTTGACGACTTTTCTGTTGAGCGCCCGCAGCAACTATTTTCTCTATCGGGATTTCCAATCACGCAACATCATGCTGCGCGACGGCGATCCGTTTTTCCTCGACTATCAAGGCGGCCGCAAAGGCGCGCTGCAATATGACATCGCTTCCCTTTTGTACGATGCCAAGGCCGATCTGCCGCCGGAGCTGCGCCAGCAGTTGCTCGATCTCTACATCGACAGAGTTGGCGGTTTCATCGGGCTGGAGCGCGAGGCGTTCCTGCATTACTTCTATGCGTACGTTTACGTCCGCATCCTGCAGGCGTTGGGGGCTTATGGCTTTCGCGGGTTTTACGAGCGCAAGGCTCATTTCCTGCAGAGTGTGCCGTACGCGCTGAAGAACCTGCGCTGGCTGCTGCACAACGTCAAGCTGCCCATCGCGCTGCCGACGCTGATGGAGGCGTTCAACAGCATGCTGGCCTCGGAGAAACTGCAGGGCCTGGCCTCCGAAGCGGAGAATCTGACGGTGCGGATTTTGAGCTTCTCCTTTCACCGGGGCCTGCCGAAAGACGAGAGTGGACATGGCGGCGGGTTTGTTTTCGATGGCCGCAGCCTGCCGAATCCCGGGCGCGAAGAGCGCTTCAAAACGCTCACCGGCCGGGATGCACCGGTGATCGACTATCTCAATCAACAGGAAAGCGTGCATCAGTTTCTGGCCAGCGTGATGTCGCTGGTGGATGCCAGCGTGGGCGAGTATCAGCGGCGCGGCTTCAAGAGCTTGATGGTTTCGTTTGGCTGCACCGGCGGGCAGCATCGCTCGGTCTATCTGGCGGAGCAGTTGGCGAAACGTTTGCGCGGCCGGAATGGAGTGGACGTCGTGGTGCGGCATCGCGAGCTGGAGAATGCTGCCCAATGAAAGCGATGATTTTGGCCGCCGGCCTGGGAACGCGTTTGCGACCGCTCACGGACAATCGTCCCAAGGCGCTGGTGGAAGTCTCTGGCCGCACTTTGCTCGAGATCACGCTTTCGCGGTTGCGCAGGTTTGGAGTTCGAGAGGTGATTATTAATGTGCACCACTTTGCCGACATGGTTGTCGACTGTCTGAAAAAGAATGACAACTTCGGCATGCGGATTGAAGTTTCGCGCGAGGGGATCTTGCTCGACACCGGCGGCGGTTTGAAAAAGGCTGCCTACTTCTTTCTTGAGAACTCCAGCAGCTTGGACGATCCGTTCATTTTGCACAATGTCGATGTCATTAGCACGATTGATTTGAGGCGTATGGTGCAGTTTCATACCGAGCGTCAGGCTCTGGCGACGCTGGCAGTGCAGGACCGCGAGACTTCCCGGTACTTGCTCTTCGATGAGCGGCTTCAACTTTGCGGGCGGCGGGCAGGACGAGATCAAACACCTGAACTCGTTCGACCTGCGCAGCAGGTGCAGGCATGGGCGTTCTCCGGCATCCACGTTGTTTCTCCTCGTCTTTTGGAGATGATCATCGAAGAAGGCGCATTTTCGATCATTACGTCCTATTTGCGGCTTGCGGCGCTGGGAGAAAATATCCTTGGATTTCGTGCCGACAAATATTATTGGCGGGATTTAGGCCGGGCGGAGAACCTGGCGCAGGCCGAGGACGATCTTAAGAACAATGTCTTGTAGTTGCCCCTGCAACTTGGTCGCTTCCAAGTACGCGGGCGAGGGCGCCCGCGCCACACGAGCTAGGCTGAGACCAGCTCCGCGAACTTGCTGAGATCAATGTTTCCGCCGCTGACGATACACACGATCTTGCACTTTCCAGCTTTGCCGCGGCTCCCGAATCCTCGGTACGCGGTCCCGCTCTGGCTGCCTAGCTCCTCAGTAGGGCCCGATGATTCCGGCGATGGCGCGGGATGCCGGCGGCCGCACTGCTTGAGCGTCTTTCGTATCCAGCACATCCAGATACTTCAGGCCGGAGCCGGTGTTGAAGAGGACGACTGTATCGTCGGGGTTGAAGAAGCAGGTGTCGAGCAGCTTCTGGTAGGCGACGAGGGATGCAGCACCTTCGGGGGCGGCGAAGATGCCTTCGACTTGCGCCCAGTGGCGAGTGGCGGCGAGAATTTCCGCATCCGTGGCAACTACAGCGACGCCTCCGCTTTTTTTCAGGATGTCGAGGATCAGGTAGTCGCCGTAGGGTTTGGGGACGCGGAGGCCGGAGGCCAGGGTCGAGGCGTGGGGCCACATTTCTGAATCAGCGCGGCCTTCATCCCATGCTTTAACAATTGGGGCGCATCCCGCAGATTGCACGCTGATCATATTCGGGCGCTCGGAGCCGATGAAACCTAGTTGCTGCATTTCTTCGAAGGCCTTCCACATCCCTAGCAGGCCGACGCCGCCGCCGGTGGGATAGATGATGCCCTGCGGAAGTTTCCAGCCGAGTTGTTCGGCGACTTCGTATCCCATGGTTTTCTTGCCTTCGACGCGGTAGGGCTCTTTGGTGGTGGAGACGTCGAACCATCCTTCGTTGGACCAGGCGGGCTTTTCTTTGAGCTCGGCGACTTTGCGGGCGCAGTCGGAGATGAGGCCGTCGACCAGCGTGACCTGCGCGCCGTAGTAGTGGCACTCGATGCGGTTGGCCATGGGAACATCTTTTGGCATGAAGATGTGGGCTTCGATGGCGGCGGCGGCGGCATAGGCGGCGAGGGCTCCGGCGGCGTTTCCGGCGGAGGGGATGGCGAGCTTTTTCAGGCCGAAATGGCGGGCCATGGTGACCGCTGCGGAGAGTCCGCGGGCTTTGAAAGAGCCGGTGGGATTCAGGCCTTCGTCTTTGATGAAGACGTTGGGAAATTCGCGGCTGCGCAGCATGGGAGTGAAACCTTCGCCGAGCGAGACGGGCGTGGCCTCGGGAAGAACGGCGTCGTAACGCCACATGGTGGGCGCGAGCGGCAGCAGCGATGCGGGCGAGAAAGTTTTCTTAATGCTGGCGAGATCGTAGCGCGCGTAGAGAATGCCGCCATCCTTCGGGCAAACGGTTTGGGGACGATCGGCGGGGAAATGTTCGCCGCAGCGGGTGCATTCCAGGTGAGTGAGGCGCGACACGGAGAGAGTTTAGCAGGTAGCGCCGGGCTGGTTGTAGAAATGCCTGTCGACTTCCGTGTGCTGTGGAAGGTGAAAGGGATCCTTCGACTCCGGTTGTGCTTCGCTTCCGCGAAGCACAACCTGCGCTCAGGATGACAAATCGGAAAAGCCTACTTCGAGCTGCGTTTGGCCGCGCGCTTCGAAGGCGGGATCGCGCCCTTCTCCGGACGCTCCTTCTCGATCACGTCGGAGAGTTTGTGCAGCGGTTTGTCGCCCGCCGAAGACAACTGCGGACCGGTCTCGGGCACGGTTAGTCCCTGCGCGGTGTTCGTCGCCTCGTTGAAGGTTGTCCCCGACTTGGCGGCTGCTACTGCGAACACTCCATGGGGCACACCGTTGGTGAAGGCCGTGGCAATGTAATCTCCAACCATCAGGCCGTTCTGCGAATTGGGCAGCCATTTGAGCTGCATGGGCCCGGCCAGGCTTACCGGAGTGTTCCACGTAGATCCGCCGTTGTGGGACGAAATGTAACCCACGAAGAGCCGGCAGGTCGTGGTGGAGCACTTGCTCTGCGAATAAAAGTAGTAGTGAATGGCAACGTGGGCGGTGGCTCCCGAGGTGGCCGGATCGATGCCAATTCCCGGGATGAAGTGGTCCACCGTGCTGGTCGTGGCGTCGATCGGAATGCGCCTCACCTTCGACCAGTGCACGCCGTCGGTGGAGGTGCTGTAGACCAGATCGTTGGTGGAGCACTTGGTGCGGAAACGGCAATCTTCCCACACCACCCAAACCGTGCCTGCTCCGTCCACGGCTGCGGAGGGCAGTGGCCCGCTGCGAATGCCGCCCGCGTCGAGGTGGCTCTGAAGGTTCGAGACTTTCACGGGGGCCGACCAGGTTGCGCCTCCGTCGGTCGAGACGAAGGCCGAAATGCCCGAGGTTTCAATGGGCACCACCACGGTGCCGTTGGGCTGCACCAGGGGTTGCCCGCCAACGCCTGCGGCATTGTTCGCCGTGGATCTTGCGGCTCCCCAAGTCAAGCCGCCATCGCTTGAAGTGCTCATCAGGATGCCGTCTCCGGTGTTGGGATTGTCCCACTCCACATAGCAGTTGCCGTAGAAGGGGCTGGCGGCGGTACTGTCACACACGATCCAGTTCTTGTCGGAGCTCGCAACCTTGGGACCGACGTTGACCGGGTTGTCCCAGGTGAAGCCACCGTCGGTGGAGCGGCTCACGACCACGGCTGGGGTGGTGGAATTGTTCGAGATGGGTAAGGAAGCGATCATCCACACGTCGTGCTTGGCGTCATAAGCCACGGCGGGATCGCTGGCCGCGCTGTAGGGACCGCCGCCATTTCCCGTGGTCAGGCCGGGCAGGAATCCGTGCGCCCAAGTGTTGCCACCGTCAGTGGAAGTGGCCCAGCCAATAGCCGTCGCGCCGCCGGGAGCAATGCGTCCCGTCTGAAACGCGGCCACCAGCGTGGCGCCATTAGCGAGTACGTGCGGCTCAACTTCCGTGGCGTGCTGGCCCGGGCCAACGGTAAAGGGATCGGAGCTGATCTGCGTCAAGGTGACCGAGGGAGTGTCCTGCGCATACACGGCCATCGCGGGCGCCACGCAGAGGCTCAACACGACTCCGCAGATAAACAGCGAACTTCCACTGCGCCAACCAGACAGAATTCGACTCATCGGGATTTGTCCTCAGACGGAAAATGGCTTGCACAGAGTTTCTTCCCTGAATGGCAGGACATTCACGGGCGTCAACGATGCACGGTAGTAGCTACCGTGCCGCTGAACATATCGCGGAATCTCAAGCGCTGTCAATGTGAACGATTTTGCAACCTTCTGGCGAAGCCGGGCAGAGGTCTGACCCGGCGGCGGTTGAGAGGCTAGTCGCGCCTCGCGGGCGCTCGCACGAACACGGCCGCAACATCGTCCCGGTAGATCGGCTGCCAGCCGGGGGTTTCGGCGATAATGTTGGCCAAGGCGGAGTCCTTGGGCACGATCACACAGTGAGCCTGGTGCTGCTGGAGAAACTCTTCCCAGCCCGGCTCCACGCGCACCATCTTCAAGTAGGACTTTAGGAACTCTTCCCCGTAGAAGTCGTGGCGGTCATCGACCACGACTTTCACTCGCGGATAAAGCCGGTAGATCAAATACCCACCCCAATAGTCGGGACTCAGGAGTGGACCCTGCACATCCTGTTTCTCGAGATAATTCACCCCCGCCACGGGAAACCGCTTGCCGTCAAAGTGTGCGTCCATCAACGGGGTGGCGCCCAGCTTGCCGCCATGAGCCGCGACCCAGCAGGTCAGCATGATCGCTGCGATGGGCCAAAGATGGCCCCGCAGGGTTTGCTCGATCGCCTCCATTCGCTGCAGGAACTGTGTGGAAGCCAAGCCTCGCCATCGAACTGCGATCCGTCGATCTGCAAGTTTTTCTGCAAGACTCTCCATCGCATCCGACAACCGTGGCCCAATCAGAAGAATCAACAGCAGTGACGACACGGGAATGTTCCGCGATGCGTACAGCCCCGAATACACCGCGAATAAGACCACCAGGGCTGGGCTCACGCCGGTCTCGCTCGCCTGGCGCCTTTTCGCCGCCAACGCGACCAGCGTCAGCAGCAACAATCCCGCAAAACACTTCTGCGCGACATAGTGAAAATTCGGAGATTGAAACTCATCAATGTGATCCATCAGGAAACGATTGGAAAGATAGCGGTAAATATGAACGTGAAGTCTCCAGCCGTAAGGATTCGCGAATGTTGCCAGTGCGCTCAAAATGCCGGTAAAGGCCAGAGCCCGCACGCGCTTCCCTGCCCGGATCTTTCGCAAAACCTCTTCGAACCGGACTCCCTTCAGCCTGAACCACTGCCACACCGCGCTGAACCAGTAAATCGCCAGAAACACGAAGCCAACCAGAAATCCACCATGCACATTCACCCACACCAGCATGAGCAGCGGCAACAGCCACAACCGCCGACCACGCCCATCTTTGGCCGCGTAGGCCGCGGGGGAATCGGAGGAATCGGAAGGAAAGCCAGCACAACCTTTCTCCGACGATTCCAGAATCCAAAACCACACCACCGTGAACAGCCAGCTCACGACGTGCGGCCGCGCCAGAAAATGAATCATCGCCGCCGACGCCGCCAGCAGCACCAGGATCAGAGCCACGAAAACGTTCGTGCCGCGCCGCAGCAGCAGCCGGAATGTCCACGAAAACAACCCAGCGATGATCAAGGCCGTGAACAGCACCACACCGTTCAGCCCCGCCGCACTCTCCAACCACCCGACCAGCACGTCGTACAGCCACTCCCAGGCCAACCACGGGGTGCCCGCAGTGATCGGGGAAATGGCCGCGGTGATTGCCGAGGAAAATGGATCGGCGCGGGGAATCGCATGCGTCGCCAGAATCAGTTGCCCGGTCCGAATGTGCCAGCCGATTCCGGCATCGCCCAGCAACCTCACAGACAAGTTTGTCAACACCAGCAGCCCCAACAGAGCCACGAAAATCAAATCACCGACCGAGGGGACGAGCCACTGCACCCACGCCGGATGGACATCTACACCCGAACTTCTGGAGCCCATTGCCATCGCGCTGAATCTTATAGAGTAGGACCATGAACGGCAAGGCTGGACATCACGCTGCAGATCAAGCGCCACATCGGGTGGTGATCGTGGGAGCAGGCTTCGGTGGCCTGAACGCGGCCGAAGCGCTGGCTGGCGCACCCGTACGCATCACCGTCATCGACCGGAAAAATTATCACACGTTTCAGCCTCTGCTCTATCAGGTGGCCACCGCCGGCCTCTCGCCGGGCGAAATCGCCGCTCCCATCCGGTCCATTCTGAACCGTCACAACAACGTCGAAGTGCTGATGGCCGAAGTTACCGGCTTCGACCTCGAACGCCGTGTGGTGCAAACCGGAGTGCAAAACGAAGATCAGGAAGTTCCGTACGATTCTCTGATCGTCGCCGCCGGCGCGAGCCACGCCTATTTCGGCCATGATGAATGGGAAACTCTCGCGCCCGGCCTCAAAACCATCGAGGACGCGCTCGAAATTCGCCGCCGCGTTCTGCTGGCCTTCGAACTCGCGGAACGCCGCGCCTCGGCCGGCGAGTCCTGCGATCCGCTAAACTTCGTAGTGGTCGGCGCCGGCCCCACCGGTGTCGAACTCGCCGGAACCCTCGCCGAAATTTGCCGCCATGCCCTGGCCCACGATTTCCGCGCCATCGATCCGCTCCGCACTCGCATCCATCTCATCGAAGGCGGGCCGCATGTCCTCCCCGCCTATCCCGAAGATCTCTCCCGTAGCGCCCTGGAACAACTGCAGCGACTGGGCGTGGAAGTGCTCACTTCCACCGTCGTCACTCAGATTGAGCCCGGCGTAATTTATATGGGCGAAACGCGGATGAACGCAGCCGTCATCTTGTGGGCCGCGGGCGTGGCTGCTTCGCCGCTCGGCAAAAAGCTCGGCGTGCCCGTGGATCGCGCCGGACGCGTGCTCGTCAAGCCCGATCTCAGCATTCCCGACCATCCCGAAGTCTTCGTCATCGGAGACCTCGCCGCCCTGAAAGACGCATCGGGCAAGATGCTTCCCGGGGTGGCGCCCGTGGCCATCCTCGAAGGCCGGTTCGTCGCCAAGCTCATTCGCCAGGAGATTCGCCGGAATAAAGAGATTCGCCGGGAAATGGAACTCGCCCGAACCTCTCCTGTCGAGCCCGAACCAGTGCCCCGCCCGGCTTTTCACTACCGGGACAAAGGGAGCCTCGCCACCATCGGCCGCGCCGCCGCAGTGGCACAGTTCGGCAAGATTCATATCTCGGGCTTCATGGCCTGGCTGGCATGGCTGTTCGTCCACATTCTTTTCCTGATTGGCTTCCGCAACCGCTTGCTTGTGTTTATCCAGTGGGCGTGGTCGTATGCCACCTACGAGCGCGGCGCCCGCCTCATCACAGGCAGCACCAGTCTTCCCGGCTGGAGTGGTCTGCACTCCGGGAATCCCGGCAGCAGTGAGGCCGAAGAAATGTCTGCCGTGAGTGACAAATAAGAGTAAGAATATTGTTGAGAGCAAGTGGCGACTCATGAAAAGTACCCCGATTTCTCGAATCCTTCTCGGCCTCGTGGCAGCTCTTGCTCTTAGCTCCACTTCCTTCGCTGAAGTTCTCAAGATCGTCGTCAACGACACCATTCAGCCCATCACCGAGGAATACATCGCCCGCGCCATCGACGAAGCCCAGCGGCGCAACGATCAAGCTGTATTGATCGAGATCAATACGCCCGGAGGCCTCGTCGAATCCACCCGCCACATCATCGAAAAGATCACGGCATCGCAGGTTCCTGTCATCCTCTACGTCGCCCCCAGCGGCAGCCGTGCCGGTTCGGCTGGAATCTTCATCCTCGAAGCGGCCGATGTCGCAGCTATGGCCCCCGGCACCAACGCTGGCGCGGCGCATCCTGTCCTGCTCTTTGGCCCAACTTCGGTGAAGCCGGACGACGAGATGAAGCAAAAGATCGAGAACGATGCCGCAGCCCTTATGCGTTCTGTGGTCTCCAGACGCGGCCGCAACGTCGAAGTCGCCGAAAGTGCCGTGCGCGAGTCGAAGTCCTTCACCGAGCAGGAAGCCCTGGCGCAGCATCTCATCGACTACGTGGCCTCCAGCGAGGACGACCTTTTCCGCCAGATGGAGGGCAAAAACTTTAAGCGTTTCAACGGCCAACAGGTCACCCTCAAGCTCTCCGGCCAGCCCGTCGCGCCTTTTGACATGACGCTCAAGGAACGCATCCTCGGCTATCTGATGGACCCGAACATCGCCTTCATTCTGCTCGCCATCGGCGCCCTGGCGCTCTATGCCGAATTCAATCATCCCGGCGCGGTTGTTCCCGGAACCGTGGGCATCGTCTTCATCCTGATCGCGGCTTTTGCTCTGAACCTTCTGCCGACGCGCTTTGCCGCGGTGGGCCTCATTCTGGCCGCATTCGCGCTTTTCGCGGCGGAAGCCAAGTTCGCCACCCACGGCGTGCTCACCATTGGCGGCATTACGCTGCTCACTCTGGGAGGACTGCTGCTCGTCGATTCGCCCATCCCGGAAATGCGCGTTCACTTGTTGACCGCGCTCGCGGTCAGCATTCCGCTCGGCTTGATCACGGCGTTCCTGATGGGCATCGCCCTCAAAGCTCGCCGCAATAAGATGGTCTCCGGCGCTCAGGGACTGATTGGCGAAACTGGCATTGCCCAAACCGCGCTTTCCCCGCGCGGAAAGATATTCGTCCACGGCGAACTTTGGGACGCTGTCTCTTCCTTCGATGTGTCTGCCGGCCAGTCCGTGGTTGTGCGCCGGGTCGATGGCCTTCTGCTTCAGGTCGAACCGCTACCCGCAACCCAGCCCGCGCCTGTACCGGCCATTTCCCGGTAAACTTTCGCCCGCGCACCAGCGCGAGCAACCGCCTGCATCCGAATTCCGCGCTCATCGCTGCTCCCTGCGTTACAATCCGCGGTAGGAGCATCACTCGCTTCAGGTGTTGGAGGTACAAATGGAAATCTTCGGACTCGGATTCTTTGGCATTGCCGTAATCATCGTCGTTCTGTATGCATTAAGCTCAATCAAGATCCTCGCCGAGTATGAACGCGGCGTCATCTTCCGGCTTGGCCGCCTTTTGACTTCTGCCAAGGGCCCCGGCATAGCCCTGGTGTTTGCTCCAGTGGATCGCATGGTCCGGGTTTCGCTTCGCCAGGAAGCACTCGAAGTTCCACCACAAGACATCATCACCCGTGACAACGTTACGCTCAAAGTGAATGCTGTCATCTTTCTGCGCGTGATCGATCCCAACAAGGCCGTAGTTGAAGTTTCCAACTACGTCTACCAGACCTCGCAATTCGCGCAGACCACGCTGCGCTCCGTGCTCGGCGAGCAGGAACTCGACGAACTTCTCGCCCACCGCGAAAAGATCAACCTGCGCCTGCAGAGCATTCTCGACCAGCACACCTCACCCTGGGGAGTGAAAGTGACGAATGTCGAGGTGAAGCAGGTCGACATGCCGGAATCCATGCTGCGCGCCATGGCCAAGCAGGCTGAGGCCGAGCGCGAAAAGCGTTCCAAGATCATTCACGCCGAGGGCGAGTTCTCGGCCGCACAGCGCCTGGTGGACGCGGCTCATCTGCTGGCCACCGAACCAGTCAGCGTGCAGCTTCGCTACCTGCAGACCTTGACGGAAATCGGCGTCGAGAAAAATACCACCGTCATCTTCCCCGTCCCTGTGGACTTTTTCTCGGGCCTGCAGAAGGTACTGGGCAAGGGCGGCGACACAGCGCCGGCCGCCAAGCCCGCGCAATAGCGATGGCTTCAGCAAGCGGTGAAAGCGGCTGGAGAGTCTGAGGGTTGGTCAGCGCAGCGCTGGTTTGGGCGGCGCAGCCGTGAGGGTGGCGCAGCGCTTCCAGCGCTGCGATAAGAGTGTGCGATGAATGCGGGCTTTCGCCCCTGAGGTACGTAGTAGTCATGGATTCCTCACAGGACACTGAAATCACCTTAGGCACTGCGAAGCTGCTGGGCCTTTTCTTCGGCCTGGTGATCGTCTGCGCCGTTTTCTTCGCGCTCGGCTACACGCTCGGCCGCAAATCAGACGCCGGACTCGCTGCAGCCGGCACGGCGGCTCCGCTGCCAACCACGTCCAACGGTCCCAAGCCCGCCGGCTCGGCATCTGCCCAACCCGCTCCCGCTACGCCGATGACCTTCTACAAGGCAGTCGAACAGAAGGACGCCAATCCCCAACTGACGCCGGCCTCAACTGACGCGGCATCCACCAGCCCCGCGGCTGCGGGTCAAGCAGCAGCGTCTCCCCCCGGCACATCTTCCCCCGGAACACAAGCGCAGCCGCCGCAGACGGCCAGCCCGCCCGATCCCATGGCCGCGCTCCCCACCAGCGGTTACTTCGTGCAGGTCGCCGCGGTCAGCAAACAGGACGACGCCGAGGCCCTGGTCGACGCCCTCAAAAAGAAACAATACCCCGCCTTCGTGGCTAGCAATTCTTCCACCGACAAGCTGTTTCGCGTGCAGGTCGGCCCCTTCGCCGACATCAAAGACGCCGAGGCCATGCGCTCCCGGCTCATCAACGACGGATACAACCCGATCCTCAAGAAGTGAAGAAGCGAAACACCCTATGAAGCTTGACCCTTTGTTGAACCGCCGCGTCATCTTCAAGCTGCACGGCATGGACCCTCTCGACTCAACCATTCTCAAGCAAGATGAAACCGGGTACTGGATCCGCGGCGGCACTCTGGCCCCTCACCTTGACCAGTCCAATTGCTCTCTGCCGGATAGTGACGTGCGCTACCTCGAATTCACCTGCATCGAGTGGCTGCGAGCCACGCGCCAGCGACCCTGATCTTTTTCTCTTGAGAGCGTTCTTTGCGCACCCAGGAATTCAAGTTCAGCAACGCCATGTGGGGACAGCCGCCCTCGGCTGTCCGTCGAGCGAAGCTCGACTGCTTTTGCCGGCACCGTCTCGGCCGCCGACACAGGCGCCATCCGGGAAGGAGCTTTCTGCGACCCGGTATCGCTGCGCCTGACTCCCTTTACCTAATCGCACCAATACCTGGATTAGTTACATATTGACAACCGTCGATTTAGCAGCTATTCCTAGTCCATCCATGCCCTCGACGCCCACGTCGCTCGACCAGACGCTCCACGCCATCGCCGATCCCACGCGCCGCCGCATCCTTCAGGCACTCAAGCAACGTGGCCCAGCTTCCGCCACCGCCCCCATAGGAAAAACCGGTCTCTGCGCCGGCGACATTGAAGAACGCGTGCACCTCTCCCAGCCGACCATCTCGCATCACATGGCCATCCTCACCAAGGCCGGCTTGGTCGATGCGGTGAAGCAGGGTCAATGGCGCTGGTACCGCCGCAATGAAAAAGCCCTCCGCCGATTGGTGAAGAGCCTGCGCACACAACTGTGATGGAATCCTGATAGCTCACCGAACATTGAGGGAACTCATGAAGGCGACAGAATCGCGCAGTGTCAGGAGACGTCTAGCCCGCGCCAGCGGCCGCCGCCTTCGCCTTTTGCAGCAAGCGCCGGGCCTGCGAAATCAGCTCCGCCACTTCGAAGGGTTTCACCAGGTAGGGCACGTTGTGTTCTTGCAGGAAGGCCCGCTCATCGCCCTGCTCCACGCCATGGGAGAACGTAAACAGCACGTGCTTCTCCATGTTGGAGCAGTGCTGCTTGAGCCAGATGCAAGCTTCCTTCGCGTTCCAGTCCGCCGGCATTTTGCCGCTCATAATCACCGCATCGAACGGCTCGGAGAGCAAACGGGTCTTTACGTCTTCGCTGCGCGTAGCCGTTACCACGTTGGCCCCGGCGCCAGCCAGCACGTCGCGCTCGAACTCCAGCACGCCCTCTTCTTCCTCCACCAGCAGGATCCGGCCCTGGATCGCCCCCTCACGCTTCGGTAGAGCAGCCGGGGCCGCTTCCACCACCGGCCCCGCCGCCACTGCCATCGGCAGCCGCACTTCGATCACGGCTCCGCCTTCGGAAGCATTGTGCGCCGTGATGTCGCCGCCGTGTTCCTTAACAATCCCGTAGCAGATGCTCAAACCCAGCCCCGTTCCCTTCCCCACACTCTTTGTGGTGTAGAACGGATCGAAAATTCTCTTGGGATCCTTAATCCCCGGGCCGTCGTCGGCAAACTGCGCGCATACGTCGCCGTTCTCGCGGTAAACGCGGATCTTCAGCTTGCCCGACCGTCCCGTCTCCAGCACTGCGTCCACCGCATTGTTGATGATGTTCAGAAATACCTGCTCGATCTGGTGCGGATCGGCCACCACCAGCGCCGCCTCCGCTCCCAGATCTTTTTCCACGGCGATGTTATTAACTTTGAGGTCGTAGTCGCGCAGGGCCAGCGTTTCTTCCAGCACCTTCCGGATGTCCACCTCCGACCGCTCCGGCTTCCTCTGCCGCGCGAACGAAAGCAGATTCTGCACCACCCGGTGCGTCCGCTGCGCTTGTTTGAACATCTTGGCCACGTAGTCTTGCGCGCGCTCGTTCAATCCTTCGCTTTCCAGCAACTGCGCATATCCCAGAATGGCGGTCAGCGGATTGTTCAGCTCGTGCGCCACACCCGCAATCAACTGGCCCACCGCCGACATCTTCTCGCTCTGCAAAAGTTGTTCCTGGGTGCGCCGCAGATCTTCATAGGCCTTGCAGGTCTCTTCGTACAGACGGACTTTTTCAATCGTCGTTGCCAACTGCCGGCTGATCGCCACCAGCAGGTTCTCTTCCCCGCTGGAATATTCGTACTCCGCCTGGCTGCGCAGTCCCATGATGCCGATCGGACTGTCCTTGCCCCAGAACAACACCCAGATCCACGAGCCGTCGCCGTCGGAACGGATGAACTCCGCCACCGCTCCCGTCAGATGCGGCAGGTACTCCGCCGTGATCACCTCGGCTCGCGACCGCATCACCAAATCTCCGAAGCCCTCCGCAAAATTGATCTCCGCCGGCCGGGACTGGTCGCGGCTGCGCGGTCCCCACGCCGCTCGACGCCGGTAGGTCGGGGCCTCGGAATCCGAAAGGTACACCGCTCCGCTCTCCGCCCCGAACAACGAAACCACCTGCCGCAGCGTCAGGTTCAGAATCTCATCCAGATCGAAAGACTGGGTCGCCACCACGGCCATCGCGTTCAATGCATTCAGTTCACGGTTGCGCCGCCGCATCTCGTCTTCGGCGCGCCGCTTCTCCGTCACGTCCAGAACAAAGCCCTGAAAACGTTCGATCTTCCCCGCCGCATCCCGGGTGGCGAAACTACTCTCGGCCGCCAACAACAGCGTTCCATTCTTGCGCCGCATCGTCACTTCAAAGTTGCGCACATAGTTCTGCTGCTCGATGTCCCTGCGGAAAGCTTCCCGCTGGCCCGCATCCACGCGAATGTCCTCGTCCAGGTTCAGCGGCAGCAACTCTTCCCGCCGCTCATACCCCAGCATGTGCACAAACGCATCGTTGCAGTCCAGCAAACGCCCGCTGGGCGTGGCCACATACACGCCTTCCTGCACCTGCTCGAACAGCAGACGGTATCTCTCCTCCGCCGACCGCCGCTCCGTGATATCGCGGACGATATGAATGGTCCCCTTCTGCTTGCATCCCTGCTCCATATACGAAGAAGTGGAGACCATGGAGAATCCGCCGAAGCACGGGTCGGCTCCTTCGCTGATTTCCTCGCCTCCGCGCGCGCAGTAAGGACATCCCGTCCACTCGCCCAGACGGTGCGGCAATACCGATTCGCAGGTGCTGCCGATCACGTCCGCCGACGCCAGTTCCACCTGCTCCAGCAGAATCTGGTTGGCCTTGATGATCCGGAAATCCGCGTCGTGCGCCAGAATGATGTCGTACACCGAGTCAAACGTGTTTCTCCATTGCCGTTGCGAGCGTAAGGCCTGCTCCTGCAAACGGAAATTCTCGATTGCGATTCCCAGCTGCCGTCCGCAGGTTTCCAGAAACTCCAGTTCCTCGGCGGTCAGTTTTCTCGCCCGGGTGCTCCCCAGAACCAGCAGCCCGATCGGCGACTTCTTCCCCAGCACCGGCACCATCACAACGTATTGCAGCTTCTCCGACTTCAGCAGTCCCGCATCTTCCGGGCTAGCCCCTGACCTGTGCGCCGTCACCGGTCTGCCCCGTTCCAGCGTCTGCGATACACTCTCCGTCAGCCCCGCCAAGCCGGCCTCCCGTAAAAAGTCCGTCGAGACGCCCACCGCATGCGTCGCCACCAGGTGTCCGCCCTCAATCAAGCGGAACCATGCAGCCTTGCTCCTGGTCAGCCGCTGCAATTCTCCCAGCGCGTCTTCGATCATGCCGCCCTGTTGTTGAGCCAGCACAATACTCTCGGTCAAAGCCCGCAGCACGTTCAATCGCCGGCCGCGCGCGCGCGCTTCGCCAAACACAACCAGCAACATGCTCAGTCCAAGCAAAACGTCTGCCGCCACACAAATCCCAGCCGGAACCGCGCTCGTGAAAGGCGGCCAACTCAGGTGCTGCACCAGCAGACACGCCGCCAGCAGCCACGCCCCCAGTTCCCAACGGCCCTTGCGGGCGCGCAGCAAAGCAATTGCCGCCGTCAATAGAATGATTCGGTAAGAAACTTCCAGAACGACGCGCAAGGGCAGCGAATCGGGCCACAGCAGCACCCGGCCTACGGCGAACCCTGCCACGCTCACCGTAATTGCAGCCAGCGGCGCCAGCAGATCCCGCCCACGGATGTACACAAAGATCGCGCCCGCAAACAGCCCCATCGCGACCACGAACGCCGCTTGCTCCACCGCCGGAACATAGCGCTCCGGTATCCCCATCCCAGCTCCGTGCACGCCGGCCAGCCGCGAACCCGCCAGCAGCACCCATCCCGCCGTCCAAACCAGAAGATACCGCTCCCGCAGCACTGATAGCACGAGCAGCGAAGCTCCCAGCACAAACAGCAGCGCCCACTCCCCGGCCCTCAGCCCGGCGAGCGCCGGCTGTGCGGTGTTCCAAATGGACCAGAGGGAAGCGCTCATCTTATCTCGATTGTCATTCCGAACAAGCGTTTTTTGCGCTGTGAGGAATCTGGGCGAGCCGCGCGAAGCGTCGCGTTCTTTGCGACGCAATGATCGCGCGTTTGGCTCGCTTCCTTATAGACGTAACAGTGCCCTGCTTCTGAATACCATGCTCTGCCCCGTTATCGATGCGCTTTCCGGACCTGGATGGTTACTTTCGGAACCTCACGGCTGGCGTAAAATCGACGATAGTATCTTAGACACTAATGTCCGATCGCATCCTTGTAGTCGACGACGAAGAGGCCATCCGCGAGATTGTCTGCGCCATCCTCGCTGCCGCCGGTTATTCCTGGAAGCAGGCCAGTTCCGGCATGGAAGCCCTCGCCCTGCTCAATTCCGGCGAAGTGTTCGAACTCATGCTTTCCGACCTGATGATGGCCGACCTCGACGGCATTGGCTTGCTCGAACGCACCAAGGAAAA
>OBLU010002440.1_pt1 | contig 17147 bp, 11 predicted proteins | sample 1518681 | NCBI WGS metagenome assembly OBLU01 (sample SAMEA3539304, study PRJEB22396) | soil metagenome | biome: tundra; feature: field; material: soil | place: USA | collected 2010-05 | depth 0.15 m | reverse complement strand
ATACGCCGTGCGACGTCAGCGCGGCAATGGTTCTGGTCGCACGTCAAACGGCGCTAGCCGTTTTGCCGGAGGAAAAGTGTTTTCCGCTCGTTTGCGATTTGGCAACGGCGGACGATTTGCCAGTGATTTTCAAATTACGTCTCACGCCTCGCGCCTCACGCCTTATTACTTTTTTCGGCATGATTCCGAATTTCGAGCCGGAACAGATCTTGTCAAAGCTGGCATCGCTCATTCGCAAAGGCGATTTCCTGCTGTTCAGCGCCAATCTCGCACCCGGCAGCCATTACGCCGCCGGAATGAAACAAATCCTGCCGCAATACAATAACGTCTTGACCGCCGACTGGCTGATGACGTTTCTCCACGATCTTGGAATTGAAAAATCCGATGGCGAATTGCGTTTTGCCATTGAAGACGGCGGTTCAAATTTGAAGCGCGTCGTCGCCCGATTTCATTTCTCCCGCGCGCGGCAAATCAAAGTGGACAACAAAACCTTCAAGTTCCGTCGTGGCGCATCCATCCGGCTTTTCTTCTCGTATCGCTATGCGCCGGAGCGGGTCTGCAAAATGCTGGCAGGATACGATCTGGAGGTTTGCGGCCAGTGGATTGCCAAATCGGAGGAAGAGGGCGTCTTCCTTTGCCGCAAAACATAAAGGTGGGGCGAGCGTCCTCGCGAGCCGGCTCGTCAGTAGCCTCGCCCCACCGGTCCATCAAAAAACTTCATCGTCTCCAGCACAGCCTTGATGCGCGGGACTTCATGCGTGCGGAACAGATCGGTCTTGCCCAGCGCGGCCAGCACGGCGAAGAACGGCTCGGCGCAGCGGACTTCCTCCCGGAAGAATTCAAACGCGTGCGGCAGCGCGTGGCAGATGGGAAAACCGAGTTCGCGCAGCCGGAACGTGTTCAGGAAAATGTTCATCTGGTGCCGCACGCGCACCGCGCTGTCCTGCAAATTGCGGTAGTAAAAGCCGAGTCCGGGGTCGAGGATGATTTTACTTAAGCCGGCGCGTTGCGCGACTTCAATCTGCCGCGAGAAATAATCGCGCATCATCGGGATGGGATCGGCACTCAAATCAAAGTCGCCGACTTCGCGGACGTTTTTGCCTTGCACGAAGCAAATGATGACGGCGGCGTCATGCGCGGCCACCATTTTGAAAATTTCCCGCGAGCCGGTGACGCCGGTGAGATTCAAGACATTCGCGCCGGCTTCGAGCGCCGCGCGCGTGACTTTTGGCGAATAGGTTTCGACGGAAACCGGAATTTTCGCCGCAAGCAATTCCTTGATGACGGGGATCAGTTTGGATTTTTGCACCACGTCATTTACGCGCGCGGCATGGGCGAGCGTGGATTCCGCGCCGATGTCCACAATGTCCGCGCCTTGCGCCGACAAGACCTTGCCGCGCTGCACCGCCGCCGCCGTTGTCAAGCAGACGCTTTCGCGATACCACGAGTCGGGCGAAAGATTGACGACACCCATGATGGCGGGCCGCGAGTTGAAATTGAATTTCCTGCCGCCGATGGGAAATTCCCTCACGCGCGCGGACGCGGCGGCGCGGTTGTTTTCGAGAAGTTCCGCGAGATTTTCCAATTTCAGCATCGCGGGCCAGATCGTAAATCGTAAATCCGAAATCGTAAATGAAAAGTGGCGCGCCTGGCGCGATTCGAACGCACGACCGCCTGCTTAGAAGGCAGAGATAGACATAATAGAAACAGTCACGTGATCGGACTAATAGCTCCAGTCTCCATAAGTCTCCATTTGGTCATCCGGCCTGCAATTTAACCCAAACCCCAATACATACAAGGGTTCGAGTCAGACCCTCCAGATCTAACTGCTCGTGCAGCAATGGATTAAAAGCTCCGGAAATCCGAGCACGAATATTTGCAACAGATGTGGCGCGAAGGCAACAAAGGTGGATTCGATCAGGAATTCTTAAGCTTCACGCCATCGCGAAAACGTTGCGGGACGCCAGCCTTCGGTTCATTCCACTGCGCGCCCACGCCACGCACATCCATCAGACAAAAATCATCCCAGCCAATGTGAGCCGACCCGACTTTTTAGCGAAAACTGGTATGGATGACAGCCGGTCAACCCAGGATGCGCGACCGCGTGCCACTATTAATCTTCAATAGGCTAGAGCCGAAACTTGCGTTTATAGTAATATATTCCAGGTTTGCTGAGCGCGAGGTGGCGTTCATTTTTCAACTATAGCAAATCACAACAACTTTGGCACGCTGGTGGGTCGGGTCGCGCTGCGACCCGATGCGCCTCGCAGCGCGAGGCGCACCACCTCAACTGTGCCGATGTCAATTTGAACTGTTATATGCGCAATTATGAAACGCTATGCTCAACACCGATGCACCGCTGGATTGTCGGTGAACACTCCGCCTGGGGCTTTGTGATCGGCGGCTGGCACCGCTCGTCGGTGACCTCCAGCGGGTGTCTGTTCAATACCGCTCGCTCGGCCGGGAATTGTGGGTATGACTCACGCACCCTGCGTCATGGCGTAAATGTAGATATTCACGACCATGCGCATGCAGGCCACATCGGTTCCCACCGGCGACGGACTCGGATACTCGGTGACATGGTCCCAACCGCATTGCCAGCCGCACAGGCTGATGATGCCGGCCAGTCGCGAGCCGATCATCACGCCGTAAAGCCCGTGCCGCGCCTTGTTCGCATCGACCACATTGTTCATGAAGGTATGCGGCGGCTTGCCGTCGGGAATCAGGAAATGACAGCGATAAACGTCATGGGTTGGCGGCAACGATACGATTTGAGCCTCGGGCAGCGCCACGGAGTAAAAGGCGATTTGCTCGCGCAGAAATTGATCGAAATCCGGAGTGACGCGATTATCATGGCAGGCATCCACGAGCACAAATCCGCCGCGGCGAATGTATTCAGCCATGTTGACCCGGCCAGCCTGTTCAGTGATGACCCCGACGCCTTGAGAAAACAAAAGCGGATACTGGACGAGTTCGCCCAACACATCCGCGTCCGCCACATACCAGACCGGATCAATGTTGAGCGTGGTCTCATCCCGAAAGAATTTCGTCAAAATCGGGTCCGCGCCGGCGTGACGCCGCCACTGCGTGCTGGGCGTTTTCAGCCGCGCCCAGCCAACGCGGTCACCGCGCAAACGGTCGAAGTTACTGCCGATTGCCAGGCCGGGAGCCAATGCGGCGCCGGCCAACAACGTTTTCAAAAAGTGTCTGCGTGAAAATTCGGGGTTCATAACAATTTCCAGTGCCGCCGCGCGATCAATTCCACGGAATAAAGTCCGAGCATTGCCGCCAGCCAGAGGCCGGAATTCCACAGCGGTTCCGGTGATTTGGCTTGCGGCTTGGCGGCCGACTCCATCGGCATTTGAAAATCCATCGCGTCTCGCAGCAAGGCACCACCGGTGCTCTCGGCCAACTGCTTCATGGCCGCCACATCCGCCGGCAGATTCAGCGATTCTGCCGAGACGGATTTCACGCCGACTGGAAAAACCACGCGGGCCTGCCGCCCCGACGCGTCCGTTGCCTGCACTTCCCAGCGTCCGGTCGTCGTCGGTGTGACACTCGCCTGCCACGCCCGCCCGTCCGCAGTCGCCGCATCTGTGGCGGTCAGTCGCTGGCGCGCGCCAGCGGGCGACACGGCCTCAAATGCCGGCGGGTTCTCCGTGTTTGCCGAAAAAAGAACCGGCGCGTTGACGGCAGGCGACGGCGTGAGTTTGACCACCCGCAAACCCTCGCCCGATGCCGGCGCCAGCGACAGCAGCAGTTGTTGCCAAAATTTTTCCACCGCGTGGCTGCTGCTGGGCAGCGACAATTTCCAGCGCCACAACAAATCCGTCGTCAGCGCCGCCGAAAAGCCGTTGCCGAACGGCTGCCGCGCCAACAGCACCTCCGGAGCGCCCACGCCGCTCACCGCGAGCGTTTCGGCGCCGGGTTTTATTTCGCGCACTTTCGCGTTGGCGGCAAATCGCGGCAGCGCTTCGCCGTTGCCGCCGGCAAACAAAGCGTTCGCCGCTGAACGCCGCGCACCCGCCGGCAGCGCAAAAGGTTTCAGTGCGATGTCCTGGCTGCCGCCCGCGAACATCTCATCGCCCGATTGCGCGGCGTTGACCGACAATTGAAACTGCATCTGCTGCACCGCCGCGTTGGCTGGATCACGCCGGCCGGCAAAAACCACCGGCAACATCTGCTCCAGCGCCGTGCCCGAAAATCCCTCCGTCGCCTGCGTGTCGGGCGAAATAAACAACAAGCCGCCGCCGCCGCGCACATAATCCACCAGCGCCTGCTGCTGCCGCGGCGTCAGTTGATCCGCAAAAACGTGGGCGAGAATCACGATTTGAAAGCGCCGAAGCTCCGTCGCGTCTTCCGGCAAATCCGTCAGGCTTGGTCCGCTCGCCATTGTAAGCTGCACCTGCAATGCCGGATTCAAAATCGCCGTGAGCCGGAAACTCGGGTCGCTCTCCAGCGCGCCGCGCAAAAACCGGTAACCCCATTGCAGCGCGCCTTGGTAATACAACACGTCCATTGTCCTGGACTCAATCACCTCGGTTACGCAGGATGCCGACTGATCGCCGGCGCGAAACTCCAGCGTCATCCCGCCCGGCTCGCCGGAATTGACGGTGACCGGCCACGACAGCGTGTTGTGCCCGGCGCGCACCTCGAGTTGGGCGGAGGATGTCTTTTTTCCATTGACCCAAAGTTCCACCGGCAGTTTCTGGTCATGCGCCACCGCGGTTTCGATGACTGCCGTTGCAGTGAACTCCATCTGCCGCAACACGCGCGCCGGCGCCTTCACTTCACGCAACTCCAGGCTTGAACCCGGCAGCAAATGGTTTTCTCCCGGCACAAAATAAATCGGCACGCCGCGAGCCGTCGCTTCGGCTGTAAATTTTCCCGCGTTATCGGTGCTTGTGTCCAAACCGTCGGTCAAACAAACGATGGCCGCCGGATTTTCCGCCAGTGCCTGCCGCAGCGCCGCGAACAAATGCGTTTCGCTGCCGGGGCCGCCGGTGTTGATCGCGTCGTCGAGCGACGACGCGGGCTGCACACCGTTGGCGAATCGCCAGTAGTTGACGTTGGAAAAATTTTGCTTTGCCGCCGGTTCCGCCTGCCGCCAGCGCCGCACCGCCGCCGCGAGGCGTGTGCCGCCGCGATAATCCGGCGCGCTCATGCTGGCCGACCGGTCCACCAGCACCGCGAGCGTGCGCGACGGATTTTTGGGCGGCCGAGTTTTCTCCACGCGCTCCGGGTTCGCCAGACACAGCAACAGCAGCAACACCACCGCGGCGCGCAAACCGGTGAGCCAGCGCCGTGAGCGCGGCGTCAGTTCGTTTAGCGTGCGGCGGTAAAACCAGACGACATAAATCATCCCCCCCACCGTGAGCGCCGCCAGCAGCACCAAGGCCCACGGCGCTGGCCAATTGCGCAGAAAACCGCCAAATTGCCACTCAACGTGCGTCATCGCTCGTCTTTGGCCGGCTGATAATCACGCGATACCTGCTCGAAATAATCCGCCACCGCCTCGCGATACGCCGGCGGCGCGCCGGCGCTGTCTTTCGACGCCAATTCAAATTGCCGGCGCATTCCGGCCAGCTTGGTTTGCAGCGAATTGATCACCCCGGTCAGCGGCTCGTTGATTTGCAGGACCAGCGGTGCAAAATCCTTTGGATCCGACGGCGGGCTTTTGTCGGCGACCTGCAATACCTTGTCGAGCTTCTTCACGTAAACCAGATCCGATTCCGCGGCGTGCGCGCCGGCGTTATCGAGCCGCAATTCGTCCAACAACTGCTGGCCTTCCTCGCGCTGCATGTCTGCGCGGCTTAACTCCGGCCCGCGGGCGTGCGACGTTGTTGACGCGCCGGTCATGTTGTTCGGCTGGCTCGCCGGGGCCGGCTTGCCTGTTCCGCTCGGCGATGACGCGCCGGGATTGCTGCATTGTGACGCGAGATTGTTCAAATTTGCCTGGGTGCGCTGCAACCGGTCCACGAGCCGGGCGAGTTCCTGCTTCGACATCGGTCCGGGGTTGCCCTGTTGGCCGGCGCGTTCGGCCAGTTCATCCAATTTTTTCGCGAGCGCCTCGGTTTGAACAGCGTCGCGTGGCGAAGCCTGCACCTGCGCCAGCATTTGTTTTAACGACTCGCCCTGCAATACTTTCGCCATTTCGCCCAGACGCGCGGCGGCGTTAGTGACGCCGTTTTCCTGCTGGCGCTGCGCCTCGGCGGCGAGTTGTTGGGCGGCTTCGCGAATCGCATCTTCCGTCTTCTTCAGCTCCGCGGCGGCGTCCGCGTCTGTTCTGGCCTGCGGCGCGCGACGCACGTTGCCGGCCGCGGCGGAAAGTTGCAATAGCGCGTCGGCTAGTTTGTTCTTCGCCGTTTGATCGCCGCCGGCGCGCAACGCAGCGGCCGTCAGGCTCAATTCCCGCGCCGCCTCCGCCGCCGGTTCACTGGCGGCAGGCATATCATTTTGGTTGATCCGCTCCTGCGACTTGCCGGCAAGGTCGTCGCTCGACTGCAAATGCTTCAACGCATCGGCCATAATTTCCGAGTCGCCGAGAAAATCACCGATGTGATCCTTGATTTTTGACTGCCGTTCGCCCGGCGTGCCGGCGACATCACTTGTCGGATTGCCCTGGTCTTCGCCAGCGAGCTTGACGGTGGAATTGGTGTTGCCGCTGGCGAGATCGCCGGCCAGTTGCGATTGCGCCCTGGCCAGCGCGTCAATTTTCCCGGCGCGGGTCAGCGGATGCGTTTTCACTTCCAGATTTTTCGGACGCTGGAAAGGATCAGCCGCCTTCGGTTGCGTGCTCTTGCTCGCGAGTTTGATGGATTTTTTTAAATATTTTTCCACCTCGGTGAGATAGCCCAGCGCCTGGCCCTGCGGTTGAAGCGCGGGCTGATTTTCCTGTCGCACAATTTTTGCGCCGGCGTCGGACATCAACGGCTGCGACTGGCCGACCAGGCCAAGGATTTGCTCGGGATAATGATTCGTCCGCATCAGTTCGAGGACCTCGCCGGTGTGGTCGGCGAGTTGATTTTGATCGCCGCCGACGCGGGTGTTTTGATCGCTCCACTCGGAACTGTCGTGGCTCACTTCGGCGTGGGCGAGCGTGAAATTGTCCTTCATCAGCCGCAACTGCGCCGACTTGAGCGCGGTGACGTAATTGAAACATTTGCCCGGCTGGTCGCCGCCGGCGCAAATGAACGTGTCTTCACGCACAGGCTTGACCTGCACGAATTGCACCGGCGAAACCGTCGGCGGCAGCGCGGCGCCGGCGTTGCGTTGTGCGGTGAGATGATACGAAACAATGTCGTAAGTTTTCACATCGAGCTGGTCGAGGAAGATGGACGGCTTGAGCGTATGCGAACCGGGCTTGGCCAGATCGTCCGCCAGCGGTTGCGACAGCCGGTGGGCACCGTTGACTTCGACTTCCAGAACCGCGTTGCGCAGCCCGGTGGAGGAATCGGCCACCGCTTCGAGCGGCACTTCTTCGATGGCGGTCGCCGCGGTTTCAGATTCCGGCGAACGCCACTCGATGCTGGCGGTCGGCGCCGCCGGCGCTTCTTTTTTCTCCGCGACAACTGCAGAATCCTTCTTCGCCTTGGCGTCCACCTGCACCGGTCGCGCCCAGCAAATCAACGTGGCCAAATGTGCGACGGTCACCAACGTTACCAGCACGGCGGATACCGCCAGCCATTTTCTGCGCGGTGCGATTCGGCTTTGCTGAAGAAACCGCTCCGTCTCGGCGCGCTGCGCTTTGGCCATCGCATCTTGCGCATCGTGCAAGGCCGTTGCGGTTTCAAGGCGGTTGTGGGTTGCCAGCGTCGCGTCCATTTCCGCCGCGCTGCGCAGCAACGTCCGCCGCCGTGCGCGCCACAGGGTCACGGCACAGATTCCCGTTCCAGCAAGCCCCGCGAGCCAGCCGAGACGCAGCCACTGCCAGTTTGTCACGGGCGCGGCTGATGGATGCGCGAGCCACAGCAAGCCCACCGTCAGCGCAAGTCCGGCAGCGACCAGGCACAGCAACGGCGCCCATTGCGTCGTGCGGTGTTGCGTGCGGACGAGTGATTCGGAATTCGATGTCGTTTTCATAATTGCCTCAATGGTTTTCAGAACGCTTCATTGCATGCGCGCCACGCATCCACACCATTTCCCAACAATACCCCCAACCCGCGCACACGCAATGACGCGTTCCGTTTATATTTGTTTGTGTTGATTTCATCTTGAAGTTCGATTGGCCAGCGCCAGTTCGGCGAGCAATGCGCAGCCGCCGACGGCCAGCAACCACCACCAGAGCCGCTGGCGATTTTCCGCCGCCGCCCAGGCCGCGGGCGGTGCGGCGGTGAAGCGCACGCCGGCAGTCGCCGAAGCCGGTGATTCGAGCGCCGCGAGTTGGTCCGGATTGGGCCACGGCGAAAGATCGGATTCTTCTGCCGGCGTGTTCACTGCAAAAATTTTCTTCACGCCGTTTCCGGAAAATTCGTAAAGACCGGGCGCGGCTGGACGCACGCTGCCGTTCACGGCCAGATCGTTTTGCGGCACCGGCGTGTCGAGAGCGTGCCAGGCGCCGGTGTTGTCGGGCAGCGGAATGGTGTCGCCGACGCGCCAATCGGTGTGCGCGTCTTTGATTGCGCCGAGCCAGCGTGCCGCGCAATGCACGAACGGCACAAATGACGGTTGCGCCGGCCAGTCCGTCGCCGCACGGTCAAGCGGAAAACCGGCGAGCAGCAGGCGATGTCCGCGGCTGTCGAGTTCGGCAATGGCCATTGTGCCGTCCGGCCAGTTGGCGATGGGCGCGAGCGCGTCGCCGGCGAGATCAAAACCGTGGTAAAATTCCACTTCGAGCAACGGCAACAGGCTTTGGCCCGCGAACGCCGCGAGCGCCGGGTGCTCGGTGTCCCAATCGCGCAAATGCCACGGCTCGTCCGCCGCCGGCCGTGACTTCACGCGCACGCCATGCCGCCGCAACCAGTCCTTTTGTGCCGCGCTGCCATCCACGAAAATCCAGGCCGCGCCGCCGGCGTCGGAAAATTGGTCGAGCCGTGTCAGAGCCGCATCGCGGAACGACGCGTCGTTGCGCAAGACCACCGCCGCATCCAACGGCCAGGCATGGTCAGGCAACATAGCCGGCTCAAAGCCCGCGCCCGGAATTTTCTGAGTCGCCCGCAAGGCGTGGGTGAGAAAATCGGTTTCAGTTGCGGCATCGAGCAGCACCCGATTCGTCGCGGCGGTTGTGGCGGCGATCCAGGCAGAATCGTCCGCCGGCAAATCGTCGGCGTCCAGTGACACGCGCAGGCCAGCGGCGACGGCAGGCCAGTCACAGGCGATGCTCAACTTGTTGTCGCCGGGGCGGAGCACGACCTTTTGCGCCGCGAGGGCGTGATTGCCGTTGAAAATAGTCAGTTGCCGCGCGTCCGGCATGGTCGGCTGAAATTGACGAATGACGATGTCCAACGAATTCTTTGCGGCGGCCGATTGATGAACAGAAATGACGGCCGATTGCCGTTGCGGCACAGGCGCGCTGCCCAGGAACCGGAAGCGAACGCCGGGCGGAAGCTTTTCGCCAAGGTCAGTGCCGCGCCAGCCGGCGCGCTGTTCATCGGCGGCCCAGGCGAGAATTTTTGTGCCGGCTGCGGTTTTGGCCAGCGGGTCGCCGGCCATCCGCAGCGGACGGGCGTAACGTGTTTTGTCATAGCCGGGCTGGACGGCGGCCAGCGCGGCGCGGATGCGGGATAAATCGTCAGTCATCGGCACCAGCCAGGTCGGTTCCGGCTCCATGAGGAGCAACGCGGCCTCGTCGTCGGGATTCAATTCGGCCAGCTGGTTGCGGCTCCAACGCAGCGTTTCCTCCCAGCGACCGCGCGCCTGCTGGCTCATGGAATTGTCGAGGGCGATGACCATTGCGCGGCGCGTGGACGACGGCGCTTGACCCCAGAATGGCCGGGCAAAGGCCGCGCACAGCAGCACGATGGCGAGGCAGCGCAGCAGCAGCGTCAGCCAGCGCAACAGTTGATTTCGGCGCGTGTCGCGCAAAGCCGATTCGCCGAGAAAACGCAGCGACGGAAACCGGAATATGTCGCGCGGTTTGCGTCGCAGCAAATGCAGCACAATCGGCACTCCGATGAGCACCGCGCCGGCGAGAAAGCCTGGAAAAAGCCAGTTCATGCGCGGGAATATTTCTGCCGCTTCCGTTCTTTTCTCGCCGCAAGGTAGCTTGCCAGCGCGTCCACCGGCGGCTGGTCAGTGCGAAGCTGGACAAAGTCGCCGCCAACCGCGCGAAATTGTTCCTCCAGTTCAGCACAGAACTGGCGGAAGCGTTGCAGGTAACCGGCGCGCACGGCCGGCGCATCGAGGTGCTGCGCCGTGCCGGTTTCGGCGTCCACCCAGATGCCGGCGTGGTCCAGTTCAAAATCCAGTTCCTGCGGATCGAGCACGTGCAAGCCGATCAGATCGTGCCCGTCGTAACGCAGATGGCTCAACGCCGATTCCAAAGCGGGCGGATCCTCGTAAAAATCGCTGGCGATCACGACGAGCGAGCGCGGCGGAATGACTTCCGCAAGCGATTCAAGCGCACGCGCCAGAGCCGTCTGCCGCTGGAGCGAAAAAAATTCCAAACGGCCAATGAAGGTTTGCCAGTGCGACGACGTCGAGCGGGCCCGGAGAAAATCCGTGAGTCCCGCGCCGGCGATGCCGAGGCCGAAGGCGTCGCCCTGGCGTTGCGCAAGCGTGGCAATGCCGGCGAGCGCGAGCCGGGCGAAATCCAGTTTGCTCAAAGCGCCGCGGCGCGAACTGAAATCCATCGAGGCGCTGGCGTCGAGCACGGTAAAAACCCGAAGCTGCGCTTCGTCTTCAAATTGTTTGACGTGCAACCGGTCGCTGCGGGCGAACAGGCGCCAATCCACGCGCCGCAAATCGTCGCCGGGCTGGTAATCGCGATATTCGGCGAACTCAACGGACGAACCCTTTTGCGGACTGCGGTGGCGTCCGCTCAAGAACCCGTCCACCAGGCAGAGCGAGCGCAACGCGAGCGAAGGCAGATCGGCCAGCAACTGCAAATCGAGCGGCGCCATGCGTTGCGGTAACCGGCCGATGATCGGCGGCTTGCGTGGCAATGGTGGCGGCGCGGTCATTTTACCTCGCAGTTTCCAGCAGCCGGTCAATCAGCGCATCCACGCTTTGTTTGTCCGCCTCGGCGCGGTAGTTGGTGATGATGCGGTGGCGCAGCACGAGTTTCGACGCGCGTTTGATGTCCTCGCGGGCGACATTGAACCGGCCATCGAGCACGGCAAACACTTTTCCCGCCAGCGCGAGATATTGCGAGGCGCGCGGACCAGCGCCCCATTGAACGTAGCGTTTGACGAAATCCGGCGCGGTGGCGCTTTCGGGCCGCGTGGCTTGCACCAGCGCGACGGCGTAGTGCGCGACCGTTTCCGGCACGGGCACCTGCCGCGCGGCGCGCTGCAACGCAAGCAGCTCCTCGCCGGTCCAGATTTTTTCCAGCGGCGCCGGTTCATCGCCGGTGGTGGTCAGCAGGATCTGCACTTCGTCGGCGTGCGACGGATAATTCACGCGCAAATTGAACATGAAGCGGTCGAGCTGCGCTTCCGGCAGCGGATACGTGCCTTCCTGCTCGATGGGATTTTGCGTGGCCATCACGAAAAACGGCGACGGCAAATCATAGCTGCGGCCGGCGACGGTGACGCGGCGCTCCTGCATGGCTTCGAGGAGCGCGGCCTGGGTTTTGGGCGGCGTGCGGTTGACTTCGTCGGCAAGAATCAGGCTGGCAAAAATCGGGCCGCGCATGAAACGGAACTGCCGCCGGCCATCCTCGCTTTCTTCGAGAATTTCTGTGCCGGTGATGTCGCTGGGCATCAGGTCGGGCGTGAATTGAATGCGTTGAAACGGCAGGTCCAGCAGTTCGGCGAGGCTGCGGATGAGCAGCGTTTTCGCCAGACCCGGCACGCCGATCATCAACACGTGACCTTGCACGGCGAGCGCGACGAAAAGGTCGCGAATGACCTCGTCCTGCCCGACAATCCGGCGGTCAAGGGCCTCGGCAAGTTGTTGATAGCGCGCCGGCACCTGGCGGAGCAATTCCACACCGGCTTCTGTGACAAGGTCTGGTTGAGGAGCAATCGTGGCGTTCATATTATTTTTCAACGGCTGTCTGGTTGGTGGCAAGATTCACGCCGAACGGCGCGTCCAGGGTTTTTCCGGTGGACGGATCGGCAAGTTGCGCGTGCTCGGATTGCGCGATATTGGCTTGCTCGCAATATTGACTGACATCGGCTGAGGCGCGCGCGGCGATTTCCGCGAGTGTCGCCCTGGGCATGGCGGCGAATTCCTTTTCAAATGCGGACACGAACCGTGGTTGGTCAGGCTCCCCCTCGGCCATCGTGGCCGAAAGAACCGTTCGCCGATTACTTTGCAACGTCGGGAGGAAGCCGCCGGCATTGCCGGCGCCGATGAAAACGAATTGCCGGCCGGGGAATGCATCCAGCGCCAATTTCAGATCCGGCGCGGTGAGGCGCGGGCCGGCGACCTGAAAGGCGGGAACGTCGCCTTGCGCCTTGCCACATTGGCCGAGCAACACCAGCCAAAATTCGTCCGGCGCCAAACCGGCATAGTCCTGCAACTTCTTCAAAATCTGCTCGCGCGTAACTTTGCCGGACAGGATTTCGATGCGGGCCGCGTCCCAGCCGCGCGCGACGAGATTGCTTTTGGTTTGCGCGGCCAGCGCTTCAATCGGCTCGGGCGCGTCGCTGGCCTGCAAACCCACGACGATCAGCGCAGCCGGGCCGGACGTGGAGGACATCGGCGCTGCCAGGCCATTGGTTGGCGCGGCGGCAAGCTTGGGCGTCCATTGTGCAATTCCAAACGTCACCGCCGCGCCCAGCAGCAATGTGGCGGCGCTCACGGACAAAGCGAATTTCAGCTTCGCCCAAATCATGGCCTTGAGCGCGCCGCGGATGATGACGTTGGTGGATTCGGCGGTGTTGCGGCCAACAGCGGCGGTGATGGCGAGGGCATTTAGGGAAGCAGGCGCGGCGGAGACAGAGTTGGCGGCTATGGCGCTGGAAATAATTAGGGCGCCGAAGGTGATTCCTCGACGGGCGAATGAGCCGCGCAGTCGTTCAAGCGCGCGCTGGACGCGCTTCTGCGCCGCGCGCTCCTCCAAGCCAAGCGTGGCGGCGACTTCCTTCATGGACTTGTTTTCAAAAAATCGCAAGACGAGCGCGTCTCGGTCGCGGTCGCGCAGCCGGGCCATTGCTTCTTCGAGAACGGGCGCGAGCTTGTTCCAGACCGTCTGCGTGTCGCTGGTTTCGGATTCGATGCTGAGTTCCATGAGAGCCTCCTGTTCACGTTGCTGGCGGCGGAATTCACGCCGGCGGACATCGGCGCAGGCAAACAAAGTGGCGCGGTAGAGCCAGCCGGACAGCGCAGTGTCCGGGGACAGAGAACCGGCCTTGCGCGCGAGGAGAACAAACACCGCCTGGGTGACGTCCTGCGCCAGGTGCCCGTCGCGAAGCTGGCGAAGCGCCGCCGAGTGCACCAGCCCGACATGGCGTGAAACAATGGTCGCAAATGCTGCCTCGGATTGTTCGGCGGCATAAGCCTGAACCAAAGCCATGTCGTCACTGGTCATTTACACTAAATGGCCGCCCGCGATGGAGTTTGAGACAAAAATTAACACCTTCACGTGGGCTGTTACAGCAATGACAATGCAAAGCAGGCAGAAGTTCAATCTAATTCCGCCACCGACATCCAATCCACGCCGTCCCGGCTGGATTATTGCAACCGCTTTCAAGGTCGATTTCGACCCCGTCTTCGGAATCTTCGCCTTGCGGTGGCCTGCGAGTCGGTGAACTGGAACTGGCCGGGGGATAGTTCGGTGGGCGCCCAGCACGGTCCAATTAGTCATCGGTAAGGCTGTTGTTGATCCAGTTCAAGTCCCCGCCTTTCAAGTTGGCAATGTCGCCCTGACTTGCACCCAAGTGCCAGCACAATTGATACAGCGTCTTGCGCTCCGGGTTCACCTCGGCAGCGATGATCTTTTGGTGTTCCTCAAACGTGATGGCGCGTTTCTCCTTGTAATGGATGGCAGGCCAAGAAAATTAACGAAGCAAGATTATCGGCGCGCCATATAATGGAGCTGTGAATGACACGAAATCATGGGCCTGCCTGAACAGGGCCGCTGAAATTGCCGATGAGAACACGGAGACCATTATCGTGGAGGGGTGGCTAACGATGATTCAGGGCGTCTCAATATAAGAATGGCGCGCCCGGCGGGAATCGAACCCACGACAACCTGCTTAGAAGGCAGATGCTCTATCCAACTGAGCTACGGGCGCGGCCAGCTAAAAACTACCCGTCGCCGCCACTCCACGCAAGCGCGCTTGCGCAGGGATTGACAGCGGCACAGGTTGCCCACCGGATTACAGGATGGGTGAAATCCGCTGTCCTGTCGCAGTTTGGTTGAAATTGACCGGCGCCTCCGGCAGACTGTCCGAGTGAAACGAAACAATCTGCTCGCGTTGCTGTTCGCCGCCGCGCTGCTGGCCGGCTGCAAAAATTCGCACGACGCCGCCCCGCCGCCGGACGCGGAAAATTCGCTGCCCACGCAGGCGCAGCCAAAATTGCCGACGGTGAAGCTGTATCTCGGCGCCGAAACGCTGGATGCCGAGCAGGCGCTAACCTCGCGCCAGCAGCAGACCGGCATGATGTTCCGCACCAATGTCACCGACGAAAGCGCCATGCTGTTTCCGTTGCCTGAACCGATTCGCGCGCCATACGGCTTTTGGATGACAAATTGTCCGGTATCGTTGTCCGCCGCCTACATCGGGCCGGACGGCGTCATCGAAGAAATTCATCATCTGGAGAAGAACGACTGCGTGCCGGTCGTCGCGGCGCACGACAACATCATTTTCGTGCTGGAGACCAGCGACGGCTGGTTCGACCGCCACCATGTTAGTGTCGGCACGCTCATCCGAACCGAAAAAGGTTCGTTGCCGGAAACCTATTCTGGAAACCGCCAATGATTTCACACGCGAAATCCAAAAAGCTCTTCGCCGAGGCGTTGAAGTTCATTCCCGGCGGCGTGAATTCGCCGGTGCGCGCGTTCCGCGCCGTCGGCGGCCAGCCGTTTTTTGTCAACATGGCCAAAGGCGCGCGCGTCTGGGACGTGGACAGAAATGAATTGATTGATTACGTCTGCACCTGGGGGCCGGCGATTCTCGGCCACGCGCATCCGAAAATCATTTCCGCCGTCAAGTCCGCCGCCGACCGCGGCACGAGCTTCGGCATCCCGAATCCATTTGAAGTGACGATGGCGAAGTTGATTTGTGAACTGGTGCCGAGCGTTCGGAAGGTGCGCATGACGAATTCCGGCACGGAGGCGTGCATGAGCGCCATCCGGCTGGCGCGCGGGTTCACCAAGCGCGACAAAATCATCAAGTTCGACGGCTGTTATCACGGCCATGTGGATTCGCTGCTGGTGAAGGCCGGCAGCGGCGCGCTGACGTTTGGCCATCCGGACAGCGCGGGCGTCCCGGCGGCGTTCACACAGCACACGATTGTTCTGCCGTTCAACGACACCGGCGCGGTGAAGGCCGCGTTTCGCGCGAACAAAAATAAAATCGCCGCCATCATCGTCGAGCCGGTTCCAGGCAACGCGGGGCTTTATCTGCCGAAGCCGGGCTATCTGGAATTCCTCCGGGAGGCGACGAAGGCGAACGGCGCGCTGCTGATTTTCGACGAGGTGATGACCGGTTTCCGGCTGGCGAAGGGCGGCGCGCAGGAGCGCTTCGGCATCACGCCGGATCTGACGTGTCTCGGCAAAATCATCGGCGGCGGGCTGCCGGTGGGCGCGTTCGGCGGGCGCGCGGACATCATGGATTTTCTCGCGCCGCTCGGGCCGGTTTATCAGGCTGGCACGTTGAGCGGCAACCCGTTGGCGATGGCGGCGGGCATCGCAGCGCTGGAGGAATTAAATTCACAAAGCGGAAAGCGGAAAGCCAAAAGCGGAAATAAATATGCGCAACTCGAACAACTCGGCGCGCAACTTGAAGCGGGCATGAACGATGCGGCGAAGTCGGCGAAGATCCCGATGACATTCAACTGCTGCGGCTCGATGTTTTGCGGCTACTTCACCGCGAGGCCGGTCTGGAACCTGGCCGACGCGATGAAGAGCGACCGCGAGCGGTTCAAAAAATTCTTCCACGGAATGCTGGCACAAGGCATTTACCTCGCGCCGTCGCAGTTCGAGGCCGGCTTCATTTCCACGGCGCACACGGTGGCGGACATTGAAAAAACGGCCAAAACAGCGGCCAAAGTGCTGCGCGGGCTGTAACCTTGTTCGAGCCGTCGCGTCTGACGAAACATGCCGCCGTTCCACGAAATCGCGACAGTTTGAAAACCGGCGCCGAAACGAAAGTTTATGAAATTACCGAAACCTTTGATTATCGCCGCGCTGGTCGCCGGCAGCCTGTTCGCCGGCGGCGCCGCACTGCTGGCGCAAAACGCGACCAACCCGCCCCCCGCGGGCCAGCCGCCGGCCGGACCTCGCGGCATGGGAATTGGCGGTCCGACGCCGGATCAGATCGCCACAGCGCTCAAGCTGGACGACGCCAAGAAGGCCAGGGTCAAAACCATCCTCGACGCGCAGATGCAAAAAATGCGCGACCTGCGCCAGGACACCACGCTCTCCCAGGCGGATCGCCGGACCAAGGTGCAGGCCATCCGCGCGAACACGATCGCGCAAATGAAAGCCGTCCTGACGCCGGAACAATTCGATCAATGGCAGAAGATGAACCAGCCGCGCCAGCGCCGTGCCGCTCCCGCCGCCGCGCCGAAGCAATAATTTGTTGGGGCATGCACACACGGGGGTGGCCATGCGCCGTGCCTTTTTCGTCTTTTTATTCAAACGCAGATTGCGATTGAGCAAAGGGGCGTCCGCCGTTATTCTGGACGTTGCCTCGCGCGCGTAGCTCAATTGGATAGAGCGTCGGCCTCCGAAGCCGAAGGTTGTGGGTTCGACCCCCGCCGCGCGCACCATCTTGAAATTCATGAACAACTCCGGCGGCGCTATTCAATAATGAGGGGGAATGGTGCGCGGTGCAGGGTTTGAACCTGCGACCCCTTCAGTGTGAATGAAGTGC
>OBLU010002437.1_pt1 | contig 17162 bp, 11 predicted proteins | sample 1518681 | NCBI WGS metagenome assembly OBLU01 (sample SAMEA3539304, study PRJEB22396) | soil metagenome | biome: tundra; feature: field; material: soil | place: USA | collected 2010-05 | depth 0.15 m | reverse complement strand
GACGCCTTCATGTTTTACGCGCTGGCGAAGGATTTGATTCCCACGCACGGTTTTCATTTCACCCATATTTTGCAGGACATTCAGACGCTGAACGAACGCGCCACGCGCGGCGAACTCGACATCTCCGCCGTCAGCATCCACGCCTACGCCTACGTTTCCGACAAATACGCGCTGCTGCCCAGCGGCGCGAGCATGGGCGACGGCTACGGTCCGATGCTGGTGGCGAAGCAGAAGTTTTCCCGCGAAGAAATTCTGAAAAAGAAAATCGCCGTGCCGGGAACGATGACCAGCGCGTTTCTGGCGCTGCAACTATGGCTGGGGAAAAGCGCCAACCTCCAAGCTCCAAGCTCCAGAGAAACTTCAAGCGCCAAGCATCAAAAGTCGGATTTCGATTACATCGTCGTTCCGTTCGACCAGATTTTTGCCGCCGTGAAAAGTGGCTTGGCCGATGTCGGGCTAATTATTCACGAAGGCCAGCTCACTTATCAAAACGAAGGGCTGGTTGTGTGCGAAGACCTCGGCGTCTGGTGGGGAAAGCAAAACGACGGCCTGCCGCTGCCGCTCGGCGGGAATGTGATCCGCAAAAAATTTGCACCGGACGTCCGCAAGCAAATTTCCGACACGCTGACCGCGAGCATCCAATTCAGCTTGGATCACCGCGCCGAGGCCGTGCAGCACGCGCTGCAATACGCCCGCGATATGGGCCGCGACCTCGCGGACAAATTTGTCGGCATGTATGTCAACCACTGGACGCTCGACTATGGTGAGAAGGGCAGGGAATCCATCCGCCGTTTTCTCGGCCAGGCGTTCGAGCGCGGCCTGATTCCGCACCGGCAGGAATTGGAATTTGTGGTTTAAAGCCGAAAATCAATCGCGGTCGGCCCTTTCGATTTTCGTCGCATTGACTTCCTTGACGGCGTGGTCAGCCCAATAAACGATTCAATTCACTGGGCCGATTTACTTTTTGACATTCTATGTTTCTTGTCCAAACTCGATAAGTTTATAAGGCGTCGCCTTCCAATTCGAATTATGGAACTCCGATTTTTATGTCCGTCATGCGGTCGAAAACTGAAGGCGGATGGAGAAGCCGCCGGCATGAAGGTTGAATGCCCGGATTGCGGCACTGAATTTCTCGTCCCACAGTCAGAAGTTTCCCTTCAGGTAACACAGCCCGAACCACCGGTTGAACCGACCAGAGACCCGGCATTCGCAAATCCAAATGCTGACGGAGATTTGACCTGCCCCGTTTGCTGGCTGCGATTTGACGCGGGCGACATCATGCACATTGCGGTGCATGATTCGTTGCGCGGCGATCCGCTGCTTGGCGAGGACGCGCAACAACGATTTCTCGCAACCCGTTTCAACAATGCAGGACAGGCACTGGATGCCATGAGCCTGCCGTCTTCGGAAATCGCCTGCCCGCACTGCCGCAGAAAACTCCCGCCGAGTTTTCTTGGGATGCCGCACCACATCATTTCGCTGGTGGGCGACCAGAGCGCCGGGAAATCCTACTTCTTGAGTGTCCTGATGAAAGTTTTACCGGCAACTTTATATCGCGAATTCGGAATTGTTTTTCAGGACAGCGACCCGACGGGCAATGCGCCGGTCAATGACATGCGCAAAGCGCTTTTCGGCGCGCAGTCTCCCGCGCAGGCGAAGCTGGCGAAGACCGTTTTCGAGGGTGCGATGTATGAGCGTCTGCCCCGGCAAGGGCGCATGGTCGCCCTCCCGCGTCCGTTCGTTTATACGCTGGCGGCCGAGGAAAAAGCGCGCGAGCAATGCGCCCTGATTTTTTACGACAATGCGGGCGAACATTTTCAGCCGGGCGTCAACATCGTGGAACAGCCGGGGGCGCAACACGTCGCGAGTGCCGCCGGCATCATGTATTTGTTCGACCCGTTCAACAGCCCTGAATTCCGCCGAATCCTCCGTGACACAAAAGACCCCCAGCTTGAAAAGCCCGTGGTGGATCAGCAGGACATCATCCTTGCCGAGATGCGTGCGCGCATCCAAATGATTCGCAATTTGCGCTCCGGCGAAAACATCCAGACGCCGGTGGCTTTCATCGTCGGCAAGTCTGATGTATGGCTGCATTTGTTGAACGGCAAACCGCTTTGCGACCCCGTGAGCGACGGAAAACTCGACATCGCCACCATCGAAGAAAATTCCAGCGTCGTCCGCGCGCTCATGTATCAGCTTTGTCCGGCGGTCGTCGCCAATGCGGAAGCCTTGAGCAGCAACGTCATGTTCTTTGCAGCAAGTTCGTTCGGACACACGCCGATCAAAATCGGGCCGGGTGAATATGTTCCTGACCCGGCCAAACTTCAGCCGGCCTATGTTGAAGTTCCTCTGCTTTGGATTCTGTCACAAGTTTGTCCAGCCTTGTTTGCCGATGGTAAAACGAGCGTGCCGAAAGACACTCCCTGAATTTTGGAAAAGCCACCCACGCCCGACGATGCCACAGCAACTCATCTACACCAGCGCGCCGCGCGGAATTGTTGCGGGACGGTCGGGCCATTGCACCGTTGCGCGTAGTGCCTCGATGCGGGAGGCGCTCATGCTTCAGTTGGAAAAGTTTTGTTACTACCAGCACCTTTCGTTAAGTGGCGGCCAGGAACGTCCGATTTTTTCCTGTCGCATCGTGGACATTCGCGGGACTCGTTTCCATGTATTAAGCCGGATTCAGGACGCGGGCCTGGATTTCACGGGACGGACAAATTTCATCGCGCATCACTTGGTTTTTACGCCGGAAGAAATCCGGCAGTTTCCAACTCCGCCTGTAATTTTACGCGAGTGGCCGGGTTGGGTGAAGTCATGGACCAAAGAACCGCAGATGTTGGAAAATGAAGATTGGGCTGACCTCACTGCCCTCGCTGGCAGATCAAATGTGCCGGCGCAGACCTGGCAACGGGTCACTGGCGACGCCGTGAATGGCTATGGTTTGTTGGAAGCGCGCGTGGGAGCTTCGTTCCGCGTGGATGATCAGACCGATGAAACAGTTTTGGAACTCATCGCGGAAAGTTTGGAATTTTTGGAAGTTCGAGACGCCCGCCGGGACTTCCGCACGACCGCGTGGAATTATACTTTTACAACCTCGATGCAGGAGCAGGACAATCCGGCAGACTTTCGCTGGCGCTGTATTCACTCCGACAACCCGACTGCCAGCAGATTCACTCCACCGGATTGCCGTGCGCTTTCTGCCGTGCGCGCAACGAAGTGGACTGGGGAGGAAACCGCCTTTGCCAGAACTGGCAGACAAGGCCCACGATTTGTTGCCGAGCCGCAAGATGCTCGAATCACTGAAGGTGAGGCTGCGCGCTTCACGGCCAAAGCGGAAGGCGTTCCCAACCCAACCTACCAGTGGTTCTCGGTTGACCGCGCCAACAACGGACAGGTTTTGCCGGGCGAAGCGAATCCAGAACTCGTGGTTTCAAATCCTGCGCTCGGCATCTCGCGCTACGTTGTGAACGTCACCAACAGCGTGGGCAATGCTCAAAGCAGAGTGGCAACTCTATCTGTTGAACCAAAATTAAAACTGGCACAGGTGAGAGCGGATACGGGTTCGCGCGATCCGGCCAAATCCGTCCTCTACAATGTAAAGTCGGGTGACGACATTGAAAGGCAGCGCAAGCGACTCGAAGCGGAACGGGCACAGGAGATTTTTCAGAAAAGGCTGCGGCGAAATAAAATCCTCGTTACAGTTCTGACAATAACTTTGATTGCAGGTGCGGGTGTGTTCGTCTGGAAAAAGTTTGCTTCAGAGAAGCCGCCTGAAGCTCCCCCTGTCGTATCCAATGACAAAAAAGAAAGAGACAAAAATTCTTCAGCGCAGCAACCTCCTGTCACGGTCCCTCCAATAGACCAATCTGTTCGTGCTAATCTTCCGCCACCCACATCTTTCCCCTTGCCTACCGGATGGACGCAGAAAGCCATTGGTTCAGTAGCAAGCACAAATGCCGAATTTTTTCCTACTACTAACGCATTCGACTTGTCTGCGGGTGCGGAAGGCTTTTCCACAGATGGCGATAACATCTTGTTCGTGTGCAAGACCAATGAGGGAGACGAATTTAAGGCTACGCTAAAAACAATTCGTCATGGGGATTCACCCTCAAGAGAATGCGGTATAATGCTGCGCGAGTCTGACAAGCCTAAATCTCCTTTTCTCTTTATTGGTGCTTCTCCACAAAGCGTTGTGATATGCTATCGCAATTATGAGGGCCAATTGTCAACAAACAGCCAGTCGAAAGGTTCTAACACAAACGTGCCAGTCTATCTAAAATTAAGTCATCAAGAGAAAAACCAGTTTGTGCCAGCCTATTCGTTTGACAACACTAATTGGTATCCGACAAATACGCCATTGCAAGCGAGTGTAATTTTCACGAACTCGCCGATGCTTGTTGGTTTCGCGGTTTGTTCGGGAAGTTTCTCAAACAGTGTCCAAGTTCTCCTGCTGCATGATGTCTTCCTGCAAACGACCCGGTAAAGAACAAATGAAAATTTAGAATGACAGCCCAAGCATGACACTCCTCGAAACCGAACGCCTCGTCCGCAAGATTTCCGAACTGCTTCAGCAAGCCGGCAACCCGGAGATCGCGCCGAAGCTGGCCGCAGATTACGCCGCCGCGTGTCATGCCGCGAATCTTCGCCTGCAACAATGCGAGGCGATGATCAAAGCGGGAGATCGCCCCCAAGCGATTCAACTCGCGGAAACCGCTCCCAATCTGCTCGACTTGGTGACGGTGTTGGAATTTCGCGGTTCGGATGAGTGGCGCGGCTATTGTCAGCAAAATTCGCTGCCGATTGCTGACAGGATTGATGCGCGTTCCGTCCATGCACTGAATGAATGTTATGCGCAAGGCATCACGACCGACCATCCGCTATACGCGGCTTACCGCGGCGCGGTGTTGAACCGGAACGACGAGGAGGCGCTCAAAACACTGCAAAGCATCACGCGATTGAATCCTGCGGACACCAACGCGGCTTCCGAACTGGCGCGTCTCGACGCGAAGGTTTTGGCGGCGAGATTGCAGCATCTCGGCAGTTCATTGGAGGGGGCAGAACCCACTCTGTTGGTTGCAGAAATCGAAACCATCGAAGCGTTTGGTTTCAAAAACAAACCTGACGGCGAGGTCTGGCGCAAAGCGCAGACGGTTCGTTGCGGATGTTTGCTAGAGGAAACGGCCAAACTCAAAAATGAATCCCGCTGGCTTGATGCACTGGCCAAGCTCGATTTCATCCACCGACTGCAAGACGAATTCAAAGTGGAGTTGCCCGCCGTCGCGTTGAAGCAACTCGACACCCTCGAAACCTGGGCGCGTGGCGAACAGGAGAAGGACAGAAAAGAGCGTGCGTTTCAATCCTTGCTCGGCGAGTTGCATTATCGAATTCATCAGAGCGAAGAAAAGGACACTTCGGCGCGTTACGTCAGACTCCCGGAGCTGCGCGATGATTACGAGGCGATGCACAAAGTCTGGCGTTCGTTGACGGATTTCACCCGGCCAATTCCAGAGGAAGCCGCGTCGAATTTTCGCAAACGCTCCGCCTTGCTTGAAGCCGAAATCTCCCGGCGAACCGCGATTCATCGGCGTATTATCATTGCCAGTAGTGCCGTCATTCTTATCGTTGGCGCAGCCATCGCATGGTTCGTGCTTGGGCAGATGAAGGCCCGTGATTTCTCCAAGCAACTTCAAGAAGCAATTATTCAACGGCAAGTCCACACGGCAGAGAGGTTGTTGGAACGGGCGCGAACCGAAAAATTTGGCAACGCCAATGCGATTGCCGCTGCCGAAACTTTTACGACCAAGGAACACGCTCTGCTGGCGAATTTTGAAGCGGCGTTCACTAAATTACCGCAGCAACTTGCCGGCGAACCGGACGCAACTCGTTTGGCAAGCATCGCCGATCAGCTTGCTCTGGCACATATTTCTTTGAACGCACTTACGCCAGACCTGAAAACGGAAAATGAGCCGCGTATTCAGGCGTTTGAAAAGCAATGGCAAAATTTCCTGTCCGAAAGCGGCGCAACGGTCAATGGACTTCTTGAGCAGTGGGTTTCATCCGCCGAGGTTAAATGCAGCGAACTCGATTACCGTGCGCCTCTGGAAAAAACCACGGCGCAAATTACCGCGCTTGCCAGTCTCGTTCAGAAAATTACCGATACCGAGTCGGGTTTCACCAACCACTTGAATCTTCGCAGCGATCTCTTGCAACGCGCGGCTACTGTGTGCGCCAAGTATGCGGCTTACGACCGCGAACTCAAAAAACTTGATGAGGGCATGGCTGTGATACGAAAGGCACACACGGTCAAAGAATTTTCCGAGGGCATCAAATTGATTGTATCCTCGGAATTTTCTGCCTCGCCCGCTGCCACCGCCGCTTCGCTGGTCCAATCCTTGAATGCGAATGACGAGACAACCCTCCGCATCCTGCTTGCCGCGACAAATGCCAGCACTTGGGCTTTCATTGGAAAAGCGCATCCGGCACGCCTTGTCCCTGAAGTTGTGATGCCTGCCGAGCGGCAAATTTTTCAACAACTCAACAACGACCCTGCTGTGAGTTCAATTCATCAGCAATACCGCCTTACGCTTGATATGGAGGGGAAAAATTTAGTCGAGTGGATTACTGCTGGATCGTTTGAGGCTTCGATGGGTTGGAAGAAAATCATGGCTTGGACACCATCAGCGTCCGCCACGACTGCCACGTTTGAGGAACGCGACTATGGCTATTTCAACGGACAATACAAACTTTCTCCTACCCAGCTTCTATATCGCGTTGAACAACTCGACCATCGCGACGAAACGGCTTCCTTTAATTCTGTCGGATTGGAGAAGGTTTTGGCGGGCGGTGATTCTTACGCAAAACCATTGCTTGAAGTTTTGGATTCCGTCAAAGATTCGCGCGAAGGTTCGCCGCTTTTCCGGGCGTATCTTTTTTTGCGTCTGATGGATTTGATGAATTTGCAGCCCGACGCTTGGGGACTCACGTTCTGTCCGGCGGCGCGCACGCATGAAGCGCAAATCAGAAGCATCGTTGGTGAACAATTCAGCAGCGGTGATTGGTTTGTGCCGGCAAAGGTCAACGCCTGCGCGGTAAAATTGGAACAATTTTTTGCTTCGGTAAAATCAATTTTATACGCGAAACAGGCTGACGGTTTGCTGGCGCTCGCGCGATCTGTTTCAAAGAGCGGGTTGCATTATGTCGGCTTTGTGGGTTTGGATGGCAAACCCAACTTGCTTGATAATTCCATTTCAGGAGAAGTTTTCGGTTACAACGCCGCCCGCAAACAGCCGGTATTGCTGGCCGCAAAAATTGAAGCCGGACAGCTACTCAAAGAACAGGCGATGCCATTGTCACCGCTGTTCGCCCTTGACAGCCCGTGCAAAGAATACCTGACCAAAGTCGGGGTGAATCCAAGTGACGTTTCTTTCCGAGGCTCGCTGCCACCGCTGTTTCAAGAATCGGTGCAACCATGAACAACTTTGCCGAACTATCTGACGGCGACAGCGCAAAATTTCTTGTGCGCTGGCGCGGCAGGCAAGAAGGCCCGTATCTCGCGTCCGTCATCGAGGCGAAACTTGCTGCGAATGAAATGGGTTTGCTGCATGAGATTTTTTACGACGGCAAATGGATCACGATTCGCGATTATATCACGGAAAGAGAAGCGATTCTCCGTGCGGAACTTCAGGCCAGAGAGGAGCAACAACGCCGGGCGCGCGAAGAAGTGGAGAGGCAGGCGAAAGAGAGGGAAGATCAGCATCGTGCTGCAACACTCGCCGAGGAGCGAAGGAAGAACGATTTGCTGGCGGCTGGATTAGAACGTCAAAACGACGTGAGCCACGCTCCGGCAGCGTCGCAATTCAGATTGAAGCCTCACCGAGCGGGACTGATTCTTACCCTCGGTTTGCTCGGTTTATTTGTCTGCGGCCCACTTTGTTTAGCTGCTTGGGTTATGGGCAGCGGTGATTTGAGCGAAATGGACGCTGGCATCATGGATGCCAGCGGACGATCCACGACAAGTTCCGGACGGAATGTCGGAATACTCGGAACAATCCTTTGGATCATTGCGTGTGTGCTTATCTTCGCGGCTGGCTAGAGTTAAACGTATCCTCTATTCTCATATAAACAAACAACCCCTAAATTCATGGCACAATTCCCGATCTCACCGAAGGCCGCTGATAGTGGAGCGGACAAACGAGTTTTACTCGCGTGGTCACAAAGCGACATCGAAAATCGTTTTGGCTTCAAAGGTGGTCGCTACACCAGCGTCAACCATGCCTTCGCTTTTCTCATCGGAGCGTTGCTGACAGGAATTCTTTATGCCTTGATGCTATTCGTTTTCATTCACCTGCCGGGGGTGTCGAAAGTTGCCACCATTTACATGCGGCCCAGCAATCAGTTCGCCGTGATTCCGGCCACATTCTTTTTGTTTGGCGGACTTGCCATTCTCTTTTTGAAGGGAAGGAAAATGAAATTTCAGGAGCGTGCCCTGAAATTATCCGCCGTGCCTGCCGAGCCTGAATTTATCCTGACCGAAACAACCGCCGCCATAGTTCTCGCCCGTATCCACTCATTGGTTGACCATCCGCGCCATTTTATTTTGCTTAACAGCATAGACCGCGCCTTGTCCAACTTCAAAAACATCGGCCAGGTCAACGACGTTTCCGCAATTCTTCGCGCACAGGCGGAAAACGATGAAGATCAAGTGGCCTCCAGTTATACCGTCGTCAACGGATTGGTTTGGGCGATTCCGGTGCTGGGATTCATCGGCACGGTTTTAGGATTGAGTCTGGCCATTGGGCGGTTCACCCAAACCTTGCAGGCGGCTGGCGACCTAACTCTGATTCGCGCTTCACTTCAAGGCGTTACCGGAGGGCTTGCCACGGCTTTTGAGTCAACTTTGGTCGCCCTTACTTTTACGCTCATTTTGCAGTTGGTGATTACATTTCAGCAAAAACGCGAAATGGCTTTTCTCGATGAATGTAATGACTACTGCCACTCGCATATTGTTTCCAAACTCCGTTTAGCTGACCGACAACCACCACCGTCTGCCCCAATTTCCGCTTCAGCCAAGTCATGAGCAGCCGACTAAGAAGCCTGGATTCGAAGATCAGCTTCTTCGCGTTTGCTGACATCATCACCGCCGTCAGCGGGGTGCTTATTTTCGTCGCGTTGCTGCTGGCAACAGATTTGGGTCGGCCAACCGACAGTCATTCCCAAGCTGCGAACTCCGAAATTGAACAGCGACTTCAGGAAACATTCGCGCAACAGGTGGAAGTGGATGCGCAAAACCATCGTTTGCAAGAATTGCTTGCGACTGCGGACACGGCCCCCAATTTAGAAAAATTACAGACCGACATTACTAGACTGCGTTCACAGCTTTCCGAAGAACAAAAAAAACAGGCTGCGGTCGCTGACCAGATGACCGACAGCCAGGCGGCCATCGCAGCCCGCGACAAAGTTCTTGGACTTACCGATTTGAAAGCCACGGTTCAACGCGTGGTCCAGGAAGTGGAATCCATTGCCCGTCAAGATGCCAAAGCTCGCAGCGAAATGGGCAACTTGGATCAACAAGTTACGCAGACGCAATCTAAACTCTTGAAGCTTCGCCAGCGAGAAGGACAACTCTGGCTCATTCCCGATAAAAGCACGACAACCAAAGAGCCGATTCTTGTTACTGTGGCCGGTGCGGGCGTAACAATTGAGCATTTTGATCATCCAGACCAGCGCAAGCAGTTGGAAAAATCCAACACGGATACCGCCTTCAAATCATATCTCCGCGAAGCAAAATCGCTCGATCAATATGTGGTGTTTCTAGTCAGGCCATCTGGCATCGAAACTTTTAAAGACCTTGTTAAATCAGCCCGTGATATGGGATTTGATGTTGGCTATGACGCTTTGGAGGAAGACCGCCAGATTCACTTTTCAACTCCCCCGGCGGTTGATGCCTCCACGCCGCCGCCAGATGTGCCGGCCAACGCGCCGACTCAAAGTGCGTCCGTTTCAAACAGCGACTCTGGGTTCCCGGCCAATGCAACACCGGCGGCGACACCTCCAAAACCAAACAAACCACCGCCCGCCGCTGCCACCAGCGTTCCGGCGCCTCAAAAAAATAAAAGTTGGTGGCAAAAATTGCTCGAATGGGCTGGTCTTGGATAAAATGAACCTTCGCCGAAAAATGCCGCCCGATAGCCTCTATTTGTTGCTTGATACTTTGTGCAACGCATTTGGGGGGATTATTCTGCTGGCGGTGCTCGTGGTGTTGCTCACCAGCAAGGAAAAGAGTCAGAGCGCAACGTCGTCCGATTCACAAGAAATGCTTCAACGCCGTCTCGCCCTTGCCCAAACGAACCTTCAGCAATCACTTCAACTTGCCGCTTCACTCAACGCAAAAGCCAACGATCCGCGCTGGAAACAGCAAGTGGAACTTCTTTCAACACGCAAGGAACTTCAAGACGCAATCCAGCAAATACGCGATACCGTTGCTAAAAACAGCAAGGAACTTGATGCGGCCAGTGCCGCTGACCCTGCGGAACGCCTGAAATTTCTTAATGCCGAACTCGCAAGGGCGCAAGCCCGCAAACTGGAAGTTAAAAACAGTCTTGCTGCCGCAGAAGAAAACATCAAACGACTCAAGCAACGTCTGGCCGACATGGAAAGACAAGTGACGGCCAAGCTTAATGAGTTGCAACGACCATTACGCCTGCCGAGAGAACACGAAACTGGCAAGCGGGTTATTTATTTCATCGTCCGTTACGGCCACATTTATCCGTGTCGCAACGCCGATCTTAGTCGGAACGAGACCGACATCAATTGGGTTTCACATCTGGACAGTGAAATCGCCGAGCCAATTCAAGGCAGAGGTATTGATCCATTGCAAAACGTCGGCGCACTCAACAACTATTTTAACAACCAGTCCAGCGATTCAGTTTATGTCGTCTTCTGTGTTTTTGAGGATTCGTTTCCGGCGTTCCTCCGCGCCAAACAGTCGGCAGTTACCAGCGGGATTTCATACGGCTGGGAACCGTTCCGCAATGTGGATGGCCCGATTTCGTTCGGGGAGCATGGGCATACGCCTAAACCGCAATGAGAATAAAAATTGTCATACAATCCATGGCTGAAATCAAAATTCTCTGTCTGTATTGCACGGCATGCAAATCAGTTGCCCAGCTTCGGGTCGCAGCTTCTTGCGCCCTCGTCTTGATGGTGTTCGTAACGGTGGCCCAGGCGAAGGAATTTTTCGTTTTCTTCGGCACCTACACGAACGCGTTGAGCCGGGGCATTTACGTTTCGCGGCTGGACGCGGCGACGGGAAAACTTTCCGCGCCGGAACTTGTGGCGGAAACGCCCAGCCCGTGTTTCCTGGCGGTTTCGCCGGGCGGAAAATTTCTTTACGCGGCGAACAGCGTCAGGACTTTCAACGGCGAAAATGCCGGATGCGTCAGTTCATTTGTGATTGATAAAATTTCCGGCAAATTGACTTTGCTCAATCAAAAGTCCTCCGGCGGGGCGGGGCCGTGCCATGTGAGCGTGGATGCGACCGGCAAAGTTTTGCTCGTCGCCAACTACAATGGCGGCAGCGTGAAAGCATTTTTGTTGCAGACGAATGGCGGCATTGGTGCGGACGGTTCGTTCCTCCAGCACGGCGGCAGCGGCGTGAACACAAACCGCCAAGCCAGTCCGCACGCGCATTTCATCACGACCGATCCGTCCAACCGCTTCGCGCTCGCCTGCGATCTTGGCACAGACCGGGTGATGATTTACACGCTCGACACAAACACCGCCGAACTCGATGTCCAGTCAGGTTTCTCCACCACCACCGTGCCGCCCGGTTCGGGCGCGCGGCACCTTGCATTCAGCCGCGATGGCAAGTTCATTCATGTTGTCAATGAAATGGCCTGCACGGTGACGACGTTTGCGTGGGATTCGGAAAAAGGAAAACTGGATTTGCTCGAAACGATTTCCGCGCTGCCGCCGGGCGTGGCAGTGCAGCCAGAGTTCACGGCGGCGGAAATTCTCATCCATCCTTCGGGCAAGTTTGTTTATGCCACGCTGCGCGGACATGACAGCGTGAGCGTCTTTGCGGCGAACAAACGGAGCGGACGGCTGACGTTCGTGCAAAATGTTTCCGCCGGCGGGAAAGTGCCGCGCGGGCTGGGCATTGACCCGACCGGACGCTGGCTGATCACCGCCAACCAGAAAAGTGAAAACGTGGTGGAATTTAAGATTGATGCGGAGACCGGAAAACTTTCTCCCACCGGGCAGGAATTTAAAATCGGCTCGCCGGTGGATGTGAAGTTTGTGAAATAAACCGCTTTGTCCTGCGGCAAAATTTAGCATTGTCAGCCGGGCGTTATCTGATAAGCTGCCCGTCCTTTGTCGCCGGAATTTTCCGGTGGCGGGGAAAACGGCCTTCAAATTTGCCTTCGTGTGAAAGCAAGCGGCCATAACAACACCAAATAAAATCCTGTGTTCCGCAGGATGCCTTGAATTGATTCGAGGTGATTACCAAAGGAAAATTGTGAACATGACCACCATCGGCGTAAAAGAATTGTTGGAAGCAGGCGTCCATTTCGGACATCAGACGAAGCGTTGGAATCCCAAGATGAAACCGTTCATCTTCGACGCGCGCAACGGGATTCACATCATTGATTTGAGCAAGACCGAGGCGCAGTTGCACGCGGCCTTGAATTATCTCGCCACCGCCGTGCGCAAGGGCGGGAAGATTTTATTTGTCGGCACCAAGAAGCAGGCGCAGATCTGCGTCAAGGAAACGGCCAAGGAAACCGGCCAGATGTTTGTCGTGGAGCGCTGGCTCGGCGGCACGCTGACGAATTTCGCCACGGTCAAGACCTCCATCAAGCGGCTCAAGGAAATTGAGAAATGGGAGACGGACGGCACGCTGTCCGGCTACGTCAAGCAGGAGCAGGCGGCCATCCGCCGCGAAGGTTCGCGCCTGTTCAAGTATTTCGACGGCCTCCGCGAACTGGACAAGATGCCCGCCGCGCTGTTCGTCGTGGACGTGAAACGCGAACACAACGCCGTGGCCGAAGCCAAGAAGCTCGGCATTCCCGTCGTGGCGCTCGTGGACACCAACAGCGATCCGGAAGATGCGAATTATCCGATTGCCGCGAATGACGACGCCATCCGCTCGGTGCGACTGCTGCTCGGTGCCGTCTCATCGGCCATCACAATGGCGCGTGCGGAATTTGAATCCAAGAAATCCCGCCGCGTGAACGAAGAAACCGCCCCGGCCGCCGAAGCGACCCCCGCCGAGGCTGCGCCCGTTGCGGCCCCCGCTGCGGCCTAATGATTGATCTGGCCGGACGCGGAAGAAAATTATTTTCACCGCGTCCCGACTACCAACTACCAACTATCAACTACTGACTAAATAATTTTTTCTATGGCTGAAATCACTGCTGCAAATGTGGCCAAGCTCCGTGAAATGACGAGCGTTGGCATGATGGAATGTAAAAAGGCGCTCGTCGAAGCGCAGGGCGACATCAACGCCGCCGTGGATTTGCTCCGCAAATCCGGGGCCGCGAGCGCCGCGAAGAAAGCGACTCGCGAGGCCCGTGAAGGCGTCATCGCCCAGTTCATCGCGCCCGGAGGACAGTCCGGCGTGCTCGTGGAAGTGAATTGCGAAACCGATTTCGTGGCGCGCAATGAGGCGTTCCGCGCCTTCGCTGACGACATCGCCAAGAAAGTCGCCGCCAATCCGAACGTGAATCTCGAAGCGGACCGCGAAGCCGCCGTCGGCAAGATGGGCGAGAACATCAAGATCACCCGCAACGCGCGTCTCGAAGTTTCCGGCAACGGCCTCGTCGCCGCCTACATCCACCTCGGCGCGAAAGTCGGCGTGCTCGTCGAAGTCGGTGCCGGCAAGGCCGAGACCACGACCAAGGACGAATTCAAGCAGCTCGTGAAAGACATCACGCTACAAATCGCCGCTGGTTTTCCGCACGTCGTTTCGCGCGAGAACGTCGCGCCCGAAGTCATCGCCAAGGAACGCGAGATCGCCGCCAACTCCGACCGTCTGAAAGGCAAGCCCGCCGCCGCGATGGAAAAAATCCTCGCCGGCGTGCTGGACAAGTTCTTCCAGACCTACTGCCTCGTGGACCAGGGCTTCGTGAAGCGCAATTCCGAAGTGAGCGTCAAGGAACACGTCGCGCAGATCGGCAAGCAGCTTGGTGACGAAATCACCATCCGCCGTTTTGTCCGTTTCCAAGTGGGCGAAGCCGTGGCGTGAGCGGCATTGAATAATTCCAAAGGCGTCCGGCAGCGGACGCCTTTTTTTCTGCTCCGGCTGGCCTGCAACTGGGACTGGACAGGCGGCGGGCGTTTCTCCATCCTGCCCGCCCGTTTTGGCCCCGGTGGCCGGGCGGACAAACCATTTTAGCAAATCATCATCATGGAATCATCAGACTTGAACGAATTGAAAGCGTTGGTGGCGGAGTTGCGCGCGGAACACGTCGCGCAGAAGGAAAAAGAGAAGCGCGAGCGCTGGACGAAATATGTTTCGCTCACGATGGTGGTCATCGCCGTGCTCGCGGCCATCGCCACGCTCAAGGGCGGCGGCTTCTCCACGCGCACGCTCAAGGACATGAACGAGGCGACGTTCAACCAGACGCAGGCGTCCGACCAGTGGTCGTATTTCGAGGCCAAGTCCATCAAGCAGAATCTTTACGAAATCGAGCTGGAACATCTCACCGCCGCGCCGTCGCCGGACGCCGCCGCCGTGGCCAAGATGAAAGCCAAGGTGGACAAATACGACAAGGACAAGGCCGACATCACCGCGCTGGCGAAAAAATATGAAGAGGCGCGTGATGCTGCGCGGAAGAACGCGACCATCGTCGCCGAACATTCCAAGCAAATGGGCCTGGCCATCACGTTCTTTCAAGTCGCCATCGCGCTGGGGGCGATGTGTTTGATCGTGAAAAAGAAGCCGCTGTGGATCGCGTCCATGATTTTCGGCACCCTGGCGGTTGCGCAGATGATTTATGTTTTGTTCATCCTGCCGCTGTGACGAAGGGAACGATGGCGGCAGGCGTATTCCTGCCTAATATGAAAGCCAGAAAACCAGGAGATTTTTTGACCGTTCATGGCTTCCTGGTTTCCTCATAAAAGCGATTTTCACAAAGTGTGACGAAGCTGCGAGACGACTCTGCAAAACCGCAGCGAATAAATGAAATAACCTGCGCTTCATTGTTGCGGCAGGCCTGGGTTGCCGCTTGTAATGTCCGGTGACGGGCATTAGAGTTTCTGTCATCAGAGTCATTCTGGAAAAACTTCAATTTGGCCGGCACGCGAGACAATGCTTCTTCAGTGTGTTGTTGCTGGCCACTGCCTTCAACGGGTGGGGCAGGGTGGTGCCGGACACCGGCGACCCGCTCGGCTTCTTCACCACCGTTGCGGACAAAATGCTGCGCAGCACGTTTCCGTTTGGCGTCACCAACATTCCGGTCTGTTCCAACGGCGTTTTCGTTTACACGCCCGCCGTGCAAAGATTGTTGCAGTTGTCGGCGAACATTTATGACGCCTGCAACACGAATATTTTTCCCGTCGTGTTCCGTCCGCTGTTTGCCAACGACGCGTCGAGTAATCTTTTCATCATTGGCTACATGCAGGTCACGAATGTTTCGGGTGTGAATGATCCGCAACTGTCGCCGCCGTATGAGATGACGCAATTATCCGGTGCCATTGGCCAGCCCATTGTCAATGGAAGTGGTCCGATCAATGTTTATGGCGTGCCGTGGATCATCGGCGCGAAGAAAGGTCTGCCGGGCTTCAACCAGTTTTCCATGATCACCGCCGCGCAGGTGACGCGCAAATTGCAGGTTTCGCGCACGACGACGGATCCCGCTACGGCCACCTACTGGACAAATCAGATGTATGTGTTTGGCTTCAGCAACAGCGTGGGGATTTCGTTCTGGAATTCTTACGCTTCAAATTACCCGCGTCCGCTGACGGTTTATGTGCAAGACCTGGTTTTTATGACGCTGACCAATGATGTCAATGTCTGGTCTGGCTTCACCAATTTGACCATTAATAGCTTGCCGGTCGGGGTCGGCTATACCATTCCGGCCTGGCCGGGTTCGCAATGGAGCGGCGCTCCGCCCAATGCCCTGCCGCGAGCAAATTCTTTTTTCACCAACAATTGGGGGTTCTACTTCCTCCCGCCGTCCATTTATCGTTTCAACAGCGCCACGTTTGATCCGCTGGGTTCGCTCAACGGTTCGTTATTTGAAACCACTACCCCTCCGCTGCGGCAACTGCCGCCGTTCGGGCTGGCGGTCACCAATTATTTGCAGGCGTTTGTTTTGGACGGCAACAACGTGATTGATTACGTCCAACTGCGCGCCCCCGTCACGCAGGCGAATCTGAATTCGGTATTGGCCGACCCGAATTATCCAAGCCCACCCTTCACATATTATCAGTGGAGCACTAACGCCTATCGGCCGCCTGCTGCGGCACCGCCGTATGGAGTGATCAACCAATTATGGGTTTCCAGCCATCCAAGCAGTGCTCCGGCGGCGGGTGGTCAATGGAGCACGGCTCCCACCGTGATTCCAGGAGATACCACGCCACCGGCAGAAGCGGCCTTTTTCAATGGATTTTTTGTGCCCAGCTTCCAATACGCTGGTCAGATCTACCACAACAACGAGTTGGCCATTCAAGCTCCTTACACGCCATCGCGGACCATTTACACCTCCTTCCTGTTGCAGGCCAATGACCCGCTCGTTCACTATCTGGCCAGCGATTTGAACTCCCAGATTGGCGCTCAGGCCATTTGGGCAAACAAAGCCGTCCAAATACAAAATGGCCTTTGGTATCGCAGTGATGATTCGATAAACCAGCCGTTGCCCACGCCGCCGACCACTCCCACTGGTGGCCGCTACCAGCCGTGGGGCCAGGGCAAACAGATGGCCGCGCTGTCCAGCAACGTGGATACCAACGCATACAATCTGGCCTACAGAGACCCGCTGGTCTGGGGGTCGGATTCTTGGAACTTTCCAACCAACCTGCTGGCCTCGCTCGTCGGCTTGGGCCAAGTGCATCGCGGCACGCCGTGGCAGACGGTTGATCTCAAGTCCACGAATATTCTATTTGCCAAGAACTCGTTGAACCAAAACATCGGCACCAACACCTGGGCGAACTGGACGGGA
>OBLU010002435.1_pt1 | contig 17164 bp, 13 predicted proteins | sample 1518681 | NCBI WGS metagenome assembly OBLU01 (sample SAMEA3539304, study PRJEB22396) | soil metagenome | biome: tundra; feature: field; material: soil | place: USA | collected 2010-05 | depth 0.15 m | reverse complement strand
CCGGGAATTGTCGCACGATAACATGTGGAATCCTCCGTCGGAGCAGGGGACCATCCAAAATCCCGGGTTGAACGGCGGCGGCGAGTGGGGCGGACCAGCTTTCGATCCGACAACGGGCATCCTTTACGTCAACGAAAATGAGTCACCCTGGGTCATCAGCCCGAGGACACCGATCACGGACGGGGAGCCGGCGACACAGCGGCAGGAGACGAATCTGGAGGCCGGGAAGCGGCTTTACCAGACCAACTGCGCCGGCTGTCATGGCGCGGACCGGCGGGCTGGAGAGACGAATCCGGCATTGAAAACGTATCCGGTGTTGGCCGGCGTGGGGGTTAAGTTCGACGAATCATCCTTCCGGAGCTTGATTGGTACAGGCCAGGGAACGATGCCGGCCTTCGGTTTCCTTACTGCCGCGGAGCGGTCTGCGATTGCGGCGTTCGTACTCGACTTGAAGGACCAGCAAAGGGAGATGTTTTACCGGTCCGGGCAGCAAGACCTTCCCGAGTATTATCGGATCCCTTATCGCGAGGGTGGCTATAAGTTCCTCACGAAAGAGGGATATCCCGGCGTGAAGCCGCCGTGGGGCCACCTGACCGCGGTCGACCTGAACACCGGAGAAGTGATCTGGAAGCAGACAATCGGAGACTACCCGGAACTGAAAGCGAAGGGCATCCATGCCGGCAGCGAGAATTTCGGAGCGCCGGCAGTAACGGCGGGCGGGCTGGTTTTCATCGCGGCGACACGAGACGCGAAGATCCGGGCCTTCGAAAAAATGACGGGGAAACTGCTGTGGGAGGCGGATCTGCCGGCGGCCGGCATTGCCACTCCGGCCGTTTATCAGGTGGATGGAAAAGAATATGTCGTGATTGCCTGCGGCGGCGGAGGCAAACAAAGGACCAAGTCGGGGGACCAATACGTAGCATTTGCGCTGCCCGACAGCGCGGTCAATACGAAACACCGGTAAGGGTCGAGCTTTTCGAGGAGATCAACGTCGTGAGTCGAGAAAAAGTGAACGTGGCAATTGTCGGGCTGGGGTTCGGGAAGGAATTTATTCCCATTTATCAGAACCACCCGAACGCAAACATGTACGCGATCTGTCAGCGGACCAAGGAAAAGCTGGATGAGGTGGGCGATCAGTATCGGGTAGGAAAGCGGTATGAGCGTTTTGAAGACCTCATCCAGGACGAGAACGTCGACGCGGTTCATATCAACTCGCCGATTCATCTGCACGCGCCACAAAGCATCGCGGCGCTGAAAGCGGGCAAGCACGTGGCCTGCACGGTGCCGGCGGCGACCACAGTCGAGCACTGTAGCGCCATCGTCCAGGCGGCGAACGCCGCGCGCAAAAACTACATGATGATGGAGACCGCCATCTACACGCGCGAGTTCCTGTTTGTGCGCGAGTTGCGGGACACGGGAAAGCTGGGCCGCATTCAGTTCATGCGCGGTTCGCACCAGCAGGAGATGGCGGGCTGGCCGGGATATTGGGAAGGGCTGCCCCCGATGCACTACGCCACGCACGCGGTCAGCCCGTGCCTGGCCCTGGTGCGCGGGGAGGCCGAGTACGTCTCGTGCTTCGGGTCGGGTAGGATCGAGGATCGGCTGGTGGCGAAGTACGGATCGCCGTTCGCGGTGGAGAGCGCGCTCTTCAAGGTGCGCAGCCAGCAGTTGGCGTTCGAGGTGACGCGGTCGCTGTTCGAAACGTCACGGCAGTACCGGGAAAGCTTCGATGTGTACGGTGACAAAATGGCCTTCGAATGGGCGCAAATCGAGGATGAGGCGCCGGTGGTGCACGCCGGCGAAAACCCGGAGCGGGTGACGGTCCCTGACTACGCGCGGCTGCTGCCGGAAGGGATCCGGCGCTTTACTACGAAGGGGGTCTATGACGGCGAGCACGCGCACCTGTCATTCATACAGGGCGGCGGGCACGGCGGATCGCACCCTCACCTGGTGCATGAGTTCATATCCAGTATCGTAGAGGGCCGCGCATCGTTCCCGGATGTGTATCAATCGGTGAACTGGACTTGCGCCGGCATCTGCGCGCACGAGTCGGCGATGCAAGAGGGCCGGAGGGTGGCTCTGCCGGATTTCCGTGCCGAATCCGCGGGTGCGCCGTGCTAGTTGGAGGGGGGAGATGACAAACCCTATAGCGGGCCGGGCAGTGTTGGCATTCGCCTGCTGTTTGGCGTCGGGGTTGGGACAGGCGGGATCGGGCGTCGAACTTCGGCTCGAACAGGATTCGCAGACGGGAGCCATTCGGGTCTATCGCGACGGCGCCAAGGATCCGATTCTTACGCAAAATGCGAACGCGGACAACCGGCCCTACCTTCATCCCATCGTCGCGCCGGACGGCAAGGGGGTGCTCACCGAGTATCGTCCCGCCCATCATCCGCATCAGACAGGGATCTTCTGGGGCTTCAAGTATGTGAACGGCCGCGATTTCTTCATGAAATGGGGGCCGGAGAACTACCGAAGAGTGTCGGCCGGCATCGTTCAGGCAAAGGGGCCGAAGGTCGGATGGCGGATGATATACGACATGCTCGACGAAAACGGGAAGACCGTCATGACCGAAACGCAGAGCTGGACCATGACGGACCCCGGCGAACGGTACGTGCTTGACCTCGAATGGCAGGGCGAAGCGAAGGTCGACGTCACACTGGGGAAGATCTACGTCGGCGGCCTGTTTGTGCGCATGCCCTGGCGCCCAGAATCCCGTGCTGAAGCTGTGAATTCGCTCGGGCAGAGAGATATGGAAGCGGAGCAGCAGCGGGCGATCTGGGCCGATCTCGCGGATCAGGTCGACGGACGCGACGACATGGCACATATAGCGGTCTTCGATCATCCGGACAACCACGACTTCCCGGCGCCCTGGAGAGTAGATTCGCAGATGGGCTTCGGCCCGAACAGAGAATACGCAGACTGGCGGATTGCAAAGGGGAAGAAGGAAACCATCCGGTACAGGATCATCGCATACACCGGCAAACTGAATCCTGTTGAACTCACGCACGCATGGAAGGAATTCGTCAAGGAGTATTAAGCGAGAGAGTGGATAAAGACAGCTCAGCGGAGTGACCGGCAAAGCGGCGGTCGTTCGGGTTCAAACCGTGACGGTGTGGCGTTCAGGGGAGACAACACGTGTGGCCGTCGATTCGCGGATGATCAGTTCCGAATCCAACCTGATGGTAGTATGTTTGCCTGGGGTAACTTCCCTGACGCGTTTGATGAGCAACTCCGCACCTTTGCTTCCGATCTGATAGGCCGGCAAAGCCACGGCCGTCAAGTGCGGCCGGAAAGCCGAGGCCAACGGCAGGTCGTCAAATGAGGCGATCGCAATATCGCCGGGGCACTGCATACCGATCTCTTCCAAGGCCCGCACCACACCCACCGCCATCATGCCGTTAGATACGAAGACCGCAGTCGGCGGGTGATGGCCCAGCAATAATTCCTTTCCGAGCCGATAGCCCGAGCCTTCACGAAAATCGCCTTCCAGAATCAACCCGGGCTCAGGTTTGATGGATGCCCCGTGCAGAGCGCTGCGGTAACCCTCAAGGCGCTCCTTGGCAGTCTGGAGGCTGAGCGACCCTGTGATGATTCCGATGCGGCGGTGCCCCTTATTGATCAGGTGCCGCACGCACATTTGCGCCCCCTTGATGTTGTCTACCGATACGGAGTCGAGCGTAATACCTTGCGGAATCCGGTCCAGGCACACTACCGGGATGCCGGCTTCCACCATTTTCCGAATGTGCGCGACATCGCCCGCCGGACTGGGTGCCACGACCAGCAAAATGCCATCTACGCGACGTGATCGCAGAAGCGTGAACACCTGCTGTTCCCGCTCCACCTGGTCATCGGTATTGAAGGTATTCAGCAGGTAGCCGTGCTTCAAGGCGCAATCTTCCGCGCCCCTGACCACTTGGGGGAAGAACGGATTCGTAATGTCCGAAATCACCATTCCCAACGTCTTAGTGCGATTTGCCTTGAGGCTGCGGGCGACGAAATTGGGCTGGTAATCGAGCTTGTGGATGGCGGCAAGGACCCGATCGCGAAGCACCGAGCGGACCGGCACAGTTTCCGAAAGAACGTGGGATACAGTTCCCACGGAAACGCCGGCCTGCCGAGCGACATCCTTGATCGTAGCCATGGTGACTCAGTTCTCCCTGTCAGCGCTTTTCCATCTCGCCGATTTTGCGCACGCGGCGACGGAACTCCTCCGAGGTGCTGAACTCCGCTTTGAGGTATGTCGCCAGGATCTCCTCGGCAACCCTGATACCGATGATCCAGGCACCCATGCAAATTACGTTGACATTGTCGTGCTCCACACACTGGTGCGCCGAGTATACGTCATGGCAAAGCGCCGCGCGGATCCCATTCACCTTGTTCGCGGCGATGCTGGCCCCGACTCCGGTTCCACACACCAAGATTCCCCGCATTGCCCGGCCCGATGTCACCTCGGCGCACAGGGTGGCTGCGATATCCGGAAAATCGACCGGCTCAGGCGTGTAGGAGCCGCAATCCTTTACACTGTGTCCCCACGACTTGAGGGTCGCGATGAGCGGCCCCTTCATGGGGAAGCCCGCGTGATCCGAACCGATGACCAGTTTCATCGGCAATTTCCGGGCTTCGGCAGGCTCCTGCGCCGCAGCACCTGTTATGAACAGACCGGCCGCACCCATCAGTGTGCGCCTTTGGATTTCGTTCGCCATAATGTCCTCTGCGCGGGTGTACCCGCCCGTAATACCCATCGAAAGCGTTCAGTCGACGCTCGCTAAATCATGACAAGGTTGCCATTCCGACCAGAGCTAAACCAACGCCGTAGGCGATGAACATCAGCACCATCAAGCGTCCGGTCCCGGGCGGAGCGTTTCGGAATTCGCGCCATATGACCACGCCCCAGATCGCCGCAACCAGGGTAGCGCCCTGCCCGAGGGCATAGGAAATCGCCGGGCCCACGACTCCGGATGCGAGGAGGTTTGCCGAAAGGGCGACCATCCAGACGATACCGCCGAGAAAGCCAAGCGAGTGCAGGCGCACCGTTCCACGGGAATAGTCGCGATAGTTCAGGTTTCCCATCCGCATGAACACAGTGTTGAGCGGCACGTTGCTGAGCAGGAGTCCCGCACCGAATAACATCAGGGCCGTGTAAGGTGTCAGGTATCCGGTTCTCAGCGGCGCTGTGTTGAAGTCCGGTGAAATGGCGGCCGACAACTGTGGGTAGAAGAAGCCCATCAGGCAGCCTGCCAAAACAGCAAAAATAATCCCCCGCGCCCAGCGCGCCTCCGCAGCTCGCGGAAGCTTGCGGTAGGCCATCGCCGACATGATCATCGCGAAGACGACCAGTGCGACACCGGAAGACAACAGCACCGGATTGCCTTTTGGAACTTGCACGTAGGAAGCCAATGTTCCAATCACCAGGGCAAGTCCGACGCCGATCGGGAAAGCCACCGACATCCCTGCAATATCGATGGCCACGACCAGCAGAATGTTCGACAAATTGAACAGAACGCCGCTCAGCACTGCGCGAGCCAGCGGCCCCGGTGCGGCCTGGCCCAGGTTCTCTATGGCCGGCATCCCCACGCTCCCGAAACTGCCGAGTGTGAGTGCGAGCAAAATACCAAGGACGAAGACACCGATTGCATAGTCCCAGTAGTAGAGGGGGAATGCCCACTTGTCTTTTCCGGCCAACTTCTGCGTGTTCGCCCACGAGCCCCATCCAAGCATCGTGAGGATGCACAAGAGGGTCGCCAGGCGGACATCATTCACAACGAGCATTCAGATCTCCTTTGGTCCGGCGCATCACTTAGTCGCTAACGCGGCGAGACCGAGGAAGCGGTCGATTTCGTCGCGGCCGGGAAGGGAGGCCTGGGCACCACGCCGGGTGACACAAATCGCGCCCGCGGCATTGGCAAAAGCCGCCGCCGCCGGTACGGGGAGCCCCTCAGCCAGAGCCACGGCGAAGGCTCCGTTGAACGCATCGCCCGCGGCCGTAGTGTCCACAGCGGCAACCGTGCAGCCCTCGACGCGGAGGCGCCCTTCGCTATTGGCCACCAGGCACCCCAGCGCACCGAGTTTCATTACGACGGTCGAGGGTCCCAGCGCCAGCAAACCGGCCGACGCTTCCTCCGCATCCGCGAAGTCGCGAATCGACCAGGAAGGATTCCCGAGAAGGGTCGCAGACTCCGACTGATTGGGAGTGAGGAAATCCACCGCGCGGAGCAGGGACGGCGGGAGCGTGCGCGCGGGCGCGGGGTCCAGGATGGTCGTCGCACCCCGCATCCGGGCAGCCTGAAAAGCCGCCTCCACGGTTTCTATTGGGATCTCGAGTTGGCAGAGGACGAAGCCGGCTCCATCCAGCGCATTGAGCCGCGAGACCGCGGTCGCAGGATCCAGTGTCGCATTCGCACCGGGAGAAATGACGATCGAGTTCTCACCGTCAGGGAGCACGTAAATCGAGGCGCAGCCAGTCGGCCGGGACGTGGTGCCCACGTGCTGGACATCGACACCGGCTTCGCGGAGGCTGTCGATGAGGGCGGCGCCAAACGCGTCGCTGCCGACCTGAGCGACGAACGTCACTGCGCCGCCGAGCCGGGCTGCGGCGCACGCCTGATTGGCACCTTTCCCTCCGGGGAAAAGCGCAAAATCCGAGCCAGCGACCGTTTCGCCCGCGCGAGGGAGGCACTCTACCGACGCGACGACGTCCATATTGGCACTGCCGATTACGATAATTAGATTCCTTTTTCTCAAAGAAGAAACTTCCACACTTAAGCCTATATGAATCGATTCAAAGCAGCTCGATTATGACATGAAACCCGCGAGCGTGTCAAAACAATTTGCAGCACTGTCGTCATTTGAGTAAGTCGAGTTAGCGCCGCCCGAGTGTGTTCGGCGCGGCATTATTGCTCCAGTTTGATAACCGCACAGACGTACACTTTCTCCACGCCCACGCCCGACCCATCCGGGGTTTCGAAGACGTCCTGAATTGGTCGGCTCCCTTCCGGTGCGATGAGAGTCACTTTCCTGTAATCGCTCGGGAACATTAAGGTGACGTTCTCCACAGGGTACTCCGAGTAGTTCACCAGATGCACGACGATGGTTTTGCCATCTTTGGAAACGATTGCGTTGGTCAGCATCGAGGAGGCGTTAAACAATCGCACCCCAAAGCTACCAGGTGATATCAGCGAGTTCACCTCATCCCCAAGGTCGTTCAAACGGTCCAGGCTGGGCTTGTCCAAAGTAAAGCTGCTGCTCCTGGCGACTTCGTCTCTCCAACCAGACGGTCTGGTCAGGATCGTCCCGCCGGAGCGGGTGAATTCGCGGAGCGCCTGCTCCTGCTCCGCCGTGAGTACGCCGCCATCCACGTTCACGACAACACTGGCGCCCTCGAGTGCTTCAACGGTGAGGAGTTGACGCGGAACAACCCGCAAGGGCATACGCTTGACTGCAATCATGTCCAGGATGCCTCCCGAAACCAGGCCACCGCCGGCGGGGTCCTGAACCAGCACCACTTTGCCGTACTCCCGCATGGCTCGCCACTCGGGGTGATGTTCGAAATAGAGCAGGACTTCATTAATGGCGTTCCAGTCGCCCATAGCCTGCTCTACGCGACCGTGCAGCCGCGCGACGAAGTCGCTGTCGAATGCGACTACCCAGCGGGCGCCGGACATCGCCGCATCCGCGACGGCTTGCTGGTAGCGCCTGCGCGTGATCACTGTTCTGGGCGGCGGTTCGTTGGCAATCCACAGCATACCGGCACCCCACGCGCGGACTGAACGGATAAACCCGGTATTCGTCTGGATCCACGTGGAGCCGGTAGGACCCGCATTACTCTCCATCAACACAACGCCCGGCCAAACGCCCTGGTAGGTTCCTATGACCGGAGCCTGGGAACCGAGTTGCAGGCGGCTTCGCGCGCGCAGTTCGATCACCGGCGCCTTCCCCGCCGCTTGCTTCACCGCGGTGGTTTCGGCGTCCAGGAAATCCCCGTCCATCACGATGCCGTTGACTTTCGCACCCAGCGCTTTGCGAGCCACCGCCACGGCATCCTCACCGGGAGAGACGACCGCAAGAGTCACCAATCCTCGTTTTGCCGCCGCGTCAACGAAATCGGCGGTGTAGCTCTTCAGCAAGAGACAGTTGACCGGGCTGTCTGCCAGTAACTCCAGAGATTTCGCGTCAGACCACGGCCAACGTGCAGGAACCCAGTCAGAGGGCTGTGGCACGGCGGCGCACAACAGAGGTAGCCAACTTAAAATCACCGTCGAACGGGCTGCACGCGTCCACATCGGATTCCTTACTTGTGGCGGTCGACTCTCAACTCACCACTGCCTCTGGCAGGAGCGCTCAACCGCTCCATAAACAGATTCAAGAACCGCTCCACATCTACCGTCTGCGCGACTCGCGTACTCGCCACGCCCGCATCCTTCGGGAGCCGGTCGGCAGGCGTGAACAGCGTCAGCCCAAAGAGCATCGGACTGGCAGTTTCGACCTGCACGCGCCCAAGCCGGGTCTCCACCAGCGAAGGCAGGATGGTCACAGCGACGGCGAGTGGATCATGCAGGGTAGGATACTGGTTCGGGGGAGTCTCCCGCCACAACTCGATCAGCCGCACCAGGAAAGTGGAAGTCGGTTGCCCGGCCGTTTTCAGGCGCTCGATATCCTCCGCCTTCATCTTGCACTTTGTCGTGACGTCAAGGCCCACGCCGGTGATCGGGACACCCGAGTGAAACACGATTTCGGACGCGATGCGGTCGCAGTAGAGGTTGTATTCCGGCTGCAATAACTGGTAAGCGCCGCCCATCAGCACGATGCGCTCAATCTTCTCCTTGATGCGCGGCTCGGTTTTGAGTGCCAGCGCAATATTCGTGAGAGGCCCAACCGGAACGATCGTGACCTTACGCGGCGAATCGAGCAGCGTGCGGACGATCAGGTCGACAGCACGCAGCGGCGGTCCAGGAACTACGTCCTCGGCGGTCACGACTTCGAGTTGCGGGTGACGCCCCGTGCGGGGAAGGTCCAACAGCGGCTCTTCCGCGCCGGTGCCAATCGGGATGCCCTGCCGGCCGAACAAGCCGAGTTCCTTCCATACCAGCCGAGAACGCAGCGGGGCCTGATCACCCACGGTCGTAATGGCTTTCACGTCCAATTCCGGCGATTGCAGGGCTAACGCCAGGGCCAGCGCGTCATCGACATCGCCGCCGATGTCGGTATCGAAGATTATAGGGATAGGGATGGACTGCGCTGCCAAAGCGCTCGCAACTGCCACGAAAAGAATTGCCACCTTCATAAGGCTTCAGGTCTCCTTTGATTCGACAGGTTGAAAGCCGGGTCACGCCCAAAACACAAAGTGGCCGCGACACAACCAGGTTTGCCCTGTGCCGCGGCCACTCATCTTATCCTTCTCGCTCGCTCAGAACAGCAACTTGAGAGCCAGCTGAATGTTCCGGGGCTGGTAATTGCCGGTACTGCTAATCACCCCAAAGGTCGCGGACCCCAGGGAATTGGCCGGTTGTCCGAAGTTCGGGTGATTGAGAATGTTGAACATCTCCGCCCGGAACTGCAGGGCGGTGTGTTCCTTCAACTGGAAGTCCTTGAAGGCTGAGAAATCCAGGTTCTTCATCGGAGGCCCAAACATGGTATTGCGCCCCACGCTTCCAAGGGTGTACAGCGTCTGAGGGGCGAAAGCGGCGATGTTAAACCATTGGTTGGGGGTTTGCGGAGTGCTGTAAGGATCGCCCACCACGTTCGGCCGGTCCCCGCTGCCGGAGTTAGTCCTGGCGGAGGAGTTCTGTATCGAAAAGGTCTGGCCACTCTGCATAGCAGCAACGGCATTGAGTTGCCAGCCCTTCAGCAGCGCGGCCTCCACACCCTTGCTGGCGGTACGAATAGGCGGCGCGTAGCTGATCATCATGGCCCAGCGATGGCGCAGATCGATGTCCGAATTCCCACGGTCCAGCCGCCGGTTGGCCGAGTACACTGGGAAGGGTCCCGCAGTCGAGCCCGACTTGCAACCGCCCCTGCACGGGGCATCGTCGATCACGTGCCCCCACGTGTAGTTCGTGATCAGATTTAAACCTTTACTAAATCGATGCTCAAGTGAGGTCTGAAGAGAATGGTAGTCGGCGGTGCCTCCGGTATACATCTCCGAGATGGATGAAACCCCGGGAAGCAGGTTGTAAAAGTAGCGGCGCGGCTGGACAGTCCCCGGTCCGGGCGGAGCCTGATCGATCTCAGTCGCAAAGGCGAGTTTTCGTGACAAGGAGCCTACGTAACTGACGTTCCATACCATGCCTGGAATCAACTCACGCTGCAATGTCAGGTTGAACTGCTCCACGTATGGCATGCGGTTCGCCATCGAGAACACATTCAAGCTGATTCCACCCGTAGGATTCAGCGGATTGTCGGGCACAGGGTTGGGAAGGCCGTCCGAGAACCGGTTGGCTACCGTTGCAGGCGTGGTGGTGATGTTTAGAGTACTGACAAAGTTGCCATTGCGCATACCCTGGCTATTCCCGGCCACGGGCGGGAAGAAGCTGATACCGAAGCCGCCACGAAGTACCGTACGCGGCGACAAAGTCGCAGCAAAACCGACACGGGGGGAGAAGTCGTTGTAAGGAATGGAAACGCCGCCACGTTTTGTGGTCAACTCTTTATTGGCACCGTTGAAGCAGGCGATTGCTGCCGAGGTCGCGCCCAAAGCCAGATTACAGCCTTGGCCGTGAGCTTCGATCAGCGGCGTGATGATGTCGTATCGCAAGCCTAGGTTGAGCGTCAGGTTCCGGCTTACCCGCCAGTCATCTTGTACATAGAAGCCGTATTCCGTGCTCCGGAGATCCGGCCAGTAGAGCGTTTTTGAACGGCTGGTCGACGTGGGGTATCCCGTTAACATTGATGCTATCGCATTGCCGCCGGAGCCAGCGCCATTGCTGGTTGGGCTGGAGTCGAAGTTGAACGACCCCTTGGGTGAATTGCTTTGGAATTGCATCATCCGCCGGGCGATGATGTTGGTTCCCCACTTGAACGTGTGATCCCCGAAGCTCTTGGTCATTGTCGCGGCGTACTGGTAGATATTGTTGTAATCGATAATGGGAATTGAGTTGGAGTCTCCGAGGGTCTGGTAACCGCTGACACCGATCGTCGACATACCCGAGCTGTCGGCATCGATGTTAATGCCGGGGACCCCGAGTTCAACCATCACATTGTGGCCGTAGTTAGGCGGCAGAACGTGATTGGCGAAGCGGGAGTACCCGAGTCTTTGTTCTAATATCAGGGTGGGACTGAACGTGTGGACGTAGCTCGCCCCTGCCTGTTGCGCTCGGATCAGTGCCGATCCCGGGAATCCGCCATTTACGCCCACGGCCTGAATGTCGCCCACTGCCGGCAGCGCGCCTGGAGTGTAGACATTCGCGTCGTTAAACGAATAGCGGCCAAACAAGGAGTCCCGCGCCCCAAACTGGTGATCCACACGTCCATCGAACTTGTCCTCCCGATCCATTTTGTTTGGGCTCGTCGTGAAGTTATTCACCAATCCTGCGGTTTGAGGCGCCGGATAGAGATTGACTACCTTCACAGCGGCGGCATCCAGGGAGGTGGCTGGAACCTGGTTATTCGGAAAGGGAATGCGGGTGTTTGGATCGTAGATCGTCGCCTGGCCCGTGAAGTTGCCTTGCCGCATCGCCATGGATGGCACCGAACTGGTGAAGGTTATCCCCTGGCGCAACCGCAGTCCTTCATAATCGCCAAAGAAGAAGGTGTTCCCTTTCCTGATCGGTCCGCCTAAACTCCCGCCATACTGGTTCTGCTTGTAAGACGGGGTTGGACCCGGCCCGGCAAAGAAGTTCTTGGCGTCCATTTTCTCATTGCGGAAGAACTCGTATAGCGAGCCGTGAAAATTGTCGGTCCCAGATTTCGTCACAAGGTTGATCACGCCGCCTGCCGTACGGCCCAATTCGGCCGCATACGCATTGGTAAGGAGTTTGAACTCCGCAAGCGCGTCCATGGCTGGTTTCAGGACGACAGTGCCAATGTACCGCTCATTGTCGTCCAACCCGTCAATCATGAAATTATTGTTGTAACCATGTTGCCCATTGACGGCGACGGCCGAACTGTTTCGCCGGTCGTCCGGGCGGTTCCCGCTCTGCAGGGAGTTGTCCGCATCCTCATTGGCGCCGGCCGACAGTTGTGCCAGGCGCATAAAATTTCGTCCGTTGAGGGGTAGGTCCTGCACGGCTTGTGCGTTGATCAACGTGCCGAGAGAGGAACTGTCAGCCTGCAACGCGGTCGATTGTGCCACGACGTCGATCGACTCAGTGACCTGCCCGAGTTCCATGTGCAAATCGATCCTCAGACGGTCTCCTTCGGCGAGGGCCACATCCGCAACGTTGTAGGTTTTGAACCCCTTGATTTCCGCCTTGACGCTATAATGTCCCACCGGCAGCGCGGGAAGCAGGAAGTTACCACTTTCATTGCTCGTCGCCGTGTGGGCGACGCCTCTGGATAGATTCGTGACGGTAACGTTTACGCCGACCAGGACGGCTCCCGCCGAGTCAAAAGCCGTCCCGGTGATATCGGCTGTGCTGACCTGAGCCTGTACCGCTGTAGCAAGCAGCAGGATGCCAACCAGGACTGACCAAAGCCGTGTCTGGCGGTCTACACTAAAGCGAGTTCCTTTTTTCATGGCCTCAACTCTCCCAATCTTGTGGCCGGAGTGAACCGTTGACGGCCCATCCCGGACAGTCCTCATTGCAAGTATCTGGCGAGACGGCGTTCAGGCCTTCTCCATTTCCTCGGCAAACGTCCGCATCCTGTGAAGCCGTGCACGATAGGCTTCATACAGCCCGTCCGCCGTTTGCTTGACAGTTCTTCGGCTGTTTGTGACCGGCATCTTCGTAGTCGCATAATCGACTTGCTTGAACCACTCCTCCGGAATCGAACCCGCTCCGGTGAGTGCGCCGGAAATTCCGGAAGCCGTTGCCGACAGACAGTCCGTATCGCGTCCCATGTTCACCCCCGAGATCATGGCCTCCTTGGTGTTCCCTTTGCACATCGCGAAGACACATATGGCCTTGGTGACCACCTCATTGGCGTAAGCGCAGTAGTACGCCATGCCCTTGCCGTTATAGACCTTGTCAAAGGCCACACGCATTTCCCGGTAGTCCTTGCAGTTTTTCGTAAGTTCCAGGGCCCGCTCGATTTCGTTCACAACCGCCATCTGGCTGGTGGCGGCGCCTGGGGCGACAAATCGCGGGTGGCCTTTGAGGATGGCGGCGATGACGCTGTCGACCGTTGCTCCCGGCTTGGTGGCAGAAGCAATTGCGATCGCCGTGACGCCAGCCCACTGCAGGCCCCGGCTGTTGGTGGTCTGATACAGTTGCCCGACCTCGAACACGTCCTCCACGGCGGCATCGACATTGCCGGCGTTGATCAACGCGATCGGATGGCAGGAGCGCGACATGGACACCAGGCCCGCGTAGTCGCAGTACCTGCCGATGTCGCAAGCTGGGATACCGGACTTGGCCATCGCCAATAGGACCCCTTCGAACGGCTCTGAGATCATGCCGGCCGCTTCGGGCTTCATGTCCCGGACCCAGATCTTGCGCACTTCCTCCGCGGTCACCCTGTCTTTCTTCTCGATGATCGCGGTGCTCATCATTTTCGACCGCTCCACTCCGTCCTCAGTGGTTCCCGGTTCGCGATCCCAGCCATTGTGGTAATCCTGATAGCTGGTCATTCGGTCGATGGTGCCGAATCTCGACTGAATGTCCTGCCAATCCAAACCCTCGCCCCGCCCTTTAAGCGCCGAGCCGACATGGAGGCCGGCAATGCAACCAAAGAACTTTTCCTGAAGGCTAACTTTGTCACTCCCAATTTCAGAGCCTTCCGAAAGCGATTCCGTGCTCGACACAGCGTATGCCGCGGCGGGCAGCGCTATTCCATTAGTCAAAAACCGGCGACGATTCACAAAGACTACCTCCTGAAAATGTTTCGACTGAAGCGGTTCAGACCTAAAGACCTTAACCTGATCAGACCCTAAATTGACATTGAATCGATTCAAGCGTAACTTGAGGCACGATTTTCTGTCAAGTAAATTCCCGAGATGTGAAAGGTTAAGCTTCGTTAATGTCCTCGTGAAGGGCTTCACGTCCAGGAGTCATTCCGCATGCGATGGCCCTGTCGCTGCTCCCCTTTTCTGACGAATGCTTCAGGGACATGTCGTGCGCTCCGCTGCAGATTCGCCACGTCCAATAGGTGGTCCAAGCCGTCGACCTTGGCGGATTCGAGCAGTATCTTGGCAACGGATTCGCAGTCGCCCGACTGCTCGACATCACATGACGACCACTAAAGGATGTTGCGCGAGGATTCCGATACTTCTAATGGAGGCAATCCTGTTGGCCTTCGTGCTCTATCAGTTTTCATAGCTGCCATCTCCTGACGTTTTTTCTGAATTGAACCAGGCATACGATGACATTCGCGGATATCGGCGGCGCGTGGGCGTTCGGCGACCGCAGGCTGCTAATCAACCATCGATCCGCTCTCCCAAAGCGCGAGAATCAGCGTTTAAGAAACCACAGTGGTGATCCATCGCAGTGGCCTTGTTCATCGATCACCTCGGGCCGTGGCCTCCGCCCGAACAATTTCTTTCACTCTATCGAAGATCCGCGTGGCCAGTCTGTTCGCAAGGGCGTCAAGCAAGGCGTCATCGACATGGACGTCGTTGGCGTTGGCGGTTGCCCGAGTCAGGCTGTCCGTTCGGCCGGTCTCTTTTGGCGCTGCGGTCTTGATTTGCGTCGCCAGGGAGGACACCAGGCTGTCCACCTCAGGATCATTCTCGCGAAGTGCCGCCACTCGCTTCAGTGCGTAGCAGACAGTCGAGTGATCCCGCCCATTGTAGAATCTTCCGATCCGCATCGTGCTCCACCCTCCGACATGCTTGGCAAGGTACATGGCGATCTGACGATTGAAGCCTGCTGGTTGCGCGTTGCCATCGACGCGCGTCTGACCGAGCCGCGCTGCGACCACCTGATCAATTGTCGCCAGGGAAATGCGTCGACCCAATTGCGCTGACGATCCTTGATGCGCGTACATCCTCACCTCCAGGTGCCGCAATCGCCGCGGCGGGCGCTACGATTAGGCGACCCCCATCAGCGCTGATGCGTGCCGGACACGATGGCCACAGTGCCTTCACCAGACCCAGCCAATTCTCCAGACGCTTCCGGAATTTCCGCGGTCTGCGATATTCCCCGCTTCCCAGTTGGCTCACCAGACCGAACTCTCCAAACAACGGAATCCGCTCCTCAGCCTTGGCGATGAAACAGCGGTAGGAGAGCCAGGTAAAAAGATCCAGTGCAGCAGGTGCGCACGACAGGGCCTTGGCGGCCTGTAGGTCGGTGGGAATCGGGTGCGACGTGACCTCCTGATAGAACTCCGGCGTCAGCACAATCATGTTCTGACACTCGCCCGGCAAATTGGGTTGCTCGAAGTTGCGACCGTACCACCCTTCTCATTTCGAGCGCATCGGGTGCGAGCGTGAAGAAGTTCCCGGAGAACGTCTCGTCTCCATTGAGGCGGCGGCCCGGCATCCATCGACCATTCTCGAAACGCCCCTCATCTACTGTTCCGAGGTGAGATCGCGAATTTGTGATCACCACGTTCGATCCGGCGATGACGAACTCTTCGGGCGTGGTCATGATCACCAGGGCGAATCCACGCTTGTCCATGTCAGGCTTGATGGAAAACTCCGCCGCAGGGGCCGGCGCAGGCGATGAGTCTTTCTGCTGATCCGGCTTCTTATCAGCGGCGGGAGTGAATGCCGCCCGAGGATCGCCGAACCGGATCAACAATCCTGTCCCATCTTCGAACTGTTTTACCGACGCTTCATTCCCCTCGATGACCGCCATCACCTTGCCCTCGGATTGGTATTTCAGAAGTACCGGGGCCAGGCCGCCGAGCATGGCATAAGCTGCCGCTAACGGCTTGAAGCCGGAGATGTCTTCAATGGCAAAAGGAGAATAGCCCAACGTGGCATGGTGTCCAACAGCCCAAAATAGGCTTGGTATGTTCGTGCGAGCCTCAGGTATGAACAACGGATTACCGGATCGCACGTAAAGCTCGCAAACCCCACTGAAGTCCGCGACGTAGATGTCTGGTGCAAACAGGTCCAGATGCGGCGCAGCGGCACGCCAGACGTCGAGCATACCTGCTACGGGGCCGCCGCTGGGATACTGCCCGGGCAGCGTCTGACGCGGTTGCGGACCCAACCAGGCGTTCGCATACATGGGAATCGGTAATTCGGCCTTACCTGCTTCGGCGACTCTATCAACAGCCCGTCCGGTGTGCCAAGCCATGAAAACCGCCTCCGCCGCCGGACCTGTTCCGAATACCTCCGGCCAGGTTCCAGCCGTCCTGAAGCCTCGTGCTTCCCATACTCTCGACAACTCGGGAAGCAGCGAGCCCTTGTGCTGCTCCAGGTAGCCCAGCAATTCGCGCGGAACCGGCTTTGACCAGGCTTCTTCCGCCAACGGCGAACGATCGCGACTGTCGCCCAGCACGCCAGTCTCGTTCTCGACCTGCACCATGATGACGGTGTGCCGCGGGTCAGTTTCGCGGATATGGCGCATCAGCGCCCGAAACGCCTTGGCGTCAGCGGCGATGGTAGCTTGGCCAAAAGTGCTAAGCGAGTCGACCGGCATTCCCATGAAGGATCCAGTGCCGGATTTCGTGGACGCCATTGGGAAACGCTGAACATTGCGCCTTACCCACAGGGGGACGTAACTGGAGCTGGCATTCTTCCAGGTACCAAACCAGATCAGCACGAGGCGCATCCCGTGAGCCTCGGCGGCACGCACCTGAGCATCCACTGCGGTGAAATCGAACTGACCTTCAACCGGTTCAACTAATTCCCACGACGCAGTGCCAATTACTGTGTTCAGATTCAGGTTGGCTAGTTTGTCCCAGATCGGCTCCATGTACGCAGGGATTGACGCACTCGAATTATGCAGTTCGCCCGCAAGCATCAGATACCGGCCGGATCAGCCCACCGACGTTAGGTTCGCCACCCGCGCACGGTGTTTCTAGCCGACCGGGCGGGCAGTTTTCGCCTCAGGCTCCTGGTGCGGTTTGCCGATCCCGCTGGCCAGGTGGCACATACAGCCGCCGAACTGGGCGTAAAGAC
>OBLU010002433.1_pt1 | contig 17172 bp, 20 predicted proteins | sample 1518681 | NCBI WGS metagenome assembly OBLU01 (sample SAMEA3539304, study PRJEB22396) | soil metagenome | biome: tundra; feature: field; material: soil | place: USA | collected 2010-05 | depth 0.15 m | reverse complement strand
GCACTACAGCTCTTACGTTTGTAAATTCAGAATCTTTCAAAAATTTTCAGCTTCGTGACGTGACTTCACTTTTTCGGGCCACTTGATGTGTTAGTCTGGGCCTTAAGAAAGGACCAGACAATGAAAGGCAAGCGATATACGACCGAAGACAAGATCCGCATCCTGCGAGAGGCGGATCGCGGTGAAAAAAGCATCCAGGACATCTGTCGGCAGGAAAACGTGTCTGAGGTGACCTTCCACCGGTGGAAAAAGCAGTTTGGGCATATGGAGATCAATGAGGCCCGGCGTCTGAAGGAGCTGGAACGGGAAAACAACGAGTTAAAGAAGATGCTGGCGGAGTCATTGCTGAAGAACCGGGTGCTGGAGGCCGTATGCGAAAAAAAGCTGTGAGCCCGGCCCATCGCCGGACGGTGGCGCAGGATCTGGTGAAGAACAATACCTGTTCGCAATGGGCGGCCTTCCTACTCCTATGACGATCGATAGCAGTGAAGAATGTTTGAAAGAATAGCCGTGTGCATCCGTAGTTGCGGTATGCATGATTTGTCCCAACCCAACCCACTGCCAAACCCTCGAATATGAAGAGGCCATTCCGATGTGTTTTCATTTTATTCCTTTTGGTGGTCTTGGCCGGGTGCAGCACGATGCGCAAAGCCGGCTTTCCCCGGCAATCCTACGACGAGAAAAAGTTGATCAAACAATTGGAGAACGAGTATCCCCCGAGTCTGGTTGATAAATATTACGCTGCAACAAACGAACCTGACAGGAGGGCTATCCGCGATAAAATTATTAATGGTCGGCTCAGCTTGATGAATCTCCATTATAACCAATTCGTGAGCCAGTTTTCGGTGACCAAACAAACGCTTGATACCACGGCCGACATCACTGAATTGGGTTTGAATCTGGCCACGACGGCCGTGGGCGGCGCCACCACCAAGACAGTTCTGGGCGCTGTTTCTGCGGGCGTGACGGGAAGCAAACTGGCCATAGACAAAAACTTTTTCTTTGAAAAGAGCGTTCCTGTCCTCGTTTCGAGCATGAACGCCCAACGCAAGCAAGTGTTGCTGCCGATTATGACGGGCATTGGCAGGAGCACCGATGAATATCCGCTGGCCCAGGCTTTGTCCGATTTGGACGCGTATTATTTTGCCGGAACATTTGTCGGCGCGTTACAGGCCATGCAGGCGGATGCGGGAGTGAAAGAGAATAAGGCGGAAATTAGCATTAGCCAAATTCGGAATGTGGCATTTGCGACCACGAACATCCAAAGTCGGATTGATGTCTTGCTCGATAAAATCGGGAAATTGCCGGATGCCGCCGCTATTGAACTTGAGAAAAACCCGCCGGTTAAGGATGCCGAGGTTGACAAGATAGTTGCTTTGCGCGCCCCCGGGAACCAGCGGTTCGAGAAAGGCGATGTCGCCAGGCAGATGCTCAAGATGCGAGCGGTTCTCAGCGGAAAAAGAAACGATCAAGAGTTAGTTGCCTGGGAAGCGGCGGTGAAATCTGTGCAATAAACCTAAAACGAAAGGCAACTATGCCAGCCACCATAATAACAACCGAGAAGTTCGACGCCAGCATTGACCGTGCGGCCATCGAACGCGAAATTCAACTTCGTTTGAAGGCGGGCGCCATTCGAAGTTGGATTGAGGAGCAAGCGCCAAAATGGATGCTTAAGACCGAATGGAATGTGATTGGTGAGCAATAACTCAAACAAGGGGATTTAATCCCACCAACCAAGAAAGGCACTGATTTAAATGGGGATCGAAAAGCTGCTTTCAAGGGGCTTCGCAGTGACGGTTTCCAAACGCTGGGGTTTATGAGCAATCCGGTTATCATATTGCACGGATGTCTCAACCGGTTGAAACTGTCCTCCGCGAAGCGGTTAAAGACTTGCTGTATATGAGCGAGTCGGATGAACCGTTTGAGGTCGTTCTTTGGAAAGGCGGGACTGTTTTTGATTCTCAAAAGTTGCTTGAACATTCCGGGCACGCCGCAAACAGCCCGGTCGAGATTATCGCTTTGAGTGATTTTTTTAAGGACCTGACCAAAGAAAAAGACTGGCATGGCGAAGAGGAGAAAGCCGATGTCCGAAAGTTCCAGAAACTTCTTCAGCTGGTGAATGAAAATTTGTCCAACCCGCTGGTTTTCCGGGTCGGCAAGACGGAAGTGGACATTTATATCGTTGGAAAAACCAAAAATGGTGATTGGGCCGGGGTAAAAACAAAAGCCATAGAAACGTAATGGTCCGAGTGCAGGGAATAACGGGACAGAAGTCATTGTATGCAATCACTCAAACTAGTAATTAAAACTGGCTGAAGGAAAGTTATGGAACCGATTGTCCTGATTCACGGGTATAGTGCCGAAGGCAAAGATTCGCCCGACGCAATTCCATCGATTTACGGCAGTTTGCCACAATCACTGAAACAGATCTACGGCGGCAACGCCGTTGTCGAAATTGATTTGAGCCGGTACATCAGCTTGGAGGACGGCATCAATGTTGATGACATTTCTCGAGGTCTGGATCGGGCCCTGAAAACGGACTTCGTCCAGCTGCTCCAGGGGAAATTCCACGTTATCATTCACAGTACGGGGGCCTTGGTTATCCGCAACTGGATCAGAAAGTTCAGCCCCAAACCATCTCCGATCGGCAACCTGATTTATTTGGCCGGGGCAAACTTGGGCAGCGGATGGGCACACATCGGCAAGGGGCAGTTGGCAAAGTGGGCGCGGTTCGTATTTCAAGGCGGGGCGGAACGCGGCGTGCAGGTTTTGGACGCCCTCGAATTTGGCTCGGATTGGACCCTTGACCTGCACCTTTACTTCCTCCAACCGGAAAATTCAATGGTGATCAAGTACGGAATTCGCGAATCGGTGATCGTCGGGACGCAGGCGGATATAAAATGGTTCGAGATCCCGATCCGGTACGCCAAAGAAGACGGTTCGGATGGGGTCGTTCGCGTTTCGGCCAGCAATGTTAATTTCAACTACGTCCGCTTCGGCCCTACGCCGACAGCCCTGGCCATAGGTTGGAACGAAGCCTCCGGCCAAAAAGATCGCCATTTGGCCCGGTCAGGCCAAAGAACAGAGTTTTATGAGATCAAGGAGTCTTCTCATCCCGGAACCAATGGACGAGTCCTCGTGCCTTTAGCCATACCGTTCCAGTGCGCTCATAGCGGTGATGAAATGGGGATCGTTTCCGGGTCGCTGCCGCAGAAACAGGTTTTGCGGCTGATCCAGCTTGGCTTGGAATCTCAACCAAATACCTGGCCGAATCTGGTCGCCGTTTTTCAGAAAGAAACCGATGACACATACAATAACGCCCTGCAGCAAGAGAACCCTCCTTGGTGGAAAAAGTGGCTGGATGATCCCCGCGCCCAGTATGACCATCACGCCCAAGTAATCTTCCGCGTGCGCGACCAGGACAAACGCCCGGTTCAGCATTTCGACATATTCTTTGAGTCCACCCAGCAGGATACCAAATCGCGTCCGATCCAGACTCTGTTCGAGGACAAGCATGTCAATGGGGTCACTCCCAACGTCATCGCTTTTTATTTGCGCACGGACGCTTTCACCGCAAAGAAGAAAGTTTGGGATCCGCTTTTGCCGCAGGTGCAGATGTGCTCCCTGGAAATCACGGCGGTTGAACCTGAAACCGAAGAAATTCTCTATCTGCCGCTCCGGCTGCAAATGGACACTGCTCAGCTCATGCAATGGGTGCAGGGGGACCGGACCACCATCATTGATGTAGAACTTTTGCGTCTGCCATCGCCAAATGTCTTTAAGATGATTCAGTATGGTGGATGAGGGAATTTCAAAAATGGTGCGGTGTTAAATGAAAAGGGAACTTTGAAAAAATAGAGAGGTGGCACAATGAACTCAAAAATGAAATCTATCCGTCGCTATCTACGGCCGATCTTGGGCTTGCTAGTAACCGTCTGTTTCCAACTATCCCAAGATAGTACCAACGCGCAATCTTTGGGAAGTGCGCCGGTAAAGATCGCTATCCAGTCGCAAACTCACAGCATTAACCAAGGGGAACCATTGGAGGTTCGTTGCGTTTTGCTTGATGCCAACAATAACCCAACCAAAGCCCCCAAAGATCTTGTTGTGAATATTGAATCCGTCCGGCCTTCGGGGCAAACGAGCAGTACCCCCGTAACAATCAAGGCCGGTGAAAGTTCTTACAGGTTTAAGTTGCCAACCGATGAAGCCGGCATTGCCGAGCTTCGGGCGAAGCAAAAGGAACTTTTGGACGGTGGCACGTTCATCAAGATCAAGTCGGTGGAATCAACCCCGGTAGTTGCTACTAATAGCGTATGGCCTAGCGAGAGAAAAATCGAGACTAGAGAGGGATTAAGCCCGTCGCCTTTGTCTCCAAGATTACCTCCAAGTTCCCATTCAGTGAATTTTGAAACAGCGCCCCGCGCATCCGGTTCAACAACTGAAGCATTCAGAGCCAACAAGTCGGCGGAATCAACCCCGGCAGTTGCTAAGATGGTTCCTTCCAAACCAGCGGAAGAGTTTGGCCTCATCCTAACACACCAAATCCGAAGGTACTTGGCTGACGGAAAAGACACGGCAGTGATTGGGGCCTTTCTGGTTGGAGGAGTGAATGAATATGCTGAGGACATCCAAGTAATCCTTAATAGCGATATGGGGCGGATAATTTCGATCCCTCTGAAGATTCACAAGGGCGAAGATACCGCGGAGGCAAGTTTGACTTCGGATCAGGTCGGCACGGCAACGGTGAAATATATTAAATCGAACCCCCATATCCCGCTTCGATCTAACAAAGAAATGAAGATAAGCTTTGCCCCGCCGATTACCGCCCTTGAACTTCAGGCCAGTCCGCCAGAGATTTCTTTACTGGAAAAGGCCGATCTCATTGTAAGGTTATTGGGTGGAAACAAAACGCTTGTTGCCACTGATGAGCCCAAGCAGATTGATGTTGCCATTCTTGCCGGAAGCGGTGAAGTCAGTTCGAATGTAATCGTTATCGCCAACAATTCCGCATCCGCCCACACGGCTTTTATACCTACACGGCGAGGTTTGGTTAAAATCTGCGCTTCCACTCCCAACCTTTTGACAGGGACGGTAGAAATAATGGTCACAATCCCTGTTGTGTTAATTTGTTGCTCCCTTATGGGCGCTCTTCTAGGAGGAATAGCTGCCTGCTCGGTCGCCCGGCCGCGGCGACAACATAAGCCGGGCTGGGGAGTAAGAATCCCAGTCAGCTTGATCGCTGGGTTTACCTTTTACTATTTTGGAATCTTGGGCTTTCTTTCCCACATTACCCCAGTAATTGCCTTAAATCCTGTTGGCGCCATCGTGTTGTCCATTGTGGGCGGTTGGTTGGGAAGCGAGGTGTTTGAATTGGTCTTGAAATGGTTGGGTATCAACCTTGGGGATAAAAGGGCTTAACAGAGCCGTTTGTACATGTCGCACAATACAACTTTTCTGCGACATGGCATACTTGTATGGAGGCGGAGGCCAAAGAACTTCAAGCAAAGCTGGGCATTCTCCAAAAACCGATCCGACGAAACATCCACATATCGGAATACCCCGAACTCCCTGTGCCTGGCGTGAAATAAAAAAATCCAAGGCATCACCGATGAATGGGGGTCGTATCGTGGAATTGGCAACGAATTTAAGGGTGGTCACGCGGTCATCCGCCACTTGCACGGCGAATACTCCATCAACGGAATCAACACCAACACAGCGGAATCGTTTTTCTCTTTACTCAAGCGCGGAGTTTACGGAACATTCCATCATGTTTCAAAACCCAACTGCCGCGTTATTGCGCCGAATTTGAGTTCCGGTGGAATTACCGGGAATCGGAAGATGGCGAGCGGATGGAGGCGGCGTTGAAAAGGCAAAGGGAAAACGATTGATGTATCGTCAGTAAAACATGGACGATGATTTTGCTCTTTACTGTGTAAAACACAAAGAACAACAAAAATCAAAACGGCAACAAGATATGGCTAAAGCAATTTGGTTGTCATACGATCTCGGCATTCAGGGAGATTACGAAAGTCTCTACCAGTGGCTCGACAGCCAAGGGGCGATAGAGTGCGGTGACGGCGTGGCCTTTTTCAAGTTTGAGCCGGACAGTACATCGATTCCTGACCAGATAAAGAAGAAGCTGGAAGGCACAATCAAGACCGATTCTAAAGCAAGAATCTATATCATTTGGCGTCAAGAGCGGTCACTCAAAGGGAAGTTTATCTTCGGGCAGCGCAAAGCTCCACCGTGGTCTGGCTACGCACCAAAGCCAGCTACAGAGGAAAACGGATAAAATTCACCTATGGTTAGAACCGTTGTTGTTGACACTGGATACTGGCTGGCTCTTTTCGATGCGAAAGATGCTTATTACTCCCAGGCTAAACCCAAAGTTCGTTATATCGAATCTCTGACAGTGGTATTTCCTTGGCCAATTCTATACGAAACGCTCGGCACTCGTTTCGTTAAGAACAGATTGGGCATGTCTAACTTTGAAAGGATTCTTAAACGTCGGAACGTACTTTTTGTTAACGATACGTTATACAGGAATGCTGCTTTTGAAAAAACTCTGCAAGAGTCGCAACGTGGTACACGCACAATCAGCCTGTGTGATATGATGCTACGACTGCTACTGCAAGATGAAAAATTACGAATAGATGCTCTTTTGACGTTTAACCATCGGGACTTTTATGATGTCTGCCGAAGTGCAAAAGTTCAAATTTTGTAAATAAATAAAAACCTAACTTAAAAAGAAAGCGCGGGGACTGGGACGATGTTCGCGCCTACCAATGCCAGGCCAAGCGTGCAGCCGCACTTATCTACGCTCACTTTAGAAAAGAGTTTGGGATGCCGGACAAGCGGTGATGAATGATATTTTTATATCACTTCGACAGTATTGATGATTTAGAAAATTAGGCAAAGGGGGGTCAATTTGCCAAATTTGGCAAATGTCGGAAATGGGTGTTCTGCCTACCACCATCGCATGTGGAGAGTGCTTGATTGTTCCAGAATCCTTTATGCACAATCTCATTACATCTAAACAAAAAGCCCCGACACCATTGTTGGGCGGGGCTTGAGAGTTTGTACGATCAGAGACAGGCTGCTTGAGGATGACCAGTGTAACGCAAGTCGCCTGACCGAAGGAGAAGATCGAGGCGTTGAATACAGAGCTGGCCTCAATTCTTGGCGCTCCGGCCTCGGTGTCTGCCAAAGCGCATAAAAGGCACGGCATGAGCGCCGCCGGGCGAGCTGCGGTTGCAACGGCTCAAAAGGCCCGGTGGGCGAAGATTAAACGGGCAAAGAAGGTCGTAAAAGCGCCCGCCAAAAGACGCAAGATGAGTGCGACGGGTAGAGCTAAAATCGCAGCGGCGGCAAAGGCTCGCTGGGCCAAAGCCAAGGCAGCGGGAAAGAAAACGCTGTAATCTGAGAAATGCCAAATTCCCATAAAGAAACGTGCTGAGGATGTAATCGCTAATTTATCGGATTACATATTCTGCCACGCACCAAGAATGCGTTTTAAAATCATTTTGCGGTATGAAAATTGCAGCATTGGGCCAAGATGGGACGGCGACGAAAATCTCGAGAAGCTGATATTATTGAACCCGTTATTGGTTTAATAGGACTTGGCTTATTGCTTTGGTTTATTTCTCCGGGGTTTCGATTCTTGATACAAATACTTCTGTTGGTATCAATCGTTATATTTTTGTTGGCCATTGCGATTTGGCCCGGCTTCAAAATCTTCAAGCCAGAATCGCCTTCGCCTACATTCAGAACATTCACCTTTAACCCCTATCAAAATGAAAACCCAATCAGAAACAAACCGCCGACAATTGGAGAAGAAATACAATATGCTCAGCATGTCCCGGAACTGACAATTTCTGAAAAGCTGCGGAAAATCGACTGGTTTCAATTTGAGAAACTGATTGAACTGATTTACAAGCATCGTGGTTTTTCTGTAAAACGATTGGGCGGTGCAAATCCTGATGGCGGAGTTGATTTAATCATCGAATCACCGAATGAAAAATTTATTGTGCAATGCAAACATTGGCGAAAGTGGATTGTGGGCGTGCGTAATATCCGGGAATTTTTAGGAACATTAACTGACAGCAGAATTCCGAAAGGCATTTTCATTACGTTGACGGGCTATTCAGGCGATGCCAAACAGTTGGCCGACAAACACGGAATTCAAATTCTAAACGAATCAGATGTAATTAAAATGTTGGAAGAATCTGGACTCATGTATGCCAAAGAAATTTCCGAGCTTTTTTCCGATGAAAGGAAATTATGTCCGAAATGCGAAAAAGAAATGATATTGAGAACATCTCGTTTGAGGGGAAATCAATTTTGGGGATGCTCCAACTATCCGCGTTGCAGATTCATTCTAAATATTGAAGCGTAAACGCCAGACCGATTAACAATGTTGTGACCGCGGACGGTCGGGAGAAAGGTCGGTATGGCCGCTCCCCTAATGCTAATCTCATCCGGGTAACGTACTGCTTGAAAGCTAAATATTTGGCAATGGCAACCTGGAAAGTTGTTCAGATCAAGATCGCAAGTTGTGCCGTTATCTATCAAAGTATATTAAGCCGTAGGCAAATGTGGCCAATTTGTTCAAAACCCCGCCATTTACAAAACGCCGGCGCAGGACCAATACGGCGAATTATTCAAGACGATTTATATGGAAGCCTCCTCCAAAACCTTGATGTAGTTATTGAGCCGGATGAGGAGTTCGTCATACGTAACGATAGTGATGTTTTTGAGTCCGTGGGCGAGAAGCCGAAAATCATCCTTTTCTTTTTGAGTCGTAAAACTTCCGGCATTGCCCGCCAGGATGATTCCACGCGGTCTTACGACTTTAAGATTCAGCTTGAGGTTATCAAGAATGTAGCTCCTAACCGCATCTTTATGCGCAGAAATGTTCTCGATGTAATTCTCAACCTGGATAATAGCCCGCGACAGCTCCGTATCGGCATGATAATTGCCGCGGCTCGGGTCGAGCTTGAGCAGATTTGTGTCGGGCTTCTTAATTTCCAGAATGTCGAGGTAACTGTCATGTGTGACCAGGGAGAAATCAGGAAATTTTGTGTTCCCGATTGAAACATTCATTTTCTCCACCGCTTTGATGTAGCCCTGCTGAATGATGAGGATTTTTTCGCGTATGAACGTCTGCCACCACGATTCACCATGGCCCGTATCGATTGCCTCTTTCAATTCAGAGGCTAGCTCTTTCAGTGATTTTATCTGCGATGCCGCCTTGAGAAGATTGACCGATTTCATCGATTCCGATGCGATGAAGCCGGGAAGGAATTTTTGCACCGCTTCCCGGTCCTCACTTGATAACTTTTTAGAAATATCCTCAGCCAAAATCCTTGCCAAGGTGCCGGGCACATATACGGCGGTGTTGTCGGCTTGGAATTCCAGCGGAAACGCAATTGAGAAAAACCTTTTGATTATGTCGTTTTTGATATCGCGTGACCGGTCCCATAGCTCCTTATTCATTCGTTCCAAAAGGCGAATGGATATCCGAACCCGGTATATCCCGTATTCTTGTTTGATAGAGTCCGCGTCCGCCGTGCCGATCAACCTGAACTTTTCACCAAATCGGCGGCGCAAAAGTTCCAAAATATGTTTCCCAAACCGGATGGATCCATCTTTGGCAAGCCCTTTGGGCTTTTTACCTTCGTAGTAAATTTTGATGCCCTTCAATTTGGCGCCATAGCTTTTGCTCGTAACCACCACATATTTCAGCTCTTTTTTAGCTTTCATATTAGCAATGATGTCACATACGGCTACAGATGGAAAGACCAACATCAATGGCCTAAAATCAGGGAAATTTCACCTTTGAAAGATATTTGTTATTTTTAACAAGTGCCCTCACCAGGTTTCAGTTGGAACACCATTCAGGATACCATATTGCGCTGGAATGAAGTGTTTCAAGTGATGAGCATTCCTATGACGGAGAGCCTTTTTTCTTCTGCTCATTGATTGTATCCGGGTTAGCTGATAAATCTTAACCGACCTTTATTTTTGACCGCCCTATGCGAACCGTTTTGGCGGTCATGCGCGCAGAATAAGCGTTACAGAAACGCAGACAAAGACGGCACCACTTGTCGAATATGGCAAGTGGCAATCTATTGCCAATTATTCCAGAGCTTGATGGCCGCATCGATAAACTTGTTTCCATCTGCAATCGGCCAGGATGTAGGAAAGTTGTCCCTCAACAAATAATATTGCTCATTGGCGCATACGAATTTAGAACGATCAGTCGTTGCGTAAAGCCAATTAAGCACATTAAGAACAATTTGAGCGTAGGTTCCTGAAAATTTATCGTTGGGAACGTTGTAAATAAGACCCTCAATATAATATGATGGGGCCTCGCCTTTTTGCAGGATTCCATCATCGACAAGTTTGCTGCGCATATTTTTGAAAATACGCACCAGCGGCTTAAAGTTCTTATTCGTCGCAGCGTGTTTTGCAGTGAGATTTTCTGAATGCTGTTTTGGATAATTGGCGATTAGGGTACCAGTGTCAGTGCGGAAACAAATGCCGGTGACGTGGCTTTCGTCGTGGAGCCCATTGAACTTGTGGTAGCGGCGGTATTCATAGGCAACCACGACATCGGCGTTGCGCCTCGTCCCGTTAGCTTTAATTTTGATCGCCTTTTTCCCGCCGGGCTCAACAGAATCATTAAAGGCGGTCGCAGGAGCCATTCTGACGTCCGATTTGAACGTATCATACGGATATTTGCCGTCTGAATGAACTGCGTGGAATGCCGCCTGCTGGTCAGTAGGCAAATGTTCCACATCGTGAAAAAATGCGCCATCGTAACGTATCACAACGTCGACATCACTTTCTGCGTATATATTTGTATCGTTAGCATACGAGCCTTGAAGAAATACCTTGAAATTCCGGATGTCGTATTTTGCGGATGGCTCCTCCAGAGCGTTTTTAATCATGCCGTAAGTGGTCGCCGATTGGGTAATCGACCCCTGATTCGCCCATGTGTTGAGTTGTGATTCAGGGATTGCCATAGTTATGGGTTCAGAAATTTCTTCAGCTCCACCTCGTGTTCACCAAAGGACAGCCGCCCCTTCTGAACCAACCGGTTGAGCTTGTTCAGATCGTGCTCCAAAAGATCGGTTGCCATAGCCGGCTCCGTGAAGGAATCGTTAATTCTAATGGTAGGAACTCCTTTGAAAAGAATTTTCCTGAGCATCTCCATTGAGCAAGTATTTGTTCCCAAGACCTTTTGCAAAAAGTCTGACCCCGGAACGTGGCGCATGAGAGACCAGTTCCGCACCAGCCGACCCGCGCGCTTCCACAATGACGGCTCCGGATATGAGCCTACTCCGATGCTTACGATCCGCAAATTGCCGGGAGCCTGTCCCAATGGCAACGTAGCATCGGCGATCGCATACAATGTCGGGTTGTTGGCACAGAAACCACCGTCAGCGAGCTCCACGACATCACCGTTTCCCTTTTTGACGACATGACGCTCAAAGAACGGGTATGCAGAGCATGATGCAATGATGGCATCTGCTACTGAAATGCCGAAGAACGGTTCAAAAGACCCCTTCGAACCATGTGCCTGATCGACCGACGTCTTGAAAATCAAGGGGCGTTCTTCCTGCCAGTTCGTAGCAACTATCCCGACTCCGGTCTTAAAAACTTTATAGGTTTCATCCTTAAAAACGCTATGTGCTAAGTTATGCAATGCTTTTGTCCTATGGGACGTATTCGCTGTCTTCATGATTGTAGGGACATGCTGCTCGTAGAGGGAGCGAACAGTGGCAACGGACTCCCCGCGAGCGAGTAATCCCGCTATAATCGCGCCCGTGCTGGTCCCGAATATGAGGTCAAAGCATTGGCAGAGCGGTTTCTTTGTCATGGCTTCGATTTCAGCCAGGACGCCCAATGTATAAAAACCTTTTGCCCCACCGCCATCAAGGCACAGCACGCGAAATGGCCAGTTGCTTGTCGGCTTTGCTCCCGTTGTCGCACTGGGATTTGATGGATCGTCTACGGTTTGCATCGTCTAGTTATATCAAATATCCGCCGCGCCGCCAACCACTAGATCGTTCTTTCAGAAGCCTGAGGGGGAGCGCCGGCCAACATCGGCGAATCCGACGAGATCCGCAGCAAAGGCGAAACGCCTTGATCAAAATGCGGCCGTATTTCTTTGCCGGATTGACGCTGGCCAGATAATCTATACCCATGGAAGGAATCCGCTTATTCATGTGGGGGTTTCAGCAGCATTTTCAGTCGAGTGTTCAGCATCAAGCTGAAAGACTCTTCAAGGCTGTTGATCCCGAGTTCGAAGTCAAAATCTTTTTGCTCGGCATTGACCGGACTCAAAAGCCAGACAATTGGCCAGTATGTTTGGAGCCGGAAGAGTGCGGATTTGACGAAAAGGAATTTTCTTCAGTGCATGCCGATACGCAGCATTTTCTTGAGAATGATCCTGAGCGCAACGTCCTTACGATGGAGCCATCGCATTCGGAGGCGATTCAACGCCGCGTATTGGCCCGTGCTCAACGAAAAGCTGTGTTCAAGGTATTGAATTCGAAGAATTCGCCAAGTGGGTCAGAGTTCTTTTTTTCAGGGTTCATGCCGGTGGCCGATTACAATGTTGGCGTGGTGATGAACGTCACTCAAAAGCATGGAGTCGAACACTACAGATTGCCACAGGTTCATGCGTATCGTAATTTTAATGTTCCTGCTTCGCTCATTGAAGCTGTCGCCCGGCAATTCCTGATGGATTGTAACAGTTCACTACATGTCCCGCAGCCTGAGAAGGTAGCGGACCTGGAATCGGCCAGCGTGGATGAGATTTTGGCAAGAGCCGGCGTTCGTTTGATGGAAGCACCTGTTTATGCAGGTAGCGGCCTCGAGATCCATGGTTTATTCAAGGCATGCGAATTCATTTCTTCGCTGACGTATGAAAAATCGGTTCCAACCGGGGAAATGATCATAGCCCGCAAAGGCCATTCAAACGTCAAAGCTACAGTCACTCTTGAAAAGCCCATCGACATTGACTCCTACCGAGCGATCCGAAAGCTGCTTGAAATCAGTTCGGCCGGCGATGCAATTCTAACCGACGGCTCGGCGGTGACAGGTTTTGGTCGCCTCGTTGGTCAATACAAAGAGACCGACGCTGACCTCATGGTGGTTCGCTTTCTGGGACACCAAAAATGGGAATTGTGCCACGGTAAACAGATTTTGATGCGGGTCTTGTATGGCAAACCCACACTACCGTTGCCTCCTCTCAATCCCTTTAGTTATACCGCTGATTTTGAACGCATCTTTCGTGGCATCCCATCAAGCGCTACTCAACATTTGTTTGCGCTTTCTGACGAAGCTTGCAACCAGCGGCACGGAACAGTGTTGATTATAACGCCGGAAGCTTCTGCTGAAGCAAAGAGGCTAGCGACCCAAGGGACCCGAATTGTGCCAATCCAATTGACGCGAGATATTTTACGCAGTATTACTGCAATAGATGGCGCCGTAATGCTTGATACAAATGGTGTCTGCCATGCAATCGGTGTCATTTTAGACGGGGAGGCATTAGATTTCGGAAATCCCGCTCGGGGTGCACGCTATAATTCGAGCCTCCGCTATGTAGCCCATATGGAGAAGCGCAGGATACCCTGTGCAGCCATTGTAGTATCAGAGGATGGAACTGCTGAATGGATACCAAAACTTCTTCCAAGAGTTTCAATTACTGAACTCAAGGTCAAGGAAGAGGAAGCGGATGCGATTCTACAACTTAGCGTAATTCCAATTCGTCGATCCACTGAACTTCTCAGTTGGCTTCATGACCACCGGTTCTATTTACCGCAATTGCTTTGTGATAAGGCTAACAAAATTGAAATAAAACGAATTGCAGTGCTACAAACAAAAGTGAGGCTCATATATTTTGAATATAAACAATTCACGCCAAATCCAAACATGTCGAATGATTATCTCCAATCGTAATGAGATCACGCGAGACATAGCTAATTAGCGCCCCTATCATATTGCGCTGGAACGAAGTGTTTCGAATGATGAGTATTCCGGGGGCAAAGGGACGATGTTCGAACCTTGATGAGAAAAGCGCAACATGCAGCCACGCTCATATACGCTCACTTCAAAAAGGAGTTCGAGAGCGGATCGAAGAGCGACGACCGGTTTATGTTTTTAGGTCACGACCAGAGTGTGAAAGATCAGAGGAATTGAGTGAAGGGGGTTAAACATGTCAGTTTTGGCAAGTGGCCGGTTTGTGATCGCGTCCGCCCCCGGCCAAGGCATCACGGTTACGGCCGAGATGCCTTTTGCCAGACTGGAAAAGCCGCAGATGTTGTCCGCTGAAGTCAAATTTCAACGATTATGAAAATTTAAAGCGGCTTATGGGGGGAGAACACCCCATGGCGCAAAGGCACTGCCGGCACTATACTTCAAACATGTCAACTCTCTTATTAATCGTGCTGGTGGTGCTGTTGCTCGGCGGTGGTGGTGGCTACTACTACAACCGACGCCGTTGATCCGGTGCGCAACCATCCGCGAAAAGCGAAACGATTTGGAAATTGGCGGCCAGGGCATTGGGGCAATCGGCGGTCACCGGGGTTCCCGCTGGACGTTTGCTGGAAATGCCGCCCAACGCTATTTTGGTGCTGTCCAGTGCCACCGGCGAGGTGCGGGTGTTGGATTGCAAAGGCGTTCAACCGGTCGGATGACGAGCGCTTTGGATTTGTTTATCTACCACTGACCATCCTTGATTCAACCAGCGCATGGGGTGAACACCCCATAGGCTTGGCAGGGATTTTTGTTCACTGTCGTGACATGTAGATGCCAGTTTTTCAAACGGGAGCCAGGTCTGGAACCTGGGCTACCGCTCCACTTCAACGCGAGCCAGCTCTTCCCTATCGCATTCTCGTGGTGGATGACGATCCGTTGATCCGCCGGCTCAACAGCGAAGTGTTGATTTATTCCGGCTACCAAGTGGACGCGGCCATGGCAAGCCATCAAACGGTGATTTGCGGCTATGAGAGTTGCATGATGTCATCGCCCAGACGTTGACGGGTATCAATGGCCCACATGCTAATATTTTGACGTTGCTGCAAAGGGACCCATACATGAATGTTCACATCGGCACATCGGGGTGGAGCTACGCTCATTGGGGAGGAGTATTTTATCCGCCTGAACTTCCACCGGCGGGCAGGCTCGCATATTACGCCCGTCACTATGACACGGTCGAGATCAACAGTACTTTCTACCACTGGCCTTCTGATGCAACCTTTTCCGGATGGCACCGGCGTATGCCCGAGAGGTTCTTGGCAACTGTCAAGGCACCTCGGGGTCTGACCCACCGAGCACGTCTTTACGCGCCGGAGCGATGGTTGGAACGTGTGCTAAGCGGCTTGCGCTGCCTGGCGGACAAGCGCGCGGTATTGCTCGTGCAACTCCCGCCGGACATGCCTTGCGATCCGGCGCGGCTCGATTATTTTCTTCGGCAGGTACCGCCTTGGGTACGTCTCGCGTTGGAATTCCGCCATTTGAGCTGGCACCGGGACGAGGTGTTCTCCCTGTTGGAGGAACATCACGCCGCCTATTGCGTCATGAGCGGAGCCAATCTCCCGTGCATTCTGCGTGCCACCGCCCCGTTTGTTTACGTACGCTTGCACGGGCCTGATCCTCATCACCTATACGGAGGGTCCTATTCCGATGATAGCCTCTACTGGTGGACGCAACGCATCAGGGAATGGGCCATTCTCCAGCGCGAGGTGTTCGTTTACTTCAACAACGACGGCTTTGGCAATGCCGTGCGCAATGCCTCAACCTGCAAAGCTATGCTTGCAAGGAACTCGTGAGGCAATATGCCGCTTTTCACCCGAGTGCGTGGCGGGCTTTTGGATGATCTTCGGCTTGAACACGCTGGGCGACGAAGGGAAAGCAATTTTGCACAGGGACGAACTGGTGCTGGGTGTGACGACGGCAGCCACGCTTTGGTTCGTCACCGTGATGGGCCTTTGTTTCGGCGGCGGCCAGATTGGGCTGGGAGACTTGGACGATGTTAGAACCTACCTACAAAAAGCCCAACGTGCAGCCGCACTCATCTACGCTCACTTCAAAAAGGAGTTTGGGCTTCCTGATAAGCGTTGATGAATGATATTTTTATATCACGCGACCAGTATGGAGAATTGAAGGAACGGAATGAAGAGGGGTCCATTTGCCAAATATGGCAAGTTTTAACCACCTGTTTAGGCTCTGTTCGGTGACACAAGTGTCTTTGACGCAGACAGTTCGAATTACTATCGTATCTATTTTGCTGTTTGTACTGGACAGAATCAGCATAATTCGCCATTCTTAAAACATGCCAAAAGTATCACCATATCATACGGACTCAACTGAGTATCCGCCGAAACACCGCGAGGTGTATCACGACAAAGATACCTGCCCAGACGGGATAAAAATTAAATCTGAGCACCGCAAGTCGGGAACCGGGGACAAGAAGCATTGTCTGGAATGCGACAAGGTTAGCTAGACAATTCTTCCCAGACGCCCGGGTTGTTCGTTTTAGTCATGTGAGTTGGGCTGCGCGTGATCGAAGGTCGTTGCGCGGCTGCATGTGGCCTAACACCATTGCAATCTCTGTACTCTGATTTCCAGTCACCTTGACGCTGGACATCACTCTCGATCTTTGGACTTTTTTCGCGCTCTCGGTCATGGAGGACTGCCTCAATTATATCGGTGACAAAACAGCCTGGCTTTCCGAACTTTTAAAACTTGCGCAATCCATACGGATTAGCCTCGATGAGCTATATTCCGTGATAAATCCAAAGACGGACTGATTTTGCGACCGATCAAATGAGGGATGGTCTGGACGATGGTATCGCAGTGGTGGAGTGAAGGAAGACGTGTTGACTTGCCAGAAGTGGCAAGTGTCGGGAATAGGTTTGACGAATTCCGGCTTTCAGCCGAGACGGGTTTGATCCATTGCCGCCGATGTCGGTATTCGTCTCGACAGATTCTTTCTGGCGGTTTGAACCGCACTTTGTTAAACCGATGGCATGAAACAAATCCTGCTCATTGTCATTCTGCTTTTATCTCGCGGGCTGTCGTTGGCGTGGAGTTCGCCCGGTCACATGACGATTGCCGCCATTGCCTATCGCGATCTTTCAGACGGCCAGAAGCAGG
>OBLU010002432.1_pt1 | contig 17186 bp, 16 predicted proteins | sample 1518681 | NCBI WGS metagenome assembly OBLU01 (sample SAMEA3539304, study PRJEB22396) | soil metagenome | biome: tundra; feature: field; material: soil | place: USA | collected 2010-05 | depth 0.15 m | reverse complement strand
CATGGAAGCCGAAGTTCTTCAGTCGAATTCTGGCGGCGAGGGCATCAAAGAAGGGCGCTCCCCCTAAAACTTGGGCGCCTCAAGTGAAGTGTAACGCACTGGGCGGCTTAACTGCTTTGGAAAGTGAGAGACGCATAGTCGAGTTTCCTCGAGGGCTGCCCGTAGGGGGATGTGCTACTTTGGACAAGGAAAGACGGATTTCGTGCTTGGAGGCGGACACGACGGCACGGACGGCATTTTCCGCCGGAATTTGAACTACAGTGGCTTCATGTGGGAGCATGTCGGTACACATGCAAAACAGATCGGAAGTATCGAACACTAGCATTGACTGGCCAAGTCGCGATGCTCGGCACTGGCAACGAGTAGAGGCGCTCGTCCATAGTCAGGGGTTCTGTCTCAAGGACGTGTTGCACGACTTCTCCGCCTACGTCCGCCGACGGGAGTTGCCGCGATTCTTAGCCCATTATGAGCTGTTCAAGCAGGTTGTCGATCTGCCAGGCAGTATCGTTGAGGTCGGAGTATACCGAGGGGCCGGCCTCTTCACTTGGACGAAGCTGATGGAGACGTTTTGCCCCGGCGACCGTTACCGGATGGTTTACGGATTCGACCAGTTCTCGGGTTTGACTCAGTACACGGACAAGGACGGCCCGCGCGGCGAAGAAACATTCTCGTCATCGGCTGAGGCAATGCGAACATTGGTGGACATCCACAACGAGGACAGCTTCATTCCGGGGGTGGAGCGGTGCCGGTTGATCGAGGGAGACGTTCTCGAAACGCTACCCCAATTCGTGAAGGATAACCCCGGCCTGCGGATTGCGCTGCTCAATCTCGACGTCGACCTGTACGCGCCAACGAAAGCCGCTCTTGAGAGTTTGTACCCGCTGGTTCTTAAAGGCGGCATTGTGGTGTTTGACGACTACGGCTGGGAGCAGTGGCCTGGCGCCTCCAGGGCGGTCGATGAGTACTTTGCGGCTATCGGCGAGAAGCCGGCCATTCATCACTTCCCAACCACTCCAACCCCCGGCGGATACATGGTGAAGCGATGACCGAGATCTCGGCAATCGGCCGCACACACGACTCCGGCGCTCCGCGAAGCTTCGCTGAGAGCGCCGATTTCGGATACCGCATCAATGAGGTCCGGCAGTTGGCGCGGCGTGTAGTCGCAAACGGCGGGACGCCGCTTTCCCCCGGAGAGAGGGCCGCCCTCTTACGCCGGCTGCCAGCCGGACCGGTGTATCTGCTGGGGTCCAGTACGGTTTTTGCGAGAGACTTTGCCGAGTTTGTCGGTCCCCGGTTTGCGGTGCGTGCGGTGGTGGACGATTTTGCCTCCGAACCCACGATCCACGGCGTCTCCAGGATCGATAGCGCGCGTTTTTCCCGGGAGGCGAATGGCGGTATAGCCATATGCCTCAGCTTCTCCCATCAAGGCTGGCTCTATTTCAGGCGGCTTGCGCGAGAAGCGGGAGCGACGTTCGTCGACTACATGGACATAGTCGACGCGATTCCCGGATTTCCTTGTCACCCTCTGCTGTCCGGCCTGGCGAGCGTGACCGCATCGTCAATTGAGCGGTTGCTATCCGCGCTTCCCAGGTTCGCAGACGAGCTGTCATGGCACACCTTTCTTTCGATTCTGGCAGGGCGGCTCACGTATGACCGCACGTGGCTGGAAGCCGTCAACATTGGGCCCGCGCAGATGTATTTCGGCCCCGAGTTCATTTCGCTGGGCGCAACGGAGACGTTGGTCGATTGCGGGGCATATACCGGCGATACCATTGCGACTTTTCGGGCGGCCGTAGCCGACCGCTTCGATCGCATATACGCGTTCGAGCCGGATCCGGCCAATTTTCAGGCGCTCGTGAGCGCCTATGGGAATGACGGCCGGATTGTCCTACTGAACCGCGGCGTGGGGTCCGAGCTGGGCAGTCGCGGTTTCGTCGAAGGCGGCGGATCTTTCAGTCATACTCTCGGCCGGGATTCCAAAGAACAGTCGCCGCAGGGACCTACGGTCGCGCTTACGACGTTGGATGCTAGCATACCAAAAGCTACCATGATCAAAATAGACGTCGAAGGCGATGAGCCCGGCGTACTTGCAGGGGCGACAGAGGTGATCCGCCGGGACAAGCCGCGCTTGGCGGTGGCCGCCTACCACGCTCCGGCGCATCTCGCTGAACTGGTGGAACAAATATCCAATCTGCAATGCGGGTATCGTTTCTATCTGCGGCATCATGGCGGCTTCTTCCTGGAGACGGTTCTGTATGCGGTTTGAACTTCTGGATTTAGAAGGCTCGCTCGTTTTTGACTTGCCGGCAGAACGCTTATGGACCTGACAGAAGCGCTTCAGACGCTTCACACTCCTGTACCTGGCGGAGCGTCCCCTTTCCGCTTGTTTTTGGCTTGCGGCTTCATGCCTCTCCACCTCGCCACGTTCCTACGGGCGCATCTTCGGCGCCTGTTGCCCGGGCGCGACATCAGCGTGGCGGCGGGCGTGTATGGCGATACTGTCGGGAATATTCGCCGCGGGGGCGACGCGGATGCCGCGGTAGTGGCGCTCGAGTGGGCAGATCTCGATCCACGCCTGGGCATTCGACGGCTGGGCGGTTGGGGGCCGTCCGTACACGCGGAAATTCTTGAGTCCGTCCGGACGAACCTGCAAGCGATCAGCGACGCTGTTTCCACCTCCGGCGCCCCTCTGGTTTGCGTTTCCCTCCCAACGCTGCCATTGCCGCCTACGGGGGTAACGCCGGGATGGCGCGCCGGTCCATTCGAACTGAAAATCCGCCATATGGTCGCAACATTCGCGGATTGCATGGGCGCGCTGTCGCACGTGCGCGTACTGGATACCCAACGCTTGGATGCCAGTTCGGCGCCCGGGAATCGTTTCGATGTCAATTCTGAAATTCTGACCGGGTTTCCTTACACCATCTCCCATGCTTCCGCTTTGGGCGCACTGCTGGCCCGCCTGCTCGCGGGGCCGGCGCCGAAAAAGGGGATTATCACCGATCTGGATGATACGCTCTGGCTGGGAATTGTGGGCGAAGCGGGCGCGGACGGAGTCTTCTGGGATCTTGACCATCACGCCCACATTCACGGGCTCTATCAGCAGTTCTTGAGCGCGCTCGCGGAAGGAGGAGTGCTGGTCGGAGTCGCCAGCAAAAACGCTCCGAGCGTAATAGATGAAGTGTTTAGGCGGAAAGATCTTCTGCTCGGGCGCGATCGGGTCTGGCCGATCGAAGTAACCTGGGCGCCGAAATCGGAGTCCGTCGGGCGAATCCTGAAGGCGTGGAATATTGCGCCGGATGCGGTCGTTTTTGTGGACGACAGCCCGATGGAACTTGCCGAAGTCTGCGGGGCGTATCCCGAAATCGAAACGCGTTTGTTCCCCAAAAACGACTACGCCGCCGTTTACCAACTGCTTCAGGATTTGCGCGACCAGTTTGGAAAGGGAAGTGTTGGCCGCGAAGACAGTCTCCGGTCGAACAGCCTGCGGGCCGCGCAGGAGTGGCATGCCCAGGCCGAGAACGGCGTCCAGGGGCTGGACTCGCTCCTGAGGGCGGCGAGCGCCAGGCTTTCTCTCGACTTCCGTATTCCGCCGGAAAGCCGCGCACTCGAATTGATCAACAAGACGAACCAGTTCAATCTAAACGGGCGACGATTCACGGACGCAGAATGGCAAAACGAAGTGCGGCAGCATGGCGCGGCAGCCCTGGTGGCTGGCTACGAAGATAAGTTCGGGCCTCTTGGCAAAATTCTCGCGCTTGTCGGCACGCTTTCAAACCGCACGCTCTCGGTGCGGGCGTTTGTATTGAGCTGCCGCGCATTTTCGCGTCGCATCGAACACCAGTGCCTGCAAGAACTGTTTCGCCGGTACGAGCTTGAAGAGATCGTATTCGATTACGTCGAAACGCCCCGCAACGGGCCCGTCCGGGAGTTCCTTACGGCGCTTGTTGGGAAACCGCCCGGGCCCGGAGTACGCCTCGGCCGTGACGAATTTGGGGCGGCTTGCCCGGCGCTATTCGCCGAGACAGAGATCCAGGAGTAGGGCGCCAGGCTAACTTAACGGTGGGCTGCATAGCGAGCCTTGAGGGCGCGGAAGTCCTCCTTGAGCATCGACATGACGATCATGTCGTGGCGCCGGCCGCCCTTATAAACATAGCTTCGCAACACACCTTCCTGCCGAAAGCCCAGCATCTGCCCGACAAAGGTCGAGATCTTATGGTCGTCCAGCCACATACCGGAAACTCGTTCCAAGTCGAGTTCGTCGAAAGCGTATTCCAGCATCAGATAAATCGCCTGGCTGGCATAGCCGTGCCCCCGGTAGGCCCGCTCGCCGATTACTATTCCACTCCAGTCCGCCCGGCTGTTGCGGTAATCGATCGCCGATAGGCTTAGATAGCCGATAAGTTCGTGCGTTTCGTGGAGGCAGATGGCGAGGTAGATCTCGTTTTCGCCGCTGGAGATCTTCTCTTCGACCCACTTCCGGTCACGCTCGGAGGACACGAAGCGCTTGGGGCCACCGACCAGCCGATAAAACTCTTCATCTTTCCGCCAAGCGTTTATCCTCTTGTAGTCATCCGGCTCGAATGCGCGCAAGTAGACTTTCACCAATGTCCGCCTTTCAATGCGCGGGCTCCGAAGAAACCCTGTCGATATAGGCCGCCAAACTCCCCAGAGTACGAAAGGGGGATTCCTCCATTACCATCACTTCGGGGCTCATCAACGAGAGGCTTCGACCCGTGACCTTTTGAAATCGTTCTTCCACGATTACGATGAAATTCACGAGGTTGATAGAATCCAAACCGCCATCCAAACCAAACAGGACGGAGCCGGACTCCTTCTTTAGGCCCTCGCTGGGCGGCAGCGCGCCGTTCACGACATCCACGGCGGGATATACAATTTGTTCCAAGCTGTTCATTTTTCCTTGCCACCTCTTTCCGGCGCTCTGCCCTGGTAGTGCTACAACGTGGTCGCGGCTTTTCGCCCCGCCAACAGCCGCTGCCGAAGCGCCCGCCCATTCGCCGCGATTAGACGGATCACGGCGCAGATGCCAGAAATTTCCGATTCTCCGATCGTCGTGCCCGTTGGAAGTACGAGAAGTCTTTGCGCTACCCGCTCGGTCGCGGGGAGCATCAAACCGGCATGCGGGAAAAATGACCGGTACGGCTCCATGCGGTGGCAGCCGGGATAAAAATATCGGCGCGCCAGGATGTTCTCGGCGTGCAGGGTTCGGACGAGCTCGTCGCCCGAAATCTCGGTCAACTCCTCCTCGATCTCCGCGACAACGTACTGATAATTGCAGCGCTCGGATTCATTCCAGGCGAGCATCCGAATGCCCGGGAGACCGGCAAGCTCGCGCCTGTATTGACGATAGTTCCGGCGGTTGTGCTCTACAAACTCATCAAGGCTCTCCAGCCCCGTCAAGCCCATGGCGGCACAGACCTCGCTCATCTTGCCATTCGTGCCGATGTACTCGACGTTATCGTATCCGTGGAAGCCGAAGTTCTTCATGAGGCGAATCTTCGCCGCGAGATCGTCGTCGTTGGTCGCGATGGCGCCGCCCTCGAAGGTGTTGAAAAACTTCGTGGCGTGGAAGCTGAAAACCTCGGCAATCCCAAAGTTGCCGATCATCCGGCCGCGATACGAACAGCCGAATGCGTGCGCGGCGTCGAACATCAACGTCAGGTTCCGGCGGCGGGCGATCTGCGAAAGGGCCTCGATGTCGCAGGGCTGGCCCCACACGTGGACGCCGACGATGCCGGTGGTCCGCGGCGTGATCATCTGTTGGACCTGGGCCGGGTCGATCAGGTGGGTACGCGGATCGATGTCGCAAAATACCGGCGTAATCTCCTGCCATTGCAGGGCGTGCGCCGTGGCGATGAACGTGAACGAGGGGACGATGACTTCGCCCCGCATTCCGGTGGCGCGGATGGCGATCTCCAGAGCGATGGTCCCGTTGCACATGGCAATGCAGTGCCGCACGCCGAGAAACTCGGCCGTCTTGCGCTCGAACTCCTGGACAAACGGCCCGTTGTTCGAGAGCCACCCGCGGTCCAGCATCTCATTGATGCGCGCCAACAAGCGGTCGCGGTTGCCGATGTTGGGCCTGCCGACGTGAATGGGCGCGGCGAACAGGGGCGTTCCCCCCAGCACGGCAAGTTGCGAAAGGTCGCTTTTCATCGGGTTCTGGGGCCGATTGCCGGAGCAGCCTCAATCCAGTCCGGCGGCTTCTCGACGCACTAGGCGGGTCATCACCAGACGGTCGCCCATCTTCCTCATTATCCGCCATTTGCCAGTGATGCAGGAACCCGCCGCGCTGCCCAAATCTCTGGTACGTGCGGTACGCCCGGTACGCCGTCTTGGGTTGACAACACTCTTGCTTTCGTGAGAAAAGGGCATTAACGCACAATGCCCGATATCCACGTCCCGAACGCCGAGCTGAAGGTCGGCGTTCTCATGATCACGTATAACCATGAGAAATTCATCGCCCAGGCCCTTGAGAGCGTCCTCATGCAGAAGGCCGATTTTCCGTTCGAGCTGGTCATCGGAGATGATTGCTCGACCGATGGCACGCGGGAAATCGTGCGGGAATACAGCCAGAAGTATCCCGAGATCGTCCGCGCCCACCTGAGGGAGCGCAACATCGGCGCAAAAGAGAATTTCCGCCAGGTCTTCATGGCTTCCCGGGGCCGGTACCTGGCGACGCTGGAAGGCGACGATTATTGGACGGATCCCAGGAAACTGCAACTCCTGGCGGATGTGCTCGACGCCCACCCGGAAACGACGATCTGTGGCCACCGTACCATCAAGCATGACGAAGACGGCGCCCGGCCCGACGCACTCTTCGCGAAGTTGCCGCCCGGGTTTTACGATCTGGAAACCTTGCTGCACGAGTGCTTCTTGCACACCAGTTCGGTGATGTTTCGCCACGTGATCGAGGAACCTCCGGCATGGTGCAGTCACCTGTTCATGGGCGATGTGCCGTTGTTTGTGGAGCTCGCGCGGCATGGTAACATTTGCTTCCTGGACGAGTGCATGGCGGTTTACCGCATCCATGGGGGCGGCGTCTGGAGTGGGCTTGACGAGGTCAAGCGATCCCGCAACCGCCTGGCGATGCACCAGGCGTATTACGATAACCTGGATCCGAAATACCGTCCCACCATCCGAAAAGGGTTGCGTACTGGTGTTTTCGAGAAAGGGCGTGTGCAGTTCGATGCCGGCCGGCCGGACCAGACCCGGCAATCCCTGCGGGAATACTGCGGCCTTTGCGGCCCCTTCGAGTTTCTTCCCGAGAAGTCCCTGCTCGCCCTGAAGGGCTATGGCTGGTGGATATACCCTTTATGGAGACAAGCGCGGCGGGTGTGGCGTCGTCAAAAGGCGTGAAGCGGTTTCGTCGGCATGCTTCAGACTCTCAAGCTAACGGTCTATCGGGCGGCAAAGAAAACCGGGTATTTCGCTGCGGTAGCCAATAGCAGTTGGCGGCGCAATCGCCTTGCAATCCTTTGTTACCACGGTATTGCGTTGGATGACGAACACCGGTGGGATCCCCACCTCTACATAACGGTCGACCTCCTGCGCCGAAGACTGGAGACGCTGCGGCAATCCGGATGCAACATTCTGCCGCTCGGCGAGGCTGTTGAACGTCTTCATGGTGGCGCCCTGCCCGCGCGGTCCGTTGTTCTCACGTTTGACGACGGTTTCTTCGACTTCTATCGGAAGGCGGCGCCCGTACTGCGGGAGTACCAAGCCCCCGCAACGGTGTATGTTTCAAGCTACTACTCGTCCCTCGAACGGCCTGTGTTCAATCCGATGCTCGCTTACCTGCTCTGGAAGGGGGCCGGCAGAACGCTCGATTGGCCTGAAGTGCTGGGAAATCCCGTGTCCTTGACATCTAAGAACCAGTCCAATACGCGGCAGCGGATCTCAAGGTTCGCTTCCGAGGCGGGATATTCCTGGCGGGAAAAAGACGCCTTGCTGAGCGAACTCGCAGGCCGTCTGGCAGTTGATTATGGAGATCTTGGCTCCCGGCGGATCCTCCAAATCATGAACCCCGATGAACTCCGTGTTGTTGCAGCGCAGGGATTCGATCCTCAGTTGCACACGCATCGCCACCGGATGCCGAAAAGGAAGGATCTGTTCGTCAAGGAGATCGAAGATAACCGCCTCGCGCTTGACCTTGCAGGCAAGGGTAACGGAGTCTTCCGCCATTTTTGTTATCCAAGCGGAGTCTACTATGCCGAGTCTGGAGGATGGCTTCGGCAATGCGGAGTCCTTTCAGCGACCACCTGCGACCCTGGACTGGCCTCGCAATCGTCAGATCCATACTACCTCCCGCGTTTCTGTGACGCGATGAACGTACGCGACATTGTCTTTGAGGGATGGGTCAGCGGCGCTGCCGGCCTTCTTCCACACAGGCGGCATAAATACGACGACTAGCTTGAATTCGCGGCAATTCCGGGAATTGCCGCCACCCCGGGCGTGGAGCCGCCTCAACTCAACGATTTGGTTGTTCCCACGGCGCGAACGGGCATCCGCTGGAGCGGCGGGAACCCGTTGGCCCGAGCTTGCGAGATAGCAAGGAATTCCAGAGAGCGGCTACGTTCTCCAGCGTTTCGTCCTGTTGAGCGCCGGAGACAAGCGCGGCGGCTGTGTCGTCGTCAAGAGGCGTGAAGCGGTAAACTGTAAACTGTTATCCGTCGCCCATGCAAAAGCACTCCCCACTTCCTTCCGGCTGGCGGCTGTGGCTGGCTATTGCGGCCGGTACTTACGTTCTCATCCTGCTCTGTACCAGGCCGGACACATACATCGACTCGTTCAACTACGCCAAGCACATCGTCGATCACAAGCAAGGCGTCCTCCCGCCCAGCCTCGATCCATTTTTCGACTTCGGGCATCCGCTCTGGAGGCCGATGGGGTATCTGGTCTATGTTTGCTTCGGGAATCTGCTCGCCAGTGGGTTCGGAGGCAACCAGATCTTTGCCGCGGCCGGAGCCTTGATCGCCTGGAGCCTTTTAGGCGGCGCGATCGCGACCGTTTTCCTCTACCTTTTGCTGGCCCGCCTGACCTCGAAAGCATGGGTGGCCGGAGTCGGCGCCATGGGATTCCTGAGTACCCATGCGATCATGAATTTCTCGCGCACGGGAACCGCCTACATGGCCGGCGCCGCCTGCCAGATTGTGGGATTGTACGCCATTCACCGCGCGATCCGGGACGATCGCTTCTCGACGCGCAACACCATCGCCGTTGGGATTCTGCTGGGCTTGTCGATCGGAATCTGGTTCCCCTTCGTGCTGTCGGTCCCCGGGTTGCTTTGCTATGCCCTGATCTGGCGGGAGGATCCGGCGCCGCTCGACTGGCGTGCGCGACTCCGTTTCGCCCTCTGGATCTGCGCGGGCGTGGCGGTGGTCGTGATCGTCGTGTATACATCGGTGATGGCGGCCCACCACATCTCCAGCGTGGATGGCGCGCGGCAATGGATGGCGGCTTCGCGCTACCAGATCTCGCCGACGAAGGGGTTTGCGCGAATGTTGTTCTCCATTCCCCGATCCTTCTTTCTGCTGGGAACCGGCAACACCGTCTGGAAACGTTTTCTGTTGAGAGCGCCCGGGGATTCGGTCGGCGTCTGGGAGGTTCTGGGCGCGGGGCTTTGGAAGCTGGCCGGCGTCTATCTGGTCTTCGGGGCGCTTGTGCTTACCTTGCGCAAGTCCGGCTGGGGCCGCCGGCTGCTGATCTGTCTCGCCGCGACCGCCCTGCCGCTCGCGATTTTCGCCGCGTTTCTGTTCGACCCCGCTCCGCCCGAGCGGTACATGGCCATCTTCCCACTCTTGTTCGCCGCCATCGCGCTCACTCTGGCAAGAGAGCCGGCGGGGGCGTTCACCCGCGGCCTGTTGATGGTATTCCTGGGCAGCATGCTGGCGGCCAACGGCATCTCCATGCGCCGCTTCGGCTCCGATGCCCAGTACGCCGCCACGATGGCGCGCCTGGAGAGCGTCAACCGGCAGGCGACGGCGAAAGATCTCATTTTCGTCCCGACTTTCCTCGATGAAGCCGCGAAGTTTATCGATGCCCGTCCTTTCGATCCCGCCAGCCGCTTTCGGCTTTGCCTTACCATCGGGATTCCTACCGGCTCCTCGCAAGTTGTCGCCTGGCAGGACAATCTGGCCAAAGCTGTCTTCGAAACCTGGCGCGGCGGCGGCCGGGTCTGGATATCCAGTCGTTTCCTACCCCCCACCCCGTCGCCTCAGTGGTGGATCGAGGGAGACGAAAGCCGGGTGAAGTGGCCGGACGTGCCCCTGTTCTTTCACAAGCTGGAGTTGGTGAACCCGGTGGGCGGCGCGGATGGTTTCCTGGAACTGGCGCGTTCCGCCCGGAACGAGGAGCTGTTACGGAGCGCTAGGACTCCGCAGTAATGTGGCAGCCCCATTCCATTCGCGCCGATAAGAGATGTTAGGTTCTACGATATGCCTTCTCCTTTACATGTGCTAGTGACTGGATCCTGCGGCCTTATCGGATCCGAGGTCTGCGTCTTCTTCGCAAAGCGGGACTTCCGCGTCACCGGAATCGACAGTAATCATCGCGCGATCTTCTTCGGGCCCGAAGGCGATACCAGTTGGGTCCTGGAGCGGCTGCGCCGGGAGATCCCCGGCTACCGTCACGAGGCTCTGGACATTCGCAACCGCGAGGGCGTCCTGGCGCTCCTGGACGAGCTGCGTCCCGACCTGATCGTCCACGCCGCGGCGCAACCGTCCCACGACCGCGCCGCGGCCATTCCATTCCTCGATTTTGAGGTCAACGCCGTCGGCACCCTGAATATGCTGGAAGCCGCGCGCCAGTCCTGTCCCGAATCGCCGTTTATCTACATGTCCACGAACAAGGTGTATGGCGACCGGCCCAATACCATCCCGCTCGAGGAGCTCGAAACCCGATGGGAATACGCCGGTTCGACCTTCGCCAACGGAATCCCCGAGGACTTCTCCATCGACCAGAGCAAGCACTCCGTCTTCGGCGCCTCCAAAGTGGCGGGCGACGTCATGGTGCAGGAATACGGCCGGTACCACGGTATGCCAACCTGCTGTCTCCGTGGCGGCTGCCTGACCGGTCCCAACCATTCCGGCGTCGAACTGCACGGCTTTCTCAGTTACCTGATCAAGTGCAATGTGGAGGGGCGGGAGTACAAGGTCTTCGGCTACAAGGGGAAACAGGTCCGCGACAACATTCACTCCGAGGATGTGGCGCGCTTCATGTTCGAATTCTGGAAAGCGCCCCGCTGCGGCGAAGTGTATAATCTCGGCGGCGGCAAGCGGAACTCCTGCTCCATTCTCGAGGCGTTTCGTATGGCCGAGTCGGCCACCGGACGGCCCATGAACTGGCGCTACATCGATGAGAATCGCGTCGGCGACCATATCTGCTACTACAGCGATCTGCGCAAAATGAAGGCGCATTACCCGGGATGGGACATCACCAAACCTCTCGATCGCATTTTTGAGGAAATCGCCGATAGCTGGGTAAACCGGTTGTCGAAGACGGCCATCGGTTCATGAAACTCCTGATCACCGGCGTCTGCGGATTCGTCGGCAGTTCCCTGGCCGAGCGCCTGATCGAGCGCCGGCCCGGTCTTTCCGTGGCCGGCATCGACAACCTGATGCGTCCCGGCTCCGAGGGGAATCGCCTGCGCCTGCGCAGGCTGGGTGTGGATGTCAGGCATGGCGATATCCGTTCCGCCAGCGATTTCGAGGCCCTGCCCGCGGCCGACTGGGTGATCGACGCGGCCGCCAATCCCAGCGTCTTGGCCGGCGTCCAGGGAAGCTGCTCGAGTCGGCAGTTGTTCGAACACAACCTGGGCGGCCTGGTGAATGTTCTGGAGTACTGCAAAGCCCACCGTTCCGGCTTGCTGCTGCTCAGCACCAGCCGCGTCTACTCCATCCCGGCGCTGGCATCGCTGCCGCTCCGGGTTTCCGGAGACGCCTTCCAGTTGGACCCATCGGGTGCGCTTCCCCCAGGCCTGTCCGCCAAGGGCATCGGCGTGGATTTCTCCACCCAGCCCCCCATCTCGCTGTACGGCAGCACCAAACTCGCCTCCGAGTCCGTGGCTCTCGAGTACGGAGAAGCGTTTGGCTTCCCCGTCTGGATCGCCCGGTGCGGCGTGCTGGCGGGCGCCGGCCAGTTCGGCGGCCCCGATCAGGGCATTTTTTCCTATTGGATCAACGCCCATCTTCGGCGGCGGAGCCTGCGTTACATCGGCTTTAATGGAACCGGCTGGCAGGTGAGAGACGCTTTTCATCCGCGGGATCTAGCCGCTCTTCTGGATGCCATGATCTCGACCGCTCGCTCGGGCGGCCAGCGGATCTACACCGCCGGCGGCGGAAGGGACAATTCGATGTCGCTTGCCCGGCTGACTGCATGGTGCGACGCGCGCTTCGGCGCCCTGGCCCCGTCGCCCGACCCTCGCGAACGCCCCTACGACATTCCCTGGGTGGTGATGGACAACAGCGATGCGGAACGGGATTTCAACTGGCGAATCGCCGTCGCCATGGCCGAACTCCTCGATAACATCGCCAGCCATGCGGAAGCTCACCCGGACTGGCTGGAAAGAAGCGGCCTGTGAGTAAGCCATCCACCCCCCCCTCGCAGCCGCCCTTGCGTCTCCTCTCGGTCGTGATCCCGGCCCGCGACGAGGAAGGCAATATTGCCGGAACCGTCGAGCACCTGCATGTCGAGTTGCGCCTCCGCGGCATCGAGCATGAGATTGTCGTAGTGGATGACGGCAGCTCCGATTCCACCTGGGACATCCTGCGCAAGCTCACCCAACAGATGCCCATGCTGAACCCCGTCCGGAACACCGGTTCGCACGGGTTCGGCAACGCCATTGCGTGCGGCATCGACCACAGCCGCGGCGATGCCGTCGTCATCATGATGGCCGACGAATCGGACGACAGCCGCGATGTCGTCCGCTACTGGCAACTCCTGAACGAAGGGTGGGACGCCGCCTTTGGATCCCGCTTCATCCGCGGCGGAGGGGTGATCGATTACCCGGCCCACAAACTCCTGATCAACCGCCTGGCGAACACGTTTCTGAGGGTGATGTTTCACGTTCCGCTGAACGACTTTACAAACGCGTTCAAAGGCTACCGCCGGAGCGCTTTGGACGGTTGCCGGCCCTTCCTGTCGCAGCACTTCAATCTGACGGTCGAACTTCCGCTCAAGATCGTCGTGCGCGGCTACTCCTGGACCACCATGCCGATCACCTGGCGTAACCGGCGCTCTGGAATCTCGAAGCTCAAAATCAAGGAAATGGGCAGCCGCTATCTCTTCATCGCGCTCTACTGCTGGCTGGAGAAGTACTTCAGCCGGGGAGATTACAAACAGAAGAAATAGCCGCTGCGATTAAGGCGCAAACTCGTAGACCACCCAAGACGATGGATCGCCGCCAGCCGCGCCAAATGCAGCTACTCTGCGCCACGAAAGCGGGTAGTTTCTCAGCATCTCGTCCATGAAACGTACATGCGCCTTGAGTGGTGTGCGCAGTTGGAGGCGCCAGACGATCAAATCGACCGGGGCCCGGCGAAGAAACGCCATCATCTCCTCCGGCGACCGAACAAGCTCCACATAATGGCCTCCGAACCAGTCTTGCTTTGCAAATAGTTTGCCTGGGCGCAATAGCTCGTAGCCGGGACGATGGCGGTCTTGTATGGCGAATGCGGCGATCATCGGCCCTTCGAGATCCGGCGCCACGATAATCCGCTTGCCCGCCCATGCCGGATGATCGACGATGGCTTTGACAACCGGCTGGATCGAATACTCCGGCGGTCTCGGGTAGCCGCACAGGTGCGCGGCCGCAATGGAAAGCGTGAAGACCACCGCCAACGCTGGTACGATCCTCGCCCCCATCGCGCCACGCCTCCGCAACGGTTCGAGCGCCGCCACCCATCCCGCGAAGGAGAGTGCCAGCAGCGCCGCGGAGGCAACCAGCAGATACCGGCCTTCCGGGACGACCGGGGAAAGGAGGAGTAACGCGAGACAGCCGGCGCAGAGAAGGCCAAGCGCGACAAGATCCGCTCGCCACACCCTCGGCATGACAATCAAGGCGAGGAGGCCAAGGATAACAACAACCATCAAGACCGGCGGAAACATTCTGAAAGGTTGCAGTAAGAGAGGTCCCACGCGTCTCGCGATCGGCTCGCCCTGCTCGTGGGGAAGGCCCACCGCATACAGCTTCGCGGTCCATACCACCCACGGCGCGACGGGCAATGCGATCGCGAGGTGCAGCGCCAGGAAACTTGGCTTGCGCAACAGGCTAAATCGGCGCAGGCACAGACATGCGGCGAGCGGCATTACGCAGACATAAGCGCCGCTATATTTTGTGAGTGTGGCGCACGCACAGCACAGCCCGCAGTAGATCGCATTACGAGCCGTCGGCCGCTCGAAATAGCTCAACAGGCGTACGGCGGCGGCTAGGCAAAAGAACCCGACCATCTCATCGACCATCACGGCGCACATCCAGCGTTGGACTTCTGGAAGACTCAGAAACAGAAAACCCGCGCAACAGCCGGCTACAAACCCTCCCCGCTTTCGCACTAGAGCGTACAGAACCCATGCCATGCCCGCCGCCGCACCCGCCGAGACCAGCAGGGCCTGAAACCGCCCTACGCCGGCGACCAAAAACCATACCCCCGTCAGGATGTAGAACAGAGGCGGCCAGTATTCAATGGCGAAAAACGGGTAATGGGCGTAGTAATTCTGAGCGAACCGATACGGGGTTGAGGACAGGCCGGACGCGAGATAGTCCCGGACCATCACTCCGCCGATGAAGTGCGAAGGCTCGTCGGGATACGCGACAAAGGCGGCATGCCAGGCGCCGGTGGCGCCCTGCACCAACAGACAGAGCAGCAGAAAAGCGGCGGCGACCAGGACGGAAGACAAGGCCTTTCTGCCACCGATCGCCTTCTGCCTCCAGTAGAGTGGAGAATGGTGACCTTCTTTTGCAGCCCAAGGTATCGAAGTCAGCGTCTTTGCCCTCCCCGGCACCGACGTTCCATATTAGCAAAACCCTGAGGCTGCAATGATCCAACTCGCACCGGATGGAAAGCGGCGCCGGAATATCGGCATGCCGCCACGCGCGTAACGGGCATGCGCGTGCCCGGCGGGGGCATCACTGCCCGCCGATGAGCGGGGTGGGGAGGATGGCTTCTTTCTCATCTCCGATATGCCCGGGAACCGCCGCCTCCTGCTGGCGAACGCCCCGGATGCAAATCCGCAGAATTGCCCGGACCCCTCGAGCCAGGCAATCCAGGCGCGGACGTAGGGAAGCGACCTACCGCCGCCCGAGGCCGAGCCAGTCGATGAGCTTCGGGACCTGCGTTTCCCATGATCGCTCGCGCGCATATTCCACGCCTTGCGCCAGGTTCAGGTTGTGGTTGCCCTCGACGCAGGCCCGCACACAATCGGCGAAGTCCTGCTTGGTGGAGGCGATGAGGGCGGTATAGCCCGCTCCGGCGCCGGATACGGGCGTGGTGACGACAGGAACCGCGCAGGCATTGTAGTCCAGCAACTTCAGCAGGTCGTTACCCTTCGTGATGGCGTTATCGCGGTGCGGAATGATCGCGGCGTCGAAGGAGCGAATCACGGTCCCCAGCACGTCGTTCGGCGCCTCCGGCACGATTTGGGCGTTGGGGTATTTGGCGAGCGTCCCAATCAATCCTTCGCTTACCCACCCGACGAATAGAAACGTGAATTGCGGGAACGCCGAAATCAGGTACTCCAGCAGCCCGGCATCCACGCGATCCTCATGCAGGCTGCCGATGAACCCGATGTATGTCCGCCCCGCGGGCTTTGGAAACCAAGGCGGCAAACGGAAATCCGGAATGGTCTTCTGCAGCGAGTCGAAAGTCGTGCAATTCCGGAATAGGAGTTTGCAGGGGTGCTGGATCTTCGAAAAGACGTGTTCGTTCACGCAAAGGGTCTTGTCGGCGAGACGTAGCATCCGCTGCAATCTGCGTTCGGCGGACTGCCGGAGCTCCGGCGGTTCCAGGGTAGGAAGGTCGTCGGAATTGTCGAGCACAACCATCTCTGCGCGCCGAGCCAGGGCCGCCGCCAGGCCGCACTCGACGGGAACAATCGCATTCAGCCATAGAATATACCGGTCGCCGGCCATAAGACCCCGAATCTTACGGGCAAAGAGGGATCCGGACAGCCGGGCAAAGGTCTCTGTCCGGTAAGACAGGGGTAGGGCATTCTTGGGCCGAAGTACGATTACTGGCGCATCGCCCACCGCGTAAGTCGTCAGCGTCTCGACTATTGGAACGGCAAAGTAGTCCCTTACAGACTCGTGCGCCGTCCACGACAAGTTTATGTAAATGCCCCGATCCAATGCCGCGCCGCGAAGGAGATGCGTGAATAGCGCCAAATTGCGCTTCATTCGCCCAGCGCGCCACTGTAGATGGGATAAATCGACAAGAGTCATCGAGGAAACCTGGTGTTTACACGAGATCATGGTAACACGTGACAATGGCGACCGGGTCCATGCAGCCTTTACGATCCAGGACCGCGAGGCCTGGACGCCGGCGCTGGAAGCGGGCGGGCCAGGCCGCCCAGCCGCCGCACGGTAGGGCTCGCACGATTGAAGCGGCAGCCTCACACACGGCGCCGGTCACATCGGAAAATCGTCTTTTGACAATCCAGGGGCAGCGCGAACCGCGACACCTCCTCTTCGCTGAATCGATCGGTATAACGCAGTTGGGTAACCGTCCAGCCAGCGTCGCTCACCCGGCGGACATAATCTCCGGGACTGTACGTCCGGACGTGGTCGTACTGCCCGAAGGCTTTGCGCCGCCCTTCGGGCGTGGTGATCGACCAGTCCTCGTAAGTGTGATCGCGCGCCGCAACGTAAGGGACGGATAATAGCGCGATTCCATCCACCTTGCAAACCCGAAACAAGTTCACGCATGGCAGCTCGATCGTCTGGGATATGTTCAAACACGTGGTTACAAATCACAAGGTCGAAGCTGTTGTCGCGAAACGCCAGGGCTGTAATATCCGCCTTGACGGACACGTTGTTCGCGGAGAGGTCCATGGACACGTATTGGACTCCCGGCAGGGATCGAAGCTGTTGTGACAGGCAAGGCTCCGGCGCGCAGTGCAAAATCCGGTAGGCCCGCTTGCTTTCCGCGAACAGCTCCCGGCTCAAATATAGCCAG
>OBLU010002430.1_pt1 | contig 17192 bp, 9 predicted proteins | sample 1518681 | NCBI WGS metagenome assembly OBLU01 (sample SAMEA3539304, study PRJEB22396) | soil metagenome | biome: tundra; feature: field; material: soil | place: USA | collected 2010-05 | depth 0.15 m | reverse complement strand
AAGGAACTCGGCGCGAAGATTGAAATCAAAAACATGAACAGCTTTTCCGGCGTGCGCCGCGCGCTGGAATATGAAATCCCGCGCCAGATCGAGGTCGTGTCCAAGGGCGGCAAGCTGATTCAATCCACGCGCCGCTGGGACGACGTGGCGGGCATCACCGAGGAAATGCGCACGAAGGAACATGCGCACGACTACCGTTATTTTCCCGATCCCGACCTGATGCCGCTGGCGCCCACGGACGCGTGGCTGGCCGAGGTAAAATCGCGCGTGGTGGAACTGCCGTTGGCCCGCAAGCAACGGTTCATGAAGAATTACGGTTTGCCCGCATCCGATGCCCAGACGTTCGTGTGGGACGTGCCGCTGGGAAATTATTTTGAAGGTGTTGCAAAAAAGTCGAAGAACCCGAAATCCATTGCGAACTGGATCATCAACAACCTCCGGGCCAAGCTGGCCGAGGCAAATCAAAGTAGGGCAGGCGTCTCGCCTGCCCAAAATTCGGAGGAAGGGCAGGCGGGACGCGCTGCCCTACTTTACACGCTGGCCGACCTCAAATTCAAGCCGGAGGCAATCCTGGAACTGACCGGCCTGGTCGAGAACAAAACCATCAGCAGTTCAGCCGCGCAGCAGGTGTTCGCCGAAATGTTTGCCAGCGGCAAATCGCCGGCGGCGATTGTTCAGGAGAAGGGTCTGGCGCAGATGAGCGACACCGGTGCGATTGAAAAATTCTGCGATGAAGCCATTGCCGCGAATCCCGGCCCGGTGGCCGATTTCAGGTCCGGCAAGGTTGCCGCGTTGAATTTTCTCAAGGGCCAGGTGATGAAATTGAGCAAGGGCAACGCGAACCCGGCACTGGCCGGGGAAATTTTGGAACGGAAACTGAGGTAGCACCCGCCTCCGGCGGGTTCAATGCGGCGTCCCGCCGCATTGCACGGCCAATGGACAAAATTTCTCTATCGTAGTCATCACCAGCCAGCTGGCAACACTGTGTGTCCGCTTGTTTCGGGCGTGACGCCCGAAACCACCCGCGAGACGCGGGTGCTACATTATTTTCCATCCGCCTTCTTCAATTCGACGGCGTAAACCTGATTCTGGCCACTCATGTTGGAGCGGAAGATGAGCCATTTCATGTCCGGCGAGAACATGGCGTTGGGTTCCAGCGCATAATCGTGTTTGGCCATGTTTACCAGTTTTTCGGAATGGAACACGCCGGGTCGGATCAGGTTGCTGGTGTCAATGCTGCCTTCGGATCTGTCGGCCAGAAGTTCGGGACGAAAAAGGTAAATCCATTTTCCGTTGTCGGCGTGGGCCACCATGTGTTCGTCGCCGCCGTCGCCGGAAAACAGCTTTCCGTCGGGCGAGACGTTGAAATGCACCGACCACTCGTCGCGCTGCAAGTGGTACCAGGTGCGTTTGCCGGTGGAGATGTCGCAGCCCGCCACCCAGAAATCCTCGCCGCGCGGTGTTTGCAGGTCATACCAGATGGTCTTGCCGTCGGCGCTCCAGAATTCGTGTCCGGCGATTTCCATCGCCAGCTTCCGTTGGTGAATCAGCTTCAAATCCGTGCCGTCGGCGCGGATGGTCCAGATGCGATCCAATTTGTGCCACGGGCCTTCGTGGCAGAACATCAGCAGGTTCGGATCCGTCGGTGAAAATTGCAGATGCCCGAGCCAGTCGGTGCAGCGGTTGCATTTTTTTGTCTCGCCGGTCCGGAGGTCGTAGAAAAAAAGTTCCATCGGATAATGTTTGGCCAGGCGGTCCTCCATCATTTGACCCTTTTTCCCGCGTCGCTCATCGGCGGTCTGGATGTCGTTTCGCCGGTTCGGTCCGCCGTCAAAGAAATCCCGGTTCGTTCCCCAGTCCGTACGCCCGGTAACGGTGCCCGCCAGCAACGTTTCATCGGCGTTGACCGTCGCCACCTGTTCGCCGCGCGGCAACGTGACGATTGTGCGCGTGACCTTGGTGACAGGATCAACGGCGAAAACGGTGCGGTTCGTCGTGCCATAATAAATCTGCCCGGTTTTGCGGCCGACCATGATGACGTGCGCCCGGCCGGCAACAATGTTTTCGACCTGACGCGTCTGGAGATCGATCATCGCAATCCCGTCCGGCGTGGTGATGACCATCTTCCGTCCGTCGGGCGTGAAGGGGTTCAGGTTGAAGTAAAGGCTTTCGCTGCCGGGCTCGCGCGAAAGCTGGACGATGCGATGGCCGGTGTCCGGGTCAATCCATTCGGTCGGCGAATTAGTCGTCACCTCCGCCCGCGCCTGCAGGGCGAACGCGCAAACGACAGGCATCAAAATGGAGCAAACTCGTTTCAATTTGACGGGAGCGGTTTTGATTGATCCAAAATATAATCTTTCAGCGGACTGTCTTTCAGTTTGCGCAATCCTTCGATCACGCAGGCGGCATTAAATTCCGCGCCCGCCAGACTGAAATGCGTGTTGTCATGGGTCGTGTAAAAGATGGTTTTGATTTCGTTGGTGGTGAACCCGGCGTAATGATTCCGGATGATTTGATTCAGGTTGATGAAAAAAACGTTCTGGTTCGCGGCGATTTCGCGGGACCAGACGACATACCGGTCAACGTCGCCGGGTTTACGCGGCTGCGTCGGCATCCGCGGCACCGGCGAGCAAATGACCGGCGTCATGCCTTTGGCCCGCGCGTCGGCGATGTATTTGCGCAGGTACCAGCCGTAGGTGTGAACGACCTCCGGCTTTTTCATGATGGGATTGTAAATCTCCTTCGATTCCTCACCGAGACCGGGAATCGAACCGCGCGCGCGGTTCGTGTCGTCCAACGCGCCGCCGTCGTTGTGGCCGAACTGAATCAACACAAAATCGCCCGGTTTGGCGTCCACCAGGATTTTGTCCCACCAGCCCTCGGTTTGGAACGTGCGGCTGCTGCGGCCGCCACGGGCAAAATTCGTAACGCTGATTTTTGCCGGATCGAAGAACTGGCCGATGACATCGCCCCAACCCGTCAACCCCGGCCCGGTGTTGTGCACCGTCGAGTCCCCGGCGAGGAACAGCGTCGGCATGGTTGCCGCCGGGGTAACGGCGGTCGCATGAGCTTTTGCTTTCGGCGCCTGGGATTGGCATCCGGCCAGAAATAATCCCAGAATGACGAACGCGATTCCCGGCAGGTTCGGCTGGACAATCCAGCGAAACGGCTGGGGCATGATCGCGGTGATTTTCATCGAGACGGTCGTAATTCCATTGGTATCTCATCTTGGACGCGGGAAAGCAATCCAAGGTTAAGCCCAAAAACGCCTTGCGTCGGACGATAAAATGCCCGGAAACGAGGAGTTTCCCCCCGGCGGACATGTTTACTGCAGCACTATGCGATAAAAGCGCTGGGGATCCGATGGGGCGGGGTCGATCGTGAGCATCGTCGCATTGGTGGCAACGATGGTGCCGCCGAAATTGCTCCAGCCACCCTGGATTAAATTGGCGCAATACTGCATCTGATAGGTTTGTCCCACCACAGCGCTCCAGGTGAGTGTCAGAGCGCCCGCCGTCTGCGAAGCAAACAGGAACACCGGCGCCGTCCTGACGATGATGATTTGGAAAATGTTTCCGCCGCCACCGCTTCCGCCACTCGATGCCGTGCCGTAGAAATTGCCATCCGCGCCTTGAACCAATTCCGCATCGGGGCTGGAACCGTTGGTGCCGTTGACGTCGAACGAAAACAGGTTGGAGAGTGTTCCCGATGGAGACACTTGAAAAACCGTGCCGCGTCCGCCCGCACCGCCGTATTCCGTCGTGCCATAAAAATTGCCAGTTGTGCCTTGCATCAATCCCGCAGTCGGACTGCTGCCGTTGCCTCCGTTGAACGTGAAAAGCGTGGACAGCGTGCCCGTGAGCGTGACGTTGAAGAGGGTGCCATTCCCGCTGGTGCCCGAACCGTAAAAATTACCGTCCTTGCCTTGAACCAATGGTGCCAACGGACTGGCGCCGACGCTGGTCAAGGAAGCAACGAGTGAAAGAACTCCCGCGTGAGTCATTTTGAATATTGTGCCGGACGAACCGGGTCCGCCAATGGCCGTCACCCCGTAAAAATTCCCGTTGGTTCCCAGCACCAATCCAGTCGGTGGATAACAGCCGTTCGCATTGGTTGAAGTGAACGATATCAACGAAGTGAGCGCGCCATTCGAATCCATCTGAAAAACCGTGCCGAAATCGTTCGAACCACCCCGGAAAGTGGTGCCGTAAAAAAGGCCATTCGTTCCCAACGCCAGCCCGCCTTCGGGATACGCGCCATTGCTGCCGTTGAACGAAACCAACGGCGTGAGGGTTCCATCTTGAGTGATGGCGAATGCCGTGCCGAGGTTGCTCGTGCCGCCGTCGCAAGTGGTGCCGTAGAAAACGCCATTGGAACCAAGCGCCAGACCGGCCATCGGATAGGCGCCGTTGGTGAAATTGAAGGAAGCCAGGATTGCGAGCGTTCCCGCCGGCGTCATCTGAAAGACCGTTCCGCAGTTGTTCGAGCCGCCGTATTCGGTCGTGCCGTAATAATTTCCATCCGTTCCGGGCGCCAGTCCGGCATGAGGATTGGCGCCTTCGGTGCTGTTCAAATACACCAGCGTGGTGAACGTGCCGTCCGGAGCCAGTTTGAAGACGGTGCCGTTGCCGCCCGGAAGGCTGGATTCAGTTGTTCCATAAAAATTTCCATCCGCCGCGAGCGTCAACGGCGCGTCAGACCCGGAACCGTTGGCGCCATTGAACGAAACCAACCTGGTGAGCGTTCCGGACGGCGTGATTTGGAAGACAGTGCCAAAGCCATTTGTCCCACCGCCGACAGTCGTGCCGTAAAAAGTTCCATCCGCGCCGGCTGTCAGTCCGGCCTGCGGGTAGGCGCCATTCGTCCAGTTGAGCGAAATCAACCTGGTGAGCGTGCCGTTGGCCGTGACCTTGAATACTGTTCCGAAACCATTCGTCCCGCCGTTGTAGGTTGTGCCATAAAAATTTCCATCCGCGCCTTGCAATAATTTCCCGGTCGGATAACTGCCGTTCGTGCCTCTGAACGAAGCCAGATTTGTGAACGCGCCTGAAGATGCGACTTGAAAAATTGTCCCGGCGTTGCTGATGCCGCCGGACTGCGTCGTGCCGTAAAATTTCCCGTCCGTGCCTTGCACCAGTCCCGCCCACGGTATCGCGCCGTTTGTGCCTTGAAATGAAACCAGGGTGGTCAACACGCCTGAAGAGGTGACTTGAAAGACAGTGCCGACGTTGCCGGTGCCGCCGGATTGCGTCGTGCCGTAAAAATTTCCATCCGTGTCCTGCACGAGTTCGCCGAATGGGGAAGCGCCGTTTGGGGTGTTGAATTGAACCAGCGTTGTCAGCGCTCCGGACGATGTAACTTGAAAAACCGTCCCGCGATTGTTCGCGCCGCCCGATTGTGTCACGCCATAAAAATTTCCATCCGTTCCCAAAGTCAGACGGGACTTTGGATCCATGCCATTCGTGCCGCTGAACCAAACCAGATTGGTGAACGCCCCATTGGTGGTCACCTGGAAAACCGCGCCGTAGCCGGCCGGACCGGTTTGATGCATGGTGCCGTAGAAATTTCCATTCGCGCCCTGCACCAAGCCGTTCGGGAAAAAGTCGGGGCCTTTGAATGCGTGAATTTCAACGGGCACGGCGGCGTGCATGATGAATCCGGGCAGGAAAATCATCAGACCAATCAACGATGCGATGCTCTGAAAAGTTCCGCGCCGGCGAATGTGATTTTTTGCTTTAGGTTTCATTTTAATCGGTGGTCATTGGCGCCTGCAATTCAATGGTCAAGTTCGAGGTAATTAAGAATCTGATACTCCTGTTCTTGTGATTGTATTGATTCGGTGACAGAAAATGTCTGAATCAAATTGTAAGCCTGAACATTCTGTGAAAACTGCACACTGCCGTCGGTAAAAAGCACATTCCAGCCGCGTTCACGAAAATGAGCGAAAAACGCGGGGTCAAAATAGTCCACGACGAACAGCTTGTGCGGCTCCAAATCGCTGGTTTTTTGGTAGCGGCGGGCAATGTTGTAGTTGGTTGCGTCAACTATTCGCGGATTAAATGCATAACTGGATCTGACAGTTCCACCTGAATCGGTTGTCAATAAAGGCGAGTAAAAATTCGCGCCCAAAGGCGCGCCCCACTGCTCCGGGCAGTAAAAAATACTTCCATTGCCGGCAAGGCCGGAACGGTAGAGATAACCTAAATTTTGATAATTTGTAGGGGTTGCATTTGTCGGAACAGATGCGTTCGGCGTGGTTCCTGCATATACATATCGTGTATAATGCATGCCACCCAAATTGTTAAACTTCCCACCACCGTTGAAGCCCCCAACAGTGCAGATTGGCAGCATATCCTTGTATTCAGTCGCATAAATCATGGATGCCACGCCAATCTGGCGGAGATTGTTGGCGCACTGCGCGCGCCCGCCTTTGTTCATGGTGCCGGCCAATGCCGGCAGCAACGTCACCGCCAGCAACACGACCATCGCAATCACCACCAGCAGTTCAATCAGGGTGAAGGCGTGTTCGGGTTGCCTCGGAACCGTCGGCGTCCGGTTCGATTGTTTTAAACGGTTTGATTTGCTCATAAACATTTTCATCCTACCAATAGCTCGCGAGCCCAAGAACGATTCTTTCAAAAATCTTTCGGAAAATCTGCGCGGATCCGACTCACCCGCAATGGTTTGTCCAAAATGAAGAAATCGGGCGGTCAGTGGCGTGCGTGTTTCAGCAGCCAGATCGGGCATCAAAGCCCACCGATGATGACGCCGACAATAGCCTTCACCACCGTTTTCAGGAGCGATTAATTGGATTCGAAAACGCGGTAAAAGCTGGAGGGTGTGGCCGCAGGCGCAAGGTAAGAACCCTGGCTGCCGGTCACCGAGACGTTGCCCGGCGCGGTCAGCCACACTGGATCATTCAAATTGGTCTTGTATTGAATTTGATAGCTCTTGCCCATCACCGCCGGCCAGGTGAGGGTGACGGTGCTGTTGGCCGTGGCGGCAGCCGAAAGCCGGAACACAGAATTTGGATTGGTGGGATCCGTGCCGGCGAGATACTCCTGCAAATTGGATGCGCCATCGCCGTCGGCGTCATCCGACGCACGCGAAAGGTCGCCCGCCTGCCCGGTCGGATGCCCGAAATACTGCATCATCCACCAATCCGGAATCCCGTCCCCATCGCTATCGACATTGACCGTAACTCCAAAAGCATCCTGCACGCGGTTCAGATCGCCGGTCACCAGACCGGAGCCCAGGTCCAGGAAGGCAATCGTTGAGCCGCCATCACTGACCACGGGCCGGGACACCCACACAAACGGGCTGGACCCGGCCTGCCCGGCGGTCAGCACCGTGGTGGATCCGGTGAAGCGATTCATGAGAAACACGTTGGGCGGCGCGGTGGTGTCTCCAATCACCGTATTGGTCACGATGCCGCGGTACGCCACGAACTGCCCGCTCCCGCTCATCACCGGCGCGTCAGACGCTGCGTCCCAGCTGCCGGTGCCCGGGCCGGCAAGACCAACCAGGGACAGCGTGCCGGTCTGGAAATCGCGCAAATAAACCTTGTTGGTGCCGTCGTCTCCGGAACCCAGGTTGGCGGTGGAAACGAAGGTCAACCAGCGGCCGTCATCGCTCCAGCCGGCGGCGTTCCGGATGGTAGCCGTGCTGGTGATTGAGAAAAGATTCGATCGGGTGGCGATGTTGTCCACGTAAAGGTTGGGACACAGGGTGTTGGCAATCCGATAAAGGATTTTTGTCCCGGTTGGATCAATGGCCGCCGAGGTTACGGCCCCCGCATTGGTGTAGATGTCCGTGCCGAGCTGGGTGTCCCGGATTTGCAACCTTGTGGTTGAACTAACGCCGTACGCGTAGGCAACGTAACGGCCGTTGCCGCCCAGGGAAGGACCGAAAGCATAGTAATTGGCACCCTTCAGTCCCACGGTCTGCCCCAGATTCACATCGCGCCAGTAAGTGTTCACCCCGCTGGTTAATCCTGCAGCCAGATTTGACGCCCGGCTCAGGAAGGCAACGTAACGCCCATCCGGACTCATCACTAAATCGGAAGCGTCGTTGTTCCCGGGGCTGACCCCGTCGGTTCCCACGCTGACCAGCACGGTGGTGCCCGCCTGAAGATCGCGGCGGAACACATTGCCATTGGTATTGATCGGGCTGGTGACCAGGTTGGATGCCCCGCTGATAAACGCCACGTATTGGCCGTTCGCGCTGATGACCGGGTTTCCGGAACCGCCGCCCAGGGCCGGCCCGCCGTTCAGCCCAACGCTCACCAGCAGGTTGGTCCCGTTCACCAGGTCACGCACAAAAACGTCCGGCTGCTGGTTCGTGTCGTTGGGAACCAAGTCATCCGCCGGGCTGGCAAAAGCCACCCACCGGCCATCTGCACTGACCGATACCGGGGACAGCGTGCTGAATCCATCAGCCGCTTTGGGAATCACCGTCGCATTCCTTTGCGAAACCATTTCCGTGGTCGCCGCGACCAGGTCCCGCACGAAAACATCCTCGGCGCGATTTTTGTCCAAGGCCACCAGGCTGCCGTCCGGGCTACAGAAGGCGACGTATCGCCCATCCGCACTCAGGCCCAGGGTCGTCAGGGTTTCTCCGGCCGAGCCGATGCCGTTGGTGTCCACGTCCACCAATTGCGTGGTGCTGGAGGACAGATTGCGCAAGTAAACATGAAACACATTGGTCACGGCATTGGCGACCAGATTGGTGGCATTGCTCAGGAACGCCACGAACCGGCCATCGGGACTGATCACCGGCGCACACGAGGCCGTATTGGTCGGGACGCCGCTGCCATTATCACTGACCAGTGTGTCCGTGGTCAGTTGTGCATCCCAAACGTGAACGCTGGAATAACCCGAACTCAGAGACCCTTCATGCCGGACATAAGTGATGTAACGCCCGTCCGGTGTCATCTCGGGCCCGTAGCTTTCATCGAGGTCAACAGACCCTCCGATCCCGTTTGTATTGACCACCGCAGTCGTCCTCGTGGTTGAATCGTATTGCAGAATCACGTCGGCGCCCGTCGTAGTCGTCGCGCCGGCTTTGAATGTGACGTAGCGTCCGTCATCACTCAATCGCGGATGATACGACGGAACGTTGTTCTGGCCGAGCGCGGCTAGCACCAGCGCCGCGACATTCGTGCTGGCCCAAGTCGTCGTGCCGGCGACCCGGTCGCGCACATACACTTCACCCGCGGAAGTGGCGGGGACCGAGGACACCAGACCCGTTGCGCTGCTGAAAAACGCCACGTACCGGCCGTCCGGCGTGATGACGGGCGTGGCAAAGAGCGGGTTGGCGCTGCTGGAGGGCGAGCGCGCCCCGGGGCTCACCAGCCAGGTCGTTTGCGTGATCAAATCCCGCACGAAAACATCCGGAATCCCGTTGGTGTCTCCGGCCACCAGGTTCGTCGCGGCGCTGATGAACGCCACGCAGGTGCCGTCCGGCGTCATGACCGGATCCGTGGAAGCCCCATTGGCAAAACCACCGTTCGCCGCCACGCTGATGAGCCGGGTTGTACCCGTGTAGGTGTCGCGCAGGAAAATGTCGCTGACCCCGTTCGTATCCCCGGACACGAGGTTGCTGGCATCGCTTTGGAACACGATGTAGCGGCCATTGGCGGATACCTGGCCGAGCATCGAATTGCCGTTGCCGCCGCCGGTGCCGCTGAAATTGCCGCTGGCCAGCATCGTGGTGTTGCCGGTGCGGTCGCGCAGGAACACGTTCAAGACCGACAAACTGTTGCCACCGGGCACGAGATCGTTGGCCCCGCTGGTGAACACCACAAAACGGCCGTTGGGGCTGAGGCCGGGCGCAACGGAACTATCGTCGCCCCCCGCCGGGAAGGGCACGGCGGGATTCCGCGCCGAAAGCAATTGCACCGGCACCGCATTGGCCAGGGGAACAAATATCGCCATGGCCAGAAACCAGACTGCCACCGCAAAACTGCCACTGAAAGCCTTCGGGGCCGCAGGCACCAGGCGCGAGTTTCGGTTCGTGAATTCACCGCCGTCAGAAGTTCTTGTTTTCATGGTTCCGGGAAGTTGAAGGTTCTATTTTTGTTCATCGCGCCTGGAGATTATTTGGAGAATTACATCGTTTCAGTCGCCGGACATAACCGTCCACATGCCTTTGGGATTGGTGAGCTTGAGAAGCGGAGAGCCCGACGCGGTACCGACGGTGTCTTCGATCTTTAACGCTTCCACGTGACCGTCATGGAAGAGATAGTTGAACCGGTTATTGTGCGCCTGATACAACTGCTGGCCTTCGCTGTAACCGCCGGAAGACAGATGTGCCGAATCGGTGGGGGCAGCTGTGTCAGTTTGATAGAGGTTACCGAAGCCGCCGGAACTTCCACTCGAAGTTTGCGGGCCGAGGCAACAACAAGGCCAGATGTTTCCCATGCAAGCTTGGCTGCTGGCATCTTCGCACAGCAGAATGGTGCCACCGGGATCCTTCACCACGGAAGTTTTGTAACCCTTCGCGTCCCAATCGGGGCTACCACTCGAGGCAGACCAGTAAATTCCGACGCCATGACGGCCCGGTTGGTTTAAATCCGGCAGGGGATACTTCCCGCTCTGAGGGTCAACTTGAAAATCCACTCCCCAACTGGAACCCGCGCTGTTCATGGCATAAGTCCGGGGGGCGAACTGAAGCGGGGCGGTTGGATCACCATTCACATGCATCCAATTAATTTTTGGCAACGTTGCGTCAACCGGACAGGCCACGACCGGCAGTCCGACGGCGTAACCGGCCGCCGCCGCATCGTTCGTGTTCACCTCATAGACGCCCATAGCCGCCTGACTTACGGTCACGTTCTGACCGCCGCTGATGTAGGCGTAAATCCAGGAGTCCCACGCCAGCACACCGCTACTGGCTTGATAACCGGCGGGGGGTAACATTTCATTATGGTCCTGGGCGAACAGGCTGAAACCCACCTGGAGCTGTTTCAGGTTGTTCTGGCACTGGATCCGCCAACTGTCCGTTTTGGTGCCTGCGAGTGCCGGCACCAGCAGCAGTGCCAGCACCGCGAGCGTTCCAACCACCACGAGCAGTTCGGTGAGGGTAAAGGCCTGGTCCGGTTGCGCCTGGACCGACGGCGTCGGATTTAAATGGTCTGAATGGACTGATGGATTCATAATTAATTAGTATCCTGTCACAAGATAACTCGCAGGAACAAGGGCGATTCTTTCAAAAATCGTATTAAGAATTTTAACACGCATCCAACCCGCTTGCAACAACTTGCCCAAAACAAGCAAACCCGGCAGGGGCACGACACCTCTGTTTTGATTCGTGAATTCACCGCCGTCAGAAGTTCTTGTTTTCATGGTTCCGGAAAGTTGAAGGTTCTATTTTTGTTCATCGCACCTGGAGATTATTTGGAGAATTACATCGTTTCAGTCGCCTGATATAACCGTCCACATGCCTTTGGGATGGGTGAGCTTGAGAAGCGGAGGGCCCGATGCGGTGCCGACCGTGTCTTCGATTCTTAACGCTTCCACGTGACCGTCATGGAAGAGATAGTTGAACCGGTTATTGTGCGCCTGATACAACTGCTGGCCTTCGCTGTAACCGCCGGAAGACAGATGTGCCGAATCGGTGGGGGCCGACGGGTCAATTTGGTAAAGTCCGGCCCAATTCGCCACCCCCGGTTGCGGGCCGAGGCAATTACAAGGCCAGATGTTCCCCATAGAGCCCTGGCTGTTGGCCAATTCGCACAGCAGAATGGTGCCACCGGGATCCTTCACCACGGACGTTTTGTAACCCTTCGCGTCCCAATCGGGGCTTCCACTTGAGGCAGACCAGTAAATTCCGACGCCATGCCGGTTCGGTTGGTTTAAATCCGGCAGGGGATACTTCCCGTTCTGGGAGTCAACCATGAAATCCACCGCATAAGTGGAACCCGCGCTGTTCATGGCATAAGTCCTGGGTGCAAACTGAAGATTGCCACCCGGTCCGTACATCCACATGATCCTGGGCTGCCGGTCCGCCGGGCATAATTCGATTGTTTCCATGGTAGGCGAAGAACCGGCCCACAGAATTCCTTGGGTCCACGAGCTGTCTGAATTGGTGTCACCGAAATAGTGGTGAATATAAGCGTCCCACGCCAGTACACCGCCACTAGATTCATAACCGGCGGGGGGTAACATTTCATTATGGTCCTGTGCGAACAGGCTGAAACCCGCCTGGAGCTGTTTCAGGTTGTTCTGGCACTGGATCCGCCAACTGTCCGTTTTGGTGCCTGCGAGTGCCGGCACCAGCAGCAGTGCCAGCACCGCGAGCGTTCCAACCACCACGAGCAGTTCGGTGAGGGTAAAGGCCTGGTCCGGTTGCGCCTGGACCGACGGCGTCGGATTTAAATGGTCTGAATGGACTGATGGATTCATAATTAATTAGTATCCTGTCACAAGATAACTCGCAGGAACAAGGGCGATTCTTTCAAAAATCTTACAGGAAATTTCCGCTCGGATCTGCCTCACTGGCAATGACTTGTCCAAAACAAGCAAACCCGGCAGATCGATGGAGGGTGTGTTTTAGCAGAGGCGGCGCGGCAGCGCCGCCCTACCACGCAAACCCGGCAGGTCAGTGGGGGGTGTTTTAGCAGCCAGATCAGGCGCCAGAGCATGCCGACAATGACACAAAAACCGATGTACGGACCGGTGACGCCGACGGCAACCTTCACCACCGTTTTCAGGAGCGATTAATTGGATTTAAAAACGCGGAAAAAGCTTTGGGGTTGAGCCACCGGAGCAAGGTAATAACCCTGGCTGCCCGTCACCCAGACGTTGCCCGGCGCGATCAACCACACTGGATCATTCAAATTGGTCGTGTATTGAACCTGGTAGCTCTTGCCCGGCACCGCCGGCCAGGTCAGGGTCATCGTGTTGCTGGCCGGGACGGCCGCCCAAAGCCGGAACACAGAGTTTGGATCGGTGGGATCCGTACCCGCGAGATACTCCTGCAGGTTTGACACGCCATCGCCATCGGCGTCATCCGACGCACGCGAAAGGTCGCCCGCCTGCCCGGTCGGATGCCCGAAATATTTCATCATCCACCAATCCGGAATACCGTCACCATCGCTGTCAATCAAAGCAGCATCTAAAAAGGTTCCGAAAGCATCCGGCACACGATTCAAATCGCCGTTAACCAGGTCGGTACCCAGGTCCAGGAAGGCAACCGTCGCACCGTCATCGCTGATCACGGGCCGCGACACCCAGACAATCGGGCCGGATCCGGCCTGCCCGACAGTCAGCAGCGTGTTCGATCCCGTCAAGCGGTCGAAGAGGAACACGTTCGCGAGCGCAGTGAGTCCGGTGGTATTGGTCGCGACACTGCGGTACGCCACGAACCGCCCGTCGCCACTTATCACCGGCGCATCAGAAACTGCCACCCAGCCGCCGGCGCTCGGGCCGGCAACGCCAATGAGGGAAAGCGTGCCAGCCTGGAAATCGCGCAGGTAAACCCTGTTGGTGCCGTCGTATCCGGAACCCAGGTTGGTGGTGGATAAAAAGGCCAAACAACTGCCGTCATCGCTCCAGCAGGCAGCGTTCCGGATGGGAGCCGTGCTCTGGATCGAGAAAAGATTCGACCGGGTGGCGATGTTGTCCACGTAGAGGGTGTTGGCAATCCGATAAAGGATTTTTGTCCCGGTCGGATCGATGGCCGCCGAAGTTACAGTTCCCGCATTGGTGTAGATGTCCTTGCCGAGCCGGGTGTCCCGGATTTGCAACCTTGTGGTTGAAGTAGAACCGCCGTACGCGTAGGCAACGTAACGGCCATCGCTGCTCATCGAAGGACCGAAAACATAAGGACCGTGAGCATCGTAATTGGTACCATTCAGTCCCACGGTCTGCCCCAGATTCATGTCCCGCCAGTAAGTGTTCAGCCCGCTGGTCATTCCCGCAACCAGGTTTGTCGCCGAGCTCAGGAAGGCAACATACCGTCCATCCGGGCTGATCACCGGAAGGGAAGCATCATTGTTCCCCGGACTGATACCATCGGTTCCCACGCTCACCAGAACGGTGGTCCCGGTCTGAAGATCGCGGCGGAACACATTGGCATTGGTATTGACCGGGCCCGTGACCAGGTTGGTTGCCGCGCTGATAAACACCACGTAACGGCCGTCCGCGCTGATGAGCGCGTTTTCGGAGTTGCCGCCCAAGGCCGGACCTCCACCGGACGCGACGCTTGCCAGAAAGTTGGTGCCGTTCACCAGATCGCGCACAAAAACGTCCAGCGCCTGGTTCGTGTCGTTGGGCACCAGGTCATCCGCCCGACTGGTGAAAGCCACCCATCGCCCATCCGTACTGACCGACAAGGGAGACAGCGTGCTGAACCCATCAGCCGTTTGTGGAATCACCGCCGCATCCCTTTGAGAAACCATTCCCGTGGTCCCCGCAACCAGGTCCCGCACGAATACATCATCGGCGCGATTTTTATCCAGGCTGACCAGGCTGCCATCCGGACTGCTGAAGGCGACATATCGCCCATCCGCGCTCAGGCTCAAGGTCGTCAGGGTGTCGTCGGTCGAGCCAATGCCGTTGGTATCCACGTCCACCAATTGCGTGGTGTTGGATTGCCGGTCGCGCAGGTAAACATGAAACCCATTGGCCACGGCATTGCCGACCAGATTGGTGGCGTTGCTCAGGAACGCCACGAACCGGCCGTCGGGACTGATATTGGGCGTGTGCGAGGTCGTGTTGGTCGGGACGCCGCTGCCATTATCGCTGGCCAGTGTGTCCGAGGCCAGTTGCGCATCCCAAACGTGAACACTGGCATAGCCCGAATTAGTGGAACCTTCCTGCCTGGCAAAAGCGATGAAACGCCCGTCCGGTGTCATTTCGGGACCATAGGTCTCATCAACGTCCACCGATCCTCCGATCCCGTTTGTATTGACCACCGTGGTCGCCCCCGTGGTTGAATCATATTGGAGAATCACTGCAACGCCCGTCGAAGCCGTCGCGCCGGTTTTGAAAGCGACGTATCGTCCGTCATCACTCAACTGCGGATGATAGGACGGCGCGTTGGTCTGCTGGATCATGGCCGATACAATCGCGGCGGCGTTGGTACTGGCCCAGGTCGTGGTGCCCGTGAGCCGATCTCGCACATACACTTCGCCTGTGGTGGTGCCCGGGACTGCGGACACCAGGTTTGTCGCCCGGCTGAAAAACGCCACATACCGGCCGTCCGGCGTTATGACCGGCGTGGCCATAATTGTGCCGGGGCTGACGAGGGCAGAACAAAGCGCCCCCACGCTCACCAGGTCGTTCGTCCCAGCCACCAGATCCCGTATAAAAATGTCCGGAATACCGTTGGTGTCTCCGGAAACCAGGTTCGACGCCCGGCTGATGAAGGCCACATACCGGCCATCCGGCGTCATGACCGGATCGGTCGAGGCCCCGTTCGCCGGACCACCATTAGTTGACGCACTCACCAGTGTGGTTGTCCCCGCCACCAGATCGCGAACAAAAATATCCGTCACTCCGTTCGTGTCGTTCGGCACGAGATTGCTGGCGTCGCTTTGGAAGACAACGAATTGCCCGTTGGTGGAGACCTGGCCGAGCATTGAACTGCCGTTGCCGCCGCCGGTACCGCTCAAATTGCCGCTGACCAGCACCGTGGTGTTGCCGGTGCGGTCGCGCAGGAACACGTTCAGGCTGTAAAAACTGTTGCCACCAGGCACCAGATCGTTGGCCGCGCTGGTGAACACGACAAAACGGCCATCGGGACTGAGGGTGGGAGCAACGGAATTACCATCACCGCCCACCAGCAGAGGGACGAAGGGATTCCGCACCGAAAACAATTGCACCGGCCCTGCATTGGCCGGGAGAACTGATACCGCCACGGTCAGAAACCAGACTGCCACCGCGAAGCTTCCACTGAAAATCTTCGGGGCCGCTGGCATCATCGGCGGGTTTTGATTCGCGAATTCACCGCCGTCAACAATTCTTGTTTTCATGGTTCCAGGAGGTTGAAGGTCCTGTTTTTCAATAAAAATAACTTTGGTTGCCGAGATTGCCGGTGAATTGCCACGCAATGTTTTCACGAGTATGGGTTTCCACGTGGCCGTCGGCAAAACCCACGTTGATTGATTGCAGACTGCCATTATAGAAATGACCCCAACCTATTTGCCCCGCCCTAGGTGGAGGGATTAAATCTACATTAGTGACGGCGGTGCCGCTTTCCGCCAGATCGCTGATGATAGGCTGTTGAGAGACGGAAGTATCGCTTGTCTTTAGCGGCCAGGGAAGCGCACCGACCGGGGCATTCTGGATAGCACCCCAGTTAGGCCAGGGGAATAATGACCCCCCGTCGGGCGTGGCTGGTCCACGCCCTGCTAAACTTGTCTCCCGTGGCACCCACCACAAGTGTAAAAGTTTTGCATACCCTCCGTTATTCGAGCGGCCATAGCCAACGGTCGCATCGCCCTTGGGGGATGTAAACCATTGATTAAGTTCTGAAACGGAACGAATGTCACGATGAGACGGAATACCATAGACATAAAACCAGGCATTGGCTTTATCCAGATCTTCCTGTCTGACCGGGCAAAAATTCATGGCTATTGTCATCCCATAAGGCACCAAATTGGAAAGAAAATTGGTGGCGACGTCAGTCGGATTTCCGGCGCTAAAAGTAGTTTTAAAGGAGGGCATGCAGCCCTGCGGATCGTCCGAGGCATACACAGCGGCCATCTGCACCCACTGCTTGTAGTTGGCAGTGCAATTGGAAACCATGGAGGGATATTTCGCCTTGGCCAGCGCCGGCAACAACGTCATCGCCAGCAATGTGACCATCGCCAGCACCACCAGCAGTTCAATCAGGGTGAAGGCGTGTTCCGGTTGCACCGGAACCATCGGCGTCCGATCCAATTGTTTTAAACGGCTCGATTTGCTCATAACCTGTTTATCCTACCAATAGCTCGCAAGCACAAGGGCGATTCTTTCAAAAAATCTTACAAAAATTTTCCATTGGGATTTGCCTCACTGGCAATGACTTGCACAACCCGGCAGGTCAGTGGTGGATGTGCTTCAACAACCAGATCAGCCGCCAGAGCATGCCGACGATGACACCAAAGCCGATATACGGACCAGCGGTGCTGATGATCTGGATCAACCGCTGTCGGGCATTTTCGATGCGCGGGTCGTAGTGGCTGAATTGGAACGCCAGCAAAACGG
>OBLU010002429.1_pt1 | contig 17206 bp, 12 predicted proteins | sample 1518681 | NCBI WGS metagenome assembly OBLU01 (sample SAMEA3539304, study PRJEB22396) | soil metagenome | biome: tundra; feature: field; material: soil | place: USA | collected 2010-05 | depth 0.15 m | reverse complement strand
TGGGCGAAGCGGGCGATGCCGCCGAGGCGCTCAAGTTGGTCCTGGAGCACCGCCCGGACCTGGTGCTGCTCGATATCAGCATGCCCGGCATGTCGTCGTTCGAAGCCGGACGCCTTATCGAAGAACATTGCGCCGGCACGCGCATCGTGTATCTGACCATGCACGAGGATTGGGAGTATGTGCAGCAAGCCCTGCGCTCGGGCGCCAGCGGGTACCTGCTGAAAGATACTCCCACGCGACTCTTGTTGAGCGCGCTGCGCGAAGTGCACCGAGGCGAGCAGTCATGGAGTCCGCGGGTCAAGACCAAATTGAAAGACGGCGCGATTCTGCGGGACCAGGCGTTACGGACGCCGCTGCGAAGGAGTACCCTGACTCTGCGCGAGCGCGAAGTGATGAAATTGCTCGCCGAGGGGCATACCGTGAAGCAAGCGGCGGCAGTTCTCGGAGTCAGCGTCAAGACGGCGGAAGCCCACAAGTTCAACTTGATGCGCAAACTCGACATTCACAACAAGGCGCAACTGGTTACGGTTGCCATCCAGAAGAAGATTCTTCCGCTGCCCGCTCCGATCTAGGGGCATCAGTCTCGCGCCGGTTTCATAGCTGCGGCGGCGAGACTGGCGAGATCGGGAACCTCCAGGTTCGGCCGTTTTTCGGAGGCGGACGCCGCGGAAGCTCGAACCGCGCCGATTCCGGGACGAGCCGACTTCCGGTTCACCCACACCGTCGAGATGCCCAGCGACCGTGCCGGGACCACATCGTGATACACGCTCTGCGCGGCGTGCAACAGTCGATCCGGAGAAATCGCAAGCGTGCGTAAGGCCATCTGAAAATTGTTGAGGGAAGGCTTGTAGCTTCTCGCCTGTTCCGCCGTGATCACGGCGTTGAATTCCACGCCCAGACGCTTTCGCGTCTCCGCAAATAGATCGTCGTCAATGTTTGAAATCACGACAAGCTTATAGCGCTTCCGCAGTTCGCCGAGCGCAGCCACCGTATCCGGAAAAGGCGGCCAGGCGCGGACGGATTCGTCGAGCGATTGTATGTCGGCGGAACTGGCCTGGAAACGGAAGCGATCGGCAAACGCCCGCACCACTGCTTGCAGCACATTGCGGTAATTTTGGTACGGCCCGCTTTCCGCCTCTGCCTCAAATTCCCCGTAGAGTTTGAGAATGGCAGCGTCGGGAAGATCTTGACCGTGGCTCGCAAGCACGGCGCGCAGTACCGGCAAAATCCCCGACTCCCAATCAATCAGAGTGCCGTAGCAGTCAAAACTGATGGCGGTGAAACGCGAGAAATCCATAGGCAAACCAACGGGGCGATTCGAAACTTAGGCGCGAACTCTGTTTCTACGCCTTCTGTTCGCTGAACAGGTCAAGCCCTGGCGCTGCCGCGACCGTCGGCGCTGCGGAATCTGGCACATTGGTTTTCGCAGCCGCCGTTTCTTTCCCTTGCATAAATTTTCTGGAATCGAGCAGCGGCCGCCCCAGCGACGCATTGTAGCTGGTCCACGGGCCTTCGAGTTCGGCCTCGCGCTCGAAGTGGGCGCGCATCGCCTCCATCTTGGAATCCAGATCGTCGAGATAGTGCAGCATGAGCGCTTCGGGAAACATCGGCAGCTTGGGCGATCCGAATTCGTACTGCCCGTGGTGGCTGATGATCAGATGCTCGAGCAGGGCCTTCAGCTCGGCGGGAAAGCCGGGCAACTGCGCGAGCTTGGCTTGCAGCATCTCCAGCTCGATGATCATGTGGCCGAGCAGCTGGCCGCGCGTGGTGTAGGAAAACGCGCGGTTGTAGGTCAGTTCGTGAATCTTGCCGATGTCATGCAGAAACGCTCCCGTCAACAGCAGGTCGCGGTTGACCTGTGGATAGTTCCGGCACATCAGGTCGCAGGAGCGGAACAGGGACACGACGTGATCGAGCAGTCCGCCGATGTAGGCATGATGAAGCGTCTTGGCCGCGGGGGCATTGCGGTAGCGCTCGGCGATCTCCGCATCCGCCATGAACAACTCCACCAGCGCCTTCAGATGCGGATTCTGGAAGGTGGCAACGAACTCGGTCAGCGTCCTCCAAAGTTCGCCGATATCCTTGGTGGTCTTGGGCAGGTAGTCGGTGAAGTCGATCTCAGCTTCTTCCATGCGGCGCAGCTTGTGAATCGTGAGCTGAAAACGATTCTTGTATTTGTTGACGAGCCCTTTGATCTTGAGAAAATCTTCCTGCTCGAAGGCGTCGATGAATTCCTCGACGTTGTCCCACATCTTGGCTTCGATCTGGCCGGTGCGATCGGCCAGGGTCAACGCCAGATAAGGCTCGCCATTTTTCTTGGCTTTCACCTGCTTCGAGACCACCACGAAGCTGGAAGTGATGATCTTGTTTTCCTGCTGGGAACATTCGGAGATAAAAAACTCTTTCATGAGCCTCCGCGAAATCGGCCTGCCGCATCCAGCGCTTGAAGAGGTTGCGGAAAAAGTCGTCTCTGGGCAAGAGCCGCGCCCTCAGCGGCTAAAGCCGTATTCAAACAAATGCAGTTATCGCAGCGCTGAAGCGCTGCGCCACCTAAAATCACGTGCAACTTCGAGTTTTTCCGCAGCATGTGAAGGCGCATCATCGGTACCACGCTTGCGGTATGTCTAAAGGCATGCCCTGATACGAATCTCACCGCGCCACGGAAGATTAGCCTAAAACACGCCCAATTTCTTCTTCTTTCTCAGTTTCTTCGCTTTGTCTTCTTTGGCCGTGGTTTCGATGGGCTTGGTTTGCTTGGCGCTTGCTCCCGAGTCGATATAACCGTTCTTGTAGTCAATGAAGGCTTCTTCGCGCAGCGTAGTCAGAAAAGCCCGCAGCGCCGGCTGCAGTTTCTGCATGTACAACGCATCCTGGATGCGCGGCTCCACTTGCTTGAGAGTGGGAATGCCCGCCGCCTGATGCTCGGTCACTTGCAGGAATACGAAACCTTGCTTGGTGCGAACTACATCCGTAACTTCGCCGGCTTTTAGCGCAAAAACCTTGTCTTCTAATTCTTTCGAGAGCGTGCCGCGCTTGAAAGGACTGCCGAGGTCGCCGCCGTCTTTCGCCGACGGTCCATCGGAATACTTTTTCGCCAGGTCCGCAAACTTTGCTCCCTTGCGGACCTGATCGAGCAGATCCTGCGCCTTGGCCTGGGCGGCGGCCAGAGCTGCTTCGGTCTCAGCCTCCGAGGGCAGCTCGGGCTTGCCGTCGGCGCCGACAGCTGGCTTGGCAGGTGTTTTGGGAGCGATAATAATCTCGGCGAGGCGAACCTCTTCGGGCTGCTCCATCTCCGCGCGGTGCTGGTCGTAGAACTTTCTTACGTCATCCTTGTTCATGGCCATTTTCGAACCGACTTCCTGCCCGATTACACGCTGGGTGACGATCTGGTTGCGCAGGTTTTGCTTGAAGTCTTCGTACGAAGCGCCCTGGGCCTCCGCCGCCTTCTCCAGTTCTTCCATGCTTCCAAGGTTCATCTGCTTGCGCATTTCGTCCAGCTTCTTGATCAGTTCCGTGTCGCCGGTGATGCCGAGATCTTTCCCTTTTTGCAGCAGGAGTTGCTGGTCAATCAAATCGCGGAGAACATCGCGCTGTTTCTCGGCAAAAGCGCGGTCGGCGGTGGCCGAATCCTGCTGCTGTAGTTCCTGCTTGAGTTGATCGCGGCTGCGGACGTATTCCGTGCGCGTGATGATTTCGTTGTTCACCCGGGCGATGATCTCTTCGACGACGGTATCGGCCGGCGAAAGAGATGGAAGCAACAGCGCGTATGCAACGGCTAACAGCAGGGGAAGTCTGGTTTTCTTCATTAGGGCTCTCTCGAAACGTTCTCTTGAAACACGGGTAAGACCCGAGGGAAATTGTTTTTCTATTTTACGCCGCTGGCAGCATGGAGGCCAATTGGGCGAACGGGCTTGTCTGGCTAACTGTGGCCGGCTAATTTCCTCGCGTGAGCGTCAGCGCGGTCACATCGTTGTGCTTCGGAGCCGTGTTCATGAAGTCTTGCACGCGTTGCAGGATGCGCCGGGAAAGATCTTTTGCCGGATCCATGGCCGGATCTCTGGACGAAGAAGGGCCCGCCTGCATGACGCTCTTGACTCCGTCCAGGCCGAATTCCAGGTGCATCGACTCGGCTTCCACCACTCCGCGTGAGACCAGCGCCAGCAAGCCCTTGGGCCCCAGGCCGACGATGCGAGCGTCGGTGGGGGCAAGCGAGAACAGACCTAGCGGCAGGCCGGTTGCAGGCAATTCGACGATGCCGGAGTCATCGCTCAGCAGGCCGGGTGTGTGACCCGCATTCACGTAGCAAACCGTGCCCAGATCTTCGTTGTAGCAACCGGCGAAGGCCGGGCAACTGCGCACACCTCCGGCAGCACGCATGATTTCGAGATTCAGACGGCGCGACAGTTCGATCATCGCGTCCGATTCGTTCAGTTCGGGGGCGGCGAAGAGCTGCTCGGCAGACGAGCGGAAGCAAGCCTTGGCGGCTTCGAGTACGGCAGCGTTGGTTTCGCGTTTTCCGGCCACGTCGAGCAATCCGAAAAGGAAGCGGGTCGGGCTGACGCGCAGAAAGTCGTGGAAATCGCCTCCGGTGCGCGAAGAAAAATAGGCGACCGCCATGTCCGCGCCCCGGAGCGCCAGGCTCTCTGCCTGGAGGATCTCGGGGGCTTCCGCCCGCTTTGAGCCGAACCCGAGCTTGGAGAGGAGCGCCTTCATGAGGTGCGAAATTAGCACAAACCTTGGGACGGGGCAAATCAGCGGGACGTTGCGGTGCCGAAGTTCGATGATCGTGTGGAAGCGGGGCTTCGCCCCGCTTGGACGGGGCAAAGCCCCGTCCCCACACGGGCCTATTCGCCGTACTTCTCTTTTAGCGTGCGGGTCATTTCGTCGCGGAGTTGGCGGTAGTCGGAGTGGACGGTGGCGCGCAAAGCGGCTTCCGTTGAACTTCCTCCGGAGAGGAGTTCCAAGATGCGCGCAATTTCGCTCATGCCGTAGGCGTCGCGGATATATTCGGCGGCGGCTAGAGATTCGGCGTATGCGGTGGAGGCCTCGGGAGTGGAGAAACTCATGAAGCTGCCTTCGAGCAGATTGAAGGGCATCTCATTTTCGGCCGCGAAGAGTTGTGCGAGCCGGTGTCCGTAAGAGGCGGACGACCTTCCTTCTTCGATCTGGGCGATGCCTTCGTTCAGCCAGGTGGGACAGCGGTTGCTCGACATCTGGGAGACGAAAGAGTGCGTCAGTTCATGTTTCAAGATGCGAGCGAGCTCGGGCGTGACGCTCTGGACACCACTGATCGGGATGCGCAGCTTGCCATCGTTGAGGGCTCCGGTCCAGGAGGGCGCACGGGTAACGTCGAAGAAAGCCTGCCGCGTGTAGAGCGTGACGGCGATATTGTTGTGGGGCGAGTAACCGAGATCGCGCACCAGGTCGTCATAGTCGGAGTCGAGGGTGGCGACGAGGTCGCGGCGGAAGGCCTCCGAGGTCTCCTTGCCTTCGAAGTGGAAGTTGAAGTGGCTGCTTTCGCGTTGCGAAAACTCGGACTCGGCATTCGATTCACGTTCGGCGCGGGCCAGGTACTCGCTGATGGTGGCGTCGGGACGAAGGGCAAGCGACTTCTTCCACGCGAGCATGGCATCGGGCGTATGATCACTGGCGAATTGCGCGAAGCCCAGCATGGCCAGGGCATCGGGTGAGGTCGGATCAACGGTGGCGGCATGTTGCGCGTACGACAGGGCGTCGGCGGTTTGGCCGGTGCGCAACAGGCAGGCAGCATAGTAGACCAGCAAGGTGGAGTTATCCGGCTGGAAGTGGAGCGCGGATTCGTAATAGCGTTCGGCCTGCGGGAAGTTGCCGTGATCGGATTCGTTCTTGCCGGCGAGGAAGTAGGCAGTGGCCGCGAGTTCGGGATTGGCGGTTTGCGCGATGTTGGCGAGGGCATCGGTGTCGACCTTCCCGTCGCGGATGACCTTTTCGGCCACGTCCGCTTGGTGGCGGAACGAGGGCGTGGGTGGGGTAATGTCGGGGATATTGGAATTGGCGGCGGCTCCGGCGTGAACTGGGGAGACGCCACCGGCCTCGATGTGGTCGACGGAAGATTTCGGGATGGCGTAGGTGTCTTCCCCGAGGTCGTACTCGACGCGGTTCTTGGTTTCGCGGACCTGGTCGGCCCAGATGGTGCGTCCATTCTTGAGATGAATGACGTCGGCGCAGGCGGGCAGCGCTGCGAGAAGCACTAGAATTGGGACGAGAGCTCGCACAGGGCTGATCTTAGCAACCGGGCAGAGGGGTCGGTAAGGTGACCAAGGTGCTGGAACTGGGGCGGCTCCCCGGACCCTGAGGAGCACCTGATTTTCTGTAGAGACGCGGCTTGCCGCGTCTCCCTCCGCAGCGGGAGACGGGGCAAGCCCCGTCTCTACGGGCGGAAAACATATGAAGCCAGGTCGACTTATGATCGGGTTGGCGTGGTGGCTGCTCGCAGTTGCGGCGCCTTGGGTGCTGGCAGCGGGACCGAGCCTGCAGTGTCCGCAAACCACGAGCGGGCTTTACGCGCGGATTCGTTCCGTCGGGCTGGATCCGCAGCGTGTTTACCGTATTCGGGACGCCTCGATTGACCGGCCTAATCTTCATATTGATTTCGACGACGGCACGCTGGCGTTTACGGAAGATATCTGCGGGCGGATCACGGGCGCGTTCTTCGAGGGTGAGGGCGAGGTACGGCTGCGGCCTCCGAACCGGGTGGAGCGCGGATCGCTGGCGCTGTTCACGGGAATGGCGATTCTCGAAGAGCAGTTCACCGCGGGATATCTGCGCTTCAACGACGACACCGCTGCCGTCTTACAGCGCTCTCTAACGCCAGCGCCGGAGGGCGCGGAATTCATCAAGGAATGGGGCGATGCGAGCCGCATTCTCGCCGAGTTCGACGCTCTGCGCCTGCTGCTGGACTTCAGCCATTTCCTTCCGCTGGAGGGTGGCAGCGATCCCGATCGAAAATTTCCGCCGCTGCTGCACGCTCATTTGCTGGGCAAGAGACTGGGTAGTTTTGAGGTGTTCTGGGATGCGGCAGGCGCCGAGCCGTTGTGGGCGGGGCAGCCGCGAGCAAAAGACGGCATCCTGTTTTTCGATCTATGGACTTCGTTTGCGCCCGCCGGGATGGACCTCGCGGCTGCGGACCGTCGGGCCGAGGATGTCTCGATTACGAGCTTCCGAATTCAGGCGTCGGTCGAGCCTCCGACGATGTTGCGAGCATCGACAGAGATGGATGTTCGAATTCGCAGCGGAGGAGAAAGGACGCTGCTGTTTCAGTTGTCGCGTCATTTGAAGATCGAAGCCCTCGAGGCGGATGGGCGGCCGGTGGACTTCATCCAGAACCCGGCGATCGAAGGAAGCGCGCTGCATCGAAAAGGGAATGATCTGGTGGCAGTGGTGTTCCCTGCTCCCCTCTTGCCCGCCCAGGAATTGAAACTGCGCTTTCGCTACGCGGGCGAGGTTCTGTCGGAGGCGGGGAACGGATTGCTGTACGTGGGCGAGCGCGGCACGTGGTATCCGAATTTCGGTTTGAGCCCGGCACGGTTCGAGATGGAGTTTCACTATCCGGCAAACTGGACCCTGGTGGCAACCGGAAAACAGATGTCGCGCGCGGAAGGTGAAGACGGGGAAACGAACGAGAAAGCGGGGGCGGAGAAGGTTTCGCGGTGGACGTCAGAGCGGCCGATTCCGGTGGCAGGCTTCAACCTGGGCAAGTACGTTCGGGCCGAAGCGAAAGCGGGCAACATTCTGGTGGAAGCCTTCGGCACCAGGGGAGTAGAGAAATCGTTCCCCAAGGCGCGGTCGGAGGTGATTGAACAGCCCCTTTTTCCGGGCATCCCCCCGCAGAGATCGCTGCCGGGAACGCTGCCGCCAATTGTGGTGACCCCGCCGCCTCCTTCGCCGGCGCACAATGCCCAAGACGTGGCCGACAGGGCGGCAAAGGCCATTGCCAGTTTCTCCGAGTGGTTTGGGCCGTATCCGTATGGATCGCTCGAGCTGACGCAGATGCCGGGGGACCTGAGCCAGGGATGGCCGGGGCTGGTGTTCCTGTCGAGCTTCGCCTTTCTGAGCCCGCAGGAGCAAACCGACCTGCGCCTCGATCCGGTGATTCGCGTTCTCGACAGCCAGGTTCTGGTGCACGAGACCGCGCATCAATGGTGGGGCGATCTGGTGCTGTTCCAGAGCTATCGGGATCAGTGGATCGCGGAGGGTCTGGCGAATTATTCGTCGCTGTTGATGCTGGAGCAGCAAAACCCGGCGCAATTCCGGCAGGTTCTGGAAAAATACCGCCGGGATCTTCTGAGCAAGAACAAAGATGGAGAGCGGCTGCGCGACGCTGGCCCGGTCACGCTGGGGCAGCGGCTGGAGTCGTCGCATTTCCCCGCAGGATACGAGGCGATCAGCTACGAACGAGGAACGTGGCTGTTTCACATGTTGCGTATGATGCTGCGCGATTCCGAAACGGCGTCCCGTTCCCGGAACGGGCGGGCGAATCCATCCGCCAATTCCGACGAGCCGTTCTTCCGCGCTCTGCGGAAGATAAGAGAACGGTATGCGGGGAAGAGCCTGAGCACGCAGGAATTGGTACAAGTTTTCGAAGAGGAACTGCCCCGCCCACTTTGGTACGAGAAACGTCCCAAGCTGGATTGGTTTTTGGAAGGTTGGATCGAAGGGACGGCGATCCCGGAGCTGGAAGCGCACGAGATTCATATCACGGAGAAATCCGGCGTGACTCGGGTTACGGGCGTGATCGTACAAAAGGACGCGCCCGACGATCTGGTGACGGCGGTTCCGGTGTATGCGACGACGGCGGGTAACGCGATGATTTTTCTGGGCGAAGTGCTGGCGGATGGCCGGGAGACGGCGTTTCGCCTGACCGCGCCGACTGCGGTGCGGAAGATTGTGCTCGACCCCAAGCACACGATTCTGACCACCCTGAAGTAAATTCCGAACGATATTTCAAACATACTTTGAACGGCAGAGGCATAAGTGCAAAGCGTGCCGTTTGTCCAAAGGCGGCACGGCGATGCGATTGCTATGGAAGAGTTGTGAAGAAAGTGAATGGGAACGATATGACTCTTCAGGCATCTGCATACGCAAACGATCGGCGGGCGCGGCGCACCATTCTTCTGGTTGAGGACGAGCCCTTTGTGCGAGAGGCGACGCGCACCATTCTGGAGCACACGGGCTTTGAAGTTCTGCCGGCGGCGGATACCCGAGATGCATTGAAAGTTTACGAGGAATGCAACCATGGAATTGATCTGGTGCTGACGGATATGGTGCTTCCCGGAGGGACAGGACAGCAGTTGGGGCAGGAGCTGCGGCAGCGGTCACCCGAGATCGTGGTTCTGGTGACGTCGGGTTACAGCGAGCAGGACGAAATGGAAGCACCCGAGGCGCGCACCTATTTTCTGGCGAAGCCTTATTCGAAGCGGACACTGGTCGAGAAGATCGAAAAGATTCTTGCCGCGGTGCCGCTGGGGCGGGCGGCGACGCAGGCGACCTAGTGCCGCGACTGCAACCGCAACCGCTTTTTTGAAACCTTGAAACTCTGCAACCTTGAAACCTTTAGCTTTGCCCTTCTTTGGACGTTATAATCTCCGGTTCCAAAGGAGAACGCATGAAACTCGAGGGGCGAGTCGCGCTGGTTACAGGAGCATCGCAGGGAATCGGTCATGCCTGCGCGCTGGCGCTGGCGCGGGAGGGCGCGAGCGTTGCCGTGGCGGCACGCAATCAACAAAAACTGGAGGAACTGGTCTCCGAAATCACGGCGGCGGGAGGCAAGGCGGCGGCTTTCGTGATCGACGTGGCGGAGGAAGAGCAGGTGAAGTCCGGGATCAAGTCGGCGCTGGCGCAATTCGGCAAGATCGACATTCTGGTGAATAATGCCGGCATCACTCGCGATCAACTGGTGATGCGCCTGAAGCGAGCCGACTGGGACGCGGTGTTGAACACGAATTTGACTTCCGCCTATCTCTGCATCCAGCAGGCGATCGGTTCGATGCTTAAGCAGCGCTGGGGACGGATCATCAACATCACCAGCGTGTTCGGGCAGATGGGGCAGGCGGGCCAGGCGAACTACGCGGCTTCGAAGGCCGGGCTGATCGGGCTGACGATGGCGATGGCGCGGGAAGTCGCGTCGCGCAATATTACCTGCAACGCGGTGGCTCCAGGCTTCATCGAGACCAGCATGACGGCGGCGCTGAGCGAGGAATTCAAACAGAATGCGGTGAAGGCGATCCCGCTGGGGCGGGTGGGCACGCCGGACGACATTGCGAACGCGGTCTGCTTTCTGGCTTCGGAGGAAGCGTCGTATATCACGGGGCATGTGCTGAACGTAAACGGCGGAATGCTGATGGGGTAGTGGAGAGCCGGGCGTCCCCGCCCGGCCGGACGGGCGAGACGCCCGTCCCTCCACTGTTTAACTGCAATTCCGTAGCGCGGGCCACTCGCCGGCCCTGTTAAGCTCGTCCATACGTGAATCATTCCGGCGTGAATCAGAAATACGATGTCATCATTCTCGGAGCCGGCGCGGCCGGCCTGATGTGTGCCCTCGAAGCCGGGAAGCGGGGCCGGCGGGTCCTGCTGCTCGAACGCGCGGATCGAATCGGCAAGAAAATTCTGATCTCCGGTGGCGGCCGCTGTAATTTCACCAACCTGCACACCGCTCCGGAGAATTTTCTTTCGGCCAATCGGCATTTCGCCAAGTCGGCGCTCGCCCGCTATACTCCGGCCAATTTCGTGCGGCTGGTCGAAAAGCATGGCATCCCCTATCACGAGAAAAAGCTTGGCCAGTTATTCTGCGATCGAGCGGCCAGCGACATCACTTCGATGCTGGAGCGGGAATGCCGCGACGCCGGCGTGGAAATCCGGCTCAACACGAAGGTGAGCGAGGTGCGTAAGAGCGAGGTGGGCAAGAACGAGGCGCAGAAGGACGACCAGTTCACCGTGCAAGCCGAGGACGCCAGTTTCGGCGCGCCCCGCCTGGTGGTCGCCACCGGAGGCTTGTCCATCGCAAAAATCGGCGCTACATCATTTGGGTACGATCTAGCCGGGCAATTCGGCCTGAAGATCGAACCCCCACGCGCCGCTCTTGTCCCTCTGGTCTTTAGCGAACGCGACCGTAAGCGCTGGTGCGATCTGGCGGGAGTCTCCATCGAAGTGGTTGCTTCCATTCGCGGCGCGAAACGCACCGCGAAACCAGCGTTCCGCGAAAATATGCTTTTCACTCATCGCGGCATCAGCGGGCCCGCGATTCTCCAGATCTCTTCTTATTGGGACGGGAAAGAGCCGATTCATCTCGACCTTGCGCCCGACCGCAATCTCACTGCTGAGTTGCGAGAGCGCGGTCATCGCGACGAGGCGAGTTGGAGATTGCTGCTGCGAGAAGTCCTGCCTCGCCGCTTCGCCGATCGCTGGCTTGAAACTTATCCTCTAACCGGCAACTCCGATCGCGCTTTTGCCGACGCCGAACGTCAACTGCACGGGTGGGAAGTCAAGCCGGAAGCGACGGAGGGTTACGGAAAAGCGGAAGTCACTGCGGGCGGCATCGATACCAACGAACTTTCTGCCCAGACCCTGGAGTCGCGAAAAGTGCCCGGCCTTTTTTTCATCGGAGAAGTCGACGACGTAACCGGCCAGCTCGGCGGCTTCAATTTCCAGTGGGCCTGGGCGTCCGGATTTTGTGCCGGACAAGCGGTGTGAGGCAATTGGTAATTGGCGATTGGCAATTTGTGATCTGAAGCAAAGGGCCATCGAGTTCCAATTGCAAATATTGCAAATTACAAATTACCAATCGCAAATCTTAAATCTCCGCGCCTTCCTGCATGAAGGGCATGCGAGCGAGGATTTCGGCGGCCTGCTCCAGTAGCTTCAGGTCGTCGCTGGTGAAGTCTGCGCCCGCCAGCGAAGCATCCAGCCCTTTGCGCGAAACCTGCACCACTCCCATTACGGTTCCTCCGGAGGGCGCCACGGCAACGGACATGATTTTCTGAATCGGCATTTGGTCCAGGCTTCGATCTTCTTCCTCGGCTCCCTGCTTGACCCCTTCAAACAGGCTGACATGTCTCACTCGCATGAAGGTATTCGACAGGAGGGGAGTTCGGGTCGCTGCCGTCCGTGCCGCCACCGCCGTTCCGGTCAGGGGCAGTACGCCCGCGGATCGCAGCTCCGGCGGAAAGATAAATCGCAGACTACCCTTGTCTAACCGGAGCAGTGCCACTTCGCTGCGGCGCACACGCAACATCTGCGCGACCTTGAGGCAAACTCTATCCGGACTCGGAGACTCTGAAAGCATGCTCTCTAATTCGGTGACGCTGACTTTGGCGGCTTTGACTGCGGAACTTTGAGTGCTCGTTGATGACATGATGGTGGCCCAGAATCCTTATTCATCCATCGTGCGTGCGCCAGCAACTTTCCGACAAGTTACCAGAGTGTTTTTTCTGCACGCCCCCTACCAGGACCCCGGTTGGTCGTATCCACTGGTGCCTGTCCAAAAACTTATGCAGGGTAGAAGAAATTTTCATGGTGTTGTTACACACTTCCACAGGCGTTCGCGCTATAGTTGGTTCAATCATTTCTCGCAAAATAGTCGGATAGCGGCTATCGGAGTACACGTATGTCGCTGATTCATTACGTAAGACCCTTCCTAGAGTTGGGTATCTGTAAGGAGTACACTATGGCTCGCAAGACGACCGGAAACGGTATCACCAAACGCAGCAAGAAATCCGGAGTCTCCACTTCGCCAGCCGCGGTGCAGGTTGCGCCCGAGGTTCGCGAAAGCGGGAGACCGGCCAACCAGGTTCATGTCGAACGCCCTGGCAATCTTGAAGAAGAGATTCGCCGCCGCGCCTACGAACTCTACCTGCAGCGCGCCGGCAACGGGAACGGCGATGAGAACCAGGATTGGCTGATTGCGGAGCGTGAGATCCGCTCGCGCTTCGGCAGTCCGGAACAACACACGGCGTAGGTCCCAGCGGGGTCCGCAGGGAATTCTGCCGAGAGCTGGGAATTGCTTACTGGAACTGCGCCGGACGCGATACGGCGGGCGGGCGAGCCTGGGTGCGAATTTGGCTGCGAGCGCCTGCCAGCCACAGCCGCAGCCGATCAATATAGATATAGACCACGGGAGTGGTGAAGAGCGTCAGCATCTGGCTCACAATGAGCCCGCCCACGATGGTGATGCCGAGCGGACGTCGCAGTTCCGATCCCGTGCCCGTCCCCAAAGCCAACGGCAATCCTCCGAGAAGCGCCGCCATGGTGGTCATCATGATGGGGCGAAAACGCAACAGACAGGCCTCGCGAATCGCCTCGGTCGGGGGCTTTCCGTGTTCGCGCTCGGTGTAGAGCGCGAAGTCGATCATCATGATGGCATTCTTCTTGACGATGCCGATCAGCAGGATGATCCCGATCATCCCAATCACATTGAGCTCATTCTTCGAGATCAGCAGAGCCAGCAGCGCACCGACGCCGGCCGACGGAATCGTCGACAGGATCGTGACCGGGTGCGCGTAACTCTCATAGAGAATGCCCAGCACGATGTACACCGTCCCTACCGCACAAAGGATCAGCAGCCATTCGCTCGATAACGCATCCTGGAAAGCCGCGGCCGTGCCCTGAAAACCGGCGTGCATGGTGGACGGAAAACCGATACTGCGCTCGGCGTCTTCAATGGCGGTGGTGGCAGCGCCAAGCGAAACGTCCGGGGCTAGATTGAACGAGAACGTCACCGACGGATATTGCCCCTGGTGGTTGACCCCGAGCGGGGTGTTCGACGGTCCGAAGTGCGCGAAAGACGCCAGCGGCACCGCCGTGCCGTTTTGAGCGCGCACATAAATGTTCTGCAGAGCATCCGTGCTGTTGGCAAATTCCGGAGCCACCTCCATGACCACGTGGTACTGGTTCAGTTGCCGATACATGATCGAGACCTGGCGCTGGCCAAAAGCATCGTAGAGAGCGCTATCGATCGCGGAGGCGGAGACTCCAAGCCGCGCCGCCGTGTCGCGGTCGATCACCACGCTGGCTTCGAGTCCCTTGTCCTGCTGGTCGGTGTTGACGTCGCGCAACTCGGGCAGAGCGCGAAGCTTCTGCAGCAGCCGCGGCGACCATTCGTTCATCTCGGCGAGGTCCTCTCCCTGCAGCGTGTACTGATACTGAGCCTGACCCATGCGCCCGCCGATGGTCAGATCCTGCGCCGACTGCATGAACAGGGTCGCACCCGGAACCACCGCTAACTTCCCTCGCAGACGTCCAATCACTTGATCGGCGCTGATCTTGCGTTCGGAAAGCGGCTTCAGCATGATGAACATGCGTCCGGTGTTGTAGGTGGTATTGCCGCCGGCAAAGCCCACGACCGTGCTCACCGCGGGATCCTTCATCACGATGTTCACGAACTGGGTCATCTTCCCCTTCATGGCGGTGAAGGAAATATCTTGAGCCGCCTGCACCGATCCCATGACCCGCCCCGTATCCTGCTGCGGGAAAAAGCCCTTTGGAACCAGGATGTAGAGATACACGCTGAGACACGCGGTCGCGATGGTCACGGCCAGGGTCAGCGGCTGATGTCGCAAAACCCAATCGAGGCCGTGGCGATAGCTGCCCAGCATGCGCTCAAAGGCCCATTCGCTGAAGCGATAAATGTGCCCGTGCTTTTTCTCGCCCGCAGGCCGCAGGAACTTGGCGCACATCATGGGCGTCATGGTCAGCGAGATCAGCAGCGACACGCCGATGGCGACGCTGAGCACGACGGCGAATTCCCGGAAGAGACGCCCGACAATGCCCCCCATCAGCAAAATAGGAATGAACACAGCGACCAGCGACGTGCTCATCGAGAGCACGGTGAAGCCGATTTCCTTCGCGCCGCGAAACGCCGCTTGCACCGGGGTCATGCCCTGCTCGATGAAGCGCGTGACGTTCTCCAGCACCACAATCGCATCATCCACCACGAAGCCGGTCGAGATCGCCAGCGCCATCAGCGACAGGTTATCCAGGCTGTAGCCCGCCAGGTACATCACCCCGAATGTGCCAATCAGCGACAGCGGCACGGCCACGCTCGGAATCAAGGTGGCGCGCGCCGTACGCAGAAAAGCGAACACAACCAGAATGACGAGGATGACCGAGATGATGAGCGTCACCTCGATATCGTGCACCGAGGCGCGCACCGTGATGGTGCGGTCCATCACCGGACTCACATCGATGGCGGGAGAAATCGAAGCCTTCAACTGCGGCAGGGCCGCGTATACGCGATCGACGGTTTCGATAATGTTGGCGCCCGGCTGGCGGAACACAATAATCAGGACGGCGGGCTTGCCATTGGCCAGTCCGACGTTATGAATGTCCTCGACAGCATCCTGCACATCGGCGACATCGGCCAGACGGACCGGCGCGCCATTCTTGTAAGCCACAATCAGGTTGCGATACTGCTCGGAGCGAAAAATCTGGTCGGTATCGTGAATGCTCCACGCGTTCACGGCGTCGCTGAATTGGCCCTTGGGAGTGTTGGCGTTGGCTTGGTTGAGCGCGGCGCGGACCGCGTCCAGGCCAACCCCCAGCTTGTTCAGAAGCATGGGATTGACTTCGGCACGGACGGCCGGTTTGGCGCCGCCACCGACGAAGACTTGTCCCACTCCCTCCACCTGCGACAGTTTCTGAGCGAGGATCGAATCCGCGGCGTCGTAAATTTTCGGCAGCGGAATCGTGTCGGAGCTGAGCGCCACAATCAAGATGGGCGCATCCGCCGGGTTGGCCTTGCGATAGGTGGGATTGCCAGGAAGGTTGGCAGGCAACTGACTGCGCGCCGCATTGATGGCGGCTTGCACGTCGCGTCCGGCGGCATCGATGTTCCGGCTGAGGTCGAACTGCAAAACGATATTGGTGGAACCCAGTTGACTGGTCGAAGTCATCTGGTTCACGCCGGCAATGCGTCCGAACTGACGCTCCAACGGGGTCGCTACCGCCGAGGCCATCGTCTCCGGGCTGGCTCCCGGCAAACCCGCCCCCACCGAGATGACGGGAAACTCCACCTGCGGCAGCGGAGCGACCGGCAGAAAATTGAACGCCAGCACCCCCGAAAGCAGCAGCGCCGCCGCCAGCAACGAGGTCCCGACCGGCCGCTTGATAAAAGGAGCGGAGATATTCATGGCTCAGTCTCCGGAAACTTCGGGAGCCGGTTCCTCCATCGGGTTGCCGATCTTGTAGCGGGCGAATCTCTGCGCCAGCCGGTCAAACCACAAATACACAACCGGGGTTGTATAGAGAGTGAGCAACTGGCTGAGGAGCAAGCCGCCGACAATCGTGATTCCGAGCGGATGGCGCAGCTCTGAGCCCGTACCGCCGCCCAGCGCCAGCGGCAATCCCGCGAGCAATGCGGCCATGGTGGTCATCATGATCGGACGGAAACGAAGCAAGCAGGCCTGGTAGATGGCTTCTTCCGGCGGTTTGTGCTCCACGCGTTCGGCTTCGAGCGCGAAGTCGATCATCATGATGGCGTTCTTCTTCACGATGCCGATCAGCAGGATGATGCCGATCAGGGCGACGACACCGAGATCGTTGCCGGTAATCAGCAGCGCGAGAATTGCGCCCACTCCGGCCGAGGGCAGCGTGGAAAGAATCGTGATGGGATGAATGTAGCTCTCATAGAGCACGCCCAGGACGATGTAAACCGTGATGATGGCGGCCAGAATGAGCCAAGGCTCGCTCGAAAGCGAATTGTGAAAGGCAGCCGCGGTTCCCTGGAAACTGGTGTTGATACTTCGCGGCAGGTTGATTTCCTGTTCCGCCTGCGTGATCGCCGTAGTGGCCTCGCCCAGGGAAACGCCTGGAGCCAGGTTGAAGGACAGGTTCACGACCGGAAACTGGCCGAGGTGATTGATGGCGAGCGGAGCATTGCGCGTTTCGAGGCGGGTAAAAGCCGAAAGCGGAACCTGGCTGCTGGGGCCGGTTGCGGCAGGTGGGCTGGCGGACGATGTATTCGGGCCTGAGATTCCGGCCGCCGTTATACCGGCGCTCGATGTGCCACTCGATGATTTGACGTAGATGCTTTTCAAAGCGTCCGGGGTCAATCGGAATTGCGGATCTACCTCCAGCACGACGTGATACTGGTTCAGCTGCGTAAACATAGTGGAAACCTGGCGCTGCCCGAACGCGTCGTAGAGCGTGTCGTCGATGGCCTGCGGCAGGATGCCCA
>OBLU010002428.1_pt1 | contig 17210 bp, 13 predicted proteins | sample 1518681 | NCBI WGS metagenome assembly OBLU01 (sample SAMEA3539304, study PRJEB22396) | soil metagenome | biome: tundra; feature: field; material: soil | place: USA | collected 2010-05 | depth 0.15 m | reverse complement strand
ATGCCGGCCGGCGCCCGGGAACTCGAGCCCGAGGAGCAGATTCGCGCGCTGATCAGTCGGTATTTCATGGCCCTCGACCGGCGCGACTTCGACTCGATCGAGCGATGTTTCGCATCGGATGCAACTGCGTGGTATGACCGGGAATACGGCCCGGGCCGCGATGCGATCGTCGCGTACCTGCGGACGGCGATGTCCCGCTGGAAGGCGACAACACATCTCGGCAGCAACGTCGAGATCGTCATCGACGATGCTGTCGCTCGAGGCCGGGTCGATGCCGTCGCGTATCTCGTGTCGGTGCAACCGGGGAGCGAGAACGCGCGCATCCGCGTTCGCGGGCTTCGTTACGCAGACACCTTCGCTCTCGCCGACGGACGATGGGTGTTCACCCGGCGAGAGCGCCTCGCCACGTGGTCGTTCGACATCGACGGCCGCGACCTGACCGGCATCGACAGTGCGGTCACCCCTCCTCCACCCCCCACCTGACCGGGGATCCCGGGGCGGCTACACGGGCTGACTCGCGGCGTCAACAACGGCCAGGAGATCCAGACGGATGTAGTCCTGGTCGTAGGTACCGTCGTCGCGCCGGAGTTCGGTCACCGCTCGCGATTCCACGCGCTGCCGGAACACGGCCGCGTCCGGCTCGGTCATCGATGCCTCGTAGGCGATGGATACCTGGCTGCGCAGCCACCCGCGCAGCGAATCCTCTTCTGGGACCGCGCGGCGCTGGTGGCGCAGCGCCGCCCAGCTTTCCGTGTCCGAAAACCCTGCAGCGACAAGCAGCTGCTTGTATGGCTCCGGCGCTGGGAAGTACCACGGCGGCGTGACCGTAAGCCCCATCGCCGCCGCCTCCTCATCAAGGATCCGCCGGGCTCTGGCGATCTGCCCGAAGCCGCCGAACTCAGCGCGAAAGACGCCACCTGGGCGGAGGACGTCGTGAATCCTGCGCAGCACCTCCGGATGCATGGCCTCGGGAATCCAGTGCAGGACGGCGGTGGACACCACAAGCTCGAACGACCCGAGCTCCTGGGTGATGTCCTGCGCCGCACATTCGACGAAGGTCGCCGCGGGATGACGACGTTTCGCCTCGCCGATCATCGACGCTGAGGAGTCGATGCCGACGACGCTCCCTCGGGGAGTGAGCTCGGCTAGCCGCGCGGCAAGGTCGCCCGTCCCGCAACCGACATCGAGGATGTCACTCGTGGGGAGCACCTCGAGAGTGCTGAGGAACCCATCGTCAAAGCTGCGGTGGTGGGCGCTGTTGGCGCCGTAGAGGCGAGCGTCCCAGGCGATCGACGGCGCGGCTCCTTCCACTGCGCGGTTCAGACGTCGTCCACGATGAACGTCGCGAGCGCGAGACTCCGTGCGGCATCGATGTCCACGTCGATGCCGAGACCCGGCGCCGAGGGAGCGCACACCGAGCCGTCGCTGACCGCGAAATCCGATGCTGGAGTGGCGATCGGGTCATTGTCGACGACGTTGAGGCCGAGCACGAATTCCGCTGCCATCGGCTGTACGGCCAGCGATGAATACACGTGTGCACACGCAGCAGCCTCGATCAGGCTGCCGTGCGCGACCCCGCCGAGCGTCGTCTGCAAGCCCGCAGCCTCGGCGAGGGTGGCCATGCGTCGAACTCCGGAAAACCCCCCGCTCTTCCAGAGCTTCAGGACGAGCCCGTCGCAACATCCGTGTGCGATGAGCCGTTGGACATCGGAGGCGTGGATCGCGCTCTCGTCGATGAGCAGCGGTGCAGCGCCTTGCGCACGCAGGAGTCGCAATCCCTCGTGGTCGTCGCGATGCATCGGCTGCTCGACGTAGGCGACGTGCTCGTCCTCGAGCGCTCGCAACACCCGGAGCGTCGTGCTCAAGTCGTAGCCTTCGTTGGGGTCGATGCCGATCTCCACCTCGTGCCCGACCTCCGATCGGACGCGCTTGAAGGTGGCGATGTCCTCCTGCCAGTGCGCACTGGGCCCCATCTTGAGACAGATGGTACGGACGCCGAATTCGGAGACTGCACGCGTCGCCTCTGCGACCATGCTGTCGATCGGATTCAAGGAGATCGACCAGTCGAGCGGGATGACCCGCCGTGTGCCGCCGAGCAGCGCGTAGACGGGCAATCCGTACGTCCGTCCGACCAGATCATGGAGCGCCATGTCGACTCCGGCGAGCGCGACCGAGTTGGCGGGCAGGAGGCGCTCGAGCATCGGGCCGATCAGCTCGCGTTCGAGTGCATTCGCGCCGATCAGCGCAGGTCCGTAGTAGTGGCGAAGCGCTGCGACGATGCTGTCAGTCGTCTCGCCGAGCCACGGCGTGGGCGGACGGACCTGACCGCAACCGACGACACCGTCGGTGCTCTCTACCCTGATCAGCACAGGATCGCCCACCCACGGACGCGCATCATCGCCCGCGACGACGCCCTTCGACAGGGTGCGACGGAACGTCAGCTGCACCTTGAGCGGCATGATCTCAACGCGCCGGATGGTCACCGCCGGAAGCGTCTCCACGCGCACGGTCGGGAGAGCGGAGGGTTGGGAGGTCACGAGCATTCTCCTGATGGCATATGGCCTTTCATCGATCGCTGAGGCTGTTCCATGTCATATCGCGGGCACGGTCTCGACCGTCACCCCCTGTGTCGACACCTCCGCGATCTGGCGCAGCAGCAGCGCCGCAACGACGAGCGCGAGGGCAACCGCTGTCCAGGCGATCCTGTACGAGCCGCTGAAGTCGACCAGGACGCCGAAGGCGAATGGCCCGCCGAAGATCCCCACCTGTGCGATCGCCATCCCATAGGCCACCGATCGGCCGCGCTTGTCGCTCGGCGCGATCTCGGAGAGCAAGGTGATGTACACGCCATTCCAGCCGATGATCGTCGCGCCGAGCGCGAACACGATCACGAACAGGAGCACGATCGGCGTCGATACCGGGACCCATCCGAGGACGATGAACCCGATGGCCCCGATGAGGCTCACGAGGATGAGTGGGCCGCGACGCCGCCCCTTGAACAGGCGATCGCTGATCGTTCCCCAGAAGAGCCGTCCGGCCACCCCGCCCGCATTGGCCGCGACCAGAAACCACGACGCCTCCGCCAGCGACATGTGCCACGTCTCGAAGAGATACAGCGCAATGTAACTGACCAGGACGAACTGACCAAGGGTCAGGAAGATCGCCGCCAGGCCGATGAAGGTCGCGTCGTGCGTCGCCACGGCCTTGAACGATCCACGATCGCGGCGGATCCGCCCCCGCGGCTTTCTCGGCGCACGGTGCACGAGCGCATAGCCGACGAGCGCCCCGAGGATCGCGAGGCCCGCGGCAACGAACAACGCCTGGCGCCATCCAGCCGCGATCGCGATCGGTGGCAGGATCAGCGCCGCAAGCGCGCCCCCGAGCGGAACGCCGGCCTGGCGAATGCTCATCACGAACGCACGGTCGCGCAGGTGAAATGCGGAGATGATCGCGGTGCTCCCGGCCGGCGTGGGCGTGGCCCCGGCGAGCCCGATGATGATGAGCAGCGGCAGGAACACCGCGAAGGTCGGCGCGAGGGCGGTGAGCGCAGTCACCAAGCCGGCGGCGATACCGCCCGCGACGAGCACGCGCCGTTCGCCGAGCACGTCCACCGCCCAGCCCGCCGGGAGCAGGGCGATCATCGTTCCGAGATTGAGAATCGTCGCGAAGATGCCGATCTCCGGCCGGGACAGTCCGAGGTCACCCTTGGCGAAGGGTGCGAGCGCCGGGAAGCCCTGGGTGACGATCGAGATGGTCACCTGAATCAGCAGTGCTGAGCCGAGGATCCGCCATCGATACTGCTGGGCTCGAAGCGACGGTCCCTGAACAGCCGGCTCGTCGCCCGTCTCGACGGTCGGAGAGTCTGCCTGGGGGGGAACGCTCACGCCGGCACGCCGGCTCGCGCTGCGTGGATGCCCGCCCGCAGCCCCGTGATCAGCGCCGCGGAGAGCGCTCCGGCGTAGCCCGTGTTCGAGATGGCCCCGACGTCGACACCAGCAACGAACAGGCCACGCACCGGGCGGTCGTCGCGGTCGAGCGCCTGCGCCTCGCTGTTGACCCGAATGCCGCCCTCGGTGAACGTCACTCCCGGGATCACGTGAATCGCGTAGAACGGCGCCTGCCTGCACGTGTGCAGCCCGCGTTCTCGGGGCACCGGCAGGGCGTCCGGAACACCTGCCTCGGCGGCAGCATCGAATCCGCTGATCGTGGTGAGCGCCGACATCGGCGGGACGCCGAACGCGGCAAGACGCTGGCACAACTCGTCCAGCGACTCCGCCACGATCACGTTCCCGCCGGCTGACCGAACGGCGGCGAGCGGATCGCTGCGCATCATGTCGGGGACGAACGGCTCCATGACCGACCCGCGGTGGCGCTCCTCGTCAAGCACGATGAATCCGGCGGCCTCGCGCTGGCGGAGCAACTCCAGGCCGCAGAGCGCGTCTCCGCGGCTCTCGTCGACGAATCGCACACCATCGAGGTTGAGCAGCAGGCACTCCTCGACATAGAACTGGGTCAGCGCCCGGAAACCCCCGGCGTCGAGTGGCCTGTTGAGCTTCGGCATCACGTGCGCGTAGACAGCGTTCAGCGCGCGACTCGTCGCCGCTCCTGCTGTCAATGCGAGACGCAGGCCATCACCGGTGCTCGATGAGCTCGCCCGCAGCAGCGCTCGGTCGGACCACTGGCTCACGTGGCGCGCCATCAGCTCGGCGTCTCCCTGGAAGCCGCCGGTCGCCAGGATCACACTGTTGCATCGAACCACCCGCGTCCCGGCGGCGTTTCGCACGCACCCGCCGACGACCCTGCTGTCTTCATCCTGCTCGAGCCTGACAACTCGAGTGCTGCACTCGATTGCGCCGCCGAGATCCAGGACAGCTTTGACCATCGGTTCGACAGCACCCGACACCGGATCCGGCTCGATCCGAAACCCCGACCCCGCTCTGTCGGGCCCCAGTCCGTCGACGGGCGCACCAAGGCGCACCTGATGGTCGACGAGCCACTCGACGCCGGTGGCAAAGTCCTCGACGAGGATCCGCCCAAGGTCCTGATCGCCGTTGGGGACGAACCGCGTGTACTCCCGGAACGTCGGGAATGTCCAGACGTATCCGCCCGACAGCGCCAGCGATCCTCCCGGCTCAGCGCCTTTCTCGACAACCAGGACGCTTGCCCCGTCCTCGAGAGCGGCAATCGCGGCGACCAAGCCGCCCATGCCGGCGCCGCAGACGACGACATCCACCACCGACGAGCGATCGGACACGCCGCGGGCGTTCAGCACCAATCGCGGCTCGCGACCGAGCGATGGGGGCACCGACCTCCGGACGCGAAGACGGCCCTCATCGTTGTGCCTGACTATCCGACCAGGATCCGCGCGACTTCGTCGCGGCCGCGCACCTCCGCGGTGGGCCCCGACGTCACATTGCGTCCCTGGGCGAGCAGGAAAACGGAGTCGGCGTGATCCATTGCGATGCTCGCGTTCTGCTCGACGACGAGCAACCCGACACCGAGTCCTCGAATCCGGTCGATCTGCTCCCAGACGCGCTCGGCGTACAGCGGTGAGAGACCGGCCGTCGGCTCGTCAAGGATCGCGACCTTCGGGTCGGTCATGAGCAGGCGCGCCAGCGCCAGCATTCGCTGCTGCCCACCCGACAGTTCGCCGCTCTTCTTGTGCCTATCCTTGGCCAGGTCGGGAAACAATTCGAACACAGTGTCGACGCGTTGATTCAGGCTGCCCTGGATGGTGTAGCCGCCCATCTCGAGGTTCTCGATCACGCTCATCTGATCGAAGATGTTCATGAGCTGGGGCAGGTAGGCGAGGCCGCGGCGCACCAGCTTGTGCGGGCCCATCCCGGTGATGTTCTCTCCAAGCAGCGTCACCGTTCCCTCGCGAATCGTGAGCAACCCCACGATCGCCTTTGCGAGCGTCGACTTTCCGGCACCGTTCGGACCGAGGATCACCGTCGTGGTATGTGCCTCGGCGTTGACTGACACCTTGTCCAGGACAGGCGGTCCGTCGTAGCCGGCGGTGATCCCAACAGCTGTCAAGTCCGACATTCAGGCACCTGTACTTGGGTTTGGCGTCAACGTGCGTCCGCCGACACCGAGGTATGCCGCGATGACGTCCTCATGCTGGCGCACGGCGTCCAGGGTGCCTCGCGTCAGCACCTTTCCCTCGGCCATCACGACCACGTCGTCGGCGACCGTTGAGAGGAACTCCATGTTGTGCGCGATGAGCAGGATGGTCACCCCCTGCTGGACGATCTCGCGAATGCGCGTCGCGATCAGACGGCTCGTCTCGGGGAACACGCCGGCCGTCGGCTCGTCGAGGAGCAGCAATTTCGGGTGGGCGAGCAGCGCGCGAGCCATCTCCATGAGACGGCGCTGCCCACCACTGAGTGTTCCCGCCGGACGCTCGAGGTGATCGCTCAGTCCGAGCCAGTTCAGCAAGCTCTTGGCCTCCTCGCGATTGGAGTCCTCCTGCTGGGCCCAGGATCGACGCCAGAACATGGCCTTGAGCGGATTCTCGCCCTCCTGTCCCTGCGCGGCGACGAGCACGTTCTCGAGCACGGTCAGGCGCGGGAGCACGCGGGCAGTCTGGAAGGTGCGGGCGATGCCCATCTGGGACACGCGAGGCGGTCCCCAGCCCTTGGTGTCGACACCCTGGAAGATGATCGAACCGCTGTCCGGCGAGAGCGTGCCACTCAGAATCTCGATGAGCGTCGACTTGCCCGCCCCGTTGGGGCCGATGAGTCCCGTCACCGCGCCACGGACGATGCCGAAGGTCGCGCCGTCCACGGCCTTGACGCCCCCATACGCAAATCCCACGTCACGGATGTCGAGGATGACCTCCTTCGCCGCCACGGGAGCCGTGGTCAAGACGGCTCCCGCCCAGGGAGCACGCGCTTGCGCGCCGCAGACGCCGTGGTTCGGTACCACTTCAGCCACCGCTCGGGGAAGATGCCCTCGGGCCGGTAGCGCAGCACGAGAATGAGCGCGACGCCGATGATGATTGCCCTGATCGCGCCGGCGTCTGCCTCGTTACCGAACGTCGGAGCGTAGCGCGACAGCTCTGCCAGTCCCTCGATCACGACGAACGCCCCGAAGACCGCGCCCCAGTAGTTCCCAGAACCGCCGATGATCAGCGCGGCGAGCAGGAAGAACGACTCCAGCGGAAGGAAAGCACTCGGACTCCATGCCGTGATGTAGAAGATGAACAGCCCGCCGGCGATCCCGGCCATGAAGCAGCCGATGACGAAGACCCACAGTTGTGGCCGCCACGACGCGTGGCCGAACGCGGAGGTGACGGCCTCGTCCTCGCGGATCGCACGCAGCAGCCGGCCGAATGGCGACCGGAAGATGCGCATGGAGATCCAGACGAAGAGCACCAGGATGACCGCCGAGACGAGCAGCACGACGAGCGATTCCTGCTCGGTGCTGAGGTTGGCGTTGCCGGTGATGAGCGGGACGTTGAACAGGCCCGTGGCGCCATCAAAGAGCGGCACGAAGCTGTTGATGACGTTGTAGACGATGAATGCCGCCGCGACGGTCACGATCGCGAGGTAATCGCTGCGCAGCCTGCGGACTGTGAAGGCGAAGACGATCGCCCCAGCGATGGCGGCCACAACGCCACCGAGCAGCAACCCCACGTACCAGGGGAGGCTCCAACCCAGGATGTATGTGACTCCAGGCAGGGTCGTCGGACCCATGGTGGTCACCCCGGCGATGTACGCCCCGATGGCCACGTACATGTAGAACGCGAAGTTCAGGAGTCCCGTGTAGCCGTACTGCAGATTGAGCCCGACGACCATGATGCTGGTGATGCAGCCAAGGACGAGCAGATCGGTGAAGAAGAACAGCATCAGCTGGTCTTCCCCGCCGCCGAGAACAGGCCCTGGGGGCGGAAGAGGAGCAGCACGATGACGACCCCGAACGCGATGGATGTCTTATACGCCGAGTCCACATAGCTGCCGGACACCTCGGTGAGGATTCCCACAACGAGGGCGCCGAGCATCGCGCCGTACGGACGTCCGATGCCACCCAGGATCACGGCACCAAAGATAACGAAGAGTTCGGTGAACCCGGTGGTCGGGTCGAGGGTGCTCTCCTGGAGGACGAGACCGACGCCCGCGACAGCGGTGAGGATGCCCGCGATGAACCACGTGAGACTGATCACGCGATCACTGTCGATCCCGCATGCCTTGGCAAGATCAACGTTGTTCGAGGTGGCGCGAAGCGACTTGCCGAACTTGGTGTAGGTGAGCATTGCGTGCAGCAGAACGAGGAGCACCACCGCTGCCCCGATGGTGACCAGGTCACCCGGGGTGAACACCAGCGGGCCGAGATGGATCGCGTTCCCCAGGGTCACATTGAATCGGACCGGCTCGGAGCCCCAGATGATGGTGATCCCGTTCTGCACGATGAATGAGAGGCCGACCCCCGCGATCAGCAGCGTGACGGGGCGGACACCCCGGCGCATGAAGGGACGGAAGATCACGATGTTGGCAACCACGCCGAGGAGGCCCGTGGCGATCCCGCCGATGATGACGGCGACAAAGAACGGCACGCCGTGGTCGGCAGTGGTCCACGCGATATACGCGCCGAACGTCATGAAGTCGCCGTAAGCGAAATTGATGAAGTTGGTCACGCTGACCTGGAGCGATACAGCGACCGCTGCCAGCGCGAGGACCGAAGCCGTTACCAGCCCGAATCCGACCGCCTCAATGAACTGGCTGATCTGTGTGCCCTCCAGCAGCCGGGCCGACGAATGCGCTCAGGACGGGGATGAAAGGCATGAAGCCTTTCATCCCGCCGCGAGCGCTTGCTGGATCTGCTGTGGAGTGAGGACGTCGACCGAGGTCGAGGTGCCGTCGGTGTTGTAGTGCAGGATGTCGAACGGCCCGTACACGTTGTGATGCTGGTCGAAGTCGACGCTGCTGGCCGAGCCCTCGTAGTTGATCTGCTTTCCGGCCTTGAGGAGGCCCAGGCAGGTCGTGTAGTCGAAACACTGTGTGCCAGGACCATTGGCAACCTTGAGAATGCCCTGCTCGATACCGGGTGAACTGGTCGTGCCGGCCTCCTGTGCGCCCAGCGCCCAGACGTTCACCGCGTCGTACATGTAGGTTTCACCGTTGCTGGGCTGCGTCGCGCCCGTGTACTTGGTCAGGTTGGTGAGGAAGCCAGGATAGCCCTGGTTCTCGGTTCCGGAGTTGGCGATGTAGATCGGCCCGGCAGCGATCGGGTTGCTGACCGAGGAGAGGAACTCGCTGGCGAACCAGAGGTTGCTCGCGATCCAGGGAGTCCCCAGCAAACCCTCCTGCTTGAGTTCACCAAAGAGGACACCGGCTGAGGGGATGTCGAACTGGGCGAGGATCGCCTGGGGCTGCTGCGAGAACAGCTGCTGGATCTCACTTCGGAAGGACGTCGATCCGACCGCGATCGTGACCTGGTTGGTGATGGTGATTCCCAGCTTCGCGGCCGACGCCACGATGCCCGGGACCAGCGACTGATCCGCGGACTGGTTGCCGATCGCCAGCGCCACCTTGGTGTAGCCCTTGGAGTGCGCGTACACCGTCATGGCGTCAGCCTGCTCCGTATCCGACGGGGACATGCGGAAGAACTGCGAGTTCGGGATCGCGTCGAAGGCCGCTCCGCCGCCCCACATCAGGTTGGGGATGTTCGCCTTCACCGCGAGGGGAAGCACGACTGAGTCGGTGAGCGACGTCGGGCCGACGATGCCGACCACACCGTCGGACTGGATCTCCTTCTGAGCCGCCGGCACCGCGTCTCCGGGGTCGGCCGCGTCGTCCTGGACGTCCAGGGTGACCTTGCCGCCGAGCACGCCACCATCGGCGTTGATCACGTCGAGCGCGACCTTGGCGCCGGTGACCATGCCCTGACCAACATCGGCTCGGGCACCCGTCAATGGTCCGATCAGTCCAAGGAGCACGGGGCTGCTGCTGCTGCTGCTCGGCGATGAGCTCGACCCGCATGCCGCCAAAGCAAGCACGCCCACGGTCACCACGCTCGCTGCCAATGTCGGCCTAACCCTAGCGATTGCCATATTCGTCACCCTCGTCCGCCCATCCCCGATGCGGCGGTCAGTCCGGCCGTGGCCCTGAACGTCTGCTCCGTGTCCGTAACCACCCCACGGGTCCAGGGAACGACCCCGGGGTACTGGGTTCTGGAGAATAGAAAATAGGCGCGCCGCTGTCAAGCAGAAATATAGGATATAGGCGTGGCGACCATTTGACCAGGGTCGCCGAGGTGATGCAAACTGCGGCGTCCCAGCGGACCGGCGAGTGCCAGCGAGACGGCGGCGCAGGCCGCCAGGGGCCCGCCCAGCGGATGCCTCCACGAACGCCTATATTATATGCGCCATGAAAATTGCCAGGTTTCGACGCGGTGGCGACGCACTCCAGACGGGGTTCGTGGTCGGCAACGCCATCTTTCCTGCAACGGGCGATGCCGGCACCGAAGACCTGACCACCGTGCTCGCCGAGTCCGACGAGCGGATTCGCCACATGGAGGAGGCTGCGCGCGATGGGACCGGATACCCCCTGGAGGAGGTGGCCCTCGCGGCGCCGCTGGAGCACCCCCGCGCGGTGCTCTGCGTCGGGAGGAATTACGCCGAGCACGCGAACGAGACGCAGTCTGAGATCCCGACCGAGCCGATCATCTTCGCCAAGCTCTCCTCGTCGATCGTCGGTCCCTACGATGATGTGATTCTGCCGGCGATCGCGCCGAGGCGGGTGGACTACGAGGCGGAGCTCGCGGTCGTCATCGGTCGGCGGGGACGCGACATCGCAGAAAGCGACGCGTCGAGTTTCGTGCTCGGGTACCTTGTCGCCAACGACGTGACGGCGAGGGATTGGCAGCTGAAGAAGCCGGCTGGGCAGTGGTTGCTCGGGAAGAGCTTCGACACCTTCCTGCCGATCGGGCCTTTTCTAGTGACCGCCGACGAGGTGCCCGATCCGACGTCACTCCACGTGACCTGCAGGATCAATGGTGAACTGCTCCAGGATGACACTCCTGATCACATGCTCTTCTCGATCCCGCACCTCATCGCGTACATCTCCGCGGTGACCACGCTCCATCCCGGGGATCTCATCTTGACCGGCACGCCGGCCGGGATCGGCGCGTCGCGCACGCCACCGAGATGGCTGCAACCCGACGATGTTGTGGAGACCTCTGTCGAGACGATCGGCACCTTGCGCAACACGGTGAAACCGGCGGCGGCCAGTCGGTGACCTGGCGCGTCGCCGTCGATATCGGCGGCACGTTCACCGACCTGGTTGCCTGGAACCAGGCTGACGGCAGCATCACGGGCAGCAAGGTCCTCACCGTCCCCGACGACCCTGTTGTCGGAGTGATCCGAGCGCTCGAGCATGCCGACATCTCGTTGCCGGACACAGCCGCGTTCATCCACGGATCAACGATTGCCATCAATGCCGTGCTCCAGCAGACCGGAGTGAAAACGGCGCTGCTCACGACCGAGGGCTTCCGCGATGTCCTCGAGATGGGGCGTAAGAACCGCCCCGACATGTACAACCTCTTCTTCAGGCCACGGATGTGCCCGGTGCCGCGAACGCTGCGGGTCGAGGTGCGCGAGCGTCTGGATGCACGTGGCAACGAGTTGCACGAGCTCGACCTCGACGGCCTGAGGGCGGCGATCGATGGTCTCCCGGACGATGTCGCGTCCGTGGCCATCTCCTTCCTCCACTCGTACGTCGACCCGAAACACGAGATCGCCGCAGCTGCTGAAGTTCGCTCGCGCCGTCCCGACGTGTTCGTGTCGACCTCCGGAGCACTGTCGCGTGAGATCGGTGAATACGAGCGCACCTGCACCGTCGTCGTGAATGCGTACGTGGGCCCACTCGTCTCCGGATATCTCCAGCGGCTCAGGGCCCATCTCAGCGCGCACGAATGCACCGCTCCGCTGCTCATCACCCAGTCCAACGGCGGCGTGATGACGTCCTCGGTGGCGGTGGTCCAGCCGATACGGACGCTCGAATCCGGGCCTGCCGCCGGGGTGACGGGAGTCGCCCGGATGGCACAGGGGCTTGGAACCGGTGACGCCATCGCGTTCGACATGGGTGGCACCAGCGCCAAGGCGTGCGTCATCAACCGCGGTGAGCCGGAGGCCTCGACCGAATACTTCATCGGCGGCAGACTGCTGGGGCTTCCGGTGCAGGTTCCGTTTCTCGACATCGTCGAGGTCGGCGCCGGCGGCGGGAGCATTGCGTACGTGGATGAGGGCGGCGGCCTCCGTGTCGGACCGCGGAGCGCCGGGTCGGTGCCTGGACCCGCGTCGTATGCGCTCGGCGGTGTCGAACCCACCATCACCGACGCCAATGTGACGCTGGGCAGGATCGACCCCGACTACTTTCTCGGCGGCGAGATGCGGCTCGACGCAGAACTTGCGGCGAGCGCGCTCACGCGCCTGGGTCGAGCGTTCGGCATGGACGGACCGGAATGCGCGCTCGGCGTCGTGCGCATCGCCAACACGATCATGGCGTCGGCGATCAGGTCGATCACCATCGAACGAGGACGCGATCCGCGGGATTTCACCCTGGTTGCGTACGGCGGAGCAGGGGCAGTGCACGCCGCGTCCCTCGCTGCGGAATTGCAGGTGCCCGAGGTGATCGTCCCCTCCGGCGCGGGGACCTTCGCCGCCTTCGGCATGCTGGTCACCGACCTCCGCCACGACGTCGCTCGCACCTTGCTCGGCCGTCTCGACTCGATTGACGACGCCGAACTCAATGCCCTTTTCCGTGAGCTCGAAACCGAGGCCGCCGAATACGTCACGCATCAGCTCATCGGCGACGCCATCTCCCGGATGACCTACATCCGCAAGCTCGACCTCCGATATGTCGGACAGTTCCATCCGCTGACGCTGACCGTACCGCCCGGTGCGGGCGTCAGGCTCTCGGCGCAACTGCCCGACCTCTTCCACCGGGCACATGCCGACAGGTATGGACACAACGCGCCCAGGGAGCCCATTGAGGTTCGTGCGCTCCGGGTCAGCGCGATTTCCGAGGTGGCCAAACCCGCGCCGGGCTCTGGGGCGGAACCCGCGCCGGTCCGGGTCGCGGCGCAGCGCCGGCGCCAGGTGCTGATGGACGATGGTGGCTGGCACGACTGCGCCGTGCATCGCCGCCCCAACCTCCCACCGGGGGCGGTGGTGGACGGCCCGGCAATCATCGAAGACGTCGCAACCACCGTGCTCATCCCTGTGCGCGATCGCGCGCAGGTCCTGCGCGACGGCCATCTGCGCATCCGACTCGGAGAAGCGGCGTGACGACGACGGCGCGACGCGTCGACGCGGTGACGACGGCCGTTATCCGCCACAGCCTGGTTGCCACTGCTGACGAGATGATGAGCAACGTCAAGCGAGCGGCCTACAGTCCGAGCATCCATCAGATCCAGGATGTCTGCGTCGGACTGGTCGATCCCACGGGCAACATCCTCGCCTGCGCGCCTGGACTGCCGATGTTCCTCGCCGACATGGGCGACGTGGTTCGAGACGGGATCGACCTGCTCGGCATCGATGCGTTCGAGCCAGGCGACGTGTACATCAGCAACGACCCGCTCAGCATCGGCACGCACATCAACAATGTCGCGACCTACTCACCGATCTTCTCCGACGGCCTGATCGGCTTCGCGGTGGCACGCGGCCACATGGTTGACATGGGCGGTGCGGTGCCAGGTTCGCGCTCGACCCGGCTGACCGAGATCTACCAGGAGGGGCTTCGTATCCGGCAGCTGCGCTTCTACGCACGCGGCAATCCTGAGGTTGGTATTCACCGCCTGATCGCCGACAACACGCGGATGCCCGAGGAGGTTCTGGGTGATCTCAGGGCCCAGGTGGCCGCGTGCCGGACCGGCGAGCGCCGGCTCGACGCGCTGGTTCAGCGCTACGGGCGCGCGCAGTTCGAAGAGGCGTCGGCGGCGATGTTCGACCACGGTGAGCGCCTCGCGCGGGCCGCGGTCAGGCAGATCGCCGACGGCACCTACCGCGCGGAAGCCTTTCTCGACGATGACGGCATCACGCTCGGCGAGCACGTCGCGCTCCCCGTGGTCATCGAGGTCTCCGGCGACGAGATGACCATCGACTTCTCGGGTTTTGCGGATCAGACGCGGGGTTCGATCAACACCGGACTCACCGGCGCAATCTCAATCGCGCGCAACGCCTTCAAATGCCTCACCACGCCGCATGAACCAGTCAACGAGGGCCACTTCCGCCCTCTCCACGTCGTGGTCAGGCCCGGCACAATCGTGAGTGCGACGCTGCCGGCGGCGTGCGGTTGGTGGGCGCGCACCACGAGCACGACGCTGGACGTGATCCTCAAGGCCCTGAGCCCCGCACTTCCGGACGCGATCCCGGCGGGACATTTCGGCGACATCCCGATGTGCCTCATCCAGGGCCGCGACCTGAACGACCGCCGGTTCGTCTTCTTCGAGCCGGTGCCGGGGGGCCACGGTGGCCGTCCCCACGAGGATGGGGTCAGCGCCACAGTGTGCTTCCACGAGGGCGATACACCGGACGTGCCGGTGGAGGTTCAGGAGTCGACCATCCCGATCCTCGTCGAGGAGTCGGCACTCGACATCGACAGCGCGGGCGCCGGACTGCATCGAGGCGGCCTCGGCTACCGCCGCACCTTCCGCCTGCTGTCGGCCTCGGCATCCATGCAGATCAATGTCGACCGCCACGAGTGCCTTCCGTGGGGGCTCAACGGCGGCTTGGCCGGCCGGCCGAACCGCGCATTCATCCAGGCGGAGCCGGGCGCCGACTGGGAGCTCGTCCTCAAGCGGGACGACATGCGCCTGAGCTCCGACGCGCGCGTCAGGCTGTTCGGCGGCGGCGGTGGCGGATGGGGTGACCCACTGGACCGCGACCCGTCACGCGTTGTCGACGACCTACGAGACGGCTACATCAGCGGGGAGGCCGCCCGGCGCGACTACGGAGTGGTGGTCGATGCCTCGGGCAGTGCCGCCCTCGCCGAAACTGAACGCACCCGTGCCGATACCCGTGCGCGCCGCCACGAAGAGGGAGATCAATGACCGACAGCACCTCCGACGCGCGCACGGCACTCCGCGAACGCTTCCGGGCGAGCCAGACCGAGGCGGTCCGCCGCGGTGAGGCAGCCCGCGCGCAGCTGCCCCTCCCCTACCTGCGCCAGCAGGCGCATCTGACAGCGCCCGCGTCGGAATTCACGCTGGCGCAGAAGGCGCTGACCAACGCTCACGCCGTTTCCGCACGCCTCATGGACCGGTACGGCATCGAGGCCGACGAGCTGGCGAGCCGGCTGGACCTGCCCGCAACGGCCGTCGCAGAAGTGCTTGGCGGCCGCGGCGCGCCGGTCGTCCTTCTCGATCTCGAAGACGGTATCGCACCGCACATGATTCAGGAGGCGCGATCCAACGCCGTCAGGCTCCTCCGTGAGGTCGACCGTGGATCGACCCTGTGTTTCATCCGACCCGCGGGCATCGAGGATCCGCGTTGCGCCGATGACCTCGTCGACATCCTGATCCGGGCGGGGGAAGGACGGGCCCCGAACGCGTATCCGCTCGACGGCATCGTCCTGCCGAAGATCCGCCACGTCCACGAGGTGGAGTGGCTGGAAGAGGTCCTCTCCACCATCGAAGATCAACTCGGCCTCAGCCGTTATCGCATTCGTGTGAGCTTCCAGATCGAAACCGGTTGGGGCGTGCTCAACCTGCCGCAGCTTGCTCTCGCCGGCCGGGATCGACTCGCAGGGATCATCCTCGGCACTGTCGATCTCAGCGCCGACCTGGGTCTGCCTGAGGTCCGGTATCGCCATCCCATCTGCGAATGGGCTCGCATGACCATCGTGACGGTTGCGGGCGCGATGGGCGTCCCAGCCATAGACGGGATGACGCTCGATTTCCCAGTCGGGCTCCCGGGACTGTCACCCGCGGAGAATCATGCGCTCGTCGTCGACCGCATGGCCGCGAACTTCGATGACGCTCGGCATTCGATCGACGTCGGCATGAGCGGCCGCTGGGCAGGGCATCCGCTCCAACTGCTGGCCACCGAGCTGGCCTTCCGGGCGGCGTTCTCCCCGACCGTCATCGACGGTCTGATCGCCGAGCTCGAGGCCTTCCGCGGCGCGACTGCCGACGACAAGGGGGCCGTCGCCGGAAGCCGAGGCGAGCTCCTCGACATCGGAACCGACCGCCATGTCCGTGCGCAGCTTCGACGCGCGGCTGCGTGGGGGTACATCACGGCACAGCGTGCCGAGGAACTCGGGCTCATCAGCGCGGCCGAGGCCGAGGACCTGAGCCGATCATCGGTTGCGCCGTGACCGCTGACGCCGAGCTCCCGCCCCTGTCGGACATCAAAGTCCTCGATATCGCCTCGTTCATGGCCGCTCCGATGACCGCGATGTGGCTCGGGGATTTCGGCGCCGATGTCATCAAGGTCGAGCATCCCGAGGGCGACATGATGCGAGGATGGGGCAGCCTGAAGAACGACGTCCCGCTCTTCTGGAAGGTGGTTGGTCGCAACAAGCGATCCGTGACTCTCGACCTGCACAAGCCCCAGGGTCAGGCTCTGCTCAAGCGCATGGTCGCCAAGGCTGATGTCCTCGTCGAGAACTTCAGGCCGGGCACACTCGAGCGCTGGGGACTAGCGTACGAGACGCTCAAGGAATTGAATCCCCGCCTGGTGATGCTGAGCATCTCCGCGTTCGGGCAGACCGGCCCGTACAGCTCGCGTGCGGGGTTCGGGACGCTCGCCGAGGCGATGAGCGGATTCGCGCACGTCACCGGCCAGCCGGATGGACCACCGACGCTGCCGTCCTTCGGCCTCGCCGACGCGGTGACCGGGTTGTGCGGCGCCTTCGCCGTCATGGTCGCGCTGCACGAGCGAGACACCGTGAGCGGCAAGGGTCAGTCGATCGACCTGGGCATCTACGAACCGATGCTGACCATGCTCGGTCACCATTTCATCGACTTCGATCAGCTCGACATCGTCGCCGGCCGGCTCGGCTCGCGACTCCCGTTTGCGTCACCGCGCAACGCATTCAAGACCAAGGATGGCGACTGGGTTGCGATGTCGTGCAGCACCCAGAGTGTGTTCACGAGGGCGTGCCGGGCGATCGGGCGACCCGAGCTCATCAGTGATGTTCGCTATGTGAATAATCAGGCACGGACCGAGAACTCCGCGAGCATCGACCAGGTATTCGACGACTGGA
>OBLU010002425.1_pt1 | contig 17223 bp, 20 predicted proteins | sample 1518681 | NCBI WGS metagenome assembly OBLU01 (sample SAMEA3539304, study PRJEB22396) | soil metagenome | biome: tundra; feature: field; material: soil | place: USA | collected 2010-05 | depth 0.15 m | reverse complement strand
AAAAAATCTTGACAGGTTGCGGCTATGGAAGCCTATGAATACTAGATTAGAGAAGATCAGGCACATGGCAAGTTTAAGAAATCGATTAGTAGAAACAAAAAAGAAATTAGTAACTCCAATCCAGGAATTTGAAGATATAGGTAATCATTCAATGGCTAAACTTTTAACTAAAACGATCAAAAGTTCTTTAACTGCAATTGATAAAGATTTAAAAAATATCGAATCAAAGATTATTGACATTGTAAACGAAGATGATAATCTTAAACTCTTATATAAATTAATTACATCAGTTGTAGGAATTGGTTTTGTAACAGCCATTAATTTACTTGTACACACTAACGGATTTACGATGATGAAAGATGCAAGAAAATTAGCCTGTTATTGCGGCGTTGCACCGTTTGAATATTCTTCAGGAAGCAGCGTAAGAGGAAAAACAAAAGTGAACTATATGGCAAATAAAAAACTTAAATGTAATCTGCATATGGCATCACTGACAGCGGTAAAACTGGATGCAGATTTAAAAGCTTACTACGAACGAAAAGTTGCTGAAGGAAAAAATAAAATGAGTGTATTGAATGCAGTCAAAAATAAATTGTTAGCAAGAGTTGTTGCAGTTGTGAATAAGCAACAGGAATATGTGAAAAAATCAGCTTAAAATAATTTTGTTTTTGTCATAGAAATCGGGGGCTTAACAGGCCCAGGTTTTTATTAAATTTGGTGCGGGAATACCTTCGAAGGCTGAAAATTTTTGCAATCAATTGAAAACAGAAAACCTCTATTAATGGAATTCGGCAAAGATATTTTTGATAAAGAAGGTAATCGAAAGAGTTATTCATTCAATTTAGAATTTCCGAATGGAAGAGTTGTTAACAATATAAAAGGAGGTGGCCATGGATTTAGCCAGGGTATTAAAAAATAATGAAAAATTTAAGCTGCTTTCACAAAAAGGTCATATTAAAGTTAAGATGGGAAATAATTTTATGTTTGAGATGAAATGATCTAAATGGAAGAAAGAATAACCTAAAACCTGCAGCAGGCCGAAGCATTAAGGCGAAGTATTTTGAAGAAATCGTTTGATGGGAAATTAATTTAAGTATGTCAAAAGTAGCAACAACCATATCATCACAAATAGGCAATCTTTCTAAAAAAGAATTGGAAAAACTAGTACTAAAAGCCGCCGCAAAAGACAAGTCTTTTCATGATTTTTTATTAGTAACTTATTTTGACAAAGAGTATGGCGAACAGGATTTATTTGATGAGGCTAAGGCTGATCTGGATATATTATTTCAAAAAAATTATAAAGGATTTTCGGAAGAACTACGGTTAGCCGCAATGCTTGCAGCCTGTGCCAAAAGAATTACAGTGTTTTCAAAAAATTGTAAAAACAAACATTTGGAAGCTGACCTTGTCATGTTTGTGCTTGAAATTCCGTTCTCATTACCTGCCAATATGTTTATGACATGTTTTACTGCCTACAATTATAGAGTGGTATCACTTGTGAAGCGGGCGATAAATTTAATAGAAACCAGGATGCATGAAGATTACAAAATTCAATACCAATCCAAAATAAATGATTATTTAATGGTACTACACAGTACTTCTTCGCACCTGGATTATGTTTATTCATTACCAAAAGGTATATGATAAATAGGGACAGGTCGCGACCTTCCCAAACGCAGGCGGCATTAAATCAGCAAAAATTAAAATGAAACAACGCAAACCGAACAGATTAAGAACGTACGATTATTTACAGGATAATTTGTATTTCGTAATATCATGTGCTCAGGACAAGATTTGTTGTTTTGGCGAGGTCATTGCAGGGACAGGTCGCGACCTGTCCGTAAAAGTTGATGGCAATGGAGGGCCAGGCCGTGAACTGTCTGATGATGATAATTACGATACAAGGACGGGTCACGACCAGTCCCTGTCAAAAATAAAATCCCTATCCGAAATTATGGGCTCCTATAAAACCACGGTGTCAAAACAAATTCATTTGGCAGGAAACAGAGAATTTGCTTGGCAGAGGTCATTTCACGACCATATTATTCGGGATCAAAAGTCATACGAAAAAATCTCTAATTAAATAATTGATAACCCCAAAACATAGCGACAAGATAAATTTTATAATGGAGGGAAAGGCTTAACCAGTTTCCGGGAATAGTCTTTCGTTTTGTTTACCCACACATCCTTATCCCTCCCTGTTGGCGCAACATAGCTCTCTCTATGTTGTTTAAAATGTCCCGTACTGATTTCCTTAGTCTGTTCCGGGGAATTCCCTTCGAACAACTCGGGATTTGTTTGCAAAGGAAAAGATTGAATTTTTGATATAGATTTAATGTTTGTAAATGGTCAGGCGGAAATAAAGGGTAGCGAAACTTTCGGTTGGAGGCAGACTGAGGATAGCAAAGAGGTTTTAAGGGAATTCTTAAATACCTCAGATATTCGAATGTCTTATCGGTTGCCATCTTAGTAGCGGGATCCTTTAATTCATTCAACCGTTCTAAAAAAATAATCATCCTGGCAATTCAACTTCAAAAACTATAAATGACATGCAAATTTCCGACACAACGATTCACGGCAAAGCGAATGTACGCGGCAGCAGGTATTGCGAAATACTCGTTATAAAGGGAAATCTTACCAATCTTAATGCCATCGTTTATAATAGGCTGGGCTGTCATGATTGCCCGGATGAAATCTGGCGTTCTGTTGATCCCAAGAAACTTAAGGATTCTTTAAAAGCAAAGTCAATTGCAATGAACGGACCCCGCGTATTTATGATGGACAGGATTGGACAAAACAACACTCCACCTCCAAAAGTAAACCTGGCGGGTATTGAAATAATAGAAAGAGCAACGGTGCCTGTCTCCAAAAAAAAATGCTTGGGAAATCCACTCCCTACCGGAAAAACATGATCAATCGCAGTACGGAATATATTTTTGAAAGAGGAAAGAAAGTGTAGGAGCTAATCAGTCCTGATCATACATATATTATGCAGAGCTACGCAATGATTGTTGACACTTCCCTGAATGAAGCAGGTTTAGACAGCTTAGAAAAAAAAACTAAAACTTCCAAAAGGTTGGAAATTCAGGGTAAGAACGCTTGATGAAGACCTGGTGTTAAAGACCATCGAAGGAGGGGAAGCCTTTGTGATACAGGACGAGTTACAGAATTCTTATCAACGTGTAAAGTAAACCCCATGTTATTTGTAGAATGTTTAAATATTCAGGGAGTGTCTTGTCCTAATACACGCTAATCCTCAAATACAATATTGTCTTTCAGAATTGCTTCTATTTCCCCCTCAGGTAAAGGATTTTGCATCGGGGCGCAATACGCGTATAGGAGAGCTTGCCAGCTCTCAGGAGTTTGGTAACGAAGGGCAGGCTTACTTTCAGCGCCGCAGCCACTTCCCGCGCATCCATATATATAGCTTAACTTTGTCCCGGGCGGAATGCAAAATAGGTTTGTCGGGTCAACATCTTCCACCTTGTGCAAATAGGTAACAGAGGGATTCGGATCTGGCTTTCCATTTTTTTTCATTGTAATGGTTTTTGAGGGTTGATAATGGTTTGATGTACTTGTGTAGTATTCAATGAATGTTTTTAAAATAGCCTAAATAAGAAAAACCAGGAAGCATAAAAAACTGGTAATGATGATGAATTGAAAAAAAAATATGCCGAAAGGGCTAAAAGGATTTGAAGTTTAAACTTTCCCCATGTTGGGGCCAAAATATTTATATTATCAAAAAGCCAAAATATGACTTCGGATTTCAGTAAAACATTTTTTGCACCTGAGCTTTTTATAAATAACGGAGTAAAAGACATTTCGTTTTATGCAAACGCTTTTGGAGCATCAGAGCGAATGCGGTTTTCTAATGATGATGGAAGTATACACGTGGCAGAGCTTTCTATTAACGGAGCTATATTTCATATACACGAAATAACATCGAAGCAGTATTTTTTTTCTCCTGATAAAAACAATGGCACCACAATCTGTATTGGCTTGTTTGTTCCTGATGTGGACAAAGTTATGAGCCAGGCAATTAAAGCCGGAGCAATTGAAATAAGTCCGGCACAAGATTATGAATACGGTTACAGGCAGGCAAAAATTAAAGATCCTTTTGGGCATTATTGGCAATTGCAAAAAAGAATATAATGACTGATAAACACAACGCTGCCGGCAAAAAAGTATTTTCAAAAGAAGGGTTGAATAATGGAACCTCACTCCCGATTGCTTCCGGGTGGGCTGTCTTCATGAGCTGATTACTTTAAAACTTCAGGATAGAAGGACGCCCTACAGCAGTTCTACTTGTGGGATTCAACGATTGGACCCATTAAAAATATTTATACATGAGAAATAAAATCTTTATCAGTATTTCTTTTTTACTCTTACAATTTCTGTTTGCAGATGCCCAAACGAAATATTTTCCGGATACTGCCTGGCAGGTAAAGACAGCAGCAGAACTGAATATGAACAAACAATTGCTGGACAGCGCCGTTAATTTTGCCATAACACATGAAAACAAAGTTGATAAAGATTTGCGTATAGCTAACCTCAAAGCTTACTGCAGGGAACCCGGCTACAAAATAATCGGGCCAATGAAAGAAAGAGGTGGCCCTGCAGGCCTGATTATTAAAGACGGTTACATCGCAGCACAATGGGGCGACATAAACCGCGTTGATATGACTTTTAGTGCAACCAAAAGTTTTCTATCCACCACGGCCGGGTTAGCTATAGATAATCAGTTGATAAGAAATGTAACCGATAAAGTAATTAATTATGTTTGGGATGGTACATATGATGGGGAGCACAATTCAAAAATAACGTGGGATAATTTATTAACCCAGTCTTCCGACTGGAGCGGAACGCTTTTCGACTGCAATGATTGGGCAGACCGGCCGCCGAAGGAAGGAGCTATAGATGATTGGAAAAACAGGAAACTTAACGAACCGGGAACGGTATTTAAATACAATGATGTACGGGTAAACCTGTTGGCTTATTCTTTATTACAGGTGTGGCGAAAACCTTTACCCGTTGTGCTGAAAGAAAAAATTATGGATCCCATTGGTGCCTCTACCACCTGGCGTTGGTACGGCTATGATAACTCTTTTGTAAATGTTGATGGTATAATGGTGCAATCAGTAAGCGGAGGAGGCCATCATGGTGGCGGTCTTTTCATAAGTGCAATAGACCAGGCCAGGTTTGGATTGTTGTTTTTAAGAAACGGGAAATGGAAAAGCCAGCAATTAATTTCTGCAAAATGGGTAAACGCAGTGCATCAATCTTCAACCGCCAATAAAGACTATGGTTATATGTGGTGGATAAATGCAACAAAAGCATGGAAAGACGTTTCACCTGGAATTTATTTTGCCGCCGGCTTTGGTGGTAATTATATTGTGGTCGATAATGAGCATGACCTCGTTATAGTAGCCCGATGGATGGATGATAGTAAGATGGGGAATTTTATGAATTTGGTGGAGCAATCAATTGCTGGTAAGGCGAAATAAATAGTTCTTTTGGCTTCCCCCGGATTGCGCGAAGTTCTGCGTTGCCCATATAATAATAAAAGAAACTCTTTCCAAACATATTCCGGTTTCCGATAAATGGATTAACTTGGAGTAAAAATATTTCCTCCGGTAAAAATCTCAAGATAGCAGTCAAATAAAACATCGCAATACAAATTTTGTAAGATGGGTAAAGAGCAAACAAAAGACCTTTTGAAGTTTCTAAAACCATTTGGCGACGACATAACAGATTTGGTTATGTGGCTTAGGGACTTCGCGTGGGACTTATGTCCTGAGGCTAACGAATTAATTTACGACAACTATAATGCTGTTGCTTTTGGGTGGAGTCCGACAGACAAAGTGGGACACATCATTTGTTCTATCGCAATTGGGCGTTCAAGTAAAAATGTTCACTTCGGTTTTTATTGGGGTAGTGAACTGTCTGACCCTGACAAAATTCTGTTGGGGGCAGGTAACCAGTATCGTTACATCCTGGTAACGAATAAAAAGAAATTCCCCAAATCGTACATTAAAAAATTAGTGAGACAAGCATATACCAATTCGCTTGGGAAAGTGAAAGATAAAAAACAAATTATTCACGGAAAGACAATTGTAAAATCAATTTCAGCAAAGAAAAGACCGGAGAAAGGTGGGACAAAAAGGCCGTAACATGAATGAAGTAAATTAACCCTCGGAGCATATATAAAATTGAATTTTTTAAAATAGAAGACAGGTTTAAACAATTTAAAATTCCTGATTGACCACGGAAACAATAAGCCTTCAATGATGATAGACGGTAATCAAATTAAAATATTTATTCCTTTATGCGACCATTGACCATTTTATCAATTATTTTTTTAAGCCTCAGCTGTAACACAAACAAGAAAAACAATGCAAATGGATTAAACGGCAACTGGATACCCGTAAAGCAGGAAATTGGCGGGACATTGCTGCCAAATTCAGGTTTCAAAAACCAGAAGCTGATTATTAATGACAGCACCTATACTTTTTCTGCTGAAAGTGTTGATAAAGGCATTTTAAAATATGATGGAAACAAGATGGATATTTATGGAAGAGAAGGTGTAAATGCCGGAAAGCACTTTACTGCAATTACCAAAATTGAAAACGGCCAGATGATATTATGTTATAACCTTGCTGGTGACAGGTACCCTGACTCATTTGATACCAAGGGCAAACCAATGTATTTTCTTTCAGTTTTTGAAAAGGAAAAGGCGAAATAAATTTGCTTCTGCTTCTCCACCTATGAAGAGTACTTAAAAACAGACTGCACAGATTTTGTTCACAACCTGATATAATTTCATTTCTAGAAATAATTACCTTGAAATACTTTGAAATAAAGTAAAGAAATTTTATTTTAAAGCAGAAACAAAACTATATTATATGAAAGATCCGGAGCATAGTATTGGCCTTTTCCTGCATATAATTGGTATCATTATGATTGCAGGGGGATTTCTTGGGGCTTATATGGTAGAACGACGATTTTGGCAACAGGGTAATACTGATATTTTCAAAGCCGGCGCGATTTTACCACTCATGAAAACATTACCTATAATTATTCAGTTAGGGGTATTATTACAGGTTATAACTGGGATCATCATGTTACATTCAAGGACATGGAAATATTGGGGCGAAAACTGGCTAACCATCAAATTAATATTAGTTGCACTTGCCTTTGCCAATGGCCTGATGGTGTATAAAAAGCTTGGGGCATAAATAGGTATGCAGATATTTTTACCCTCACCTGATAAAGCAGTCCTTGCGGTCTTAAAAGGAAAGATGAAAAACTTTAATTTCATCCAGGCCATACTACTCCTTGGTATCCTTCTCTTATCCACAGCATTTAGATGATTCATTATTTGGAAATATCATTTTTGATTGATTTCCTTTTTTTTCAAAAAGGATAATAACTGACTTAAGATGAATACGAGTGACATTTGTGTGAGTAGCATTGCAACAATTCAATTACAAGCCAATCGCATTTGGAAATATTTCTTATGCCAGGCAGTTTGATAATTACATTTTGAATCTATGATCACAATGCTAATGCATGTGTTTATGATAAACACCAAAAGCTTTCTTACCTCTCTTTTTCTTACCATTGGAATAATTTTATAAATAGGAAGGAAAAATAATGCACACAATATTTCTATCTTCGAAAATTAGTATTAAGAAGAAGCAGGAAATCAATTATAAAATAAAACTACTTTTGCTCCTCCTGAAAAAAATATATGAAAGCAAGTCAATTTCTTAAGCTATGCATGCTGTTTTTTTGTTCAACCGCCTGTGCTAACAGGAATCACACTGATACTGCAAAAGAAAATTTCGACATTGATACCACCATCATAGAAAAAACTGCTGTGGCTGACAGTTTCCCACCTGGAAAGACCATTCCCCATGTTGTATGCATAGCTGATGCAAGTCAATCATATGCCTTATATATTCCTGCTAAAGGAAATCTCGGAGCCTTACCGGTAATTTATTTCTTTGATCCGCATGGAAATGGTTCGCTTCCATTAGGTAAATACAAGTCGCTGGCGGATTCATATAATTTTATTTTAATCGGAAGCAATAATTCTAAGAACGGGAATGATTTGTCCATGGCTGAAAATATTTGGAACGCCTTGATTAATGATACTCAGAAGCGAATTAAGATTGATAAGAACCGGATATATACCTGCGGTTTTTCAGGAGGGGCAAAGGTGGCAACATACATTGCCCTCAAATATCCTTTTGTAAAAGGAGTAATTGCCAACGGCGCAGGCCTGCAGGAGATTACCAATGCCGGCGATTTTAAATTCAGTTTTACTGCCGTTGCCGGCGAAGGAGATATGAACAGGTCTGATTTGGTTACGATAAATAACGATCTCGATAAGACGCAGTCAAGGCACCGTATCATTTTCTTTGACGGTATACACGAATGGGCCCCGGAAAGTATAATGAACATAGCCTTTGCCGGCTTTGATTTTGATGCAATGAAGGAGAAAATGGTTCCTGTAAATAATACATTCATAAACCAATATATTGAAGAAAGCAAAAAGAGAATTTCAGAATTCATGAACAAGAATACCCTCGTACGGGCAGAGGAAGAATGTAAGTTGTCTTCAAATATGCTGGAAGGGATAGCCGGAGAAGTAAATTGGTTTAAGGAAAAAGCTGCTTCCATAGAAAAAGCTCCGGCCTATATCAGGCAACTGGAAAAAGAACAGGATCTGGAAGCAACTGAAACAAAAATAAAGGAGATTTTCATGCACCAGTTTCAGGCAGGTGACGAGAATTACTGGATGAAGACAATCGCAGATGTTAAAAATAAAGCCCAGGTTAAAGCGCCCGAAGGCGCTATGTACCAGCGGCTGCAGGCTTATCTCTCGCTGGCATTTTATTCCATAAGCAATCAATTGATTACTACCGGTAAGAACCCTGATGCGGCCTATTTTGTTGATCTTTATAAAAAAGCAGATCCTACCAATAGCGAAGCCTGGTATTTGTCTGCCATACTAGATGGCCGTGAGAAAAACGCGAAGGCAGCAAAATCAGATCTGCTGGTAGCCATAGCAAATGGATTTATTGATATAAACAGAATGAAGCAGCAGCCAGAGTTTCAGCAATTGGGATCAGAATTTAATTTAAGCGAATTTGAAAATAAAATCAGCAAAAGTAATGAAGGTAAATAAAGAGGTCCTGAGCGGATAGGCTTAAACGTTGTAATATCCAAAAACAAATTAGACTAAATGTTTGACAGTGTTTCCCGATTAATAGATGTCTTTTTAAAAAGAACACTTATAGGACACAAGCTCTAAAATTACTTCGTTTCAATATTTTTTCGGCGGCCTGTGTATAGGTCCGTATTTATTGTGCATTTGCTATGACCCTGAAGAACCTGGTGTGGTAAAACATATATAACGGCGGCCATTTATATGCAGCGATCAATATTGTGTCAGGTATTAAGCTGGTAGCAGGGAAAAGGCGAAACAAGAAGTGCTGGAAATAATTTATGGTTCAGATGCGTGAAGGATATAAACAAATAAATGGTACCAGGAATGATTAAGTAGAGGGAAAGACATCAACTGATATACCCTTTTACATAATCCTTTGTCAGTTTTTCTTTAGGGTGCAGCAAAACTTCTTCTGCTGTTCCGAATTCTATGATTTCGCCCATGTATAAAAACACAATATAATCAGATACCCTTCTTGCCTGCCGGAGAATATGGGTTACCAGTACGAGCGTATATTGATTCTTTAATTGAAAAAAAAGTTCTTCGATCTTTTGGGTTGAAACCGGATCAAGGGCTGACGTTGGTTCATCTCCCAGAATGATTTCCGGTTCAACGGCTAACCCGCGGGCAAGGCATAAACGCTGTTGCTGACCGATGGATAAATTGGCCGGTGAGCTCTTTAGCCGGTCTTTCACTTCGCCCCATAAACCTGTTGCCGTAAGATAATGCTCAACTATTATATCGAGTTCTTTTTTCTTTCTGGTTCCATGGATCCTTGGACCATAAGCAATGTTATCATAAATGCTCATAGGCAATGGAAACGGCCGTTGCGACAGCAATCCCATCTTTTGTCGTATATCGGTTACTTCTATATCGTTAGCATAAATATTTTCTCCGTCCACTAACACCTCACCTTCAATGGTTACCTCTTTATTGTGATCTAGTAAGCGGTTGAGTGTTTTTAATAAGGTTGTTTTGCCACAGCCGGAAGGACCGATAAATGAGGTTATCTTTTTGTCAGGGATATCAATACTGATATTCTTCAATACGTGGTTGTTCCCGATATGAACGTTTAAGTTCTTCACCCTTATATGTGGTGCATCAAATGTCATATTGTATACTTTGAGAATTTTCTGCTGAAATATTTTGAGCCTAAACTGGTGATGAGTACGATAAGCGTTAATATCACTGCGGCCGCATAAGCACGGCTCTGCACTTCCCTTATAGGGCTGCTTAATTGGAAAAATATTGCTAAAGGTAACGTAGCCGTAGGCTGATTGAGTGATGTGGGAATACTATCGGTATAACCGGCGGTAAACAATACAGTTGCTGCATCTCCTATGGCTCTTCCGAAAGAAAGCAGGATAGCGGTAATTATACCGGGAATGGATTGCCTTAATAATATAAGCGAGGTCTCCCAACGTGTGGCGCCCAATGAATACGCAGAATCTGATAATTCTTCCGGAGCCCTTCTTATCACTTCGTCCATAGCGCGGGCAAGTATGGGAATGATCAATAGTGTTACGGTAAGTATGCCTGCCAGTAGGGAAGTCTTTAATCCGAAGAAAACCATGATAGTAAACCCAAAAGCCCCATACACAATGGAGGGAATACCAAATAACACATCGAACATTAGCCGGATAAGATTGGCCAGCCAGGAGTTTTTCTTCGCATATACGTTAACGTATAGTACGATAGGCAAACTAAATAGTAATCCCAATACTGTTGAACCAATGGTAATATAAACTGACCCAATGATTGCGTTAAGGATACCACCACCTTTGCCGATATAAAATCCGCCTTCCGGAATTTTACTAACCATATCCCATGTAAGCGATGGGAAGCCTTTTGAAACAATGGTCCATAAGATAACGAGCAGCGATGACCCAATGATCACTGTAGCCAGTATCATCAGGCATTTAAAAAATATAGATTGAATTTTTCTTCCCTGTGTCATATATAGTTTCTTTTTTCCAAACGATACAGAATGATTCGTGAAACGGCATTAAATAAAAAGATAATCACAAATAATATTAACGCAGCAAACATTAATGCGGCATCGTACATCGGAACAGACATCATATCCCCATAATTATTGGCAATCAGAGCCGGCAGGGGATATACAGAATCAAAGATAGAATGCGGTATTTGAGGCATATTACCGCATACCATTAACACCGCTATCGTTTCGCCCAGGGCCCTTGAAACCGCCAATACAATTGCAGCAATTATACCTGCAAAAGATTTTTTCAACACTACTTTTTTCGCTGTTTCCCATTCATTAGCCCCAAGGGATAGGGAGGCATCACGCAACTCCTGTGGTATGGTATCAAAAACCTCCAGCAGGATACTTATGATTAATGGAAAAATCATTACCGCTAATACTATGCCTCCGGCCAGTGCGCTATAGCCTGATGAAAAACTCACAAAATGGGGAGCTACCTTATCCTGGATAAACGGTACGATGAATAAAGTTCCCCAAACGCCATAAATAACGGGAGGAATACCCGCTAATAAATCTATCACGGGTGCAAGCAGTTTTCTTAGACGATTTGGAGCGAATTCTGAAAGATAAATGGCGGTTAGCAGGGAAAGGGGCAACGCAATAATTATCGCGATGGCCGTTACCACCAGCGATCCGATGATATAAGTGAAGAAACCGAATTCTTTTTTAAATGGTTTCCATTCATTTGAGAAAAGCAAATGACCTAAAGAGGAACTGCGTAACAAAGGAGCTGACTTATAATACAATCCCCCCGCTATCAATATTACAATCAGAATAGAAAACAGGCTGAGCAGTAAAAATAAATTTCCGCTCAACCTGTCTTTTAATAATCTGAATTTTCTCATTGTAGCTTACCTAACGAAGCCTTGATTGTATCTGGTGAAAGATTAACGTAGCCGCCCTCTTTTACATATTGTTGTCCATCGGTCAACACAAATTTTATGAACTCTTTTACGACTTCGCTTGTTGGCGCTCCCTTGGTTAAAAAATAGAGGTCCCTCGCTGGTGGCGATGGATATTTGCCGGAGGCAATAGCATCGTCAATCTGATCTATCGAACCGTAGAAATTTTCGTCGGGGTCAATTTTGCCATTATTATTAAGATCTATCGGTAAGGGTATGACGCCGTTGGTAGCCTGCTTCGTTTTAGAATCATATACATAAACAATATTATTAAATCCAATTCCAGCCGGATCTTTTTTAACTGCCTGGGCCAGTCCGGGATCGCCAAAAACAGCAGTGCCTTTCAGGTCTTCCTGCTTCTTGCCGAAATATTTGGCCCATGTTTCCGCGGCGCCCGCTGCATCTGACCGGGTATAGGGATGTAGGGGAGCATTACCGTTTACATGTAACTGTCCCCAGTTCGTAATTTTTCCCGTTATGAAAATCTCATTCAGAGCGTCTTTATTTACTCCTTTTAACTCAAGCTCCTTTGCGTCCGGGTTGTCAGCGCTGATCACAGGCACAACAGCATCTTTGGTTACAGCTATCGGAAATCCGCCTTTCGCAATTTCCTCGGGTGTCAAAGCGCGGGAAAGAAGGCCGATATTCGTTAAACCGGAGAGTACATCAGTGACTCCCTTTCCTGCACCACCTGCGGATATATCTATTTTCACATCAGGGTGAAGCTTCTTAAATTCTTCTGCCCATTTCACGGTAATAGGATATAAGGCAAAGGCCCCGGAAATACTTATGGTTTCTTGCTGGCTCCCTGCTGTCTGGGTGCCATTAGCACTTGTATTACTATTTTGGTTGCAATCAAGAGAAGTTAGTCCCAGCGTAATGAATGCAATAATGCTGAATATTTTTTTCATGATAAATTTTTAAGAATAAGGAAGCGTTGAGTTAAGAAAGACCGGCATCCCTCCCGGATATAATGATCAAAATTGAATTTGTAATTGAGTAGAGAAGAGGTCATTCTTCACATTAATTGAACCCTTTCCTTCTGCCTTTCTATAGTTTACCTGGATTTTAGCCCATTTATTGAAGAAATAGTTAACGCCGAAAATATAATAAGTGCTTTGCAGGCTGCTGGCACTGGTATTCGGATTATACGCATCGTATTTCAATATAGCCTGGAATTTTTTTGGAATAAAGAAGTAGGAGGCTTGGACAAATCCCCCTTCGTGATTTATGCGCTGCTTTGACGCAGAATTGGTTCCTTCCTGTCCATTTATGATTTCGCTTTTAAGAGAAAAATCCCTATAATTTATAGCTAATTCGGCGCCCCACCTAATACGTTTTTGGCTTATTGTAGGTGATGAAGTAAAATTGTCCCTTCCGTCATAATAAGATCCGCCTATATCAACTATTGAAGTGGGATGAAAAACCACACGCGTGGAAATATCTTTGTATTTATTATTATCAACCACATCGATGCCGGCCCCGTTTAATACAGCAAAGTAATAATCTACCAGGTATCTGCTTCCTGATTGTATCAATTTACCGCTTGCCTGCAATCCTACATCCCGACCGTTTTGGTTCCCCACAGAGTCAACAAGTCCGTTGGATTTGTCTCCACTTCTTGCCACTAACGCGTTCACTACCTGCGATCGGTCAATCAATTCCAAATCCGGTGTTGAGGCTACGTTCTCAGCAGAAAATGGAATATAAAACTGTCCGGCCGTAAATTTCAGGTATTCACCGAAAGGCTTATAAACAACGTATAGATCAAGTGGTTTAACTGAAGTGCCGCCAAAATCAATCTGTATCCGATAGTCCCATTTAGAACTGAAACTTCCCCTGAGATCCAACCTTGCCCTTCTTACGTCAAACCCGCTGGAAGGAATGGCTTTCGCATTTTCAAAAGATTGGTACCGCACCTGCGTGAATCCTTTAATTTGAAAAGATGTGGCGATGACATCAGCCTGCACCGGCTTATTTTCATAATTATCATATTTTTTTCCGCTTGCAGCATTGGCGCGGATTGAATCTGCCTCCTGCCTTGTAAGAGTTCCTTTTTGTACTAGGATATTTAAAACATCATTGGTGGATTGAGCTATGGTTTGTTGGGAAGTAATTAATATTAGAAATAAAACAGTCCCAATTAATGAAATCTTTTTCATTAGTCTATAAATTTAGTAGAGTAATTAATTAAAAAATATATGTGTGTGCCGAAGTAAGGTTATTTAATAGTCCCACAGGGACATCTCGGCATTAGATAACAATAATAACCTGAATTAAACCGGTTAAGATTTGATAGTCGTGAAAGACGCTTCTTCATAATGTCAATAGTTTCGATTTTATAATTTAAATGCAAATATAAAGGGATTATTATTAGTCTACCAAATTTATAGGGTATTTTTTAAAAATCCTATCAATAAAAGAAAAATCATAATTAAATAATCAGGAAGGAACTATCGATTACAATAGAAAACGTAACCCAAAAAATAAATTTTGCTTATGAAATAATATCACCAGAACTGGCCGTAAACATTGACGTGTGTTATATAAGCACGTCATAACCTGGAGTTTATTGGAATCTTATCAAAGTAAGTCAATTGGTTGTTTAAATCAATAACGCAGCATACATCATCAACTTTTAATTAATGGAGGTTTTTTTTAAATTAACCTATTCTTTATTGCAAAATTACAGATCCCTTAAAAGCGCTTGCAAACTCAATAAATGTCTTTGCTTCCTGCAGATATGTTTTTGCAAATTGTTCGGTTGGTTCGTTTTGATTTATTTGTAAAACAAGATCCCTGAAACTTACATTATCATTATATAATCCTTTTGCTGTAAGGTGTGTATCGAAATCTTTTAAGATTCCAACCTGTGTATTGCACTGCACCTGGTTATTCAATAACAAAGCTTTTGCGGCATTAATAAACGCCGAATAGGCATGGTAGATACCATCTGCAAATGCTTTAATGGTTATGCTTTCTTCTGCAAGATTTATTTTTTCATCTGCTTCCAAAATCAAAGTAGCCACTAAATCGATCATTACCCCTGCACATTCACCCACTCCAATAGCAGTTGCAAATTTTTCTTCATGGCCCCAATCAATATAATCTTCAGCAACCAGCGTTTCAGTGTCCGCTATTGGTTTTAATAAATCATAAAAATATCTTTCGCCTTTTTTGAAGGTGTATTCAAGGAATGTTTCATTATTCTGCTGATTTGTTTTAAAGTCATTTAATAAAACGCGAATTGCTTCAGGTGCCCGCTTACTCGGAAGTTTAATTACTTTGTTGGCCACCCTTCCTTCTCCTCCCCCTAAATTGCCTCCGCCGATCAATACCTGTAAAGCAGGAACAACGTTGCCTTTAACCTTCATAGAACTTCCATGAAAGCCGATAGCGCCTATGCCATGCTGGCCACAGGAATTCATGCATCCACTAATACGAATGGCCACCTCGTCATTCATTAAAAATTCAGGAAATTCATCTTCAATTAACTGCACAAGAACAGTACTTAACTCTGTACTATTTGAAATTCCAAGGTTACAGGTATCAGTTCCGGGACAGGAAACAATATCCGCAGCGCTTCCATAACCGGGAGCAGCAAGGTTTTCAGCTTCAAGCACACTATATACATATAGAAGATGCTCCGGTTTTATAAAACGGAATTGTAAATTCTGATTGATGGTAACACGAGTATCATCTGCAATGACAGGCTTTAATTTTTCAATTAACCTTCTGCTGACACTTGAGCTGATATTACCGTTTGGTACCCTCATATAAACAACATGATAACCCGCCTGTTTTTGATTCTTAACGTTAGTCTTTTTCCAAATCTCAAAATTCAAGGGGTTTTTGATTTCAGTTTTTTCGTCGGGTAATATCCCGTTAGGAAATACAATTTTATCATAGTGTTTTGAATCTATCACAACTGACTGATCAGTTAATGCTTTTTGTTCACTGGCCACCAATTCATTAAATGCATCTATTCCGATCTGTTGAATTAAAAATTTAATACGTGCTTTATGCCTGCTGTTGCGTTCTCCATACCGGTCAAACACACGCAACACAGCTTCGATATAGGGTAGCAATAGCTCTTCCTGTAAAAATTCGTGCGTAGTAATTGCGAGATGAGGCTGTGCACCTAACCCGCCACCAACAACAACTTTAAATCCTCTTTTTATATCACCATTAATTTCTTTAATGCGGGGAATTATTCCGAGATCATGCATAAAGATTAAAGCCGTATCTTTTTCACTGCTTGACACTGCGATTTTAAATTTGCGTCCCATTTCCTGACAAACCGGTTTGCGCAAAAAATATTCGAAGATAGCATGAGCATAAGGTGTTACATCAAATGGTTCATCAACATCAATACCTGCAATATCGGAAGCCGTTACATTTCTAACGGTATTGCCACAGGCTTCACGAAGCGTAATGTTGTCCTGTTCTAACAAACTCCATAATTCTGGTGTGCGGTCAAGGCTTACAAAATGAATTTGAATATCCTGTCTTGTCGTCAGGTGTAAATTCCCGGTTGAAAACTCATCCGATACATCAGCTATTCTTTTCCACTGAGCTAATGTCATTTTCCCATAAGGCAATTTGATGCGCACCATTTGCACACCCAGCTGCCGTTGCCCATATACACCCCTGGCTAATCTGAGGTTTCGGAATTTTTCTTCCGGGATAGTACCCTGTTTAAAAGCCCGGATTTTTTGTTCCAGTTCAATGATATCCTTTTCCACCAATGGGTTTTCTAATTCTGTTCGAAAAGACTTCATTTTGTATAAATGAGATTAAGTAAAATATGAATACTCTACCAGTTAAGTATACTATTAACTGTGCAAATGTAGGGTTTGAAAAATGATGAACCAATTTTTTTATCCTCCTTCGACCAGAATTCCTGCCATCCGGAGGGTTTATTTACACCTGCTACTTCAGTCGCATTTGTAGTCATATGAGTTGTTAGTTTTTGTGACGTTCAGTTATTTTGTGAAGTTCAAGGCAAAAAGTATGAGTGCGCTGCGTTAGGAAAACCAACACTGTTATTATTAATCATACCGGGGTTTAAGATTTAATTA
>OBLU010002424.1_pt1 | contig 17224 bp, 13 predicted proteins | sample 1518681 | NCBI WGS metagenome assembly OBLU01 (sample SAMEA3539304, study PRJEB22396) | soil metagenome | biome: tundra; feature: field; material: soil | place: USA | collected 2010-05 | depth 0.15 m | reverse complement strand
GGAATCGTTGACTCTGGCAGGAACTAGGCCCAGTCAATGCGCCTGATTTCTATCCCAACTCCTTTTAGCACGGTTTCTGGTGTAACCAGGGGGTGCCCCCTCCCTCCCCACTTTTTTTGCTGTAAACATATTCAAATAAATATGTTAGAAATCAGATTTGGCGAATACGAAGCGAAAATACAGCTTCGAACATCAAACCGCGGCGCAGCACCGCGTTCGAGCCCCCCAACAGCAGGCGCTCCAACTCTTGGATTTCCGACCCCATTTTCTCGTCCCGGTTTGACGCATCGATTCCGCCAGTGCTCTCATGGTGGCTGCAGGGTGAGCGTTGCTTGTCCCGCACAACGCTGAGGATTAGGAATGCGGCCAGGTGATGCGATGCTGATGGCAATGGTTTTATCAACTGCATTGTTGTGCGGGTGCGGCGCCAATAGCAGCGGGAGTGGTGGCGGCACAACGACGCAAACCCAGGCGGCTGCGCCTACCTTCTCCACTGCGGCTGCGCAGAACGGCGCAGTGGTGGTCAATCTTGCCTCAACCACCCCCGGAGCCGCCATCTACTACACCATCGACAGCAGCGCCCCCAGCACCTCATCTCTGCAATACCTTGCCCCGTTCCTCGTTGCTTCAAACCTGACCATCAAGGCAATCGCCACAGCCGCGGGCGACACGGCCAGCACCGTTGCCAGCCAGGCTTTTGCGCCCAACATTCCTTCGGGAACCCTTGTCTGGTCCGACGAGTTCGCCAACTCCACCACCGCCAATGCTCAGCCCAATTCCTCGTACTGGACCTACGACACAGGGACAAACTGCTGCGGCAACAACGAGCTTGAGACCTATTGCGCCTGGGGTTCCACGACGGGCCCATGCAATCCAGCTAGTCCGAATGCATATGTCGGGACCGACGGCTACCTGCACATCGTGGCCCAGCAGCCCACGTCCGGCGTGGCCACTTACACTTCAGCCCGGTTAAAGACTCAGGGCCTCTTCAGCTTCCAGTACGGACGCATCGAGGCGCGGTTGATGCTGCCCGAGTCGCAGGGAATGTGGCCCGCATTCTGGATGCTGGGCAACAACATCACCACCGTCAGTTGGCCGGCCTGCGGGGAGCTTGACCTGATGGAACACATCGACGGCAGCAACCCGCCCATCAACGGCAGCGGCCCCGGCTACGACTGGGTCCAGTCATCGATTCATGGAACCAACCTGAACGGCGGCACTCCCTATACCACTTCGGGTTTTTCTGCCGCCGCCTGGCACATTTATGGCATGACCTGGACCAAGGGACAGATTCAGTTCTATGTGGACAGTCCGAGCAACATCTACGAGACCTTCACACCGTCCACTCAGACCGGAACCTGGCCCTTCGATCAAGGTCCGGAATTCGTCATTCTCAACCTCGCTGTAGGCGGAGATTGGCCGGGTTCTCCCAATGGCACGACCGTCTTCCCCTCGCAGATGATGGTTGACTACGTACGCGTGTATACCAACTAAGAGTTGACGCCGGTTCCTCTTGCGGCGAATTCCGCTTCGATCCCTGCATTCGACCTTTGAAATGCCCTGGTGCACCGTTTGCTGCAATCGTCCTTGCATTGATTTTGTCCCTTGTGATACAACCAAATCATTCAGTTTTGCCCCCAAAGGGCAAGCCTGAGTTTCATGCAGAGTGGTTGAGGGACGAGCCCTGTGACGCCACGACAACCTGCCCGCGCAAAACGGGAGTATGGTGTCAACTCTTGCCCGGAGACGGGGAACATGAGATTCGGGGGTCGCTTCAGCACTCTAGGCTAAGGCGGCTCGCAAGGTGATTCGAGTCAACTCACGTTCGCTTATTTCCGAGCAGGTCGCGCGCTCGCATACCTTCAGTCACTCGCTGACCTAGCGAGGGAATTGTGGCGACTGGTTACGAATTGCGATGTCGGGAATGCGGAAAATCCTACGGGGTTCAGCCGCTTTCCATCTGTGATGACTGTTTTTCCCCACTCGAGGTGGTCTTCGACCTTGAGTATGCCCGCACCCGCTTTACCCGCGAAGCCATCTCCCAGGGACCGCTGAATATGTGGCGCTATCGCGCCCTCCTGCCGGTCTCAGACAGCTACGAGCCGCAGACGCCGGCCGGATTTACGCCGCTCATGAAGGCTCCTCGCCTCGGCGCGCATATTGGTGCGCGCAACCTTTACTTGAAGAACGATGCCGTTTGCCTGCCCACCCTTAGCTTCAAAGATCGTGTGGTGGCCGTAGCCCTGGCCAATGCGCAAGCATTTGGATTTGATACCGTCGGCTGCTCCTCAACCGGCAACCTTGCTAACGCCGTTGCCGCCGGAGCCGCGCGCCTGGGGCTCAAGACCTTCATTCTTGTCCCATCCGACCTTGAACCGGCCAAGATTCTCAACACCCAGGTGTATGGCGCCACACTGGTCCGCATCGAGGGCAACTACGACCACTGCAACCGCCTCTGCTCGCAAATCGCAGACCGCTACAACTGGGGCTTTGTGAATGTGAACCTGCGCCCCTATTACGCCGAAGGGTCCAAGACAGTTGGCTTTGAGATCGCCGAGCAGCTCGGCTGGCGCCTGCCCGACAACATTGTCTGTCCCATGGCCGGCGGTTCGCTCATTACCAAGATTCGCAAGGCCTTCAGTGAGCTGGTAGCCCTTGGACTTGTAGAAGACAAGCCGGTCAAGTTCTTTGGAGCCCAGGCCACTGGCTGCTCGCCCATTTCCGTTGCCGTCAGGAACAACACCGAACAGATCGAGCCTCAGCGACCCAACACCATCGCGCGTTCGCTCGCCATCGGCAACCCGGCAGACGGTCCCTACGCCTCACGCGCCATTCGCGCCTCAGGAGGATGGGCCGAGGACGTTTCCGACGTCGAGATCGTCTCCGCCATTCAGGAGCTTGCTGAGACTGAGGGCATCTTCACCGAGACCGCCGGCGGTGTCACCACTGCGGTCACGGCACGCCTCTATGCGCACGGCCGCATCCATCCCGACGAGCTCACCGTTTCCTGCATCACTGGCAACGGCCTCAAGACCACAGATTGCCTGCAGGACGCCTACAAGGTGAGCCATGCAATTCGTCCACGCCTCGCCGACTTTGAAGCCTTTGTTGAAGAACAAAACGCCGCAAGCGTAGAACCAGGCCCGGCCCTCAGCCTGGCAGGAGAAAGTCATGTCCGTTAGAGTCCTGTTACCGAACGCATTCCAGAAGCACACCAATAACGTACGCGAAATCGCCAGCACCGCCGCAAATCTCCCCGAGCTTGTCACGGATATTGAGGGCCGCTTCCCGGCTCTTCGTCAGCACCTGCGCGGCGAAGACGGCCAGATCCGCCGCTTCATCAACTTCTATGTCAACGAAGAAGACATCCGCTTCCTCGGCAATGAGAAGTACAGCTTCAAAGAGGGCGACGAGGTCCTCGTCATCCCCTCCATCGCCGGCGGCTGCGCCTAGACCTGCGGTCGTGAATCGAGGATTCAGGAGGGAGCAGTTGGCTTCAGCCCGTTGAAAGAAAGCGATCTGACTCGGAACTATGGCTGCTTTGCAGTGCCGGGACCTGTGGCCTGCCGAATTCGAATTTGGTAGCGGGTGATATCACCTCTTAACGCAGTCGCCATATCGTCTTTCCCCTGGAGCACCGCCAACTCGAGCGCCCGCTGCGCTGTGATGACGGCTTTCTGGTACTCTCCCGTCTCCGAGTACGTTGTCGCCAACATCTGCATGATTGCCGGGTCGCCACTTTTAGTCAGGCTTGCCGCAGCTTCAAACTGTGGCAGCGCCTCAGGAAAGCGGCCGCTCGCCGATAGGGTTCGTCCAAGGTTGAAGCGGTACTCTAACGAGCGCGGAGCCAATTCTACCGCTTGCTGCAGTTGGGCAATTGCCTCATCCAGTTTCGCCTCACGCGCGAGGATCACTCCGTACATATTCAGTCCGTCAGTGTTCTTCGGCGCGAGTTCAATCCCTTTCTTCAGCTCTTCAATGGCTTCCTGGGGATGGCCGATGACATCCAGCAGATGGCCCAGGTTGATATGTTCCACACCGCCGTCGGGGTTCAGTTCGACAGCCTTCCTGATTTGAACCATCGCTTCATCGAACCTGCCAGCTTCGGCCAATGCGGTTCCCAGATTGTTGTGTGTCCTCGAACTATCAGGATTCAACTCGAGCGACTTCTTGTACTCCACGATAGCTTCAGATGTCTCTCCGAGAGCATCCAGCGCCACGCCCATGAGGTTGTGCGGGCGCGCGTCGGTCGGATGCTTGGCAGCCGCAATCCTCCATGCCGGCACCGCCGCGGCATACAAACGCTCATCCTGCAACTGCTGCGCCTGGTCAAACTCCAGGTACGCATCAATTGCCGGTGTTTCAATGTGGTCCAGCCCGTCCGGTCCGATATTCACAAACTCGGGAATATTCGCCGCCCGGTTCGAAGCCGTTGCGTTTTCGACCACTAGCGGCGGACTCGCATGTCCGTGGTCGTCGATGTGCGTGAGGTAGATCTGCGTATAAAACGAGGGACTCTTCGAAGCGAACGCAAGCCATTTTCCATTCGGCGAAAAAGTATGCCATGAGTTCATCGTCGGCAGGTTCGATTCGAGCGGCCGTGCCTCGCCGCCTTGAAACGGCACAATGTAAAGCTTGCTATCCGGCCGCATCAGCAGTCCGTTCTTGCATTCCACAAAAACGATCCACTTGCCGTCGGGAGAGACCTTGGGAAAGTTGTTGCTCATCCCGTTCGCTGACGCCCCAATTACCCTCTCCGCAGTCCCACCCTTCCCATTGTTGAACGGGATCCTGTAGAGGTCGTACTTTATCTGCGTCTCATTGGGATCGCCGGCGTACATCGACCGCTTGTATCCCGGTGGGTAAGGGTCGCTTGCGGCTGCCTTCGAGAAAATCAAGTACTTTCCGTCCGGGCTCCAGAATGCAGAGGTCTGAACAAAGCTGGGATCATCCGCGCCAGGCAGCGGCTGCAGCTTGTCTGTCTCTTTGCTCCACCACGCCAGCACACCGCGCGTGGGATAGAACACCTGGTTAAACCCGTAGAAAAAGAAAAACCCGTTATACAGCCGTTCCAGCACGGGCTTGCCTTGCGTATGCGGCACGCTGATGGAATTGACCACATACTTGCCGTCGGGCGACACCTGGCTCATGAAGCCTAAGCGTTTCTGCGAATGTTCTTCAGAGTACGCGGCCCAGTGGACAAGGTACTCGTCGCTGATTGTGCTCACCTTCTTGAGAGGTACGAGGGCATAGAACCCTTTGTCATTCGCTGGCCCGTCCACATCGATTCCCAGCGTCTTGCCGTCTCCCGAAAAAGAGTGACAGTTCCCGCAGATCGGCAGGCCCGTCATCATCGTCTTGCTCTGCCTCTGGTTCACGTAGCGCAGTTGCCACTTGACCTTGGGCAGCGCCGAGTCGGGCAGCGGCTTGATCACCCCGCGCTGTTGGCTTTCCGGCGGAGGCGGAATCAGTGGAACATCGCGAAAAAAAAGCGGAGCTCCAACCGGATCTTTCGAAGTCTGAATCGTGGCCTGTGCATGCGAAAGCGGTTCCTTGTCTTTCTTGCTCGCGAATCCGCTTACAATTACGGTTGCCGGCACACTTACCGAATGTTTCTTGATCTCTTCCCATGTGTTTAGATCGGGCCGCCAGGTGTGAGCCGCGGCCTGTTCGGGTGTCAGGGTGGGCGGAACATAGCCTTTAAGGTTCTCATCCAGAGGCCCGAGTTGCATCTTCTCGCCATCGGACCAAACCCTGATCGGATTGATGTGTTCGCCGAACACGATCTCGACACGCCACACCATGGCTGCGGGATTGTCATCGCGCCACGCGAACTGCGGTGGAATCAGGTCCGGGGGATAGATGGTTCCGTTCGCAGGAATGTCAATGTTCATGCCGGGCTTGGTGCTGTACATCGGAACTGGCCGCAGTTGCTCAGGAACGACGCTTGGATCCGTCAGGGCTGCTTGCGCCTGGGGCGCCTGACTTCCTCCCGCAGCCATCACGTTGCCGGGCAGGCCGGTTCCCATGACCACCAGAAGGGCCCCGGCCACACCAAATTCCAAAAGTGGGGATACTATTGAGAGGATTACGCGAATGACGGCAAAGTGATTGCCTTCGCAGTCGTGAGTGCCGACGATTTCGGGCATCACAACGCCTCTATCGCCATTGCCCGAACGATGCTCAATTGCCATATAGTGCGACTCCGGTATTCAGCGTACCGGATGATGGTACTCTGGCGGATAGGTTGCGGGCGATAGAAAAGTAGCGTTCGGTAACCGGTTCCAACAGACGTGGTGGGCCGGATCACACTTTGATCGGAGTTGCTAGCCTTTGTGTCAGTCAAAGTTAAGTGAGAAGCACAAGTGTGGGTGAGCGCGCTCAACGATCAAACGTGCGAATTTATCTCCGAGCGTGCAGCATCGGTTCTCATCCCTTTCCCGTTGAGCGTCTGTATTTATCGCATACAAGTAGCTGGTCTTGGTTCCCGGAAACTCCGTTAATTACCGCTGGACTAATAGTCCCGCACGCGTTGGCGTGAAGGAAGCTCTTAGGCACCTCTGCCTGATCGCCGCGCGCCATGTTCTTCTGTCGCCCGGGATCAAAACATCGCTCCGTGCGGCGCCGTCGATCGTATTCATCACTCAGGAACACCTTACAGCCCATGAAGATATTTGCACCATATTTGCATCTGCTTGACTTTGCTTTTACAATTCCACGCGGATACTACTCCTGTGATTGCGCACGCTGGGCAGCAGGCTCCGACGAAGCACTCGCTTGGTCTCACCCCTCTGGTGGAACTCCCCCTTCCCACCTATGCTCCATCCCTGTCGTTGCCTTCGGTCAGGTCGCGAATTCAGGCAGAAGTCGGCCGCTACCGGCTCCGCCTTGCCGAATCCGCAGAAGATCGCGATGCCGCCTGCCGTCTGCGCTTCAAAGTCTTCAACATCGAGCTGGGCGAAGGGCTTGAAAGCTCTTACCGGACCGGTTTGGACACCGACCAATTCGACCTGTTCTGCGAGCACCTGCTGGTGGAAGACAAGCTCGAAGACAATCGTTCTCGCCGCATCGTGGGCACCTACAGGATGCAGTCCGGCTCCACCGCCGAGGGCAACCTCGGCTACTACTCTGAGCAGGAGTTCAACTTCGCCCCCTATGAGCCACTGCGGCCCGGCATCCTCGAACTCGGCCGTGCCTCCATCGACCGCGAGCATCGCACTCCTGAGGTATTGACCCTGCTATGGAGGGGTATCGCGCAGTATGCTAATGACATGGGATTGCGCTATCTCCTTGGCTGCTCGTCAATCAACTCCCGGGAACCGGCTGAGGGTTGGCAGTTGTACCGCCAGCTTGAGCACTATCGGGTTTCACCGGAGTTTGAGACCGTGCCGACCGCCGCTTACGCCTGTCCCGTCGAGCAGGAGGGCGCACACGCACAGCCGCCGCCCTGCCCGCCAGACCTCAATCCAGATTCATCGTCTCAGGCGCCCACAAAGGTGCCCAAGCTGCTGAAAACCTACCTTGCCATTGGCGCTCGCATTGGTGGTCCGCCGGCCTGGGATCGGGAGTTTGGCACCATCGATTTCCTGACGTTGCTCGATCTGAAATTGCTCTCGGCCTCGGCGCGCAATCGCTTCCTGGCTCCGCTCACGCAATGAGTTTTCGTGCCTTCCGGCGCGCTGTGGCGCTGGCATTGGCACTCACCTACATCCTTCTGCGCTCGCTGTACCTGCGCCTTTTCAGGCCAGACACGCTGGAGCGCCGCGCACTCTGGCTGCATGAGTCAGGCGTCATGGCGATGCGCATGCTCGGCGTTCAACTCCGGGTTACAGGTAATCCACCAGCGAGCGGCCTGCTCGTCGCCAATCACCTCAGTTATCTCGACATCGCAATTTTCGCCGCAGCGCTGCCCTGCTACCTCGTTTCCAAGATCCAAATCAGCCGTTGGCCTTTCTTCAGCACTCTCGCGCGCGCCGGTGGAACCATCTTTGTCGACCGCTCGAGCCGCGCAAGTGCCGAGGCCGTGACCCTCATCATCGCCGGACGCCTCAAGGGCCCAGTCCCGGTTCTGTTCTTCCCCGAAGGCACCAGCACCGACGGAAGCCAATTGCTGCGCTTTCACTCCCGCTTTTACACGCCTGCGGTCGATGCCGGCGTGCCGGTGACCGCCTCTGCCATCCGCTATGTCCCTGGCGACGGCGCACCGGAAAGTGATCTGTGCTGGTTCGGCAACACGGCGTTTCTGCCTCAGTTATGGAAAGCTCTCGGAGCGCCCAACTTCTCCGTCGAGGTCACCTTCGGCGAACCGCACATCTACACCAACCGCCGCACCGCGGCTGACGAGACCCACGCAGAGATTGAGGCCATGCGCTCAGGCGGAGTCCTCGTCTCTCAATAAGCATCGTCCCGTCCGGCCATTCACCGCCCATCCATTGCCCTCTGCCGACAGCGTCACCACGCGTCTTTCGCTCGGCGTGCTAAGCTTCGTGTGCACCATTTTCCAGCGATTTTAAGAAAGCCATTCAGCCGGTCCGCGCGCCGGGCCTGACTCGCGGAAAAGGAACTTGGAGAATAGGATGAAAAACCGCCAATCCACTTCGAAATCACGGTCTTTGTTTACCCGGCGCGATTTTCTCAAGGTTGCCGGAGCCGCGGCAGCCATCCCCGGCGCCGCCTGGGGCATGGGCCGCCCTTCCGCCTCCAACCGCATCACCATCGGCGTCATCGGCTGGGGCATGATGGGACCAGCCAACACAAAGGCCTTTCTGGGTGAAACGGATTGCCAGGTCGTCGCAGCCTGCGACATTCACAAGGGTCATCTGCAGGCAGCCGTTGACACCGTCAATGCAAAGTATGGCAACAAGGACTGCAAGGCCTATCACGACTATCGCGAGCTCATGGCCCGCGACGACATTGACGCGGTCATGATCGCCGTCCCTGATCACTCGCATGCGGTCTTAGCCACCCACGCCGCCAATCGAAAGAAGGACATCTACGGCGAAAAGCCGCTCGCCAAAACCATTGCTGAACAGCAGGCAATCGTCAAAGCTGTCCAAAGCAACAGCATCATCTGGCAAACAGGTTCCTGGCAGCGCTCTCTGCCCACGTTTCACAAGGCGGCCGAGATCGTTCGCAACGGTCTCATTGGCAATGTCGTGCGGGTTGAGGTCGGCCTTCCCGGCGGTCACCATGATTTTCCCCACACCGTTCCTGCGCTCATGCAGCGGCTTTCATCGTTGCCGAACAAGATCGATAGCCCGGCGCTGATCGTCCCTGGAACTCCCGCCTGGGATCTCGCCGTCACCGATCCCCCGCCTGAACTGGACTACGACAATTGGATTGGCCCATCAAGGATGGAGCCTTACATCGATGCCCGCGTCTACCAGAACTGGCGCTGGAACTACAACACCGGCGGCGGCCAGTTACTCGACTGGATCGGCCACCACGGCGACATCGCGCACTGGGGCCTCGGCTTCGATCTCACTGGCCCGTCTGAAGTCGAAGGCCACGGCGACTTCCCCGCGGCCAATGCCGTGTGGAACACAGCCACCACCTACAAGATCGAATGCAAGTATCGCAAGGAAGTCACGCATTATCCGAATGATGTAGGCATCACCATTGCCGGCGGCCATCCGGAAATCGTCATGGGGACAAAATGGATTGGGACTGACGGCTGGGTCTGGGTCGATCGCGATGGCTTCGACGCCTCAAATCCTGAATGGCTCAAGGGCGACTCGCTGCCCGAGGATCTCCGCAAGGTCAAGCTCTATGAGTCCCATGAGCATCGCCGCAACTTCCTTGACAGCGTCAAATCACGCAAGCCCACTATCACTCCCGTTGAGACTGCGCATCACTCCACGCTGCCCGGCCATCTCGGCCTCATCTCCATGATGGTCGGCCGCAAGCTGCAGTGGGACGTGGCGAACGAGAAGATCGTCAACGATAGCGCCGCCAGCGAGCTTATGACACGGCCCTATCGCGCGCCCTGGAAGTTGGCCTGATTCGGTAGTAAAGGGGACAAGCTCTCAGTTACCAGCTATACGTGTATCCAACGTTTGTGGTCGTATACCAGGGCACGGTCACGACCTTGCTGTAGCTCTCCTGAATCCAAATCGAACTGTGATAGCTCAGGTGAGCGATTGCGCCCACTGAGACACCGCTGTCGAGTCTGTTTTGCACGTGGGCGTTGCCGGTGTAGCTCGTGATGCCCGATTGAATCCATGTGTATCCGGTCCAGAACTTGGTCTTGGGAATTGAAAGGTTCTTCATGATCCCCAGGCTCTCAGTGTGCTCGCCAAAGTTCGTGTGAAGAAAACCATGCGACACCCGCGTTTTCGTGGGTGTATTCAAAGGTAAGTTCATCCCCGACGGGGTCTTTCTTCAAAAAGCCGAATGTGTGGCCGATCCCAATGTTGTAATTCGCCCTTGGAACAAGACCGGGCCGATCAAAATCCGATCCGACATCACAAACAAATCGGTGCTAGTGCTTGGCGCCTGCTCCGCTGCGTTTGGGCTCTGCGCTTGGAGCGCGTTTGGCGCAATGATGACCATTACCACTGAAATGCATCCGAATACGAAAGCGCGTTGCAACGTCTGTTGTGAAACGAGCCGCGCCGGGAGGAGGCTCGCACAGATGGATATCATTCTTGCGCAGTTCATCCTTATACCTCGATAGAAATATTGAGGTCAGAAAGGGCCAGGTTGGAATTGTTTCACCTCGATTCTTAGCTTGAAGGTGCGGCAGTAAGTGATGCATAGGAAGTCCATAAGGAATTTATCTTGCAGCATTGGAAGTCCCGCAATATGGCATGTTGATGAAGGCTTTTACCGTCCGCCCGCTGCCGGCGCAGCAGTCGATCCACGCACAACAAGGCTGGTGGAGACCAGAAACTCGCGCTGTATCTTCGGATTGCCCGGGTCTTCAGCCTGTTGGCGAAGCGCCTCAAAAGCAGCATGCGCCAGGTCCGTGCGGGACAAGCGAATGGTAGTCAGCGGGGGCAGCGTGAACTCGGCAAAGTCGATGTCGTCCAGCCCAATGACCGACAAATCCTGCGGCACGCGTAGGCCCTCCATGTAAGCTGCCCGCAGCACACCGATCGCCGTCATGTCGTTCGAGCAAAGTATGGCGGTAGGCCGAGTCGCCAGCGCATGCAGCTTCCCGTAGCCGGCCACCCCGCCTTTCAGCGTGTGATCGCATTCGATGATCCACTTCTTCTGGATCTGCAGTCCGGCAGCTCCCATCGCTGTGCGGAAGTCATTCTCGCGGGTAATTGCCGAGTGCAGCTTGTGCGGGCCGGCCAGAAAAGCGATCCTCTGGTGCCCCAGATCAACCAGGTGATTCACGGCCGCGCGGATGCCGGTCGTGTAGTCGAGCAGGATTGTGGCGGCCTTGGGGTCATCCAGTTTGAACTCGGCAAGCACCATGGGAATGTTGTGATGCACCAGTCGGTCCAGCACCGGCTCTTCCTGGCCGAAGGTGAGCACAGCCACGCCCTCCACCTTGCGCTCCAGCATGCGGCGAACACAGTTGGTCAAAACGGCAGCGTCTCCGTTCGACGAACTGACCAGGATCTCGTACCCGTGGGCTACCGCGATCTCTTCAAAGCTCTGGATCAGTTCCGGGAAGAAGGGGTTGGTAATGTTCTCCACAATGATGCCCAGAATGCGGCTCCGCCCTGAGACGAGGCTGCGTGCATGAGTATTCGGGAAGTAATTCAAATGCTCGATGGCCAGCCAGACCCGCTTTGACAGCCGGTCGCTCACGGCTGGGGAGCCGTTGATGGTTCTGGAAACGGTGGCGATTGAAACCTTCGCTAGGGCGGCGACGGTGCGAATATCGGGCGCCTTGGCGGCTGTCTTGCGCGTTCCTCTTCGAACCACGTACTAATCCTCATCCACACGGAATCAATGTGAGAGCAATGTTACCGCATCGGATGGGTTCCTGCGGAAGTTATGCGGCCAATAAAATGAAACACTTTGGACATACCGTTTGCACAGTCCTGGATGCGGCTGCCCCATGATCGCGGAGCCGCGTGAATGGGCCCTAATTCTCTTCAGAAATCAGCAACCGCAGATCGCGCAAGTTGTGGCCGGTCGGCCCAGTCACAACAGAGTCGCCGAGGGCGGTGAACATGGGACAGGCGTCGAAGGCAGCCAGCGACGACTTCAGATGGAATCCGAACGCGTGGGCGCGAGTCACGGTCGTGGGGTCAGCGACAGCCCCTGCGGACTTGGTGTTGCCATCGATGCCGTCCGATCCGGCGCTGAATACCGTCAGCCGTGCGCCTGGATGGCCCTCAAGCTCCAATGCGCATGCCATCACAAACTGCTGGTTGCGTCCTCCGGCACCGGGCGTCCTGTTCAAAGTCACCGTGACCTCGCCGACTGAGATCAGGCAGAAGTGCGGGTGGATAGCGCGCAGAGCATGAAAGCGCTCCAGTAGATAGCGGGCAGCATCGGCGTAGTCCCAGTCGTCGCAGCTGTTGTCGACCACAACGTGATAGCCGTCCTTCTCGGCCAGGGTGCGGGCGTTCTCGACCAGATCGTGGCTCGACAGAAGAATCTCGAAGACTGAATCCCGGAAGGCCTCATCCTCGCCGGACATCGACACAGCAGAGGTCACGCGGCGCGGGGCCACTGCCCCGGTCCACGGCATTCGGGGAAAGAAGGGCGGACGCCATACTTTGTTGCCAGGTGACTCGGGCAAATCTTCGCGTTCAAAGAATGCGCGGACGGAGTGCGGCAGTTTGGGGGCCAACGCGTACTTGGCCAGCAGCGCGCGCACATCGGCCACAGTCGAGTGATCTGGCGACGTCGGGCCGGAAGAAAGCGCATCCAGCGAGCGCAGCGGCACATCGGGCACCAGCAGCGAAACCTTGGCTGCCTCTGGCGCGGCCATGGCCAGCCGCCCGCCCTTCACCGCGGAAAAGTGCTTGCGCAGTGTGTTCACTTCGCTGATCGGCGCACCCGAGCCCACCAGCAAGCTATGGAAGGCAATCGTATCATTCAGCGTAATCTGCGGGTCCAGCGGCAGATCGAACATCGCCGATCCTCCGCCGGAGATAAGGAAAAAGATCAGCGTGTCTTTCTTCGCCTTCTTGAGCAAGGCAAGCGTCGCGCGGGCCGCGGCAAAGGAGTCCTCGTTGGGCAGCGGGTGGCCGCCCTCAAAGTAGCGAAAGCGCCAATTGCGATGCTTCGGCAACTGATTGGAACAGCAGATGCCGCGCAGGCCCTTACGGCGCTTCATGCGCTCCCAGAGGATGTCGAGCATGGGGCTCGCGGCTTTGCCTAGCGCGACGACAAAGATCCGTTTGTAGCTGCCCAGATTGATCGTCGCCGGACCGCTGCCATCGGGCAAGAGTCGATGCAGCGTGTTGCCCTCAAACCGAATGCGCCGGTCAAAAGCCGATGAGATGTTGCAGGCCGCCAGAGCGCCGGTAAAGATCGTTGTGGCCGTTGCATGCTGGGATTCAAGAGCGGCATCGCTCACCGGTGTCATGGCAGTTGCTCCTTCAGCCAACTTGAAAGCGCGTCTTGCATGGGCCCAAGTTGACCTGTAAAAAAGTGATCGGCGCGGGGAAGGAGCACCAGGCGTTTCGGTTCGGCTGCGGAGGCGGCCACTTGCACCAGCTGCCCTGCGGGTGCGAATTGGTCGTGGTCTCCGCTCAGAAACAGCTTCGGGGTAATGCAGTCGCGTAAGAACGTGTATCGATAACTGTGGTTTTTCGTCTGCGTGGGCAGCCCCAGTGCGGCCAGGGCGCGGACGCTCCCGCCCCTCGAGCCCGGCCTGCAACAGGCGCTCAAAGTCATTGCGGCGCCAAAACTGAAGCCAACCACAACCAGCGGAAGTTTGTATTCGTTTTCAAGCCAGTCCTTCGCGGCCCGCACATCGCCAATCTCAGCCTCACCATCGTGCGTGCCCTCGCTCAGGCCTGCCCCGCGAAAGTTGAATCGCAAAACCGGCCAGCCCAGTCCCCACTCTGGATCGTTGAGGGCCTTCATGGCGCGGTAAACCACTTTGTTATGCAATGTCCCGCCGCCCAGCGGATGAGGATGGCAGACCAGCGCCGCAAAGGGGGCATCCGATGCTCCTTCATTCAAGAGCGCCTCAAGCCGTCCAACGGGTCCCGTCAAATCCACACTGCGCAGTCTGGCTGCCGCGGGATCCGGACCTCCAAGACTCTTGGATGCTTCAGCGGGAGTTGCAATGGTGGTCATTCCACTCCTCATTCTACGCTCTGCCGCGTCCCTTTTTCATCTGCCTCCTCGTTCCCCGCCGAGAGTTTCAGGAATCTTTCCAAGATTCAAAACCCTGGATTTCGGCCGAAATCAACAAGCGCAAACACCCTGTGCGATATTCTGACAACATCATGACCGTTCATCCTGTGCTCCGCTCTACCGCGGATAAACTGGACAAGCTTGATCCCATCGGGTTCACCCGCCAGTTGTGCGAAATCGAGTCCACCACCTACCACGAAGGCCCGGTAGGCGATTTCCTAGCCGATTTCCTCTCTGCGCGTGGCTGGGAAGTCGAGAAGACCCCCGTGGACCAGCCCGCCGAGAACGCTGGCGGTGGCCCGCGCTGGAATGTCTACGCGGGTGTCGCCGGCCGGACCCCCGACCTGGTGTTTTCCACACACATGGACACCGTTCCGCCCTATATCTCCTTCACCGAGGATGCTGACTTCATGTACGGCCGCGGCGTCTCTGACGCCAAGGGCATCATCGCCGCGCAGGTGGCCGCCGCCGAGGCTCTCCGCGCGGAAGGATTCCGGGTCGCCATGCTCTTTGTTTCCGGTGAAGAGCGCGACTCAGCCGGCGCGGATGCCGCCAACCTCACGCCCAAAGGCAACCGGTACCTCATCAATGGCGAGCCCACCGACAATCGCCTGGCGCTGGCTTCAAAAGGCGCTCTCCGCGCGTCCTTCAAGGCCACTGGCAAAATGTGCCACTCCGCCTATCCTGAACTCGGCGAAAGCGCCGTTCACAAGCTGGTTGAAGTGCTGGCGAAGCTCCTGGTCCTACCCTTGCCGGTCCTTGAAGACATAGGCCCAAGCACGCTCAACATCGGCCAGATCCAAGGCGGTCACGCCCCCAACGTTGTAGCCGACAAGGCCGAAGCCCAGGTGCTCGTCCGCACCGTTACTGATTCGGCCCAGGTCCGCGCCCAGTTGGTCGAAGCTGCCGGCGACCTTGCTCACGTGGAGTTCACGCTCGACAGTCCGTTCATTCGCATGCACGCCATTGAAGGCCTGCCCACTATGGTCGCCAAGTTCGCTACCGACATTCCACATCTAAGCAACTGGGGCGAGCCATTGCTGCTCGGCCCCGGCTCCATCCACGTAGCTCACACACCGTTTGAGAAGCTGGCCAAGAAGGAGCTGCTTGAAGCAGTCGAGTTATACATCAAGGTCGCCAAACAGTTACTCGCATAAACTTGATAGCTTTGGAAATCATCGAGGAGACATCATCATGACCGCATCAATCTACGACATTCCCGTCAAGAAGATCACCGGCGAAGACGCTTCGTTGGCCGAGTTCAAGGGCAAAGTTCTGCTGGTCGTCAACGTTGCCTCAAAGTGCGGGCTTACGCCGCAGTATGAAGGCCTTGAAAAGGTCTACGAGCAATACAAGGGTCACGGGCTTGTCATTGCGGGCTTCCCGGCCAATGATTTCAAGGCCCAAGAGCCAGGCACCAATGAGGAGATTCAGTCCTTCTGCTCGCTGAACTACGGCGTCCAGTTTCCGCTCTTCGACAAGATCACGGTCGTTGGCGATCAGAAACATCCGCTCTATGCAGCATTGATCGCAGCTCAACCCAAGGCAGTCAGCGTGACTGAGTTTTCATGGCGCGACAAGCTGAAAGGCTACGGCATTGAGACCAATCCCGAGCCCGAGATACTTTGGAATTTTGAGAAGTTTCTCGTCAGCCGTTCAGGCGACGTGGTCGAGCGCTTCGCTCCCAACACCCAGCCCGATGCGCCCGAACTGGTCGCGGCCATCGAGGCGGAACTGGAGAAAAGCTAACCCGCACCAATTCGGTCGACTGTCGTTGATCCGCCACCGCTGAGTTCCACCAGCGTTTCGCAGCATCGTTGCAAGAATCAAAGACCCGGCGAGGGCGGGCCGCCGGGCACTGACCATATATCCTCGACTCATGCACCAGGACGCATCTCCAACACCCGCCGACGCCAACCAGCTGGAACAAGCCTCTTCCTCGTATCTGCGCTCAGCGCGGCATCAGCCGGTCCAATGGCACGCCTGGGGTGAAGCGGCCTTCGCTAAGGCACAATCTGAAGACAAGCCCATCCTGCTCGACATTGGCGCCGTGTGGTGTCATTGGTGCCACGTCATGGATCGGGAGTCCTACGAGAATCCGGAGCTGGCCGCACTCATCAACCGGCTTTTTATCGCTGTCAAGGTCGATCGCGACGAGCGGCCCGATGTGGACGCGCGCTACCAGGCCGCGGTGTCGGCCATCAGTGGACAGGGTGGCTGGCCGTTGACGGCATTCCTCACTCCCGACGGCCGTCCCTACTTTGGGGGCACCTACTTTCCACCCGGCGACCGCTATGGGCGTCCGGGCTTTGGCCGTGTGCTTGAAACCATGGCTCAGGTCTGGCGCGACCGTCGCGATGAGGCCCTCGAATCCGCTGCCAGCGTCATGGCCGCGATCGAGCACAATGAGTCCTTCTCCGGCCGCGACGGCGAGTTGTCGCTGTCCCTGGTCGACAAGATTGCCGCCTCGGCCCTCAAGCAGTTTGATCCGCGCAATGGCGGCTTCGGCTCACAGCCCAAGTTTCCTCACCCCTCGGTGTTGGATCTGCTTCTTGAAGTGGCCATGAACCGCGACCCCGAGAGGCCTGAAACGGATCAGGCACGCATCGCCTTCACCACCACACTTGAAAAAATGGGGCGCGGCGGCGTCTACGACCAGTTGGCTGGCGGCTTCCACCGCTACAGCGTCGATGAGCATTGGATTGTTCCGCACTTTGAGAAGATGCTCTATGACAACACAGAGCTCCTGCGCAACTACGTCCACGGCTTCCAGAGCTTCGTACGCGCGGATTTTCTGGAGACTGCGCGGGAGATCGTGGCATGGCTCGATTCCACAATGACGGATCGCGACCGCGGCGGATTTTATGCCTCGCAGGACGCCGATATCAACCTCGACGACGATGGCGACTACTTTACCTGGACGCAGGATGAGGCGCGCGCCGTCCTC
>OBLU010002423.1_pt1 | contig 17226 bp, 17 predicted proteins | sample 1518681 | NCBI WGS metagenome assembly OBLU01 (sample SAMEA3539304, study PRJEB22396) | soil metagenome | biome: tundra; feature: field; material: soil | place: USA | collected 2010-05 | depth 0.15 m | reverse complement strand
AAGAAGTGATGCGGCACATGGAAATGGCGGAGGAGTTTGGGCATGATCCGGTGCAGGTGGACCTGAAGCGGGGCCGGCACTGGTATGAGCTGACGCTGGTCACGAAGGACCGGGCGTCATTGTTCGCGACTTTGACCGGGGTGCTGGCGGCCTGGGGAATGAACATCGTGAAGGCCAATGCCTTTTCGAACCAGGCCGGAACCGTGGTGGACACGCTCTACTTCACCGACCGCTTTCGCACGCTGGAGTTGAACATGTCGGAGTGGAAGCGGTTCAAGGAGAGCATCGCCGCGGTTTTGGCGGGTGCGGCGGATCTCGACCGGATGCTGCGCGATCGTCAACGCGGTGAGAAAAGCACCCGTGTCAAAGTGATGGTGGAGACCCGAATTGACTTTGACGATGAATGTTCCTCGACCAGCACGTTGCTGCAGGTGATTGCGCAGGACCGGCCGCGGTTGTTGCACCGCATCAGTTCGTGCCTTTCGCAGCAGAAGTGCAACATTGAAATCGCCTTGATCGATACTGAGGGACAAATGGCGATCGATGCGTTCTATTTGACGTCGGAGGGAAAGAAGCTGGCGGCGGAGCACCAGGAGAGGGTGGAGAAGGCGTTGCTTGATGAGTTGAAGGGGCTAGAACTGGGCGGATAGACGCTTGAAAAGCTGCGCGGCTGCTGTGGCCTCCGTGAATCGAAGGTGGTACCATCCCCTACTGAAACCATGACCAAGCCCCGGCTGTTCCTCTCATCGTCATTATTGCTGCTGCTGTCGCTGCCCGGGTTCTCTGCGGCGCAGACCCAATCCCAGCCCGCAACGCAACATGCGGTTGTGCTGCACGCGGCTCGTCTACTCGACGTGAAGAGCGGGCGCGTGGTGGAACCGGGCGAAGTGCTGGTGCAGAGCGAACGAATCGTGGAAGTGGGCTCGGCGGTAAAGCGTCCGGCGGGGGCGGAGGTGATTGATCTGGGAGACCGCACCCTATTGCCTGGCCTGATCGACGCGCACGTGCACCTATTTCTGCATCCGGGTGCAGAGGATCTGCAGACGGTGCAGGAGTCCGTGCCGCAGCGCACGATCATGGCGCTGTTGGCCGCACGAGACGATTTGATGGCGGGTTTCACAGCGGAGCGCGACATGGGAACCGAGGGCGCGGGGCCGGCCGATACAGCGGTTCGCGACGCGATTGACGATGGGCTGGTTCCGGGGCCGCGGTTGCGCATCAGCGGGAATGCGATCAACATCCTGGGCGGGCACGAAGACGCTATCGGTTTCAACCCGGCGCAGCATGTCCTGCCCAACGCCGATTACGCGAACAATGCTGCCGAGCTGGTGGCGGTCATGCGCCAGCAGTTCAAGGAAGGCGCGGACTTCATCAAGATTTATGAGACGGGCCCGGATACCGTGCGCAATGGCCAGTTTTCTACGATTTATCAATACACCGAAGCTGAACTGAGGGTTGCGGTCGAGGAGGCGGCGCGATCCGGCAGGCGCGTGGCGGTGCATGCGACCGGCGAACCGGGCACGCTGTTCGCGGCACGAGCGGGAGTTGCTTCCATTGACCATGCCAATCAGCTCGGCGACGAAACCATGCGGTTGATGCGCGAAAAACGGATCTACGCGGTGCCGACCTTTACCATTGCCGAATATTTCGCCGATCACGCGGCCACGCCGGCGCAGGCCACACGGGAACATACGATGCTGGATTTGCACCAGCAGGACTTCCGCAAGCAGATCGCGGCGGGAGTTCCGATGGCGGTGGGCTCTGATGTGGGACCGTTTCCTCACGGGACGCAGGCGCGGGAATTTGTGTTGATGGTGAAGAACGGCATGTCGCCGCTGGGGGTGATGCAGGCAGACTTGCTCAACGGGGCGAAGTTGCTGGGCTGGGATGGCCAGATTGGGGTGTTGGAGCCGGGCTATCTGGCCGATATCATCGCGGTTTCCGGCGATCCGTTGCAGGACATCAGTGCGCTGGGAAATGTGTCGTTCGTGATGAAGGGCGGCGTGGTTTACAAGAAGTGACTACCAATCCTTGGGTGGGGAATCGTCAGAGCCGTCCTGCTTCCATTCGCGGTCAGATTCGCCGCTATCATCGCTTTCCCGAGTCTGATTGCGTTTGCGGTAGCAAACGAAGAATAAGCCGATACTCATGAACGTTGGCGGAGCAATGAGGATCAGGATCCCGCTCTTCAGGGCCTGAATCATGCGCGAGCCCGAGGATGCGGCCTGCGTGTAGCAGAGGGCGCAACTCTGAGCGAACGCCGGAACTGGCGCCAGCAGGATGATCAATCCCGCCACGGCGAGGCACAAAATCAAGATTGGTTTCGAATGCTTCATCTACTCTCTCCTACTATACAACCGCGCCCCAAACTACTTCGCCCAGGGAACTCCGTCGGTAAGGCGGAATGCGTCGGTCCATCCGTACTGCATTCCGAGGATGACCAAGACCGTGAAAATCACTACAAACCACTTCAGTCCGCTATTCTCCGACAAGTGCATGAAAAACAAAAGCGCGAGCCCGGCCTCGACGATGGCCACGGTCAGCATGCGCACAAACATCTGTGACGCGGTGATATCCTGATAGGCGATGAAGAACTGAATCCCTGCCAAGGCGAGCAGGCAGACGTAGACGATCAGGTCTTTTCCCATTCCACTATCTTTGTGTGCCTCTGCGGTTGTCATAGCGATGTGCTCCTGCTTCTTTCCAGCTCAATGAGCTAAATTCAAGAGATAGACCAGCGGCACCACGAACATCCAGACCAGATCCACAAAGTGCCAATAGAGTCCGGTGATTTCGAGGTCATCGGCGTTGTAGCGTCCGCCCTGGTAGCGAATCGCCACCGCGATGAGAGCGATTACGCCGCCGGTCACGTGCGTCAGGTGCAAGCCGGTGACGCTAAAAAACGATGCGCCGAACAAGGGTGTGCCCCACGGATTGTGGAAGAGGTTCGCGCCTTCGGCGAACATCCCCATCCATTCGCGAATGTGCAGGACGGCGAAGAGAATTCCCAGAACGGCGGTGACCATGGTCCAGCGAAACGCCCCGGCCTTGTCGCCCTTCTGCGCCGACCGCACCCCGATGAGCATAGTCAGGCTGCTGGTGAGCAGAATGAATGTCATCAACGCCACATTGGTGATGCTGTGAAAAGGCCTGGGCCAATTGGGAGTGGCGTTGCGGATGAAGCCGTAGGCGACGAGGCATCCGGCGAAGGTGGCGGAGTCTGCGATGATGAACAGCCACATCGCCATTTTCTTGGCGGGGACCGAGAATGTGGGCGCGGTCATTATCTCCGTCGCGCCGGTTCGCGATACCTGCCCATGAATTGAAAGATCTGCGTGACTCACGTTGCCTCCTACCTTTGACTGGTTCGAGCTTCGTCGTTCAGAGCTTCATCCAAAGCAGCAAAAGCAGATACACCCACAGCACACCCATGAAATGCCAGTAACGGGAAGTGGCGTCCAGGGTGCTTCGTCGCAGGACGGACTTGTTCAGCTTCGCGATCACGCGGACGAGGCCGCCGAGCCCCCCGAACACGTGGAGAGCGTGAGCTACCGTCAGCACGTAAAAGAACGAGTAGCTTACGTTGGTGGCGAGTCCGAATCCCTGTGACTTGAGTTGCATCCAGGCGAAAGTTTGCCCGGCAACAAACAGCAGGCCCAGGAACAAAGTGATATACAGCCATTGTGCCGGACTGGCTGCCTGACCAGTGCCCTTATCGTTGTCGTTGTCCTTGTCCTTCGGGCCGCCCATGAAGGCCGCAATTTGGCGGCGGGCCAGTTCCAGAGTAATGCTGCTGGCAACGATCACTAGAGTATTCAGGTAAAGAACGGGGGGCAGGGTGAAGTGGTGCCAATCTGTCGCGCCTCCCTGACGAACGATCAGAGCGCTGGTGAAGGCGGCGAAGCTCATGGTGATGGCCGCCAAGCCTACCCAGATGCCAGTGCTCGCGGGAGGAGGAGAGGAGTCCTTGACGCGGCGCAAGTCTCCGCTGGCCGGAACCAGATTCCGCCAACCCCCGTTGCCGGAGCCTTGGCTCGGCAAGCGTTCCTGATCGATTTTCGGCGGTTCGTGGACTGTGGTCGCCATACTGATACTCCCTTTGAAAAACCATCCTGTACCCGGCTCGAAGATTACTTCTCTTCGTGCGGGCTATTAATTTTTTCCGGCGAGGTCTGCATCACGAAGTCTGTGCTTGCACCCTCGACGCTGTATTGATACGGATCGTGGTAAACCACCGGCATCGTGTCGCCAAAGTTGTTGTGGGGCGGCGGCGTGGCCGTACTCCATTCCAGCGAGGTGCCCTCCCACGGATTATCGTTTGGGGCAAGCTCCCCCTTGAACCGGCTGTGGATCAGGTTGTAGAGGAAGATGAGCTGCGCAAGTCCGGTGAAGAGCGCAGAATACGTAATGAACTTGTGCACGGGGATCAGCGGGATCAGGTAATCGTCGGTGAAGGCCTGATAGCGGCGCACGTTGCCGGCGATCCCGAGGTAGTGGAACGGCATGAAGATGCAGTACGCGCCGATGAAGCTCATCACGAAGTGAACCTTGCCTAACGTCTCGTTCATCATGCGGCCGGTCATCTTGGGAAACCAGAAGTAAGTTCCGGCGAAGATGCCGAACATGGCGGCGACTCCCATCACGAGGTGGAAGTGGCCGACCACGAAATAAGTGGCGTGCAACATGATGTCAATCGAAGGCTGGGCCAGGAAAAAGCCGCTGACGCCGCCGCTGATGAACATCGAAACGAAGCCCAGCGAGAACAGCGAGGCCGAGTTGATCCGCAACTTGGAGCCATACAAACTGCCCAGCCACATCAGCACGATGATGGTAGATGGAATCGTGATCACCAGCGTGGGGAAGGAAAAGGCCAGCGAAGAGACGGGATTCATCCCGCTGACGAACATGTGGTGCCCGTAGACCATGTAGCTGAGGGCGGCCAGTGCTCCCATGGAATAAATGAGCACTCTGTGGCTGAGCATCGGCTTGCGCATGTTGGTGATGAGAATGTGCGAAACAATGCCCATGCCGGGGACGATTGCGATGTAGACCTCGGGATGTCCGAAGAACCAGAACAGGTGCTGCCACAGTAGAGTCGATCCGCCGGAATGCGGCAGAACCTGGTCATTGATAACCAGGTTCGAGGCGACGAAGAAACTGGTTCCGGCGACGTGGTCCAGAATGAGCAGGATGCAGGCAGGCATGAGAACCGCAAATGCCGTCAAGCCCATGACTGAGGTGATGAACCAGCCCCAAGCGCTAAGCGGGAGCCGCATCAGGGACATGCCTTTGCAGCGCATGTCGAGCGTAGTGGTGATGAAATTCAGAGAGCCAAGCAACTGGCCGATGCAGAAAATGGCAATCGAACTCGCCCACAGGATCACGCCTAGACCCTGGCCCGGGCCGCCTACAGAACCGATCGCGCTCAGTGGGGCATATTGCGTCCAGCCACCCAGAGTTGGCCCGTCGGGGACAAGGAATGAAGCGACCAGAACCAGGAAGCCGACGAATGTGACCCAGAACGACATCATGTTGAAATGGGGGAACGGCATGTCTTCTGCGCCGGTCTGGATGGGCAGGAAGAAATTGCCGAATGCGGCGAACGGGGCGGTGGTGAGCACGAAGAAGACCATGATGGTGCCGTGCATGGTCATCAGTTGCAGGTAATACTCCGGCGTCATCACGTCACCGGGCGCACCGGTCTTGGAGAGCAGATGCAGTCCGGGGATGGCATAACTGCCGAAACCCAGGTGGATGCGCATGAGCCAGGAAAGGAACATTCCGACCAGGGCGGCGAGCAATGCCAGTGCGTAATACTGCTTGCCGATGACTTTATGGTCAAGGCTGAAGATGTGCTTCCGAATGAAGCTTGTCGGGGCGCCGTGCTGCACCGCATGTGCGGACATATCGTGCATTGTGCTCACCTCAAACGAGATGTTTGGTCCAGATACCTCAGGGCTAAAGCCCGCTTTCACTCTTGACGGTCGACGCGGCGCTGAAGCGCCGCTCTTCCACGTTACTTCACGCTTCTCAGCAGCCCGTCGAGGCCATGCCCTTCCTAAAACTATTCATCCCAAAACGATTTCCAGTGGCTTCTGACGGCTATTGCAGCGCCGCCTGCTGTTTAATCCAGTTATCGTAATCTTCCTGAGACTTCACCTCGAGATAGGCCTTCATGTTGTAGTGCCCGAGGCCACAAAGCTGGGTACAGACGATTTCGTACTTGCCGATCTTGGTTGCCGTGAAATGAATCGACACGTCCAATCCCGGGACGAAATCCTGCTGGACGCGCAATTCGGGGACGTAGAAGGAGTGTCCCACGTCCTTCGAATGCATCAGCAAGTGGATCTCGCGGTCCACCGGAATGGCCATTTCAGCGGTTACGATATCGTCCTTGGAATCTTGGTCGTGTGTGGTATCGAGACCATAGAAGTTCGCGTTGGCTTCACTGATCTGGTCGGCGTGCAGCGGGCCGAACGTGCCATCCGGGCCGGGGTAGCGGAAGTAGAATGCGAACTGACCCGCCTGCACCTGGACTGGCAGCGCATTGGCCGCGGGTGGAGTGAAATACACACTGGCCCACGCCTTTGTCCCAAACACACCCAGAGCCAAAGATTCCATGCCTACCAACAGAAGGGCGGCGACCACCAATCCCGTGGCGCCACCGGGGAAAGTCTTAACCTTGTCGCCGGGCTTGGGGCTGGAGAACTTCCAGATGAAGAAAGCCAGGAGGAACTGAGAGGCCAGGAACGAAACGCCGGCCTCAACCATCGTATCCGCATACTGGTCATCGATCAGATGACCGTGGACAGAGATGTCCTGTGGCATAGGCCACATGTGCATCACGATGGGAATAGCCGAAGCAATTGCGATCAAAATGATCGTCACTGCGAATATCTTCGCCATATCGTCCCGCCTTTGGCCAAGCGTTGCCCCGGCCTTTTTTCGGATTGCCGAGTTAAAACTGCGGCAATGCAACTCATTCAATTGGTTGCGCCGTACGGAGGCGCTCATTCTAGCTAGGTCTACTTTGCTTTGAAAGTGAAATCGGCGGCTCCTGGCTTGCCGGCGGCAACCGTCACTTTTTGCGTTTGGGTGCCATAGGTTTCCTGCCAGGCGGTTACCGTGTAGCTGCCGGGCGGCACGTTGTTGATGGTGTAATTGCCGCTCTCATCTGTGGTTGCGTAAGGCCCTTTTACCACCACATGCCAGCCGTTCATCCAGGGATGGATGTTGCACTTTACGGGGATCATTTCCACGGCTTTCCAGCTCTTCTCGACCGGCGGCGATCCCGGCGGCTGAGACTGATTCCACGGGATATTGCCGGTCATCGGGTTGGGGTTGGGGTGAATGTTGTGGGCCGTCTGATCGCTGGTTACCACATTGAATTTCTGGCTGACGTCCAGCGCCAACACATGTGGCGTATACATACAATTCTTTTGATTGAATACCGGGACTTCAGTTGATGTTTGGGCGGCGCCGCTCCAGTCGGAGATGTAGAGGACCACATTCGCCAGTCCGCCATTGGCGCCAACCACGACTTGTTCATAGTGGGCGGGATCGGTCGCGTGGGCCTTGGAGCAGTAGGGGTCTTTCGACATATCGATGCCCTTCATATGCGGAGCCGCGCCGTCGAGTTTGACGGTCCCGGTAATCTTACCTTCACCGGCAGCGTTGACTTTCTGACCCAAAATCAACGCCGCACAGCAGACTAGAACTACTGCCGATAGTACAGCCGCGAAACTGTATCGATTCCTCATAGAAGTACCCTCCTTTAAGAGCTACAAAGCTGAAACTTCCTTGCGACGCCATTGTAGCCCTTACTGTTGTCCCGCCGGGGCATTGGGATCAACCGGCTTTAGGGCGAGCTGTTTCGCCATCTCTTTTTCCTTGCTCTTCTGAGGCATCAGCGCTCGCAGATAGAAAACCAAATCCCACGCCTCCTCGGGCTTGATGTTGTCGGCAAAGGAAGGCATAGGAGTGCCGTCCAGGCCGGTCATGAAGATCCGATAAATATCCTGATCGGTATCGCCGCACTTTGGCCGGGATCCCTCGGTAAAGTTAAAGGCCGCGATCGGCCGCCCGAGATCATCGGCGAGGGTCGCGGCGGACGGACCGTTGGCTTGGCCTAGCACGCCGTGGCACTTCCAGCATTGCACCCGGGCAAATACATCGCGCCCGGCCTTGATGCGCTCCGCGGTGACTTCTGGTTCGGGAGGAATCTGGACGGGGGTTCCCGGTTTTTCGTTGACCCAGCGGGGAGAGAAGTGCTTGACCCAGGCTACGAGGTCGGCGCGCTCCTGCTTGGTGAAGGTGCTCCACTGCGGCATGTTCGAACGGTTGAGGCCGCGAGCGATGGTGTCGAAAAGATCCTGGTCGGTGGGCAAGGTTCCCGTGGGAGTGGAGCGGCACTTGAATATGCCCAATTGGAAGTCGCGGGGCTTGGGGTCAACCCAGGGAAAGCTCTCGCCATTTCCGTCCCCCAGCTCGCCATGGCAACTGACGCAATACCGGCGGTAGTCGGCCTTGCCGTCCTTGGCATGACCCGTGACATTTCCGACGTGGCTTTCCATGCCCATGCGCGTCTCCAGGTCGTACTGCGTGAGCTGCGCCCAGGAAGCTACTGGGAGCGCCAAAACCGCAGCCGCGCCCATGAACAGCGACCACTTCCGCAATTCTGTCCGCATGTCTATCCCTCTTTAGAAATCAAAGTCAAAACCGAGCAGCAGTTCGCTCGTGTTGATATTGGCGTTCGTTAAGCCAACCATTGGGCCCGTACCGTCCTGGTGCAGCCAGTTGTACTCGTTGTGCCAGGCAAAACCGGCGCGGCTGGTCATGAACGGGTTGTAGCGGTAGCCGACGGTGTAGGTCGAGATATTGCCGAAGTTGGAAGCAGAAGGAGTAAGTGAACCCGGCCCGTTCGCCTGCTGCGACATTCTGATCGTCTCAAACCGCCCGATAAAGATGAGCTGCGGGCTGTAAACGTAGTGTGGCTCGAAGAGAACGCCGTTCCAGCTCGGCGCCCGCGACCCAGGGAGCAGCGACGTCCCGGACGTGTTGTTCCCGCCGGCCACCCCGTCGATGAAGTCGCCGTAACCCTGCCCAAACCAGGCGTTATCCCAGCCATGCTGAGTCACAACCTGGAGGTCAAGATGTTGGCCGAAGTAGAATTGGCCGACGAAGCCTTCGCGGTGGAAAGACTTGTTGCCGATCCCGGAGCCGGGAATTATCGTCGTGCCGCCCGATGTGGTCTGCGTCACCCAAGTCGTCGGCGCCTGGCCGAGCATGGCATAGAAGCCAATGCGCTGCACCCCAGCCTTGCCGGTATCGAAAGCCTGGCTGGCGGTAAAGAATCCGGTATAGGCATTGCCATAGGGCAAGCCGGGCTGGCCGTCATTCGTGCTGAGAAGCGCGATGGAGTAGCGCGTCCGATCGTTATAAGAGTGCCCCATCAACTCGGCGCCGAGTTGGTTGTCTCCCATTTTGCCCCAGATGTTGCCATCACCCTGCGGACTGAAGTGGTAGAGCTGGTAGATGCCGCCGTTACCCGTAAGCGTCAGGATGCGCTTCTCGGAGAGCAGATTGTCGAGTTCGAACTTGCCGAACTTTATGTTGAGCCACGGGCTGCCGAGCAGGTTGTCGAGCCGACCCATCACGGTTTCAAAGTGAAACGAGGCAGCATTGTTCGAAGAGGGAAGCACATAGAACGAGAAATTCTTTTCCAGCGTGCCGCCGGTGTGGAAGTCGAGGCCGCTTATGTCAAAGCCGGAACTAGTGACGCGCTGGATCTGGGATCCGGTGATCTGGGAGACTCCACCCACCAACCCGTACGTGTCAACGAGTACCTTGCCGGTGCTCACCCGGTGCCAGATCGGCGTAATGCGGAAGGTGACCGGCCAGTACCCCGGGTTCTGCCAGATCGGGGCGTCACGATCGTTCATGAGTTGGTAGCCGTTATCCTTGAACTTTTGTCCAAAATAATTCAGCATCGGCCAGGACTCGTGGCACGCCGAGCAGCGCAGCCCATACTTCCTGGCGAAGGCCGGCAGGGCATTCGCGGGCTGGCTGCACGTGAGCATCACGGATGCGAGAACCAGAGCCAAAGAAAACAAGGACGTCGCAGAGTGAAATGCTTTGCGAAAGTGGGAACAGCTTAAAACGTGCATGGCCGGACTCCTCGGCAAAAATCAGATCAAGATCTGTTTTGTTTGAAAATCGAATTCCCACAAAATTCGGATGTAGCCAGAAAAAAAGGCTCCGAATGCGAACCCCTAGCATTCTGCCCGAGGTAGAAACGCCCACAAAGGTTCTACCATCGTACCGCGCCGGAATCCTACTACGGTCGAAAGGCGAAGTGCAAGAGGTTTTGACAAGTTTTTTACAATGTCAATTCGGGATGTGTTCCTGAAGTCTTGGCTTCCGAGTCAAATCCGTCCGACAGAGTTGACAGCTTTGTGCCCAGAGTACGAGACTCTGTGGAGTCTGGGAAGGGAGATTACGGTGGATTGGCGGATGGGCGTTCGAAGTCGGGGGCTGGATTCCTGGGCCCAAGATAGTACAACCGCAGGGCTCGACGATGCTCGCCGAGGTCGTTCTGCCGCCACTTGGATGGGTTCGCTCACCGGCTTGTTTCCCCTGATGCTTCTGCTTTGCATGGCCGCGCTTCCGCTTGCAGGCCGCGAAAAGGATAAATTGCCTTACGGCGAAGGCCTGATCGTCAACATCCCCCTGCCGGAGAACGAAGTCGTGCAAGTTGTGGAAGATGTCGCGCAGAACGGCATAATCAGGGGGACCAAGGAGTACAACAAAGACGAGTTTGTCAGCGGCGCCAAAGCCGCAACCTCCTCGAAAGTATTTAAGGCATGGAACGAGGGCGGGAAGGTCTTCTACAAAGTTCGCGAGCAAGCGATCGACCCTCGCAACTTCAAGGATAGCGGCGACGTCGGGACGCTGGCCGTGCGATATGTGGTGCAAGCTCAAGGGGAGAAGAACACGGTCTTGCGCGTCGACGCGCTTTTTGAAGAAGACTTCCGCCACACCGTTCATCAGTCGAACGGCTCGGTCGAAAGCAGCGAGTACAAGGACATTCAGGAGCACCTCGAAGCCATCGAGGTCATGAAAAAGCAGACCGTCGAAGCCGAAAAAGAGCGGCAGGAACAACTGGAGAAAAAGCAGAATCTTGCCATGCGGACTGACGCACCGACGGTGACTGCGCTTCAATCCGCACCTCAGACCGTCCCTCAGGCCATGGAGAATCGCCGGGATGCGGCCTCGCAAGGCGGCACGAAGCAGTCCGTGGGGCAGACCTTGTCCAGTCAAAGCGTGCCAGGGCAGACTCTGTCCGGCCAAACGCTGGAAGAGCACGTTAAGGATCTGCGACAGCAGGTCGAGCGGCTGGTGAAGGCACCGGGCGCGCCGCTCAAGTCCGCCCCGTTCCATACGGCGAGCACGCTGCAGTCGTTAACCACGGGGACGGAAGTGCTGATTCTGATTACCACGCCCTACTGGTTGGGCGTGGAGACGCACGAAGGGCAGCACGGATGGATCCTGCGCGACCAGTTGGAGCAGCCATGAGGCGTCATGCGGCAGGATTCCGTCGAGCGTTCTCGCAACTGTTGGCGGCGGTTGTATTTATCTGCTGCGTGGAAGGCGGGCAGGCGCAAGGCAACGGATACGAACGGACTTTTCCGCAGTCCAAGGCCACGGTGGAAAAAGCCCTGAAAGAAATGCAAGCCGCCACGTCGGGACGCCTGCCTGTGTTGGATGGTTTCGCGACCTCGGCGGATCATTCCCTGGACCGCTACCAGCGTGGGTACTATCAGTCCAGGTTCCAGGTCAGCGCGACTGCTTCCGGCGGATCGGTTGTGCGTGTGAGCGTGCAGGTTACCGCCTGGTACGTGGATCCGGTTGCTGCCCGGTCTGGATATCAGGTGTTGACGTCGAACGGCCGTCTGGAAGGGGACCTGCTGGATCAACTGGCAGATCAACTCGCCCGCAAAGCTTCTTCGGATCGATCTCCGAAGACTCCAGATCCGGCAGAACCGACCATCTCGGCGCCGGTACCCAGACTTCCGGAAGCTAGCGGCAGTTTTTCGTCGTCCCTGGGCCAGAGTCTGGCCGAGCAAGAAAAGAGCGGCACCCAAACGGGGCAGAAAAAACTTGCCGACAAGGATTCAAGCAGCCTGCAAGCCGAAGTGGACAGCCTGGAGGAAATTCTCAAGAACCAGGCGCATCCCAAGAATCTTGTCGCGGTAAAGAAGAGCGGGACCCCAGTGGTCGCGACGGCGAGTTTGACCGCCAAGACTTTGTTCCTGGCCAGCGCCCACGATGAGTTCGAGATGCTGGATTTCAATCGGGATTGGGTTCATGTGCGCATCTCTGGCTTGTCCCGGGGATGGATCTGGCGCAACAACCTGGAGATGCCCGACAGCATTCCGGACAGCGATGTGCCAGCGGGTCCAGCGCTGGTCCCCGTTGCGGCGGAGCTATTTCACGTGGCTCGGGAAGAAACAGCGCCCTTCCCAGGAGACTGGGGACCCCTCCGAGGAAAAAGCGTAAAGATCGTCTCGGTAGAAAAGATAAACGAGACGGGGAAGGATGCGGGCCCGCAGCTCAGACTGGAGTTCGCCAAGTCAGTGCTGGACAAGGATTATGCGGAACTCGCGCAAAAGCCGCAGGAACTGGCCGGGATTGTGCTAATCTTCGATTCCGTTGACGGAGGGATGATTGCCGCTACGTTCCCGACGCTGCAGCAATGGAAGGCAGGTAAATTGTCGGACGCGGCTTTGTGGCATCAATGTTTTTTTGATCCGCCGGAAATCTTCAATGCGTCCGGTTCTTCGGCGAGCCAGTAACGGAATGGTAGAGCTTCAGAATCGACACTCAAGGGCTGGTTTCAAGGCCAGTTCTGAGTTTTGACTTGACTTTCGAAAGCCATGAGAGTACCTATGCAGTCCTTGAGTATCTGGGGCGGCTTTGTGGGGGCTGCCCTCTTTGCTCCGCCCGGAAAGTACGTACGGGTGTGAGGAAAGCGGTACTACAACCACACCATTAATTTTTTCCCATGAGCGCGATGACTCAACCACCGATCTTATTTCGCAGGCAAGCAACGTCTCTCCTGCGCGACTATGCCGAACTGATGAAGCTGCGCGTGACCACTCTGATCGTAATGACTGCGTGGTGCGGCTACTATTTCGGGGCGCAGAAAGCGGGGGTTTCTTCGCTGTCCTGGGGGCTGCTCCACGCTTTGCTGGGAATCGGGCTGGTCTCCAGCGGAACTGCCGCGCTGAATGAAGTGATGGAACATGAAGTGGACGCGCACATGCGCCGGACCGCGCAGCGCCCGCTGCCCGCGGGCCGGATGAGTCTGCTTCACGCCACGATGGCCGGCCTGCTGGCCACCTTGGGAGGGTCAATCTATCTGGCGGTTTTCACGAATCCGCTGACCGGGCTGCTGACCTTCCTGACGTCGGTGGTGTACCTGGCGGCATACACGCCCTTGAAGCGGATCTCACCCATCTGCACGTTCGTGGGCGCTTTTCCTGGAGCTATGCCGGGAGTTTTGGGTTGGACGGCGGCGCGCGGCCGGCTCGAGTGGGGGACGTTAATCCTGTTTGCCATCCTATTTGTGTGGCAGTTCCCGCATTTCTTCTCCATCGCGTGGCTTTACCGGGAAGATTACGCGCAAGGCGGAATTCGCATGCTGCCGGTGGTGGAGGAGGATGGACGGTCCACGGCGCGGCGCATCGTGGCCTATTCGCTGATTTTGATTCCACTGAGCGTTTTGCCCAGCTTTTTCGGGATGGCGGGGAAGATCTATCTGGTTGGAGCCGTGGTTCTCGGCATTGCACTCTTCTATTTCGGGGCCCGACTCGCGTTTCTCAAACTACCCATCAACGCCCCGCGATCCAAAATGCTGGCTCGTCATGTGCTGCAAGCGACCGTCATCTATCTTCCTCTGCTGTTCGCGCTGATGATGGGCAACGCGTCGCGGCCCTGAGATCGTCTAGCGCTTCGAAAACCTTTGATGTGCCTGCGGATGTTCCTTTTGCCTTTGCCCGAAGCTACTGCCTGCGACCCCGGTCGCAACGCGGAAGTTTGGGCCGATTTTGCCTACTGAATGGCGCTGCCGACTTGCGAGAACACATTGCCTGCGTTCGACCCGATCAGTCGGACTGTGCCTACCACAATGACGAGAATGACTGCCAGCATCACGGAATACTCAGCGATGTCCTGTCCTTCTTCATTTGACCAGAATTTGTTTAGAAAGTATTCCATGATTTCTCCTCGATTCAGGCTGCTCCAGACATTGCTGAGGTTCTTGTCACCTGTGCGCTGGAATTGACGAGACTCATTCCCCAGGGTTCTTTCTCCTGCGAAAAAGCCTGAAGGCCAACCTGGTATTCGCCCCTCCCATCAAGCAGCTTCGTCCATACCACCGTGAATTCCATCCGGCGCTGGTGATAAAGAATGGTTAACGTGTCGAGCGCCTTCAGTTCATGGCGAATCGCCCCCAACCGCGCGCCAGTCGGCGTGAGGTCGAGAGTATGCGCCAGTGCTTCAAACGACGTGCCGGAAGAGGCTGTTCCCCGAACTCGCACGGGCAGCACGGCCTGAATGCGATCTTGCCGGCGCCGGTTTGTTTTGACACTGGTTGCTTGCATTTTGCGGCCTGGAGACAGTGTGCGACAAACTTGAACGAATCGGAATAGCTCCGATGTGTGAGGCACAAAGGTAACCAGTCAGAATCTCTTCAAGTAGTTTTCGGGAAATGAAGACCAGAATTCAGCCACCTGCCAGTTCGGTGGCCAGCGATCTCGGGTAGACTGAGAGCAGCTTGTTCAGCATCCAAGGGTCAGATATGGGGCACACACGAGTTGAAAGCGAGGTTGTGGGTAGTCTGTTGCTGCTGTGCTGGAGCCTGGCAGCCGTCTGCCAGCCGCTTCCCCAGGAGCGGGATTTAGTAGGTTCCTCGTATTCCGTTCAGAATGCTCCACTGCCGGTCGAGCAGGTAGCGAAGAACGTTCAGGAAAGAAATGCGGAGCGAGCCGCGGTGCTGGAGCAGTTCAACGGAACGCGTGTCTACCGCATGCAGTATCGCGGTTTCCCGAGTGATCGTGATGCCGAGATGGTGGTCAACATGACCTACCACGCTCCCAATGCCAAAGAGTTTAGCGTGGTCTCCCAGACCGGTTCCAAGTTCATCATCGACCATGTCTTCAAGAAACTGCTGGAGGGTGAGCAAGAAGCCGCCAATGAAGAGAACCGCTGGCATACCGCGCTGAGCACGGAAAACTACGATTTTACGTCCGCTGGGTACGAAGCTACACCGGATGGAGCGCAATACGTCCTCAACCTTCTGCCCAAGACCAAGAGCAAGTTTCTCTACCGCGGGAAAATCTGGGTTGACGCGAAAGACTTCGCCGTCGTGCGGATCGAAGGAGAACCGGCCAAGAACCCTTCCTTCTGGATCAAGAAGACGGAAGTTATGCACAGATACGTCAAAGTGGATGACTTCTGGCTTCCCGCCGAGAACCATACGGAAAGCGTGATCCGGCTGGGAGGCCGAGCCATTCTTTCCATTGAGTACAAAGACTACAAGATTACAAAAGCTGCGCCGCCGCATGGCCTGGAGAACACGCGCGAAGACTCGAAGTGACCCGAGTCCCCAAGTGAGTTGCAGCGCAGATTCATGCCCGCCTATCCACGAGATCGAGGAGACACCGGGCCTACCTCCAAGCACCACGGAAATGTATAGTGTGAATTGCTTTCTTACTATGAAAGCTGGCAATCCCAGCGGCGCGGAAATTACAAATTGATTGGGCTGATTCTATATTTCGTTTTGGGTGTGGCGCTGGTGGGTGCGTTATCTTCGGCCGTGTTCCTTGGCCTGGCGCTACTGGGAGTAATCCGGTTTCGCTCGCATGCGCGGACGCGGTTCAGTTCCGTTCCTGACGATGCGCACCTGCCTCCGGTCTCCGTGCTCAAGCCGGTGCACGGTCTGGAAGCGCGGCTTAAGGAGAACATTGAAAGCTTCTTCCGGCAGGACTATCCCGACTACGAAATTCTGTTTGCCGCGGACAACGCGGACGATCCGGCCCTGGACGTAGTGCGGGAAGTGTGTGCTCGCTATCCACAAATCCGAAGCCGGATGCTGATAACCGGCACGCCGTGGCCGAATCCACCGGTGTACTCGTTTCATTGCATGGCAGAGGCAGCTGCGCACGCGATTCTCGTTACCACGGACAGCGACGTAGAAGTTTCCCCGCGGTATCTGCGAGAAATCGTGCCGCCATTGCTGGACTCGCAAGTCGGCATGGTAACGTGCGTGTATCGCGGCAAAAATGCGGCCGGATTCTTCTCTGGACTCACGGCCATCGGCATGTCCGTGGAAATGACGGCGGGAGTGCTGGTGGCGAATCTGCTCGAAGGAATGAAGTTCGGGTTGGGGCCGACCATCGCGGTGCGCAAGGATTCGCTGGAGAGTATTGGCGGTTACAGAGCGCTGAAGGATTACATTGCCAATGATTTCGCCATCGGCAACCTGATCGCAAAGGCGGGTTACCGCATCGTGCTCTCGGGCCACATCATCGATCATGTGGTAAACCAGAAATCGTTCCGCCGGATGTGGCAAAACCAATTGCGCTGGGCGCAAACGACGCGCTATTCGCGCCCCAAAGGCCACTTTGGAAGTGGACTGATCTTCGCGATGCCCTACGGCCTACTTGGTTTCGTCGCGGCCGCAGGGTTGGGACACTGGGGGATTGGAGCCCTTCTGCTGGGCGTGGCTGTGCTGAACCGGTTGGCCGAAGCGTGGCTGGTGGGCTGGATGGTAGTTCGGGATCCGCAGGTACGGCGCGCTCCCTGGCTCTATCCGCTGCGCGATTTGCTCGGCTTTCTGGTCTGGTTCGCCAGCTACCTGAACCTGCGTTACGTTTGGCGCGATAGCCGCTTTGAGTTGAAGGGTACGCGAATTGCGCTGCGCCAGACCTCCTCGGATGGTCGATAGCGCATGGCCGGACAGGGGAAAGCTTTTAACCGCAAAGCACGCAAAAGGGTTCGCGAAGATCGCAAAGACGAGCGCGTCCCCTTAAGCGTTTACGAAGCGAGTTCCGAAGCGCGCCACTATTTATGGACTTGGTTGGCGGAGGCGCTTGCCAGGTCGGCATACAGGCTGAGAACCAGCTATACTCCTTCCGCCATGAATGCACGAACGAACCCACGCTC
>OBLU010002422.1_pt1 | contig 17229 bp, 11 predicted proteins | sample 1518681 | NCBI WGS metagenome assembly OBLU01 (sample SAMEA3539304, study PRJEB22396) | soil metagenome | biome: tundra; feature: field; material: soil | place: USA | collected 2010-05 | depth 0.15 m | reverse complement strand
CACTTCCCTTCATCGAAACGGCAAAAGCGAGAAAAAGCCGTGGAAGTTGGGCTAACTCATTCTCCTGGTTGGACCTCGGCATCCTGCCGTGTCACGGAATTTCGCAAAATGATAGAAAAAAACTCCAAACTGCCGATGAAGAATGTGACGAGATTCGCCGAGATGCGAACTAGGGTCCCGGTTTTGGGGTTATAGGCCGTTTTGCTGGGGGGAAAGAGATGAAGAATCACGTTCAGGTTGAGAACGGTTCCTGGGTATCTGCGCACGATGCACGGGAATCGATGCCAGCAATCGAATCGAATCAGCCGAAATCGGAATGGCAATTCGTCTCTCAGATGGAGAACGTGCTGGGAGATGGGACCGACCTGGACGCGCAATTTTTTGTGGAAAGCTGGACGGTCGGCGTCCCTTCTGCAATTGAAAACTTCTCGCAGAGACGAGCAGCGAATCAGCTTGAGACGTGGGTGCCTGTGACCAGCAGTTTCGACAGCCTTGAATTTCTCTCCTTCGTGGATGGAGATGAAATGCGATCGAACGCAGAAGCGGCTTCAGTCACGCTGACCGACAGTTATCGCTCCAGCGGTCCGGCGCAGTTCGTCGAACAGGTAATCCAACCGCCCAAGAATCAGATGTCATTTGAGTGGGAGACTGCTGCCGCCGATTGTGACAACACTCAAGAAACGCATGAAGCGATAACAGTAGAGAGTGCGTGCCGTCTACTTGGAGTAACCCCGGACAGTTCGAAGGAACAGATCAAAGGAATGTACCGGCGGTTGGCCAGCCGTTTTCATCCGGATCGACAGGCGCGGAAGAGCGAAAGTGAGCGTCGCATAGCGACGAAGCGCATGGCAACGATCAATGCGGCGTATCGGTTATTGCGAAATAGCTTATTCGGCAACGCGACCTAGGTCTTTTGAAAGATAAATAAAACATCAAGCGCGTCGTCCGGCAGATCCTTGACCAAACGACGCGCTCGATGTTTTTGCTCTACCACTTGATAGTTGCGTTCACGGTTGCATCCCATTTTCGATCCTGCGGTATTGACGCTAAGACATCGAGGCGGTACTTATTCGCTGCCAGAGTGAGCGATGTACTGAGCAATTTACCCGTCGTTTCCCTAAATTTAAGGTTTGACGCTCACGCTTCCAAAGAGCTTTGTTCGCGTTCGCACACGCCGGGTCTGGGTAAATGGAAATTTACGCTATGCGGCGGAGAGCTTCACGAGGAAGACTGCCATTTCCGAGTGGCCTCAAGGATGGCTTCTCGTTCTTGAGGGTCTAGATCGGAATCGTCCAACCGCTGGATGGGCTTGTTATCGTTGAGGCCTTGCTCGATAGGTGCACCTGCCTCGCAGCCGATCGAGAAAAACTCCTTGCCAATTACACAATATGTCTTGGCGGAACTCCGACCAGCGGCCCGACACGTAATGTGCCAGGAGTTTTCACCAGCTCCATTTTTGAAGGGATGCCCAATAAGGTCGTAATCCCCAAAGCTGCCTTGAAAGCTGGTGGGACTTTCAGCCACGGCGCCCTCACTGGTCAATTTCGACTGCGGGTCAGCAGGTCTGGCCGTATCTGTCATAGCCGTCTCGCACAGCTCCAGTATAGTGGCGCGTAGCTTGGCGGCTTCCCCACGAAGAATCCCAAGGAGGTTTTTCTGGTCGTTGGTTAGAGGCGTGCCAGCACTCAAGAGGTGTTCAACGTTGGCAACGACTTCAACGGAGATCAATCCGGCTTGAATCAAGGCAGCATTCTTGTTGCTGGTTCCCATCTCTTCGATTCCCCATCCCGCGATGCAACTTCATCAAGGTTGATGCCGTATCGCTCTAATTCGGTTGTAGCCTGCCGGACAATCGGATGTGACGAGAGTGTTCTTGTCATGAGGTGAACAATCCAAGCACTTCGATTTCAGATTGCACGTCAACGTGCTTGTGATCGGCGGCGCGGGTCTTGTGTCTGGAATGACGTTGGGCAGTTGCGATCTCAGCATGGGGTGGCTAATTTGTTTGCAGCGGACACGAATACTATCGCGCGAATTTCGCGCGGATGCTGCAAACTGTATGCTATGCCGATGCCTGCGAACGCCAGCCCCAATGTCTATTTCCTCGTCGACGGAACGACAAAGAAACAAGGGACCATTACGCGTACCCCTTTCACCGTAGGGAGGGTGCCTGAGAGCGATATCGTTCTTACGCATCCTTATGTGTCGCGCAGGCATGCGGAGATTGTTTTGGAGGAGGACGGCTACTACGTAGCAGACCTGGGCAGCCGATATGGCACATTCGTCAACGGGCAGCAGCTGACCATGCGGCATCGCCTGACCCCCAGCGATACGATTCATTTTGGTTCGACGGGCGGGCCAGCATTGATCATGCGTTCCGAGGACCAGGACTCGATCTCCTCGTTGCACCAGATCCTGGATGAGATGCCAGACGCAGGCGCATCGGTCAAGGGTCTCGAGAAGCTACGTTGGTTCGTCGAGTCAGCACGCAAGCTGAACGCGACCGGGTCAGTCGATCAGATTCTCTCGGCCCTGCTTGAAACCACGCTGCAGCTCACCAAGGCCGAACGCGCGTATGTATTTTTGGGCAGTGATGCAGGCCAGATGAAATTGGCCCTTGGACAGGCGAGCGATGGGGGGATGCTGGCAGACGACTCCACGGTCTCACATGGCGCGATGAACCAGGCGATGAGAACCGCGAGCGACTACATCGTGACGGATACGATGAGCGCCGAGCAGCGGTCGGAAAGCATCGTCGCTCACAGCATCCGGACAGTGATTTGCATTCCATTGCGCAGGCCGCGAGGCGGGTCTGTCGCCCGGGAAACGGAGCTTCTGGGCGCTCTTTACCTCGACAATCGCCTGCGGGCCGGTAGCCTGACGGAAATCGACAGCGACCTTCTTAAGGCGATCGCAACAGATGCCGCAGCCCTCATAGACAATACCCAACTGGCGGTAGCAGAACAGAACGAACGCCGGCATCGCGAGGAATTGAGCATCGCAGCCGGGATTCAGCGCAGCCTCATGGCAATCAAGCTGCCGATCCTCTCCTATGCGGAAATTACGGCTCGCTGGTTACCGTGCCGCGAGGTCGGCGGCGACTTCTTTGACGTGGTCACTCATGGAGACTCTGTGTCGATCGTGATTGCGGACATTTCAGGTAAAGGGATCTCGGCGGCGCTGCTAGCGTCGACCCTGCAAGGAATGATTTATGCGCAACTGGCCGCTCACCAGCCACTGGCCGATATCGTTTCGACCGCCAATCGCTATATCTGCGAAAAAGGAATTGGCAAGTACGCCACAATGATCATTTTGAGGCTAGGCTCAGACGGCCAGATGGAATTTATCAACTGCGGCCACATTCCGCCGGTCGTCTGCGTGGGCGGAGAGTTGCTGCGCCTGACCGACAGCAATGTTCCGGTGGGCCTGCTGCAGGATGGGACATTTCAGGCGTCGACGGTGCAGTTGGCTCCAGGCACACGCGTGGTTGCGGTGACCGATGGGGTCACCGAGGCTCATGACGCAGCCGATGAGTTCTTCGATGAGATGCGATTAGAGAATGCGGTTCGTCAGAATGCAACCCTGGATGAGATTCTAAGTCAACTCCACGATTTCGCGGGCTCTCTGGCTGCAGACGACGATTGCACCATCGTGGAAGTTCGTTACACTGGCGGCTAATTCGCTTCCCGCTCGTCGATTGGGTCCTTTGCAATCAGAATAGGAAGGCGGACCCGCCTATTGATGCCCCCAAACAGGGATCGGGGAGACCCCGCCGGTCCAGTTCAAAATCCCTCTGGACGGGTCGGGGGGTCTTCGGTACACTTAGCACTTCCATACGAAGCAGTACCATTCCCTGCTCGGATAACCTTCCACTGTAGTATATTTGATTGCCGCAACGTTTTCCGGTTGCCACAGTTCGTTACAACGAAGTCTCGCCCAATAATTCCATCCAGCATTTTTATTGATGCTTCCCTGGGAAGCTGAATTATCCAGACCTGTTTTCTCAGCAGCAAGTCAACCTTGGCTGAGTTGAGAAAGCTGCGCGGAGTTCGTGCAAACCGTTGAAGGAGAATTGGAATGGCATCACACATTCAGGGCGACATCGAACCGGCGCACCCAATCGCGACCGGTGACGAGCTTCGCGAGGCAGTCCCACAACAATTCAATTCAACGACCAAAAAGCTCGTAAAACGTCATGACATGACGTGGCATGATCACCTGATTATGCTGTTGCACCTTGGGTCAGCGATCGAGCACGCACTGATGGTGCAGTATCTTTACGCGGCCTACTCGCTGGGTGGCGAGCAGGTGCCAGTTGATTATCGTCCGATGGTTCAGGAGTGGCAGGAAACGATCTTGTCGGTTGCACGCGAAGAAATGGGCCACCTTCTCACCGTACAGAATCTACTCACACTGCTGGGCGCGGGGGTCAATCTCGATCGCGAGAATTTTCCATGGGACATCGCTTATTATCCCTTCCCTTTCATTCTTGAGCCTTTCACGCGAGGATCTCTGGCTTGCTACGTGTATGCCGAGATGCCTATCGCGGAGCAGTTCCCAGAGAGAGACGAGATCGAGAAACTGGCGCGAGACCACGCCAAGGAAATTGGGCATAGAAAAGACACTGTACTGCACCCCGTCGGTGAGATTTATAGCGAAATCATCGATCTGATCGGCGACGAAAGCCGGATTCCCGATGTGGCTTTCAATGAGCAGAGCATATCCGTGCAGGCATCGTGGGACGACTGGGGGCGCCGTTACGGACCGGCGCCGATTCCGCTGGATGCGCAGGGCAACCTGGATAATGCATCGGCAAAACCTAAAACCACTTCTCGGGTAAGAGCAAACCTTCTAATTGACCAGGTGGCGACACGCACACAGGCCCTGGCAACTCTGACAGCTTTGAGCATTCAGGGTGAAGGCCCGGATTCGAATGCGGACGACGGTGAATTATCGCATTTCCAGCGTTTCATTAAGATCTTCCGGGACTACGAGAAGATCAAAGACGAGCCATGGAGCCCGTCGCGGCGAATCACGCGCAATCCTAATACGGTGGACCTTCCGGGCGCGCCCGACCGCGAAGGTTACATCGAATCGAGCCGCACGCGGAATTGGGCGAATCTGTTCAATACTCGCTATCGCCTCTTGCTGAACTATTTGGCACACACTTTCCGGCTGGCGCGGGTGACGCGTCCTGACGAACCGAGCGTGCGCGCTGTACTGATGCACCGAGTGTTCGGCGAAATGTACAACCTGAAGACAATCGCGGGAATATTGGTTCAATTACCACTCAAAGACGGGAACCAATGGAAAACAGCGCCACAGGATGTGACGTTTGCCGGGCCTCCATTCGAAATGCCATTCAGTCTGAGTTTGCCGCCGGGAGAAGCCGATGCCTGGCACAATCACCTTGACGTGCTGGGAAGCGCGGACAGCCTTTGCAAATGCATCCTCGCGCAGAACCCGCGCCATGAAGACAAGGCTTATATCGAAACGCTCTTCGATCTTGACGGCCAGACCAGAACGCTCTTCAAAACCATTCTTGCCGGTCTCGAGAAGACCGAGAGGTACCCGGTATGACAATTAAAGAACTGCGCATCCTACCTCCCTTCGCAATCGGCAGGTTGGGTGCAGCAGATGAGCCACTCGACAACTTCACGACCCAGGACGACCCTGATCATCCTCTCGGATTCCGCCGCATCGTCGGAGCGGAAACACTGGTGATCAATGAACACAGTGGCGAGATCAAGGAGAGCAAGACTCCCGACACGATCCTCTTCAAACAGGGAGAGCGTATTCGTCCTGTAGCACCCTTTCTGGAATTGTTTGCGGAGGTCGAAGGGGAGGGCGCGCTACAACCGCTACACGAAGTTCTGAAGAGTCACAGTGAGGCAAAGATCGAGTGGTGCGTTAAAGTGGCCAACCGCAAGGTGATGCGGCGAACCGGAGATGAGAACGACCTGGTAGCCGCGGATACGGGATGGTTCTCCGACCATAGATCACATGTGCTCAAAGGGTACTCAATGAATTTCATTTCCCCGGAGGCGCATGTTGAATTTGGGCATGTGCGGTTTATTGCGCCTAACCACAAGTTTCCCCAGGTTAGATTGCGATTTACGCCAGCGAAAGGATTGATCTACGGTCCTGACATTTCTCCCCCTGATCCAGTGATCCCCGCAAGCCGAGCTATCTACGACAAGAGCAAAGGCTGGTACCAATTGGGGAGCGAGGACAAACCCGTCTCAAACGAGACGTTGCCGCCAGCGCTCTATGCAATCGAGCCGCCGGCACCCTCGTGGCTTAATCACAATATTGCCGTGAGCCGCGGTTATCTTGACGATTCCTGCGACGGGTTCGTTGAGGCGCGCGTCACCCTACGCGAGGGCGAGGTCTTCACGGCTACTGCCCGCATCTGCGCAGGTCCGCCCGCTTTGGTCCCCGATTCATTGTTTGTACGCAGCCTTGCGGACGACCTGGAGCAGGTAATCAATGGCCCAAAAGTTTCGCCTGACGAACCTTACGAGGTCACGCGCGACCGAGCAGCCGATATTGTGCGACGGGCCTATGAAACCGTGCGATTCATGAATGTGGCTCTCATGAACGGCAACAACTTCAAGGGCCGGCCAGCACTCTCGCTCGACTCGATGCCCGAAGAAGAGGCCGCAGACACGGAGCGTGCGATTCGGCCTATCATGGGTGCGGGCACCGTGGATACGCTTGCAATTCTCGCATTGCACGAACAGGTGTATGCGGCCTTGCGCGGCGGGGCGGCGCCCTGGTTTGTAGATCTGCTGCGCAATCCGGACGAGGTGGCGGATTTTACGGACTCCGGGCGCAGGAAGATGCCGGCACTGATGTGCGGCGCCGACAATAACTACCTAGCGCTGACGTGGCGACAAATTGACACCATCCGCCAGGCTGCCGGTGGCGCCATGTTCCACTCCAAGGCCGCGGAGAAAGAGCGTCGGGATGCGCCGCCGAGTGCAGTGGGAGTTCAGCCGCGCAATCTGACGGCGCAAATTCACTATGAAGCGATGGGCAATCCACTCAGTTCGCGTCCGGTGACATCGGTCGCCAATTGCTGCCCCGGTTTAGAAGTGGATTTCCGCGCGGTGTGGCGGCGCATGTTCAAAGGGATAGTTTTACGTGAATACGACAACCTAGTAATGAACACCGACCCCGGCCTGAGCGATCCTAAGAAACTGCAGCTCATAGGGCACCGCCTTCTGAGGGTGCGCATGCCCGATGAAGGGAGCGAATACCTGATGATGACCAGGATCAAAGGTCCTGCTTCTTCAGACCCGGCAGGGGAAATCACCTTGACGACGGACGATAACCCTTACGGAATTGCGGCGATTGAATGGTCGAATGCACTGGCTCACGTGCTGAGCGGTCACCAGGGCAAAACAGTGATTTGCGATTTCACGACGGAACCATCGGAACAGCAGATGCCGTTGATCGAAAATCCGCCGAACTTCATCAGCATCGAATTCGAGGTTCGACAATTCTTTGAAGACGATACCGCGGTCATTTCGAAAGCCCTCGCTGATGCGGGGGAATTGACGCAGGGCCTGTGTTCCCCGTGGCAAAACGACTATCGCGAATGCTCATGCTACTACTGGGCGTCAGCGCGGCCAGACTACATCAACGTTGAGCCGGGTCAGAACGGGCTGAGCAAAGGAGACAATTGGCTGCAGAAGAAGCGTACGGGAGATTACGTACCCGACGACTATTCAGACTCGCGGCTGATTCTTTACGACGAGTTGTTTAAGGATTGGCAGCGCTGGCTCAAGTTCCAGATAGGCGGCAAAGACGTTCCCAACATACCGTCCCCCGATGTTACAGGAGACAAGAGTTGAGCGTCGCCCTGGCTGAACGCTATATGAGTGTATCGGCGCCTCGCGTGCCGGAGGCTCATCTACTCGAAACCGCGCTGGGACAACACCTCTTCCTGGCTAACGGAAGCCGTCTCTACGATGCCGATGCAAGTCTTTTCGAAGGCTTGGAAAAAGCAATTTCAGGAGGCCGAGATGATGAAATTGCGGCTCTGCTGGAGCGCGCTCAAATCGCGGGTCCCCCGCTGATCGATGATGTTCCACTGCCACCTCCGCCCATTCATGCGTTGTCACTGGCTATCGCGCAGAAGTGCAACCTGGGCTGCACTTACTGCTATGCCCAACAGGGCGAGTTCGGCGGCGCTGCCAAGAATATGCCGCTTGAAGCGGCTGAACACGCCGTCGACCTCCTCATCCGTGGCGCAAACCCGGGAGCACGTCTGAACCTCGCATTTCTCGGCGGAGAGCCTTTGGTGAATCGGCCAGTTCTGCAGGCGGCCACGTTGCGCGCGCAAGAAATGGCGGCGCGCAATGGGAATCCCATTACGTTTTCGATTACTACGAATGGCACTCTTCTCACGGAAGAAGACGCTAGCTTTTTTGAGATACACGGATTCGCCGTCACAGTGAGTCTCGATGGACCACGCGAGGTGCATAACGCGCTCCGGCCATTCAAGAGCGGTAACGGCAGCTTCGACGCGATTATGAAGCGAGTTGAACCGTTGCTTTCTCGCCAGCGTCGCATGCAGGTCTCAGCGCGGATCACGGTCACTCCGCGCAACCTCGAGTTACGCCGGGCGCTCGATCAATTCATTCAAGCAGGATTTCACAGCGTAGGATTTTCGCCGATGTTGAGTGCGCCTTCGGGCAACGGCGAAATGCAGAGTGACGATCTGAAGGTGATGCTAGGTGAAATGATCGATTGCGGAAAAGAGTTTGAACGGCGATCGATTGTCGGCGAGCGTTATCCCTTTGCCAACATGACAAATGCGATGCGCGAAATCGAGCGCGGTACGCACCGTCCATACCCATGCGGCGCGGGCGCGGGTTATCTCGGCGTTTCCGCTGATGGAGAGCTTTCGGCCTGCCATCGATTTGTGGGGGATGAAGCAGGAAAAATGGGTTCTCTGAGCGAGGGCGTCGATCTAGAACGGCAGGCGGAGTGGCTCGCGCAACGACATGTTCACCGTCAGGAACCATGCCGCACATGTTGGGCACGTTATCTGTGTGGTGGGGGTTGCCATCACGAAGTTATACGGCGCGGCAGGCCGGCCTGCGATTACATTCGGGGATGGTTGCATTATTGCCTGGAGGCTTTTCTCCGCTTGTCTCATGAGCGTGCAGCCACAACGGTGAGCTGAGAGGAAAGAATCATGGCGGATATTTGCGTAATCGGAGCTGGACCTGCGGGCAGTACGTTCGCCGCGCGTATGGCCCAGCTCGGTCATGCTGTTTGGATCGTTGAGCGCGCGAGATTCCCCCGCCGTCATCTCGGCGAATCTCTTAGTCCAGGGGTTTTGCCTCTACTTGAAACATTCGGGGCACGCGAAGCCGTGGAGTCCGCCGGCTTTCGCCGCGTGGGGGACGTGCTGGTGAAGTGGGACAGCGAACTTCAGATCCGTGAAGAATCGCGCGAAGAAGCTCTGATCGTCGACCGGGGCGAGTTTGACCAGTTGCTGCTTGCTCGCGCGAAGGCACTGGGTGTGCGCGTCTTACAACCGGCGCGCGTGCTTGAACGCAGAAGCAACGAACAGGGTTGGATCGTGGACGTTTGTAGCGACAACGGCCGGATGAAACTGGTCGTTGATTTTCTAGTGGATGCAAGGGGGCGCACCTCGAGCACGCAACAGCGCCGCCGCACGGGCGCAAATACATTAGCTCTCTACGCTTATTGGCGGGGACGCAATCTTCCGCGAGAGCCGCGCATCGAGGCCGGAGACGATGCCTGGTACTGGGGTGTACCTCTGCCAGATGGCACTTACAACACTTTGGTGTTTGTCGATGTCGAGCAATTTCGCGCCGCTCGCTATGGATCTGTTACCAAAGCTTTTCTAGAACTCTTGAGCCGCTCAGGTCTAATGACCGCCTGCAGAGATGTTCACCTTGCGAGCGCTGTGCACGCGACAGATGCTACCCCATATGTGCACGATGACAGCGTGACACCATCAAGCATTCGCGTTGGAGAAGCGGCGCTGGCAATCGATCCTATCTCATCGAGCGGAGTACAGAAGGCGATTCAAAACGCGCTTGGGGCTGCCGTGGTGACTAACACACTTTTGCGCAGCCCAAGTTCGAGCGAACACGCCATGAGGTTTTACACATCGAATATCGCCGATGCGTCAGAACGACACGCCAAGTGGGCAGCCAGCCATTACGCGCGCGTCGCGGAGCGCCACGGCGGAAAGTTCTGGAACGACCGCGGAATGCAGCGTGAAGTTGAGTCGGCACCGCCTCCGGCGCCGCAGGTAGATGCTTCTGCGCTCGTCCACACGGCAGTCACACTATCAGGACGACTTGAATTTGTAGAAATGCCCTGTATCGAAGGTGATTACGTCACGGTGAAGCGGGCATTGCAACATCCACATCTTGACGGACCAATTGTCTATCTAGGTGGCCGTGAGTTAGCTCCGTTGTTACAAGAGGTTCGCGCTGGTTCAACTCCCGTGCAGCTTGCCCAGTCATGGGCCGACCGCGTTCCCCTACGGTCCGGTTTGGCAATCGTAGGATGGTTATTCAATAATGGGCTTCTCGTGGCCCAACATACAATACCTGAGCGGACCCAGTGAATGATCTCAATTGAGGAGTGGCTCAGAAAACTCGACCTTGAACGGTATGCCGGGATATTTCTCGAAAACGAAGTTGATTTCGCGACACTCGAAGTTCTAACCGACAACGACCTTAAAGAACTTGGACTGCCCTTTGGACCGCGCAAGCGTTTGCTGAGTGCTATAGTTGACCTGAATCGGCCTCAACAGCCGGCGATCGAGCCTTCGGCAGGCATTTCCATTGGCGAACGACGTCAACTCACAGTTCTGTTTTGTGACATGGTGGGCTTCACGGAACTAGCCCACCGAGTAGATCCTGAAGTGCTGCAAAACATCGTACGCGCGTACGAGGATGCCTGTGCAGTGTGCATCGCGCACTTCGACGGCTACGTGTTCCAACGACTCGGCGATGGCGTTGTCGCGTTCTTCGGATTTCCTCTCGCACATGAGGGCGAGACAGAGCGGGCGGTTCGCGCGGGACTTGAAATCATCGAGACAATGGGGCGACTTGAAGTTCCGGACGCGGGTCGCCTGAGAGTAAGAATCGGCATCGCAACCGGCATTGTGGTGGTGTCTTCGGGCGAGCGCGGCGCGGTCGGCGAGACGATGAATCTCGCTGCCCGCCTGCAGGCGATCGCCGAACCTGGAACCATCATGGTGAGCGAACGGGTTCACCGAATTGCGGGGGGTGTGTTTGCTTATGAAGATCTTGGTGAACACAACCTCAAAGGGATTGCGAGTTCTACCCGAGCGTACCGGGTACTTGGCGTAGCTGCGGGCGTGAGTCGTTTCGATGCTTCCAGCGGCGCAAGCCTTACGCCATTGATTGGTCGGGAACAAGAGATTGAGTTGCTCATGAATCGCTGGCGGATGGCCAAAAACGGTTCAGGGCAAATGATCCTGCTTTCCGGTGAGCCCGGAATTGGCAAGAGCCGCATTCTGAGTGCGATACGAGAGCAGCTGACCAATGAAGGAACACAACCGCTTCGTTTTCAGTGTTCCCCGTTTTACGTCAACAGCGCTTTTTATCCGGTGAGTACATTATTTGAAAGTTGGCTCGGACTGACCCGTGACGAGCCGGCCGCATCGAAGTTAGACAAGCTCGAGGCCCTTGTTGTTGGCGGTTATGGTCTACCGATTCAAGATGTGCGCTTCATCGCCGGCATGCTGTCTATTCCATCTGAAGGCCGGTACGGTCCACTAACCATGACACCAAAGCTGGTCAGGGTGGAGACCAATCGAGCTCTGATCGATCTGATCAAGGCTGCAGCGCAGATCCAGCCTGTTTCTATGCTGTTTGAAGATCTGCACTGGGCCGATCCAACCACACTTGATCTGTTGGAACTACTGCTTGGCCAACTAGAAAACTTACCCATCCTGATCGTGCTTACCAGCCGACCTGAGTTCGCTTCGTTGTGGTCGGAGTACCCAAGCTTTACTTCTCTCGACCTGGGCCGACTGAACTCCGCGCAGAGTCGGGCTCTGATATTGAAAATAGCCGCCGGAAAGACGCTTCCGCATGAACTCGTTGCTTAGATCGTAGCCAAGACTGACGGAGTTCCGCTTTTCGTCGAGGAATTGACACGGACGATCCTCGAATCAGGCGCCCTTGTTGAAGAGGGCGAGCGATACATCTTTAAAGGAAAGTCGACCGGGGTTTCAATCCCTGAGACTCTCAGAGACTCTTTAACTGCGCGGTTGGACCGAGTCCCGGAAGTGCGAGAGATTGCCCAAGTCAGCGCCGCCATTGGCCGTGAGTTCAGCTACGAGCTTATTGCAGCGCTCGATCTGATGCCCGAGACGTCGCTTCGACATAAGCTTGCGCAATTAACTGAATCTGGACTGGCGTTCCAACGCGGTCCAATCCCCGACGCAATTTACTTGTTCAAACACGCACTAATTCAAGACGTGGCGTATGACTCGATGCTCAAAAGCCAACGTCAGCCCCTGCATGCACGGATAGCGCGCGTGCTTGAAGAACGCTTTCCAGAAACAAGAGAGACCGAGCCGGAATTACTTGCTCATCACTATACTGCCGCAGGCCGCGCCCTGGCGGCAGTCCCCTACTGGCAGCAAGCCGGGGAGATGGCGATAAGGCGATTCGCACTCCCCGAAGCTGTCAGGCATTTGGGCAAAGGTATGGCACTCCTCGAGACAATTCCACCAGCTCCCGAGAGAGACTTGATGGAACTGCTTTTGCGCACGGTTTTGGCTCCAGCGGTTGTCGCGCAACGTGGATGGGGCCACGAGGAGGTTGGCAGAATCCTCGAGCCTGCATGGGCCCTCGCCGATTCGCTCGAACATCGAGCGAGCTACTTACCTATTCTCAACGCACTCTGGGTCCACTATATGTGCCGCGATCAATTAGCCGTTTCGCTTGAATGGGCTGAGAAATTGCGCGCAGCGGGCGCAGCGGAAGAAAACGACAGCCTTGAAATCATCGGGCACAGGGCAGCGTCAGGTTCCTACTTCTGGCTCGGGGATCTGACCATGGCGCACCAACACGGAGATATCGTACGGTCGATGTACGATCTGAAACGGCATTGGCACGTCGCACAACTTACTAACTATGATCCGGTGACGGGTGAAGGTATCTACAGAGGCCAGTACCTTTGGATGTTAGGATACCCAGATCAAGGAATGGCCGCCACCATCGCCAATGAGGAACATGCACGCCGGCGCAATCATCCTTTCGATCTGGCGTTTGCCCTAACATTGGGTGCTCAGGTCTTCGATCTTCGACATGAATCCGCGGAACTGTTGCGGCGAACTGAGGACGCTGAGCGCGTGGGGCGTACGCACGGAGTTGCGCTGTTGTGGGAAGTGATGGCTGAGATCAGCCGCGGTATCGCGTGGTTGCGCGGCGGACGCGTCGCCGAGAGCGTGGATCAACTGGACAAAGGGATCGCTCGTCTGGAAGCGACCGGACACCGCATCTGGATCTGGTACTTGCGAGCGCTTCAGGCCGAGGGCCTTGCGATGACAGGAAACCTTGACGCGGCTACCGCTCTTGTCGACGAGAGCATCAGGCGAATTAGGCAAGGGGAGGACCGGGCACACTTCGCCGAGGTTCTCCGTATTCGCGGCTGGCTTTATATCCAGCAGGGTAAGGCGCAGATGGCTGAGACCGATCTGCGTGAATCGATCGGTGTCGCCCGCACCCAAAAGGCAAAGTCATGGGAACTGCGCAGCTCGACGACGTTGGCCAGGCTTCTGGCAGAACGAGGCGAACCGGGAGAGGCTGTGAATCTGCTCTCGCCCATTTACGACTGGTTCACTGAGGGTTTCGATACCAAGGATTTGAAAGAGGCAAGAGCTCTTCTCGACCTTCTATCCTGCTAAAGCGAAGTTGGAATCGTTGAAACTTGATCACGTGATGCTGGCCATTTCAGACATATGGAGGAGGAAACAGTTTTATGTCAGTTGCAAATTTTAGCGCCGAAGACAAGGCGATCCGCAAGCTCGATGCAGAGTGGGGCGACGCCGCTACCGCGGGTAAACTTGAAGAGGTCGTTGCTTTTTATGCACCCACGGGCTCTGTGGTCTGGCCGGGAGCACCAGCCGCCCACGGGACAGCCAATATCCGCAAAGCCTGGGAAGGCATCTTCGCTGAATACAAGGGCCTGTCGCTCAAGTTCACCGCAAAGCGCATCGACTTTTCAGAGAGCGGTGATATGGCTGCGGACTTTGGACAAGTTGCGTTCGGCTATGACACGCCTCAAGGCCGCGAGAATCAGGAGGCCAAATACGTCGTGGTGTGGGTGAAAGTCAACGGAGCCTGGAAAGTGCTTTACGACTGCTACAACATGAACACTGCGGATGCATAGGTCTCGCATCGGAGGCTCCAACTCTCTCGAGACATCCTTCCGTCGTGGGGTCGGCGGCGATCCTGCACGTCAAGCAGAATCTGCTTTTCGGCCCCGTGCCATCCTAAAGGTTACTGTGCATGGGCGTTTGCCCTGCTGCCCGTAATTTACTGCTAGTCTCAACTTATAAGTCATGATCGGCGAAACTTTATCTCATTATCGAATCTTGTCGGTGCTCGGCAGCGGAGGCATGGGAGTTGTTTATGCGGCCCAGGATCTCGTCCTCGAACGCAAGGTGGCGATCAAATTTTTGTCTGCATGTTCCGAACAAGCCGCCGAGGCCGCGAAGCGGCTGAAGCGAGAAGCGAGGATTCTCTCGGCCCTGAATCATCCCAACATCTGCACTATTCATGAACTTGGTGAATATCAAGGTCAGCCCTATCTGGTGGAAGAACTCCTTACCGGTTCGACGTTTAAAGAAATTATTGAGACTAGAAAGCTTCCTCCCCAACTTATTCTGGAGCTAGCGATCCAGATCGCCGATGGACTAAAGGCTGCCCACGCGATTGGTCTGGTCCACCGGGATATCAAGCCAGCCAACCTTTTCCTGACGAGTGAGGATCGGGCCAAGATCCTGGATTTCGGGTTGGCTGGACAGTGTCCACAGATAATTACGATCGCTGATAGCGAAGTAACGATCGCAGACAGCAGCCATTTCGCGGTGCCGGGAGTGATAGTAGGAACACTTGACTATATGTCTCCCGAGCAAGTGCGTGGCGAGCCAGTGAACGCGAGCAGCGATATTTTCTCGCTTGGTATTGTGTTATACGAGTTACTCACCGGCAAGCATCCCTTCAAGAAAGAATCGATTCTGGAGACAGCCAGCGCGATTCTCATGTTGAATCCAGACAATGGCTCACTTACACAAGATCGAGCACTGCTAGGACTGGATTTTGTGGTCTCCAAAATGCTCACCAAAAATGAGTCGAGTCGCTATCCCAGCGGCGATGAGTTAGTGGTTGAATTGAAACGAGTCAATTCCAAAACACCGCTAACTGAACTTCACGGATCCGGTGAGCGGTTTGCTCAGCCGCTCGGTCCATCCGTCGCGGTGTTGCCGTTTGTGAATCTGAGCGCCGATCCGGAGAACGAATACTTTTGTGATGGGTTAGCGGAAGAACTGGTGCGCGCTCTTACAAATGTGGAAGGCTTGCAGGTTGCCGCCTGGAATTCATCGTTTCGCTTTCATGGTGCTGGTGTCAATATTCGAGAGGCCGGACAACAACTCTGCGTAAGCGCAGTGCTCGAGGGAAGTTTGCGCAAGTCAGGAAACCATTTGCGCGTCAATGCCAAATTACTCGACGTTAAGAATGGATACAGCCTTTGGTCCGAGCGCTATGATGCGGGACTTGAGGATGTCTTTGCGATCCAGGAACAGATAGCCGAGGCTATCGCCGCTCAGCTTGCAGTGAAGCTAGGAGTGAGAAGTAAAGACACGTTTATCCGCCAATCGTCGCGCAACCTGGATGCTTACAATCTTTATCTTAAAGGCCGATATTTTTGGAATCGCCGCGGGCCGGCTGACATTCGAAAGGCATTGGACAGCTTTCAACAGGCAGTAAGCAAAGAAGACAAATACGCCTTGGCATGGGCAGGAATTGCGGACTGCCACGTCATCCAGGGCATACAGGGAACGCAGAATCCGAATGAGGCGTTTCCCCTCGCGAGAACGGCCGTAAGCAGAGCGCTCGCGCTAGAGCCTGAGATGCCGGAAGGGCTGACCACCCTGGCTTGCATTGAGGCGGTATTCGAATGGAGATGGGCGGCAGCGGAGGAACGGTTTCGAAAAGCACTTGCGCTTGATCCAAAATATGCTATAGCGCATCATTGGTATGCCTCTCATCTGCTCATTCCTCTCGGACGCTTTTCTGAAGGCAGAGAACAGATCGATTTAGCAAGTGCGAACGATCCACTTTCGCTGTCTGTGCAGATGATGTCAGGATTGATCGCCTATTACGATGGCAACTCGGGGCTGGCAATCCGCGAGTATCAGAAGGCTTTAGAGATGGATAGTGCCTTCGCGCTTGCGCATTATTTTTTGGGGCAGGCATATGAGCAGGCTGGCCGGTACCAAGAAGCGATTGATTCTCTTCTGCGCGCTCTTGAACTAACACCTGGGAGCTCTGAAATTGAGGCAGCACTTGCGCGGGCTTATGCCTACGCGGGAGAGCATAGTTTTGCATTGACGATGCTGAACGAACTTCAAGAGAAGGCACATGTTCGATATGTCTCGCCCGTGCTTCTGTCTCAGGTGCTGCTCAGCCTGGGTCGCACGGAGGATGCGATCATCGAACTGGAACGGGCCTATCAGATGAGGGCAACAGACCTCATCTGGTTGAAAGCTCGGCCGGTATTCAGTAGCGTACGAGGCGACAGGCGAGTTCAAAGTATTACAGCTGCAATCGGACTTGGATAAGTGGCTAAGCCCGCTGCGAGTGGCGCACTGGGTAAAGTGACATCAAACGCCTAACTCGGCATCGCTGAGCCGCTCGATAGCAATCCGAAATTCCCGCATAATTTCAGGACTGGAAGTTACGTTATCAGGATGCAATAGCATGACTATGTCCCGCTTTTGAGCTTCGTCCAGGAGCCACTCTATTGGAAAGCGTTGGGTATTCCGCCAGTGCGACTCGAGCCAGAACGCCGATGGGAAGACTAACAGGCCATCGTCGTTTGAAGGCCGTAGTTGCGGGTCTTCCAAATTACCCAAGATGGGTATATACATGACTAAGGTGACCCCAACGGATTGTGGTCGCACATGTT
>OBLU010002421.1_pt1 | contig 17236 bp, 8 predicted proteins | sample 1518681 | NCBI WGS metagenome assembly OBLU01 (sample SAMEA3539304, study PRJEB22396) | soil metagenome | biome: tundra; feature: field; material: soil | place: USA | collected 2010-05 | depth 0.15 m | reverse complement strand
CGATATCGCCAATATTTAGCACGATGTGGCCAGATTGAACCCGCCCAGTTAAAAGCCATTGTGTATTTCACGGCAGAGACACTATAAGGTAGAAACGCGTCGGCCCGGTGGCGTTGACCGGGATGGTGTTTGAGAATGCTCCGCCGCTGTCAAACTGGTTGGTCCGCACCGGAACCCAAGCGGCCATCGGTGTTGTCATGTTGGGAAGCGGTGTCGTGACTCGGCGGCGCGATGACTTTGATCTTGCCCAGTCCAAGCCTTTGAGCCAGACCGACACGCAATAGGCCAAGGTCGGTTCCGGGCGGGACGATTTTCGGAAAAATTCGCGTGGGCAGGCCGAGTTTTCTCAGCAGCGGGGTGGCCCAATTGCGACTGACCGGGTTGAGGCATTGCGAAGTCCTGCTCCCGATACCCGCAACCGTCTACGGTGGACAGTTGGTTGGCTATCGAATCGTGCGGTACCGCCGCTAAGTCGGTGTCTGTCCATCACTTCGGTGGCTTTCCGGGTGGGTAGACTGATACGTCCTGATATGTCCTGCCGTCGCGACCGTTGCGAATGCCAGAAGTAGTGTCCGCATCGGATGCAGACACTACCAGCAGCCTGGTCTGGGTCTTTGCGGCCCCGGACTATTCTCGGTCTTCTCCGGGCGAGACACCCGGGGCCGACCTCAACCCAAAACCGTTTTGGGTTGGCCGCCTTATACCGCCTCTCGAAAAGTCCCCCTCCCATGCCCCCCAACATGCTTAGGTTTTACCGGTATGTTTGTATATATATGTTTGGACCTCTTGAGGGGGCTTGGGGGGAATACATGGCCCCCCGCCAAGGCCATAATCCGGGAATGGCCTGCCCCCGGCACACTCAACTGTTCACGGTGGACGTGGCAATGGGCCGAATTTGGCTTCCGCCGTAGCCAATAACGGCGAGCGGATGCGGTAGAACCGGCAGGGTAATTCGTCCAGGCGGGATCGGCAAAACAGGAAGAGCCGTTAACTAATCTTTGAACTTGCTTTTTGATTACGCATATGCTGGTGGACTTAGCAACTTCGTTGCGTGTCCCCCAGCATTCATGCCAACTATCAGTATCAGTGACACTTGCGGCGGATGCCCATCCATATCGACTTCGAATCGCCGCGCCTACTGAGCCCGAGGGAAGTTGCGAGGTGGTGACTCGTTGGCAGCGGAACCCCAGGACTCGTTCGGCTGCGGCCCCATGACCAGTTCAAGCGTGCCGCCGGCGACGACTTCCGCATGCCGCAGCCAACCCCGATTCAACGGTTTGCCGTTGAGCGTTGCGGATTGCACGTACAGATTTTGCGCTGAGTTGTTGCGCGTTCTGACGGTGAATTTGCTGCCCGTATAATAGTGACGGTCCAGTTGAATCGTTGCCTCGTCAAACAGCGGGCTGCCGATGACATAGATGCCGTCCACCGGTGACACGGGATGGAACCCGATAGCGCTGAAGATGTACCAGGCGGACATCTGCCCGACATCTTCGTTGCCGCACAATCCTTTTACCCCGGCCCCGTAGGCATGGTCCATCACGGTGCGCGACCACTTTTGCGACAACCACGGCTTGCCCGCGTAGGCGAACAGATAGGCCGTATGATGGACCGGCTCATTCGCATGGTTGCAGTACTCATTCCATTTGAACGTCAACGGCGTTTTCTCGAAGAACTCGGTCAGATACGAAAGGAAATAATCCTTTCCCATCAAATCAACAAGGCCGGCCACGTCTTGAGGCACAAACCAGCCTTGCTGATACGGATTGCTTTCCACACAGCCCTGTCCCTCTTTGGTCGCGCCTTCCCATTTGGTCCAGGAGCCGTCGGCCTTTTTGGCATGCATGTTACCCACCGACCGATCATAGATGTTGTGGTAGTTGAGCGAGCGCTGCATGAGACGGCGCGCTTCGTTGGTCTTTCCCAGCGCTTCGGCGAAGCGCCCGGCACAATAATCGAAGTAGGCATTCTCCAGCGTCACGGAGACGCTGTCTGGCACAAAGCCGAGTTCTTGGTATTGCGGACGATGATTGCCATTCTCTTTGTTCAAATCAACCGATTGCCGGCATAATTCGTAAGCTTTGGCCACATCATAGCCCCGAATTCCCTTCAGATAGGCTTCGGCAAAGACCGATACCGCCGGGTCCCCGATCATGCAGCCGGACTCGGCAGCCATAATTTCCCAGCGTGCTAAATAGCCGTTGCCGCTCAACTCAGCCTGCTGCATGAGCGAGTTGACGGTATCGTTGACCACATCCGGCCGGATGAGACTCAAGAGCGGATATTGGCTGCGGAAAACATCCCAGCCGCTGAAGATCGTTCGGTAAGTGAACTGCTCGGCCTGGTGCAGCTTGCCGTCCGCGCCGGTGTAGTTGCCGTTGACATCCGAATAGGCCCGCGGATCAAGCATGGCATGATAGAGTGCGGTGGCGAAGGCTTCACGCTGGATGTCGTTGCCACCCTGGACCGTCACGCCGGCAAAAGCCTTCTCCCAAAGCAAGTGGGCGCTGACGCGAACCTGATCAAAATCCCAGCCGGGAATGTCTTGCTCGAGGTTTTGCCGAGCGCCCTCGAGGCTGGCAAACGAAAGACCGGCTTTCACTAAGACCTGTTCGCCTTCCGCCGTGGCGAAGTCGGAATAGAATCCGAGATGGTCCCCCTCCATTTCGCGGCAGGCTTCCTGAATGCGGGCCGCAGCCACAACTTTGCGGTAACGGGAACCCTCAATGTCCTCTCGCTTGCGCGACCAGCCGGCGGGAATCACCGCCGACCAAACGCCGCAGTTGGTGATCGGCTTGTTGAATTGTGCGTAGAAATAGACAGTGTAATTGGCTTTCCCCACGCCGTTGCCCCAACCGCCACCTTCGGGCGGGCACTTCATCCAGCCTTGGATGGTGCGGTCATTTAGCACTTTGACATATTGGCGCGTGGAGGTACCGCCGATGCGACGGGCTAGGTCGATCTGCACACGCGATTGTTCCCCTTTGGGAAATGTGAAACGCAGTATCCCAGCATGCGGGGCTGCAGCCGCCTCCGCACGAATCTTGTAATCGTCGAGCGTCACCGCGTAATAGCCGGCTTGGGCGGTTTCGGTTTCGTGCCGGAAACGCGATCGATAGCCGTCCTGGGCGCCCTGAACCCCGCGCTCGGTCTTCAATGGTCCCGTTGTTGGCATCACCAGGAAGTTCCCGAGATCCCCATACCAGCCGATGCCGCTCATGTGGGTAAAACTGAAACCTTCAATGCTGGTGTGTTCGTACGAATAACCCGAACCGTTGTCACCGCCGGTAATGGTATCCGGGCTGAGCTGGACCAATCCAAACGGCGTGGCCGCACCGGGAAAGGTCTTGCCTTCGCCGTACTCGACGCTCGTACTGGCGCCGATCATTGGGTTTATCTTGTCCACCAGCCCGGGTGATGCAAGGAGCCGACAACTAGCCAAACCGGTCAGAATAATTAGCTTCGTACCCATAATATTGTGAGCCGCAGTTTAGCCCGTTAGGTCTTGTTCGTCGAGAGATGAAAGTGGCAAAGATTGATTATGCCTTTTCGTTCAGCTTGGTCTTATCCTAAGGGGCGCCAGGTCCAACGTGGTCGTCGCCTGCCCAAAAGCGTATAATTGGTCGTTTTTGGCGTTTTGACGCTTTCACGTAAGCCAGGTGTGATTTCAATAGAATCACGCATGATACCACCCTTAATGTCCATGGAAACAGTGTGCTTGTCTTGCTCTGCTCTGATGTTCGTCAATTATTTTACATCGTCGGCGATTCGCTTTTGCAGGTCGGGGTCCTTGGCCAACTGGCGCGCGAGTTCAATGATCTCCAGCGCCATTTCAGTGTTCCGTTCATCGTTGTACGCGTCCACCGAGAGGGATCTGAGTGTCCAGGCAAGAGCAGAGAACGACTCATCGAGGGCTTCTTTCGCGTCGGCGTCGCCTTTAAAATGGGACTTATCCAAATGACTAGCTAAATAGTTGAAAATCAGTGTTGACTTCAATCCTCAAAAACTGCAGAATACTATAAGTCATCTCATACATTCGAAAGTGTGCCAAATGGCATTTGTACTTTTTCCGGTACTGTATAGTAGTTGTGGATGGATCTGACAGACGAGCAATGGAAAATCGTGGAGATCATCTCAGCACCGGATCGTGTGCGGCCAGATCGACGCGGTCGTCCCTGACGCAAAGCTCTGAAGTCCTTGACGATGCCGCCAAATATTACCACTATCTGGACATTCTCGATCCGTCTACGTAAAGCAACCGAGCTGCCACCATTAGCCATGCCACACTCAATCCTTAAACGAATAGACTGGTTTCATCCGGATGGATTTCCGATTGCGGTGGAACGCCGTGATCCACAGGAGCCATTTGGTTTGCACGCACACGAGTTCACGGAAATTGTCATCATCACTGCCGGCCGCGGTGAACATGTGACCGGAAAAGAATCATATCCGTTGAATGCGGGCGACGCCTTTGTGATTGGTGGCTCCCGCTATCACGATTATCACAGCGTGGAACAATTGTGCTTGGTGAACATTCTCTTTCAACCTGAGAAACTCGGCCTGCGCACTTACGATCTCCATACCCTGCCGGGTTATCACGCGCTCTTCACATTCGAACCGGCCTGGCGTCGGCGACACCAGTTCAATGGCCGGCTGCGCCTGACGCCGCCAGAATTAGTGACGGTCATGACCTTCGTGGACAATCTGGAGGCGGAGTTGCACACACGCGCGCGCGGCTTTAGATTCATGGCCACGGCCGCGTTCATGCAGATCGTCGGTTTTCTGTCCCGCTGCTATGCGAAGGCGAAGCATCCTGATTCCCGCGCCCTCCTGCGCATTGGCGCGGCCATCAGCCATCTGGAGCTCAATTATCAGAAACCCATCAACCTCGATGAGCTGGCCCAGATCGCGCACATGTCCAAGCGGAATTTCATCCGGAGTTTTCAGGCGGCCATGCAGATCTCGCCCATCGCCTACCTCGTTCAACTGCGGGTGACGCGCGGGGCATCCCTGCTGCGGCACACCCAATTAAACGTGACCGAAGTCGCTTTTATGGTGGGCTTCGGCGACAGCAACTATTTTGCGCGCCAGTTCCACAAGGTGTTGGGCACAACCCCCAGGCAGTATCGCCAGCAGCAAGCTGACCCGAACTTGAAGATAGGCGCAACGACGCTACGACCTGTCCGCATTGAGTTGTCCCCGGTTGAATCAATCTTGAATCCAATGACTGAGCTGTTCTGATTCACGGATAAATCATCCGGTAAAGAACGCTGCCACTCGCCGGGTTGATGGGGATGAACCTCTGATTGGTCACGGTGATGTTGACGGCGGCGGAATTAAAGGAAGCCCTTTATCTCACGGCGCATATACGCGCCAAAACTTGTTCGTCGCTGGGTCGGGAGTGTTGGTGAACATCAACAACCCGTTCGTACCAGCCATGTTCGTCACCAACGGCTGCCACTGCACCGGCGGCTTCAAATCATACGTCTGTTCCAACACATACGGATTCCCAGGAATGCCCGGATAAGTGAGAATCACGTTGCTCCCGGCCGCTGTTGTTAAAATCACATTGTAGGCCGATCCGCTGGTGGCCACATTTACCGTCACCAATGCGCTGGCGCCGGCCCCATGCGGGTCGCTCACTGTATAGATGAAGCTGTCGCCGCCCGAATAATTGTTGGCCGCCGTATATGTAATGTTCGTGCCGTCGGTAGTCGCAAGGCCGTGCGCCGGCGCTGTCACTCCGCTGACCGTCAACGGGTCGCCGCTGGAATCGCCGACCGGCGGGTTCGTGCCGCCAACGATTTGAACCGTGGCTGGAGTCCCGCTCAAAGCGCTGATGGTGATGTCGGACGCGACCGGCGGGTCATTGGTAAACAACGAGTTGGTGGAACTGAGCCAGATGGCATGTTGCCCCCCGCCGATGTTAGAAATCGTCATCCACCCGTTGGCCACCGCCCCGCCGGTGGTAATCCCGTCCACCAGCGCCACCGGATTGGTGAGGCTCAAGGTCGGCAACATCACCGTCGCCGTCACATTGCCCGGGATCGTCAGCAGCATCTGGCAGGTGCTCGCCCCGTTGGTCACAGTAACCGCCACCGGCCCCCGAATCGTCGGCACCGTCCCCTTCACATAGCTCAACGTCTGCCCCAGTTGCGGTTGAATGAGGATTTGGCCGTAACCGGCGGTGATGGGTCTCACGCCCAGCACGTACCGCGGAATCAAATTCCCCGGCGCCGAGCCCCAAGCATGGTTCCAATCCTCGCTGAAATTGTCGGCGGTGCTCCAGGCCTCGTCTGAAATCGTGGAGCCGATATTGATCATGTTCATCCAACTGCGCGTCGTGTTGGTGGTCATCGATGCCAGCGCGGCATCCGCATCTCCTGCCAAAAACATCCCTTCCAGCATGTACTGCGCTCCATACACCCCCGCCGGCATGCCGCCCTTGGCCGCTATCCGCGAATGCAGGTAGTTGATCGCCGCCGTCTGGTTGGTGGCTGGCACCAAACCGAACGCCAGCGGGAAGAAGTTCGCGTCCGCTGACGAATGGGTCGTCCCTTCCCCGTCGATGTAGCTTTGCGAACCGCTGTTCCAGAAGGCATTGTTGTAATGGCTGTACACCTGGCCGGCCCGCGCTGAAAAATTGGTCGCATCCGCCGCATGACCCGTCAACTGGGCCACATTGGTCATGATGGTCAGGCACCGGTAGTAAAACGCGTTGATTACGGCGTTGGTCGGCTCCGCCGCGTAGCCGTCGATGTTCCCCACCCCGTCGCCGGAGGTCCGAAACCAGTCGATGATGTCGCCCGCAGGCGTGCTGGTGTCGGTTTCCGGGGTGCTTTCCAGCAGGCCATCCGGCCCGGCGCTGGTGAGCATCATGCAGTTGTTGGTCAGAAAACCATAATACTTGGTCATCAGATAGGAGTCGCCGGTCTGCAGGTAATCGGCCCAGGCGGCAAAGATCAGGTGGAACTTCCATTCTGTGGGCCAGGACATATGGTTGGTGAGATATTCGAAGGTGCAGCGCGGGGCGGTGAACTCGTTGTTCACGCCATACGAACTCATCATGTGGATGTAAGTGTCCGCCTCGTAGGGCAACCGTTCCCGGTCACCGTCCACATAGATGCCGTCGAAGGTCAATGCTTTCATCGAGTATTTGCATAAGGCCCAAATCCGGTTGAGGTTGGTGCTGGAACTGCAAAAGGTGGCGGCGCTGTCATCGAATTCAGTCTGGAGCCGGTGCTGCGTCACACTGTTGGTGGTAAGCGTGACTCCGGTGGGAACGCCGGTCAGCCCCAGATAACGGAACGGACACACGATGCCATAGGTTGCCGTTGGCGGGCTGATGGTGCCAACGCCGGTTGTCGACCGGATGGGATAGGTGACAATGCCATTCTGCAATGCCACACTGCCCGACCAGTAGCGGATCGTGGCTCCCGGGCTGGTGTTGACGCTGGCGCCGCTGGCGCCGCTGGCCCGCTCGCCCAGGCCATAGTTGACGGTCTTCCCGCTGTAGCTGCCGTTCAAAGTCAGGCTGGCATAGCCGAAGGCGTCGTTGCCGAAGTCAATGAACCAAGTTCCTGAAGCGGTGTTGGTCACCAGCACCGGGGGCACCGCCGCATACCGCAACGGATAACAGTTGGCGGAGCCTGCGCTGGGCTGCTGATAAATCAATCCCAAATGCGTCACGGGATTGAACAACTGTCCGGCGGTGTTGAATTGTTGAATGCCGGAGAAAGCGCCCGTCTGGCCCAGGCTGTTGACCGTCTGCACCCGCCAGAAATAATTGGTGTTGGGTTGCAGGGCCGCGCCGCCATAGACCACGTTGAGGGAGTTGGAACTCGTGACGATTCCCGAATCCCACATGTCCCCCGTGTCCGCACTGGCCAGAGCCTGGCTGGAGGCCACAATGATGCGGTAACCCGTCTGCACGTCATTGCGAAAAGCCGGCACATAATCCCAGGTGAACCGCGGATTCTGGGCGTTAATCACCGTCTCCTCGGGATGCTCCAAGAACTCGCAGAACATGCCCGTGTTGGTGATGAACGTCGTCCCGCCGCCGTTGGTAGTATAAACCAGTATTCTCACATTGCCCGTGACCGTGTTGTAATCGGTCGTATCAGTCGGGGTGAACGTCACAGACTGGCTGGGCGTGCCCACTACAGGCGCACTCGTCGGAGTGGTCCACGCAAAACTGCCGGCCACAGCCACGCCCGCCGCATTGGTGACAGCACCACCGCTCAAAGTCGAACTGGCAAGTGTCTGGCCGTATGTGATCGCCGTGGCCGCAGGCGCGCCTGACACAGTCGGCGTCTGTTTGTTCACCGTCACATTCACATTGACCGTGGCCGGGTTGTAACTGTAATTGGTCGGGGTGAACGTCAAAGACTGGCTCGACGTGCCCGCCCCAGGCACATTCGTAGGCGTGGTCCACGCAAAACTGCCGGCCACAGTCGCGCCTGACGAGTTGGTTGCCGTGCCGCCACTCAAGGTCGAACTGGCCAGTGTCTGACCGTATATGATCGCCGTGGCCGTAGGCGCGCTAATTCCTGCCACCACCGGCGACCCGACCACCGTCACATTCACATTAACGGTGGCTGTGTTGTAATCGGTCGTATCAGTCGGCGTGAACGTCACAGACTGGCTGGACGTGCCCGCTGCAGGCGCATTCGTCGGCGTGGTGAAGGCGAAAGTGCCCGCTACCGATGCATTATTCACCCCGTTGGTCGCAGTACCACCACTCAAGGTCGAACTGGCCAGTGTCTGACCGTATGTGATCGCCGTGGCCGCAGGGGACGTCAACGTCGGCGTCTGTTTGTTCACTGTCACACTCACATTGATCGTGGCCGAGTTGTAACTGGAATTGGTCGGCGTGAACGTCACAGACTGGCTGGACGTGCCCGCCGCAGGCGCATTCGTCGACGTGGTCCACGCAAAACTGCCGGCCACAGTCGCGCCTAACGAGTTGGTAACATTACCGCCGCTCAAAGTCGAACTGGCAAGTGTCTGACCGTATGTGATCGCCGTGGCCGTAGGCGCGCTTGACACCACCACCGTCGCACTCACATTGGTAATCTGGACGTTGTCAATGAAGATAGTGTTGTCGCCACCTGCCACATCCGTTCCTACAAACGCCACGGTTTGGGTAGCCGCCGTGGCCGTGAAGGTTGCCGTGTATTTCGCATAGTTGTTGGCGCTGTTGCCCGGATCAAAGCTCGCGATCACCGTGCCATTGACCGTCAGATTCCATGACTGGTCATTGCCTGGACGTTCGGCAGCGAAAAAGCTGATCATGTAGGATGTCCCCGGAGTAAAACCGGGAATGGCCTGCGAAATAGTTCCATACTCCTGGACAAATGCCGCCTGAACGCCCTGCGGCGCGTTTGGATTGCTGAATCCGCCGCCATTGCCAACAAGGCCCGATCCGTTCCCGGTGGAACCGCTGAAAGTCCACGAGTTGCCGGAGGGATTGTACTCGTAGCCATCGTCACCACTGGGAATGCTGGGCGTCTCAAAACCGAAGTTCGGCACGCTGACGGCACAGGCGCGCCAAGGACTGGCTGCCATTTGCAGTAGGACGAGCATGATGCTCGCCAGCCATAACATTTTTCGTCCCATGGCTGCCATAAATTCCAGACACTTGCACACCGGCAATTAGTTCTGCAAATTAGGAAGTTTTTGGCTCAAAACGGTTGAAGTCTTCGGCTGCCTATGGACCGAGTTCAATTGTGTTTGCACCGCCGTGCAGCTTCTGCTCCCCGCCATGCCAGACAAGCACGCCGGTGATTGGGAGGGGAAGCTCCACGTTCCCGCGGCAACGGTCGCCGGTAAAAGCAAGGTCGAGCGTAATGAAGCCGTCCGGGTGCGGCGTGCGGCTGACAATCTTAGGCAGGCTGCCTGGTTCGGGCGCGATGCGGACGGTGCGAAAGCCGGGCGAGGCGGGACGAATGCCGGCGATGCTGGCGTGCAGGTGGAACAGCGGATGACTGCCCCACGCATGACAATCCGAGCGTGTATTGCCCGGCTCTTCGACTGGCGTCTTGAGTCCCTGTTTGACCAAATCCTTCCAAAAGTCCAGCCGCTTAAGGATGAGGTCGCCGCGTCCGAATTTCTGCCAGGTTTCCAGCAGGTAAAAACTGAAGTAGATGGTCGTGCGCTTGAGGTCCGGCGCGGCCAGCAATTGCGCAAAGCAGCGCCGGGCCTGGTCGCCGGTCAGTGTCTCGGTGAGCAGCGCCAGACACTGGCCGTGTTCGCTAAACTCGGTGTGGGCCAGATTATCCGCCATAAGTCCGCGCGATTCGTCCCAGAATTTGGCGCGTACGGCCGCGGCGGTGCGTGCCGACTTGGCCAATAAGCGCTGCGCCAGCAACGGTTCGCCCAGGGAATCTTCCACCTGTGCAAATTTCTGCAGGGCATAGACGTAAAGCAGATTGTTAACGGAGGAAACGCCGGTCGCGCCATCGGGCGCATCGCCATTACTCCATCCTTGCACCCAATCCATGAACGACCAGCCGGGCAAATCTTCGAGCAGACCGTCTTGGTTCATGTAAGGTTCAAACTGTTCCAGCATGGCACGCAAGCCGATGACCCGGGCTTTGACAAACGCCGGATCGTTCCGCCAGAAGGCGTAGTCGTTTAGCATCAGCGCCCAAATCAAGGAGTAGGTCGTGGAATATTGTGGCTGATAGGAGGGGTATCGCTCATTGACAAACCCCCCGTTTCGGCGCGAGAAATCAAACAACTCAACAGCGCGCCGGGCCAGCCGGTCGTCGCGGGTCATGGCGTAGGTGGTGAGCAGTTCCAGACGCGTGTCGCCGACATACATGAGTTGCTCGTAGAACGGACAATCCATGTAGGTTTCGTGCGCACACATCTGAATGCCACGCACCGCCAGCGCCATCACGCCGGGAAGTTCGCTGTCGCCGTCATCAAAAGCGCCCTCGTTCTCGTATGGATAACGGCTTTCGTCCAACGCAAGGCGGTGAATGGTCAATGGTGCACTCCCGGTTTTGATGGCGAGCAGGCACCAGCGACCGGCCCGCCACCAAAGGGTGCTGAATTTCTGGCGCGCCGCGCCACCCGGCAGAAACGTGTCGGTCATGCCGTGGAAGGTTTTTCCAACAAACTCGTCGCGCTGGCCTTTGGCTTTAGATTTCGGCAGATAAAGCGACTCGGCCCAGCTCCAGGTCAGCTTCGCGCCTGCGCCGCCGCTGACTTCGCACAGCGGATAGGCGCAGTAATAGTTACCGAGATCCCAGAGCAGAAACTGCTCGGTGTTGGCAGGGACAACCACTTGCGCCGAACCATCAATCAGCGCCTGCCATTTGGGCAAATCCGGATGCTGCGCCTGCTCCACCTTCACGACCTGGTCCTTGCCCAGCGCACCATTTCCCAGTGCCACGGCGTGGCCGGTAGTGATCTCGCGGTCGAGTTGATCAGGCAATATCGTGGGAAACAGCTTCCAACTGACCACGCTATCGCCCCAGAAATTATTGTTCGGGACGGGCGCCCGGATGACCTGCGCTTTGACGTAATCGCCTTCCTTCCATTGCGGCCCGCAGTCATGCGCGGTCAATTCCGCCCCCACCCCAATAAAGCTTGGTCCAAATTCATAGCCGTCGAGCTTCGCCACTTCCCACGCTGCGTTGCCCGTGGTGAGCTGCGGATCGTAACCGCCTTCGGCCTTGAGAATGAAACCACCCCGCCATGACATCTGGGCGATGGGTGCGTAGGGGCCGATGCTCCAGACCAGCGCTTCGAGGCGGTGGCTGCCCGGCCTCAGGCGCAGGTCATAGGTTGCATAGCACCAGTGCTCGACATCGGACCGGTCCGGGCCACGGGCGATGCGCTGGCCGTCCAGAAACAGCTCGAAGCGTTCGTCGGCGCTGACATGGATGCGCACGGGCGAGGCGGCAGCCTCAAACTGCCGGCGAAAACGCAGCAGGACCGGCTGGCGCCAGCCACCAGAAAAAACATCGGCATGTGGCGGGGGGGAAACGTCCGAAAACGCCGGATGCCAGATCCACGCGGCTGAATCAATGGGTTGAACCGGGAGAATCCCGGTGTTTCCAAGACGCAAGCGCGGCGGCAGGAAAATCTTTTGGACGACGGGTAATTCCTCCGCTGCGCCAGCGGAGAGCGCCAGCCCGGCCAGAACCAAGCCCATGCGGAGCCCCATGCATATTTTCATATCAACAATCAGACCAGTGCTACGGCTCTACTGCTGGGCGCGGAAGAACATTTGCCGTGCGACGGGCGCGAAGGTATAGGGCGACGTGGCTCCGACGTTGGTGGTCCACGGACCGGCGATGTTGGTCGTCTGTAACAGTATTCCTGAAGACCAGCTCAGCACCAGATTGCTCCCCGCTTGCTGAATGTTCATGTTTACCGGCGGAAGGATGGGCGGGGCGGTGATTCGCACGTTGTCAATGAAGACAGTGTTGTCGGTACCTGGCAAATCCGTTCCAACAAACGCCACGGTTTGGGTAGCCGCCGTGGCCGTGAAGGTGGCCGTGTAGTTCACATAGCTGGTCGCGCTTGAACCCGGATTAAAGCTTGCGATTACCGCGCCATTGACCGTCACATTCCATGACTGGGCGTTGTTTAAACGTTCGGCAGCGAGAAAGCTGATCGTGTAGTTTATCCCCGGAGTAAAACCGGAAATGGCCTGCGAAATAGTTCCGTACTCCTGAACAAACGCCGCCTGAACACCTTGCGGCGCATTGGGATTGAAAAACACGCTACGATTGCCAACGATGCCCGATCCGTTCCCGTTGGCACCGCTAAAGGTCCACAAGCCGCCAGAGGGATTATACTGGTAGCTGCCATTGCCAATGCTGGGCGTCTCAAAACCGAAGTCCGCATTGGCGGCATAGTTGAACGTATATGGCGACAATTGCAGCAGGGGGGCCGTGACGAAATGTGGGTTATACCAAGACTTGTCCGAATATGATTTGGTGGACCAGTTTTCGGTGCAACCGTTGTCCGAATAACCGATAGTATAAACGCCATTGCTGCCTGTGCCCGCGCAGATGTTGGGCATATACGCCGAAAAAATGCCTTCACCGCCTTGTTCCGGGACAGAGGCAATCACAATATCGCCGCCCCATGGCCCCATGGGCGCCGGCGCAAATTGTGCGTAGATATTCAAACTCAAAACTGGCTTGTAAACCGCGCAATAATTGCTGGTCCCGAGCCTCGTCAACGAAAATCCTTGGGAACCTTGGAAATTATCTATGGCCACGCTTTGGGTGTGATCCGTGACCCAGGTGCTCCCATTCCAGTAGGTCCAGGCCGAATCCACCGCCAAACCTCCGAGCGGCACGCGTGCCACCTTGGCCCCGTTGTATATGTAGTAGTAGCCATCATCCCCCTTGATGAAGGGGTTAAAGTCGTCGGCCCCGGGCGATGCTAGTTCCGTGATGCTGTCAAGCGTCAACCCCGGCAACGACATCGTCGCCACCGCCGTGGCCACATTGGTGATCGCGCTGGCGTTGACTTCCTTTAAAAGCATCAGCAGCTTGTTGCTCTCCACCACGCTGTCCCCGATCCAATAAAGGCTGGCCGGATTGGTCGGAATAAAAAAGGCATTGGCACCGTTGTTCATCCAAATGAGATTGGTCCCAATCTGATGCACCACGCAGTTGTGCGGAAACGAACTGTTGCCGCGAATGTTGGAATAAAAACTATTGGTACTGAGCGTCGTGGCAAAGGAGTCATTGAAGATCCACGCCACGCTGCCATCCGGCAGCAAGCGCGATTTGTCATTGTCCCCGCCCGTCCACCCGATTTTGAGGCTGTTGGTCTTGATAAAATCCAACTGCCCCCACTGCCATAAATACGTCATGGGAACGTCAAAGCCGTCGTTGTTTGTCACATCCAGCACCTCCACGTCATCCAGCCAGTATTTCGCCGCAGTCTGGAAATTAAAGGCAATGGACACCGTGCCCGAAGCCTTGAAGGCATACAGATATTCCTGATAGTGTGCAGCACCGGCGGCCAGCGAGTTGGTGGAGAGCTGAAAGGGAATTTGCGGAAATGCCGGCGTCGCCCCAAGCAGGTTAACACCCATGTTGGCATCCAGCGTATCGGTGTTGGCCCAAAATCTCAAGACATAGGTGCCCGAACTGCTGGCGGCAAACGAACTGCTGACGATTTGCACCGAATTGGAAGCCGTGCCGGGACTGCTCACCGTCACCAGCAGGGCGTTGGTACCGCTGTGCATGTTGGTCGGCACATTGACAAACGTCGCCGATCCGGTGCCGGACAACTGGCTGGGCCAACTGCCCAGTCCCGATTCAAACCCGCCATTGGTCAATATCTGGGCCTCCACTCCGCCGGCCAGAAGCGACATGATTACAAACGCAGCCAGCCATGCGGCCGACAGCTTGCAACGAAATCGGAGGCAGGAGGAAAGTTGATCCATTTTTTTCTTCATGAGTGTTACATGACTAAGTTTCGTTTGCTATAGAAGTGAGTTATGTTTTTTGCTTTCCTGTTTTGTTTGAAAAAGAAATTGTTAGCGGCTTTAGTGGGAATTGCTCAAATTCCCTCATTCAGTTCTCATCTTCTTGATCGCATCGGTGTCATACAGCTTGGCCGAGAACTCCGCCAGCAACGCGCGGTCCTCCAGGGTGTAGGCCGCCTCCCCAGCGAGAAGCTTGATGTTCGCATCAATTTCCTCCTTCAGGCGCATGCCGATGTTCAGGAGGTGAATGCGCTGGTCCTGCAGCACATGGCGAATGGCGGCGGCGGGCAGTTGCTTGAGCCGTTGCGGGTCGAATCCCGGCACAATGTATCCCGACCAGGCCCCGAGCATCCCAGCGCCGATGACTTTCATGGCGACGATACCCATGCCGAGTTCATGGGCGTTGGCGAGGCAGGCATCGCGCAGAGTGGTCATGCGGGCTGTCCAGATTTGGTCGTAGCCACGAGGAATATAGCCGTAGGAGAGCATGCACAGGTCGAACCCGCGCGACGTGATCAGGGCTAGAGCCTTGTCGAAGTACCCGTGCGCAGAAAAGCCGACGAACCGGGTGACCTTTTCATCGCGGAGCTTGAGCATCTCGCCGTGAATCTTCATCGCCTGTTCGACGCTCATCTGCTCCAGTCCGGGCGTGCCGTGAATCAAGAGGACATCCAGATAATCAGTTTGGAGCTCTTTCAGTGAGGACTCGACCATTTTGCGCACCTCGCCCGGCTCGGTGGTGTCAACTTTTGTCACCAGGCACAGGTTCCGCCGCCGGTCTTTGAGCGCCTCGCCGAGGATCGCCTGGCTTTCGAAGTAGCAGGGAGCCGTGTCGAAGTAACGCAGGCCGCGGTCATAGGCGTAGCGGACCAGGGCTACGCGGTCTTCTCGCGACAACGGATTAAGCCATACCTTGGGAAGGGCGGCGCCGCCATAGCCGAGGATGGGAAGTTGCAGCCCGGTCCTACCCAGTGTACGGGTGGGGATTGTGCCGGTGGGCAGCCCTGACGTTTCCGCCCGCAGGGTGGCAGGCGGCATGCCCTCGCAGACGGCCGCCGTAGCCACCGCCTGTACTGCTTTCTTAAGGAATTCGCGTCTGCCGAGAGTTCTTTTTATCTTCATTGTTTTTTGAGGCCTTTAGCACGGCGCCGCTTCTCCGTGCGGATAGCGGTAGTCGGCGTCTGGGTTGATTGACACGCGTCGGGTCGAGCCGTCCTCCAATCTATAGACGTAGAGTTGGCCCTTCCCGGTCTCGCAGGAGTGGTATACCACCGTAGCCTTGCCTTCGATCCAGCGCGGGTAGGCAAACCAAATCGGCTTCCCGGCCTCGTTGGCAATCGCCTTGAGGTTCGTGATCGTGCGCTGCTGCGCGTCGAAGTCCGCGATGTAGAGCGTATGTCCGGGTTCTGTGAAATTGTGTCCCCTCAGGAACTCGAAGCAGACCTTCTTCTCGCTGGGAGAGACGCTGAGCCGGTGCAACTCGCCCTTGGACGCCAACTCGCATTGAATGCGTTCATAGCGTGGTTTCACCCCTTCCCTGCCGGTCAACAGGAAAACGCCCCAGCCCAGCGTTGGGTGATAGGAGTTCACGACAATCCGGCCGTCCATGAGGCACGAATGGGCCCAGGTGTGATAGCGCTCATCGCTGATGGCGACCTCCTGGCCTGGCTGGTTGCCCACCTTGCTCTGCATCACGTAGAAGCCGCCCGTTTGGTCGTTCTTCCGATTCCAGATCGGGGTGTTGAGGCCGTCCCGCGTCCAGGTGGGATTGAAATCGGTGTGGGTGGCATCGGTCAGTTGCTGAAATCCCGTGCCGTCCGTGTTGATGACAAAGATGGCGCTCTTCCAGTTCACAGTGACGGGATCGTCCTTGGTTCGGCGGAAGCACACAAGCATGTTGCCGGTCTTAGACCAGGACGGCTTGAAGTCCATGTGGCCCGTGGTCAGTGGCTTTCCTTCCGGCTTGCCAAGCTCACCGACGTGGATCTCGCCGTTCATGTAGTAGGACGCCCGCGGGGCGTTCGGGGGGACCACTTCGCCGGCACGGGCGCTGAGCGGCGCGGCAGCAGCGGCTACGCCCGCGGAAACCGCCAGCGTAGCCTGCTTCAGAAACTCACGGCGGTTTAATCTGGGATTTCCCATTTGGTTTCTTGCCCGCGACCCGCGTGGACCTTTTACCAGAGTCTCATTTTGTTCCCGCCCCGACCTGATTTTAGAATTAATAAGTCATTACAATCTCAATTGGCGGGAATGATTTTGGCCGTTCGCAGCGTCACCCGGCCGAGTAAGCCCGACTCCAGCAGCGGCGAATTTGTGTCATACTGACGCCAGGTCGCGAAGGTCAGCCGGCCGGTGGGGCTGGGCTTGCCCTCGAGCAGCCACTGCGGCCACGCCTTGAGTCGCTTCCCGTCCCCGCTCCGGTCGCCATCCGGCGGTAATTGCTCGTCACCGATGAGCCGGTTCGGCCAGAGGTTCGTGACTTTGACGGCCAGCTTGTTTGCGCCCGGTTTCGCGGCGGCGGTGATATTCACCCGGAACGGCGGTTTCCAGAGCACGCCCAAGTCCCGCCCGTTGAGGGAAACCTCGGCAAGATTCTTCACCGCGCCGAGATCGAGCCAGAGTTCGCGCCCGGCGCTCAACCGGTCGGCGGGAATCTCGATTTCCTTTTCATAAGTGGCCGTGCCGGAAAAATAACGCACGCCGTTGTTCGCGTGGTCAGTCCAGGAAATCAATTGTCCCAGTGTGACCGACGGCGGCGCGCCCCAGTTT
>OBLU010002418.1_pt1 | contig 17244 bp, 20 predicted proteins | sample 1518681 | NCBI WGS metagenome assembly OBLU01 (sample SAMEA3539304, study PRJEB22396) | soil metagenome | biome: tundra; feature: field; material: soil | place: USA | collected 2010-05 | depth 0.15 m | reverse complement strand
AAACTAGTCTAAAGAATAATTATATTCCTTATCAAGGCGCTCTGAAACGTGAACTTAAGCGATTCTAAAAATTCTTAGAACTCGGAAAGCAACATTGCCCAATATGTGTATTATCGGCTATCCCTGAAGCAATGCACCTGCAACTTCGTTAAAACAAATGTGGTTTTTCATAGGATATTGGATTTGATTCAGGGGAGAATTTATATTCACCCCTCTTTTATTTACAATAATAACAATAGTAAATACTATTAAAATCAAATGCATGCTTTAGAAGGTGCGATGTCATGAATTTAGCTTGTTCAATTAATAAACATCAATTATTTAAGATTTAGCTGCTCTGCTATTAATATATTATCTTAACAAATATGTGATATTAGTTTTCCTAAGGCTTACCTTTCTACACAAAAAAAAACTCGCCGGTATAATTTCTTTTTAGAGTCAATTTCAAAAATGGGGAAATTGAGAAAATTTGTTTTTGAAAATACCCGCACATTTTTAACCTTTCGTCTATTGATATTTCATTTTATGATATTTGAGCTGTATAATATTGTTGGCATTATAATAATCTACTACAATGAGCAAGCCTGAAACTGTATCATATTCTCAAAAGCTTTTCTACCAGCTTGCAGTGATTTTACTTTTAGGAATTTTCATTTACGTTGGTCACGGGGTGTTGGTGCCTATTTACTTTTCTATACTTTTAGCTATTTTATTATTACCCATCACAAACCTGCTGGAAAAATTATATTTTCCCACAATACTTGCAAATTTTATTGCTGTCATACTGGCCTTGTCTTTCATTGTAGGTGTTATATATTTTCTTTCCTCCCAAATGGCAGGGTTTTTAAATGATATTCCTTCTATCAGGCTACACCTTACCCAACATATTGCTGATTTACAAAACTGGGTAGTGCAAAAACTACACATAAGTGCAGCACAACAAAAAGTTATTATTGATAATGCCAGCGAAAATGTGAGGCATTCCAGCGGCCAATACATTGGGCAAACTTTCCTTCATGTGTCAGAAACGGTGATGATTATTGTGCTGGTGGCCATCTATTCCTTCCTCCTGCTTTGTTACAGGCATTTAATCAAAAGGTTTTTGTTTGCCGTTTTTAAAAGCGAGCACAAAGAAAGGCTTCAGCAGGTAATTCTTGAATCAAAACAAATTATTCAAAAGTATATGACTGGGCTTCTAATAGAAATGGCCATTGTCGCCACCTGCAATTCGGTTGTATTATTATTGATAGGTGTTAAGTATGCTATTTTCCTGGGTGTATTTGCGGCTGTACTCAATATCGTTCCTTATATAGGTTTGTTTACCGGCTTACTGTTTACGGTGCTGGTATCATTAGGTACTTACTCTGGCATTAATGAAATTGTTTGGATTATTGTTGGTTTGGAAGTCATACATTTTTTAGATGCTAATTTTTTAATGACAAAGGTCGTTGGCTCTAAGGTAAAAATAAATGCTTTGATGACTATTGTTGGCGTTGTAATAGGGGGTACTTTGATTGGTCTGCCGGGAGTATTTTTGGCATTGCCCACAATTGCCATTTTAAATGTAATATTTTCCCAAATTGATACACTTAAACCATGGTCCATTTTACTCAGTGATGACCGGGAGAATATCACTCAAAAAAAAATACTTAAACATCTACAAAAACTTAGCAGCAAAAAAAAGTAATCCGATTTTACCTTAAGCCATGAACTTTTTAAAGTGAATTTTTTTCAAGAGTTTATCAAATTGCCACTCTCGTTTTTGAACATTAAAGGGTAAGACAACTAAAGACACTATGCCAGCCATCTAAAAGGCGATTAGGCTATACGGCTGTGTTACGAATAAATTCTCATCTTCAGTTCGTTATCAGCAGTAGTTCTATCTGGCTTAATTCTATTTGGCGGCTGTTCCGGGCTGGACGAATCACGGAATATCAGTACAACAGGCCCTATCGTTGTATGCCATTCATCGACCATCCTTAAAGTTTTGGGTGAAAATGTAATCCGTATTCAAAATGACAATAAGGCGACATGAAATTCCGCATTGAAACACAACCCGGTTATGGCACAAAGCAAGGTATAATGCCCAGATTCTATATGCAAATGAAGGAGCTTTGTAGCTATCTAGGTGTTGAACCTTTCATAGATGCAATTCCAAACAAGTTCCTGCAAAAGATTATAGATGAATATAGAATTGAAAATAAAACCGCAAAAGAAAACGCCAGCCCCTAACAAGGAGTCACTGTTGCACAACCCTGATTTCAAAAAATGGCTTTTCTAATTTCTCCTCATAAACATTTAGAGGCTTTTACAGCGCAGCTATTTTTACTTTTTTACAAAACTCATTAGCATTCGGTACTGCTATGCTGGCGGACGGAAGAACGATCAACTTTTGTACATCTATCAGCTAATACCAGGCAGGCAGAATTCTTTTGAGAATTTGTTGTTATCTTCAACTTCAGTTTTTCAAATAGGCTTCAGTTCCGGGCTTGAGTGTATCACGAGAAACAGGATATTGAGATTTTGTTTCGTAATTGTATAAATGATGGCAGTAGGCCTGCCATACATGCCTTACAGCAGGAGTGTACAAACCGCCCCAAGGTGCTTTGTTCAAAAGGCAACGTGCTTAGCGTTGTGGTTAAACCGTATCGTAAGGTATCAGGTATGTGTAGTGGAGTTGAATGTAAATGAACCACTACTGCAATGCTTGCGCGATGAGGATAAAGGATATTGAAACTATTATTGGAAACATGGAATATAATTATTAGAGCTAAAACAAAGGAGTGTTAATTGAAACCGAAGTAGACTTTCAGATGAAGAATATTGTGTCGCTTCGACACTTAGAAAGTTTAAATGGATCAATTGCTTTCATTTAATTGTAATCAGCAATCGTAATTAGTTTATTTACATCTCGTACTATAATCTTTCTGCCTTTTGTTTCAAGAATTTTATCTTCTTTGAACCCGGAGAGGATTCTTAAGACATTTTCTCTTGCTGTACCAACCATATTGGCTAAATCATCCCGGCTGATATTTATTTCTACCAACGTACCAGCCGTAAAATTTACTTTGTATTTTTCCCTTAATAGAATTAGTTGAAGTGCTAATCTTTCCCTAACTGATTTCTGTGCAAATATGCTGAGGCTATTTGCTAAAACAGCAAATTCATGGCTTAAAGTTTTCAATAACCGTTGTGATAATATTTTTGACTTATCCAACACTTCAAAAAAATCTTCCTTTGGTATAAAGGCAATGTCGCTATCCTCTAAAACTGCTGCTGAATCTGGATAATGTTCTTCAGCAAGTAATGCGTGGTATCCCATTATCTCGCCGGTATTAGCCACATAAATAATTTGTTCTTTACCATCTTTATCTACTTTGTATTTTTTTGCTTTACCCTCACGTATAAAAAAAATTCCAGTAGCAAACCCACCTTCACGAAAAATTATTTCACCTTTTTTATATACTTGTGTGTTCATATTAGCAGTGAGTATTGCTAATTCATCTGGCGGTAGGTTTGTAATTACCGAAGCACTTTTAAAATCCCATTTATCAATAGGGAAAATTCCTTTTAAACTCATACAATACAAATTTACTTTTTTAAAAAGTAATAAAAGTTACGTTTCTCATTGATCAGGATTACGTTTATTTTACCAGCTTGCCTATAATTTTGGATCATGGATGCATTAAGCCAGATTCTTCAAACTTCAGAATCCAGAAAAGACCTCTACTATACTAGAGATTATGAGTGGATAGACTTTCAGGAATCAGTAGCATATATAGGTATTTGTCCTTTTAAATTAGCCGGAATAAAGAAAATTGAATGAATTGAATTTGCGAGAGAAAGTAATAAAAAAAAATGTGGCGAAGTAATAGCATCAATATTTTATGATGATTATAAAATAGATGTTCATATGCCCGTAGGGGGGAATGTAATCTCATTCTATGATGCCATTCTTTTAGGTGACCAAAATATAGTACTTCTGGAGCCGGAAACTTCAGGCTATATAGCACTTATTGTTCCATCTTCCAACGATAACTGTAAGGGATTAGTTATGGCTTCAAAATATCCATTGTAAACAAAAAAACTAACTAATTTCTTATGCCTTTATTAGCTCAAAAAAAATCGTATATAGATAAATGCTTTGAAGATGATGATGAATTTCACAGCGTATATCCCCAGCTTATACAAAAATTAGCAGTCTTACACTGGACACCTTTGAAAAAACATAGAATAATTGCTGCCTCTTGTTAAAAATATTAACCGCTTGGGTGCTGATTTAATTTACACTTCGTTGTTGGATGGGTTAACATCAAAATCAGTAAAAAATGATTGTCATTGCAACCTCTGAAACCTGTTTTTAAAGTTATTAGAAAGGGATGAGTAGCCTTTTTTAAAACTTACCCATTCTGATGAAAACATAAAAAGAAAAGTATGCTGTCAAAGAACTACATGCTTATATAGTAGTAATATATTGCACAGATAGCGGCACAAGGGTTGAAATAATAATACCTATTAAAACATTGTTGAAAAAATAGATTATTAATATCTATTAGAAAAGGAATTAAAAGATATATAACTTTAGGAGTGATGAAATTTCATCATTGTCTGTTAAAGAAATAATTACTACTATACCAAATATCTATGCCTGATTTATTGTTTCTTTATTTGGCTTTACTATTGCCATTAGCTGGTATCATCTCCATTCCATTGTTTCCGCATTCAATAAGAGGTACAGCAAATTTTATTTTTGTACTTGCAATAGCTGTTGTTACATCCATTCCGGCTATGAATGTATTAACAGGAAACACTGTTGATATTTTTATTAGCAATAGTATTGTTTTTGGAAACCTTTCACTCCATATTGACAGCCTTTCAGCATGGTTTATTCTCATCATTAATTTAACCTGTATCAATGGAGCTTTTTATGGTATTGCGTATATGAAACAATATGATCAGCAAAGGGCCAATCTTTCTTTGCATTGGATAGTATTTTTGCTTTTTCAATTTTCGATGCTTTGGGTTTGCCTGGTACACAATGGATTGGCTTTTCTTATTTTATGGGAGTTGATGTCCATTTCATCTTTTCTGCTTGTCATCTTTGAGCATCAGGATAAAGCAGTACTTAAGGCAGGGATTAATTATCTTGTTCAAATGCATATTGGTGTACTTTTTCTTGCCGCTGCTTTTATCTGGGTCTATTTTTCTGAAGGTTCATTTGAGTTTTCAGCAATTGAAAAATTCTTTTCTTCCCATTCAAACCTGTGGTTATTTCTTTTATTTTTTGTTGGATTTGGCATTAAGGCAGGGTTTATTCCTTTGCACTCGTGGCTGCCACAGGCGCACCCGGCGGCACCTTCCCATATTTCAGGAGTTATGTCCGGAGTAATCGTAAAGTTGGGCATTTATGGAATATTGAGGATTATTTTTTTGCTAAAGCAAGATTACACGCTCATTGGTGAAATAATTATAATCCTTTCTGTTATTACCGGCCTGTATGGCATTCTGAATGCTGCTGTTCACCGCGATTTTAAAAAAATGCTTGCCTACTGTACTATTGAAAATATCGGAATTATAGGAATAGGGATCGGGCTGGGTCTAATGGGAATCGGAAGCGGGAATGATGTTATGATTATTTTAGGATTTGCAGGTGCTTTGCTGCACACTTTGAATCATTCACTTTTTAAATCACTTCTTTTTTTTACAGCAGGCTCTGTATATCAACAGACACATACACGGGATATGGAAAAGCTCGGCGGATTGATACGCAGCATGCCGCAAACAGCAATTCTTTTCCTCACAGGTGGTATGGCAATCAGTGGATTACCCCCTTTTAATGGATTTGTTTCAGAGTTTTTGATTTACTCCAGCATCTTGCTGGGCATTAAATCTATGGGTATTGTATCCGTTACCCTGATGATATTTACAATGGCCGGGCTTGCGTTGATCGGCGGGATTTCAATACTTACTTTTACAAAAAGTTTTGGAACAATATTTCTTGGTAATCCAAGAACACAATTACACCAGCAACCCGTTGAAGTTTCATTGGGTATACGGGTACCACAATATTTCATTTTAATTATAATGCTTTCCATTGGCCTGTTTCCACAATTTTATTTTTCGGTAGTAAATGAAATTGTTTTGAGATTTATCCCGGCAGCATCTTCTACAAGTAATTTGACTCCTTCTTCTTTACTTAACAGTATATCATCCATCGGGAAATTTTCGGTGCTGTTTATCTTGCTTCTGATTTTGATTTATATGATTAGAAATAGCTTTTCACGCAAACACACGGCAGCAAAGGGTCTAACATGGGGCTGCGGATATGCTGCTCCAACTGCACGCATGCAATACACAGGGAAATCATTTTCAAAGTCGCTAGGAAAGTTGTTGAGTTTTATCCTTTTGGAAAAGAAAAAATATAAAGAGATTTCAGCCGCTGAAATATTTCCTTCAGAAAGAAAACATTCAACCCATTATAATGACTTTTTTGTAACAAAGATTTTTAATGGCATTGTTGACAGGCTTCTTTATTCAATGAATTATTTTCAGTTTATTCAAAATGGCAAAATCCAGATGTATATTTTGTATGGAGTTTTTTTTATTGTCCTGGCGTTTCTGGGTACAATTTTTAAATTTATCTAATGACAATAATTGCATTGTTTATATTAATTATCTTTTCAGCAATTGTATTGATTCCATTTGTAAATGTGCATAGGAAAGGAATGATTGCTGTATTAGCAGTAATAGGAGTTGCCATTCTCAGTGGTATTATAGCTTTTCGGGCATTAGCAGGAACAGATTCAGAATACTTATTCCGGGGTTCGTTGGTAACCGGAAAAATTCCTGTTCGTATAGATGCATTATCCGGTTTGTTTATTTTAATTATCAATTTCACTTTCATTACCGGAGCCATTTACGGTTTGCAGTATATGAAGGCTTATAAGGAGCAAAGATCTAACCTGTCACTGCATTGCATCAGCTTTATTCTTTGCCAGTCAAGTTTATTATGTATTTGTTCTCTTCAAAACACTATTGCATTTCTTACCGCCTGGGAAATAATGGCTTTGTCCTCTTTTATTCTTATAATTTTTGAACATAATAAGCGGGAGACTTTGGACGCCGGAATTAATTTTTTAATCCAGTCGCATATCTGCATTATGTTTTTGACGCTGGGTTTTATTTGGGTAGCATTGAAGAAGAATTCTTATGATTTTAGGGCAATCACCCTTTTTACTTCATCTAATTCCCTTCTTACCGGCTTTGCTTTATTTATGTGCTTCTTCATAGGGTTTGCTATTAAAGCCGGCTTTGTCCCCTTCCATACATGGTTGCCTTACGCCCATCCGGCAGCGCCATCGCATGTTTCTGGTGTCATGTCGGGGGTGATCATCAAAATAGGCATTTATGGTATCCTGAGGATGCTACTCCTGATTAAAACTGATTACCTGGTAATAGGGTATGTTATTCTGTTTATTTCTATACTGACCGGAATCTACGGAGTGATGCTTGCCATCATCCAGCACAACCTGAAAAGACTACTGGCTTATCATAGCATTGAAAACATTGGGATCATTGGAATTGGAATTGGTCTTGGGTGTATTGGCATGGGTAAAGGCAATAATATATTAATTGTCTTAGGATTTGCAGGCGCCCTATTGCATACATTGAATCATTCTCTTTTTAAGTCCCTTCTTTTTTATGGCTCAGGTAATGTATACCAAGCCACCCATACTATGGATATAGAAAAGTTGGGTGGTTTGGGCAAGTTCATGCCTCACACTTCATTTCTGTTCCTGATTGCGGCACTTGCAATTTGCGGTCTGCCCCCCTTCAATGGGTTTGTCTCTGAGTTCCTTATTTATAATGGATTGTTTACGGGCTTGCATGGTTCAGACAAAACTTTGCTGTCATCTTTGGTTTGCGGCCTTTTTGGATTAGCACTCATTGGAGGACTTGCCATGATATGCTTTACAAAAGCCTTTGGTTCAGTTTTTCTCGGTACGCCACGCCATAATTTTCATCATAGACCCAACGAGGTTAGTCCTGGGAAACTACTCCCAATGTATGCAGTAGTGATCTTGATGATGGCAATTGGATTTTTTCCAAAGGTTTTTGTCATGGGTCTTTCTAAACCGCTTGCTTTATTCACTCATCATACGCAGTTTGACAGGCAACAGGCATTGCTACCCGGTACCGAAGCGTTGATTATGATTGGAACATGTGCTGCTGGTTTTCTCCTATTGACGGTGTTGATCTATTTGGTAAGGAAGCGAATCATCGTTAACAGGCCACCAGTCTTCAATGCTACCTGGGGTTGCGGATATGTCGCTCCTACCAGCAAAATGCAATACACTGCCAGTTCGTTCATCCGTGCATATCGTAAACTGGCTGAGCCCCTTCTTTCTATTCGTATAAAGAAAAAGGAAATACAGGAAATATTTCCGAAAACAGGTGGACAGGAAACACATCCATATGATAAATCAGAAAAATGGTTTATTGATTATCCTTTACAACTTTTAAAGAGGTTCTTTAACCGGTTTACCTTTTTACAAAATGGCAACCTTCAATTTTATATACTGTATGGAATGGCTTTTATAACCCTTGTTCTCGGGGTGCCTTTTCTGATTGAGTATGTAAAATCATTAATAATTTTTTTAAATAAGCTATAAAAAATGATAAGTTTTATTTTAATTATCCTGGCGAGCCTGTTCTTTACAGGTATTATCATTCGGACAAAGAGTATTACTTCAGGCCGCAAAGGGCCCGGTATTTTCCAGCCCGTTAAAGATGTAATCCGCTTGTTTAAAAAGGGTGCAGTATACAGCAAGACAACTAGCTTTATTTTTCAGATCGCTCCAAGTGTATATTTTGCTTCCATCATAATGGCCATCATGGTTATCCCCTTAGGTGTGTATAGGGGGATCATTTCTTTCGAAGGGGATTTTGTGTTTTTTGCGTACGTCCTGGGCACAGGCAAATTCTTCAGTATTATTTCCGCTCTTGATACAGGCAGTAGTTTTGAAGGTATGGGAGCCAGCCGCGAAGCCTTGTTCTCTATGTTTGCAGAACCTGCATTTTTTATTCTGATGGGTTCCTTTTCCTTACTGACCGGACACACCTCGTTCCACGAAATATTTGCTTCATTGCATTTTGGATCCTATATATCTTATATACTTGGGATACTGGCCACGTTCGTTTTGGTCATGATTACTATTGTTGAAAACAGCCGCATGCCCATTGATGACCCCAAAACGCACCTTGAGCTTACCATGATTCATGAAGTGATGATACTCGATAACAGCGGATTTGACCTTGGTTTAATCTTTTATGCGACTAACCTGAAATTCGCTATGTACGGGGCATTGATTGCAAACCTGTTTATGGGCAATTTTCCATTGTACCTGACTATTCCTATTTTTTTGGGTATTCAGGTACTTTTTGCAATAGCTGTTGGTATACTTGAATCTTTCACAGCACGATTCAGGATGAATCATAATGCCCAATATATTCTGGCATTATCATCGGTTTCTTTACTAATCTTTTTAGGAGTGTTACTCGTATTGGGGCAGTTTAGTTAACTAACAAATAAGGCTAATTCAAACATTATGACAAACGTATTATTGATAATATTCACTATCTCGCTACTTTACCTCGGCATTGCACACCGCCTGCTCACTTATATTAAAATTCTTGCATTCCAGGGTGTAATACTCTTTGGGATCGCTTTTATTGAGCTTATTCAAATCAATGCGCTTAACCTTGCATTTGTCTTATTGGAAACTGTTGTTTTTAAAGCGATTGCTATCCCTTTGTTTTTGAATTATGTGATGAAAAGAAACAGGATTACACGGGATGCAGAGCCTTATTTGCCAAATTTCATTTCACTTATCATCATTACCCTCCTCATTATCGCTACTTTTATCTTATCCAATGCAATTGCTGACTCACGGATTAGCAAAATATATTTTGTGGTGGCACTCTCCACCCTGTTCACAGGGCTATACATTATTGTAACAAGGCATAAAATTATAACACATGTGATGGGATACCTGGTAATTGAAAACGGGGTTTTTATTTTATCACTTGCTGTCGGCAACGAAATGCCTATGCTCGTGAATCTTGGTATTCTGCTCGACATTTTTGCAAGCGTATTCCTATTGGGAATTTTTGTAAACAGAATTGGTGATGTTTTGAAAGATGTAGATGTGGACCAGTTAAAAAACTTAAAGGATTAACAACAAATAATAACGGAGAATGACAGGAATATATTTAGGAGGAGCCTTCATTATAAGTGGCTTATTGTTTTTTAACAGAAAGCAGGTAGTGAATTATTTACTTGTCATCTGTTTCCTGCTTTTGCAGATCGGGTTTACCATTTATGAATATTTACATATCAATACAACTGAATTGAATTATTTCAGTGCAGATGCATTGGCTATCCTGTTGTTGATTACATTAACAATCATCAGTATCCCTGCTATGTATCACAGCTACGTTTATCTCAGAACCAAACAGGATAGCCCGAGGAATAGAGCCATTTATTTTGCAGCAACGGTCATGTTGCTCACAGCTATCAGCGCTGCCTACCTTAGCAATCATATCGCCGTTACATGGATTTTTGTCGAACTCACTACCCTGAGTGCATCCGCCCTCATATATCATCGGAGAAATAACCGCTCGCTGGAAGGCACCTGGAAATATGTTTTTGTTTGTGCTATCAGCATAACGTTAATATTTATTGGTATTTTATTTTTGAGTTTTACGTTGCAGCAAGCCGGCACTGATGATCTTTCATTCGCAATTCTTATAAAGAAGGCACCTGAACTGAATTTATTTTGGTTGCGGCTGGCCTTCATTTTTATTTTCACCGGATTTACTGCGAAATTGGGATTGGTTCCTATGTACACCGCCGGTATCGATGCAAAAGATAAAGCCCCATCTCCCGCAGGTGCTTTACTCTCCAGCGTTCTGATGAATGTCGGATTTGTGGGAATCTTTCGTATTTATACCGTTATTGCAAATTCATCTTTGCATGCCTGGGCCAATCACGTTATCCTTATTGCAGCGATCCTCTCTATTTTTGTTGCCACTGTTTATATGACAAAAGTGAAGAATATAAAGAGAATGTTTGCATACTCGAGTATTGAACATGCCGGTATTGTAATGCTTGGATTGGTTGCAGGTGGAGTGGGATATTATGCAGCAGTTTTACATATTATTTTACACGCTTTTGTTAAATCAAGTCTCTTCTTCCAGATGGGACAGATATATCGCATTTACCTAAGCAAAAGTATTTATGATGTAGGTAACTATTTTAAATACAATATCACCGGGTCAATGGTAATGCTCCTGGGATTCTTTTTTGCAACAGCTATGCCACCATCTGGTTTATTCATAAGCGAGTTTTTGATTTTTCGTTCTTTGTTTGAAGCGAACTATCTAGCAGTATTGATTATTGTAATGCTACTGTTAACCATGATCATATGGGCATTCGGAAAAAATATATTCAAATTACTGTTTTCTCCTGCGGTTGATTTTAAGGAAGATGCTATTGAAAAAATAAATCCGGCAGAATCCATATCCCAATTTATCCTACTTGCATTGGTTGTTTACCTGGGGTTGAACCCTCCGCAGGAATTTGTAACACTCATTCAGGAAGCAATTAAATATTTACCACGTTGATATGAACTATATAAGTGTCAAAAATAATCAAACCATTCCCGTCTCCTCAATTCCTCAGTTGGATTACTCCTCATTTTTAGAGCTAAATATTTTCTCTTTAATGAAAACTGCAGGATCTCACTGTGTAAATTATTTTGGAGTTCCTCATTCCGATAAGATCAAACTTATTTGCTGCATTGCCAACGATGAGCGAAACTCAATAAATATTACATCATCTATAGTAGATGCAAAACAACCCATGCCATCTTTTACAAAACACAACTTAGTATTTGAAAAATTTGAACGGGAGATTCATGAAAATTTCGGTATTAATTATACCAATCATCCCTGGCTAAAACCTGTTCGTTATCCGTTTAACCGGTTTGATAAAAATAGTAGTGTTGCCAGTTATCCTTTTTTTGCAATTGATAGTGAAGAATTGCATGAGGTTGGTGTAGGCCCAATCCACGCAGGTATCATTGAACCCGGGCATTTTCGATTCATTTGTAATGGAGAACAGATTCTTCATCTTGAAATACAATTGGGCTATCAGCACAGAGGCATAGAGCAATTATTTCTCGAAAAGAAAAAATTACTTCAACGGATTACATTAGCAGAAAGCGTTGCCGGAGATTCAGTAGCAGGGCATACTGTCGCTTTCGTTAATCTTTGGGAAAGTTTATGCAACTATCAACCTGGGAGAGATTTAATGTTCGCCCGAACCATTGCATTGGAATTAGAACGGATTGCCATACATACCGGCAGCTTAAGTGGCATGTGTACAGATGTAGCTTATCAATTGGGCAGTGCTGTTTATGGAAGATTGAGGACCCCGGTAATAAATTATTTTCAAAAATGGTGCGGGAACAGGTTGGCAAAAGGGTTGATCCGTGCAGGCAAAACGAATTTTCTATTTACCTCTGAGTTAGCTGCGGAATTGGCAATCCTGTTAGATGAATTTGAAAAGGACTTTGAAGAAATCTCCAGAGAATTATTTAGTCTACCGAGTGTATTGGCCCGGTTTGAAAAAACAGGAGTTATTACCGCCAAACAGGCTGCTATACTTGGCACTGTTGGATTGTCTGCAAGAATGAGCGCAGTAAACAGAGACATTCGCTGTTCACATCCACATGATTTATATCAGGAATTAAATCATCAACCGTTAACAAGAAATCACGGTGATGTTTATGCGAGGGCTCGTTTGCGAAAGAAAGAAATCAATCAGTCTATAGGGTATATAAGGCGATTGATTCAAAATTTGCCAGAACACAAGAGTAACAATATTCACCTATTGGTTCCATCTCCAAATTCATTTACCCTTTCGTTGGTAGAAGGATGGAGAGGAGAAATTTGTCATTGTGCCATTACCGATGATCAGGGAGAATTAATCCACTATAAAATAAAAGATCCTTCGTTCCACAATTGGCTTGCGTTGGCTCTTGCGGTACGGAATAACGAAATTTCTGATTTCCCGATTTGCAATAAAAGTTTTGACCTGAGTTATTGCGGTCATGATTTGTAAAAATAAAGTTGATAAAAAATGTTAGACAATCTGAAAATACTTTTTCACCAGGGCAAGCAATATATACCTGATGTTACAATAGCAGAGATTCCCGGTATGTTCAGAGGAAGGCCGGTTATCAGTACAGAAAAAGTTAATGAAAATGAGCTGATGGAACTATGCCCTACAAATGCTATTTCAACAAATCCGGTTTGTATTGATTTAGGGAAATGTACTTTTTGCGGAGAGTGCACCATTGCTTTTCCCGGCAAAATAAAATTTACAAGAGACTATAAAGTAGCCACCAATGAACGTAACAGACTTATCGTCAGAGAAGGAAATGACGAATCAATAGAGCTCAATCCTGAACTTGTACGAAAAGAAATGCATGAATATTTCGGCAGTTCATTAAAGTTAAGGCAGGTATCGGCAGGCGGTGATAATAGTTGTGAACTGGAATTGAACGCATGCGGTAATGTAAACTTTGATATGGGCCGCTTTGGGATAGAATTTGTTGCCTCGCCACGCCATGCAGATGGTATTGTTATAACTGGGCCCCTTACAGAGAATATGGCACGGCCAATGCAAATATGTTACGATGCTATACCCGAACCAAAGATTATCATCCTGGCGGGAACAGATGCTATCAGTGGTGGAATATTTGAAGGAAGCCCTGCATTGAACAGGGGGTTTATATCTGAATATAAAATTGATTTGTATGTGCCTGGTAACCCCATACATCCTCTTACTTTTATTAATGGGTTGCTTGAATTAATTAAAAAAAGAAATTGATACTCCCTGGTAAATATAATGCATACATTTCAGGAGTACTAAAGGATTCGCTGATTATTGTTTTGCTTTTTATTTCACTTTATTTTATTGACGTTGGTGCGGCTGCTTTTGTAAGCGTTATTACCGCTGCCATACTTTTAATCCGCAGGATGATGTATATAGAAGTAATTCGGGAAATGTTAGTCATCCCTGAAGTTATTATCATAAGATTAAAAGCAATAACATCAATTAATGAATATGAATTAAGGATACTTAATAAAGTAATACTGAGACTTCAAAGAAATAAGATTACAGTTATTCTCTCAGATGTTGAAACAAATGTTCAAGAACAACTCGCTGTGAGTGGTATTGAAAAATTTATAGGAAAAGAAAATATTTTTTTGGTTATAAGTGACGCGTTACTAAGTACTGAAAGGTTGATATCAATGGGTAGAAAAAAAAGATATTAACGAAATAACTTCTGATACGACCGACATGGAACGACTTTATAAAATTGTTTACGGACTTGGAATCGCAACGATTATTCGTTGCCTTTTGGTTGGAATTGCTTCTATTTATCTCCCTTTCTTGTATTAGTCAAAAATTATCGTTATGAGCGATCAGTTTAAAGATATGAGACCTTTAACTAAAGGAATGATTGAATTTTTAATAAAGTGTAATGAAATGGAATTAATGAATCTGCAACCTAGCGTTGGGCTTTATTATACAGACTAACAAAACAGACAATTAACAATTAAAAATGGATAAACAATTTTACGCACTTCATTTACTTCCTTCGAGACCTGACTTTGCAATAACAATGACAGTCGAAGAAAAAGCAATTATGGGACAACATATTGCTTACTGGACAGAAAAACTAAAACAAGGAAAAGTTTATGCATTTGGACCTGTTATTGACCCAAAAGGTATTTATGGACTTGGTGTAGTTGCAGTTGACAATGAGCAGGAATTAAAGGACTTTATAGCAAACGACCCTACAGGAAAAATAAATAAATACGAATATTTTCCAATGAAAGCAGTAGTGCCAAATATTTCAATTTAGGATTAAGAGCGATGAAAGAATTTATGTTTTACATCCGAAACAAAAAAGATGCAAAGAAACCTCTGACGGAAGTCCAACACCTTACCTTTATTAAACAATTCGAAATTTATATTGGTAAACTTAAAAGCGAAAACAAATTATTTGCTGCACAACAATTGTTCGGGAAGGTGTGGTGCTTAAAAAGACAGAAAAAGGCTGGACAGAAAAAGACATCGCGACTGACATAGAAACACAAGTTGGATATTATCATATTTTGGCCATTGATTTTGACGATTCAATTAAAATAGCAAAGGACAATCCTGAATTTGAGTATGTTTCTTCAGCAACAATTGAAGTAAGACCAATTAAGACAAAAGAATTGGAAACAGGCTTTGTATATCCAACTCAAAAATAACTAGGCGAAGAAAAACAACGAACCGCCAACAAGGAGCCGAATGGGGACAAATGTATTGAATTGAACATTGTACCGCCATTGAACATTTGCACTAAATTTGAACATTGGTACTAGCAAAAGAATACCGCAAAGCCCCATAAGCTGATTTTAATTACAGGGATTTTTTAGGGGGCTTTTCCAATACTTTTCTAGGTGTTATACGTCATGTTTTGGCGACAGTGAGAACTTGTAACTTGGATGCAAAAAATTAAATATATCAAACTAAAAAGTAATAAGTATTGACATGACAGACCGCAGAGAATCTCCAATTGAAATTACGAAGGACGAGTTCAAAAGAATTGGCTACCAATTAATCGAGACCATATCTCATTTCATTGACACAATTGATGAAAAACCTGTTACTTCAGGAGAAACACCAAAGCAAATACAAGCTGTTTTAGGCAATGCATCATTGCCTGAACATGGGACTTCTGTTTCAGAATTATTTTCTAAGACTTCTGATTTATTACTCAACCATTCATTGCTCAACGGACACCCAAAATTTTTTGGATACATCACTTCATCTCCAGCACCAATAGGAGCACTGTCAGATTTATTAGCTGCTGCTGTAAATGCCAACGTGGGTGCGAATATATTAAGTCCAATGGCCACCGCTATTGAAAAGCAGACTGTGAAATGGCTGGCGGAATTTATTGGCGTTGCTCCTACCTATGGCGGAATATTAGTAAGTGGAGGCAACATGGCAAATCTAACTGCTTTCTTAGCTGCAAGAACTGCCAAATCCCCAAAGAGTATGAAAGAAGACGGATTAGTGAATACACATGGCGAAATGGTTTTCTATTGTTCAAAAGCGACTCACACCTGGATTGAGAAGGCAGCAGTTTTATTCGGACACGGTTCAAAAGCAATCAGATGGATACCTACCGATGCAGAAAATAAAATGAATACAGAAATTTTATTACAAACAATTAATGACGATTTAAAGAGTGGCAAAAAACCCTTTCTTGTAATTGGAAATGCGGGGGATGTTAGCACAGGCGTAGTAGATAATCTTTCTGCAATAGCTGCTATTTGCAAGGCACAAGATTTATGGTTTCATATTGACGGTGCTTATGGAATTCCTGCCGCAGTAATCCCAAAATACAAAAACTTGTTTGACGGAATTAAGGAAGCTGATTCCATTGCTCTTGACCCACACAAATGGCTTTACGCACCACTCGAAGCAGGTTGCACGCTGGTAAAAAACCCTCAACACCTTATTGATACATACAGTTCGCATCCCGTTTATTATAACTTCAGTAATCAGGATGACGAACCCACAGTGAATTATTATGAATATGGTTTTCAAAATTCGAGAGGATTCAGAGCATTAAAAGTTTGGATGGCTTTACAGCAGGTAGGAAAGAACGGTTACATAGAAATGATTGGAGAAGACATAGCACTATCACAACTGTTATTTGAAGAAGCAAAAAAGCATTCGGAGCTTGAAGCAGTAACACAAAACCTGAGCATTACTACTTTTAGATATGTTCCTATTGGATTCACGCAAGTCGAAAAAAAGAAGGAAATCTATTTAAACACATTGAATGAGAAATTATTGAATGGGTTGCAAGAAGGAGGTGAAGTATTTTTATCAAATGCAGTTGTTGCAGACAAATATTGTTTAAGATGTTGTATCGTTAATTTCAGAACTTCAAGAAAAGACATTTTCGAAATTGTTGGCTTAATAGTTCATGAAGGGAGAAAAATTCACGAAACACTTCAGAGAAAATGACAACTCTTCTAAATAACCTTCCTGCTGCCTTTAAGCGATATATCTTCGTTGCAGGTGTAACATGAACGCATAACATT